>Ga0316217_10006128_pt1 | contig 12062 bp, 10 predicted proteins | sample 1anoAmetaG_FD_203633 | JGI IMG/M metagenome (GOLD analysis project Ga0316217, IMG submission 203633) | Freshwater microbial communities from Trout Bog Lake, Wisconsin, USA - 1anoA | ecosystem: Environmental > Aquatic > Freshwater > Lake > Hypolimnion/Profundal zone | place: USA: Wisconsin... | reverse complement strand
GGCTCCAGCAGGGGACGTCGGCTCATTATCTAGCCAACAAGGCCCTGCAGGTGCTCCTGCGGCAAAGGCTGAAGCCAGCGAGCTCGCTGAACCGGTATCTCTTGCACCTCAGGCGTCCGGGACATCTGCCTGAAAGCTTGGCTCAGCTGAATTTCAGTGCTGGTGATATCGAGCGGATCAACTTGCCGGACCGCTGGTTCTGGGTATACACCCTGGTTAGGCCATGGTCCTGGTTGTTTCGGGTTGGCGCTGCTTATTGCTTGCCGGGCCTCGGCCTCAAAACAAGCGGACGGTCACCCAGACGTAAGGAGTAGACAGTGATAATGATCCGGTTTTCCATTGCCTAATTAACATCCGGTTGTAAATTGTAGATCTTCCGAATGGCGATCCATGGTTCCAGGGTGCGCCCTGTTGGGCGTTGGACGTTGACCAAATTTTTTTTTCATATTTTCATAATCCTCAGACAGGATCCAGCGCGGTATGCTGTTTCCCCCCCGGGGGCTTCGGTTCATCCGAATTCGCCACAACCACACGCTAAGGCCAGCACGAATGACCACGCTCGAACTCACTGAGACCACCATTCTCTCCCGGAATCCAGACATGGTGACCGGGACGGTCGATCAGGACGTCATGATCATGAGCATCGATTCGGGCCAGTATTTCCAGCTCAATCCCATCGCCGGGGCAATCCTCGCGTTGATGGAGCAACCCATTGCCCTCAGGGACCTGACCCTCGCCATCCAGCAACGCTTCGATGTCAGCCCGGAAGTGTTGGCCATCGAGCTCACCGACTTCATCCGGGGGCTCGTTTCTAGAAAGATCATCCTTGTTGGGTGATCGTCCTTTATTAATCCCCCACCTTTTTGGGAGACCCCAATGACCTGCAACCCCGAAACCGCCAAATTGCCTTGGGCAACGCCCAAGATCCAGGACCTGGAAATCAAGGATGTCACCTTAAAGTTCAGCATTGGCAGCACCAACGACGGTGCTCAGTATTCATACTCCTGAACCCGCACCCAACTGACCTTGCCTCGGATTCTTCTCTGCTGGGAATTTGGCGGCAATTTGGGGCACTACATGCGCCTCCTGCCCTTGGCGGACAGGATGTGTGCCCAAGGTCATCAAGTTGTCTGGGCCATTCCAGACTCGCAGGTTTCGATCCAGGCCAGTCTGCGCAAGCTGGCCTTTGAAGTCCTGCCGATCCCCACTTGGGAGATCGCTCGCGAATCCTGTGCTCTGTCCCAGTCTTACGGGCAAAATCTATTGAGGAATGGGTATCGGGACCGCCAAGCCCTTGAGAGGGCGTTGGGCTGGTGGCAGCGACTGTTGATTAACGTCAGGCCCGATCGTTTGGTCGCTGAGCATGCCCCCTCTGCCCTCTTGGCCGCCAGGGCCCTTGGCCTACCCAGGGTGGCGATTGGAACGGGTTTCACCTTGCCGCCACGGTCGCGGCCTATGGCCGGTTTGCCCCCCTGGTTCGCCGTTCCCCCCCGCAGGCTTCAGGCCGTGGAGGACCAGTTCCTGGATGCGGTGAACCCGGTCCTGGAGGGCACGGGTGGCCCCCCCCTCGGCGCTGTGGATGACCTGTTCGAGGGGGCCGGCAGGTGCCTTTGCACGCTTCCGGAGTTTGATCACTACCCGGCGCGGAATCACGGCGACTATTCAGGACCGGTCCTTACCAGCCCGGAACTACCAGAGGCTGAATGGCCCTCTCGTGGCCAGGATCACGGCTTCGTCTACCTTCGGACAAGTCACCGGTATTTTGCCCCCCTCCTGGACATGCTGAAGCGGCGTGGAGACCCTGTGCTCGCCTTCGTGCCGGACTTCGAGGGGCCGGAAGGCCTGCAGTCGCCCGGCCTGTGCATTACCCGGCAGCCGGTGGCCCTTGCTGGGCTCAGGGAACATTGCCAGTACGCCGTGACTGAAGGTGGCCACAACACGGGCCTACGCATGCTGCTGGAGGGCATTCCAGTCCTGTTGTGCCCGACTCAGCTGGAGCAGGCGGTGTCCGCATTCCGCCTGCATGCCCAAGGGTTCTGCGAGATGATCAGCCTGTTCGACGAGGCTCCCGACCTGGAAGGAAAGCTCGAAAACCTGGAGGCCTTGGGCGTCGGCCCGGCCCTCCAGGGCCTGGCTGAAAGGTATGCTGCCCTGGACGCAGGGGCCACATTGGACCGGATCGCAGCCAAGTGTCTTGGGGACCCGGACTGACCCGCGCGCTACACCCTGAAGCTCTACGCGAGTTGACGCCTGAATCGGGTGGCTGTGGTGCCGGGGACTTGCGGCAAGCTAGAATCACGGAGGCCTGTTTCACGGGATGAAACTCGACAGGCATGACCAACCCCACCCTTTGAGGGGGGCGAACATACCCGGAGGCACCCATTGACACTCCTAGCCAGATGCATCGACCGGGTGGGCCGGGCGCTGGGGGTCGGTCCAAAGGGACCCTCAATGGGTTACCGCCCCGAGGCCGCCATATTGAAGCTTCTGCCCCACCAGTTCTACCCGGACAAGAAACACCTGACTCCCGAGTTCTTCAAGAACGTCCGTTACGGCCTTCTCTCGAAGGATATGCCGATTGCCTCAATGGGGAGTTGTTTCGCGCGCGAAGTGAAGGACTACCTTGTGGAGAAAGGTTACAATTACATCCAAGTCGCCCAGGGACCTGATGGCCGCCACGCATCTGCAGCATGGGGGCGGGTCTACAATACCTTCTGCATACGCCAGGAGTTTGAACGTGCACTGGGCGGATTCGAGCCAGTGGAAACCCACTGGTTGGTCGGTGGTCAACTGCAGGATCCCTACCGGACCCATGTGCTCTGGAAGAATGGCGAGACGATGGCCGAGGAACTGGCTGAACACAAGCGCACGGCGTCCATCGCGCTCAGGACCGCACAAGCGATGGTGATAACCATCGGCATCAATGAGATCTGGTACAACCGGGAGGATGGCGCGGTCTTTTTTCATGTTCCGCCGGCGGATGCCTTTGATCCCTCCCGCCATGCCTTTCGGCTAGGAACTTTTCAGGAGAATCTGGCCAACCTGGAACGGGTTTATGAGTTGCTACAGCAAGTCAATCCGGACTGCAAACTCATCGTTTCGATGAGTCCCGTCCCTCTGCGAACGACCTTCCGGGAGGATGCGGATGTGGTGGTCGCCAGCATTGAAACCAAATCGCTACTTCTGGCGGTCACCAAAGAGTTCGTTCGGCGTTCTCCCAACGCCTACTATTTCCCAGGCTACGAGATCACACATGCATCCGTGAAGGATCCCTTCGAAATGGATGCCCGCCATGTTCGAAGGGAAGTGATTCACAAGGTGATGGAGATTTTCGATTACCAGTTCCTGAAGTAGCCGAGGCGTTCAGTTGCCTTCAGGGCCAGGAACCCCGGAGCCGCATTCAAGGACCACGAAACCGCGGGAAATCCGGAGGATGGTCAGCACCTCCAGGCCGGCCGCTTCGGCCAGGACGTGATATTCCGCCAGGTTTCGTTCCCGGCTGCCAAACAGGACCAGCATTTCCAGGTCCAGCCCGGTATCAACCCGGTCCCCCAAGGGCCCCAGCACTTTCTCGACGATGAGCACCCGCCCGGTCCGGCCAGCGGCCTCCCGGCACCGGGTGAGGATCTTCACCGCTTCGCCATCGGGCCAGTCATGAAGGATCCAGCACAGAAGATAGCGATCTGCTCCAGGTTGGATCGGATCGAAGAAACTGCCCTGAATGGCCGTCCAGCGGTCTGCCGCGCCCGCGGCAGCCATTGCCTGCTGCGCCCGCGTCCCGGCCCCCGCGAATTCCAGGATCGCCCCGCGGAGATGGCTGTGGCCAGCCAGGATCCCGGCCAAGGTCTCACCTGTGCCGCCACCGACATCCACAATGGTGCGCACGCCTTCCCAGGCATAGGCCTTCGCCAGGTCCACGCCGAGGGTCCGGGCGTGGGAGGCGAATTGGAGGTCGAAGGAACGGGCCAGTTCCGGGTCCTGTCCGATCTGATCCCATAGGGTGGCCCCATGGACGTGGGCATAGGCTGCGCCTCCGGTCCTGACCGAATGCAACATGCCGGTAACTGCCAGCTCTATCCTGGGCAGAATGCCTCCCAACAAGAACTTCTGATGACGGCTGTGGGGATGGTCCGGTCGGAGCATTGCGCCTGCGCTGGTCAGCGCGAACCACCCGCGAGCGGTTTCCTTAAAGAACCCCCGGTTGGCGAGATGCCGCATGACCCGGCGCAGGGCCTCAGGGTCGGCCTCCACCCGCCGGGCCACCTCGTCCAGAGCTACGGGTGAATCCGACAGGAGTTCCGGCACGCCCAGGGTTACAACCACCCTCAAGGCCTGGACGGTTTTCAAGGTCCGATTGGAAGACAACCGGTCGACAAGGGTACGGTCCCCTTCTGGGGTGGCCGGCAGATTCGCCAGGGCGCGAAGGAAGTCCAGTCCTGCCAAGCATAGTTTCTTGCCGGACTGGATGATTCGCTCAAGATAGGGAACCGCAAGCAGAGCCTTCCGGATGGAGTTTCGCCTACCGTTATGGTTTGCCCTCAAGCTCATAGCCTTCCGCCTCGCTTTGCCCTTCACTTTAGCAGCGGACCTCCTGCTGGGGCCGCAGCGGATGGGCTTCCACCGGGTTTCCGCGGCAAGTGGGTACCTACCTCGAGCGGGTAGAGCGGTCTTCGCGCCGGATTGGGATCGCACGAAAGCTACGGCCATTGAAGGTACAACAAGGGGCGGGCCGGCCTTTGTGGTCAGCTGATTCCAAGACGAGAGGCATCTTCAATAAAAATAGCACATAGAATCCACTGAAGCAGGCGGGAGGCGCCATTGAAATCGTTTCCGGGTCCCTGGTCAAGATTGCACCACTCGCGTTTCAGCCCCCCCACCTCCAGGTACCTTGCCACGATGGCATTGCTATCGAGACGGGCAAGCACCAGCTCCATCTCCTCCCGATGGAGACGAAGACGGTCAAGCAGGTCGGCCGATTGCTTCCCGATCAGCTGGTTCCAACATACAGCGGACGGCAGGCGCCCATCCATCGCCCTGCGCAACAGCATCCTGTCCCCGCCGCCGTGGGCATAGACCGCATCGGGGACTCGGAGGCAGAAATCCAGGAGCCGCAAATCCGCGGTCGGATCCCGGAACTCCAGGCCGAACCCGGCCCCAAGGGCCTGCCATACGGGAGCCGAAAGGCTCACAGGTCCCCGGATGGCCCGGACGCGCTCCTGATGGGGGCTGTTCGGCCAACCCGGCCTGTAACCGTCCAAATCCCTGGCGAGGTAGGGGTGACGGGCGGCGAAGGAGGCGTTGATCGGCCCTGGAGCCAACCCGTCCCCAGAGGCCATGGATCGGCCCAGGATGGGGGCCAGGGCGGGTTTCAACAACTGGCTCGCCAAGGTCCGGATCCAGGACCGGCCGTGGTGCTGCTTCCATTGCGTCATGGCCCTACGCCCCTCGTCCCAGCGCCCGGTCGTGAACAGCCGGAAGATTCGTTGATATTCCCCAGACCAGGAGACACTTCCGTTACCGGCTTGTCCCGTCAGGATGACGCCGAGGTTCCTCTCCCGCGCCATGGCCAGCATGGCCATGATCCAGTAGAGATTCCCGCCGGCCATCATGTGCGTATGCATCACGTCCATTCCCATCCGGAGGCCTGTCAGCGGGCTTACTTCTTCGGCCCGCACGGCGAGGTGCTCTGTGTTGGGCAAACCCAGGGCGACGGCATGAGCCATGGGCCACTCGTCCAATAACCGCCCCCCACCCACTGGATCTGGGCATGGATTGAGGAGCACCGAGGTGAAGGCTGTGAGGGGTCTGCCTTCTCGGGCCAGACATTCAGCCGCCAGGGCGGTCACCGAACTGGAGTCCAACCCGGCGCTCAGGGTCGTGCCGATGGGCAGGCGGGAGCGGAGCCGGACTTGGACCGCGGCGGTGTATTGCTCAAGAAAGGCCTCCAGGCACGCTTCATCGTTCCGGAAATGGGTGGGTGGTACGCATTCGATATTCCAATACGCCCTGGAGGTTTCCGCCCCGTAACTGAAGGATGAACAATGACCGTGGGGCACCTTGCGAATGCCCTCCCACTGGGTTGTGTCCATTCCTTTGAACGGCCTATGGATAAGAATGGCAGCCAAGCGCCCTTCATGAATCTTCCGGCTGATTTCGGGGAGGGTGAACAGGGCTTCCGGGTCGGTGGCGAAGGTGACACGGGTGGTGGAAAGGTGGAAATATAGCCCCGTATTTCCGAGTTGGTCCCGGGCGAGGAAAAGTGTGCGCCGGACTGAATCCCAGGCTGCATAGGCCCAGTCCCCGAACAGATGCAGGGGGGCGTCTTCGCCCCACCGCAAATGGGCAAGGACGACCAGTCGGCCATCGGGCAAGTTGGAGCGCTCCACGAGGGGGATGCCGAAAAAATCACACAGGTCATCACGGTTATCAAGCCTGGCGGCCGCAGTGAAAGCGAGCCCGCTCTCCGCTATCTGGATGGGCATGTCCTCGAAGACCGCCTCGGGGGTGATGGGACGGTTGGCCATGCCCAGGACCCCGCCGGTAACGGTCTGGAGCGAGACCGCCCCCCAGCGGGTCATGGCTGAGCCCATGGTTGTGCCCACCTCCACGGGTACAGGTGCCCCCCTCAGGTCCATATGCCCAAATATCGCGCTCATGAAAGGGCTCCTGCACCCGGCGGCTTGGGGCAGGTGGTCATTGCAGCGGTGCCCCGGGGGGCTGATTCCGGGGACAGACGATGAGCCCGTGGATCGCTTCCATGGGGTCCTCGGAAAGTTGCACCCTCCGGGCCACGAGGTTGTTCTCGAGGTCCACCTGGACGATGGTGGCAGGCGAAGTTCCCACCAACAGGGTGGCAGCGTCCAGCGCCACCAGACCGCGCAGCCAGGTGCCCGGGACGGGCAGCGCCTGCAGCTCCTGGCCGCTGGTGGCGCTGCAGATCCGCAGGGTGTTGCATGAGGAGTCGTTGATGGCGACCCGTGCCTCGTCGATCAGCGAACCATTGTGGGTGGGCATGATATGGCCCTCGCGCAGGACCAAGATCCGAGTGGCACCATCATCGTCCACGGATACAACCAAGCTTGAACCGGGGAGATATCCCTCCGAAGGATCGCGTTTGGGAAGGTCGATGTAGCCACTGGCATCGGGGACGCCCGAAGCCGAGGGGCGGAATCCGCAATTGATGATCATACCTCCCGGCCTGCGCCGAACGCTGTTGACGTGCAGGTAGTCCGTGCTGGGAGTCGTGCGCAGGCGGTAATCCACGGAGCCGCCCAGGGACTGCCGGAAGGGGATCCGGCCAAGGTTTTGCGCGAGGCCATGGACATGCGGATCCCAGGCCACCCTGACCGTGCCTTCGCCATCCAGGCCGATGCGCAGGACGAGGTCAATCTTGGAGACGGTTGCCCAAAGATAATCCCCATCCCAATCGATCTCATGCAGATTGGCAAACAGGGGATGGGTGAGGGTCTTGATCAGGTTCCAGTCATCATCATAGTACAGGAGCGTATCGAAGTTCGCGACGATGAGGCCATGCGGGGTCGCCGCCACCCCACGGCCGCCGCGGTTTCCACCGCGGGTGTTGTCGCCCCATTCCCTGGGATCGGGCACCGGGAGCTTGCGCCGCACTGCGCCTGAAGGCCAATCCACATCGTAAATGAAACCTGTGGGTTCCATTCCGCATTGGGAGTGGCGTAGAACGGTGGCTGCGACAATTCTCATTTGTGTCATGCCCCAATGGTAGCCGAGGCGGGACGGGCGATGGCGGGCCCCAAATTCATGATTTTCTTGTGCCAGTAGCCCACGGCGCTGTGCCTGCGTGGGCTGTGGTCGAAACCGAATCATTGATTCATCCGAGGTCCCTTTTCTTCCATTCCGAATATGCGAACTCCCAGATCCGCCGTCTTGCTCGACCAACAGGAATGTTGTCATATGGATTAGGCTTATCAAGGGGGCATCATGCAGCAGCAGGCCACGGATTTCCGGTATTGTCTCTACGGCCTGAAGGTGGCTTCCCAACTCGAGTGCCCACAGCTTTCTTTCGATGCTGAGGGCGGCGAGCCAGACGTGCGTATCGAGTTGGGTGAGGTGCCGACGACCCTGGGACCTGGGCACGGCAAGGGGTTCAAGTTCGAGGCCACACCTTCCGAATTGCTGATCAAGACCCCAGGCATTGGTTACCAACTTATTACGGGCGGGAATAGGATCCGGGTTCAACCGCGCCCCGACCGGCCACCTGAGGACATCCGGATGGTTCTGCTCGGTTGGAGCATGGGGGCCCTTCTGCACCAGCGGGGTATCGTCCCGCTCCATGCCGGCGTTGTCGCGAAAGGAGGTGGCGCGATCGCTTTCTGTGCCGACGGGGGCACCGGCAAGTCGACCTTGGTGGCCGCCCTCGTGGAGAGGGGCTTCCGGATTCTGGACGATAATATTGCGGCACTGGATTTTTCTGGGGGGGAACCGGTGGTCCGCCCGGGCTGTCCCGAGGTGAAGCTGTTCGACGACTCGGTAGCTTGGTGTCATTCCGCAAAGAAGCACGAAGGACCCTCCTGGGCTTGCGGTCCCAAGAGGGGACTCTTTCTGGAGGGGCATTTCGAGCCGTCGCAGCAACCTCTCCGAGCCATCGTGGTGATGACTGCGGGGCCTGAGCCTGGGGTGCGCTTCGGTCGGCTGACGGCCTCGGAGGCCTTCCAAGAGATCACGAAGCACGTTTTCTGTCGGCGATTCCTGGGGGCGATGGGGTCCTCAGACCGGCACTTCCGGAGGATGGTGGATCTGTCCAACCGGGTCCCCGCTTTCTCCATGGACCTGGGCACGCCCAAGCCTCATCCGGAGGCCCTCTGCGACCAGATCAGTGCGACCTTGGAAGCGCTCATCGCCAAGGTGCCGCTGCCCGAGTAAATGCCCGGCGTTCCTTTCTGCTGGACCTTAAGGGCCTTTCAGGCTTTGCGGGCCGGACCGGCAGGCGACTCGAAGGTATTCAGGACCTGGAAATGGGAGCGCCCGTCACCGCCTGTCAAGAAGCAGGACCCGCTCCGGACCCACGCATGGAAATGTCTCTCTCCCGGTCGCCCGGAGTCGGTTCCGACCCCAAAATACAGGGTATAGCCCAGTTTCCTTCGGCGGCACATGTGGGTGGCAGCCATGGCCTGGGCAAGGCACAAGGAGGGCCACGGCAGGCGGCGGGCGGCGGCTGACACGGCCCAGCGGATCCGCTTGGCCGTCATGTCCTCCTTCGGGGATAAGGTCTCCGGACCTTCGGAGCCTTCGCTCCCGAAACGGGCTGCCAGACGCCGGAAAGGCACCAGGGCCAAGAGCACCCTGGCTTCCGCCAGGGCAGCGCAGGCTTCGAAGAACAAGGCGAGGTCCGTCAGGGGCCTTGCGTAGACTTTGCGCAGGGCCAAGGCGATGGCTTCGAATGGGCGGCTCATCGATGGTTTGCATCCAAGAGAGAATCCAGGGAGGGCACACGAGTCTGGGCGGCATCGCTCTGGCCGCGTAATTCTGGGCCTGCTGCTGCCGGGTGGTTGGCTGGGCCCGACCCGGTAGCCCGACTCGGCTCAGGCATGCGTGTGCTCCCGCATCTGGGCCGCCCAGGAGCAAGCGTAGGTCCCTCCCGCGGCCACCAGCTCGGCATGGCGGCCTGATTCCACCACCCGGCCTTGTTCCATGACATGAATCGCATCCGCATGCATGGCCGTCGTGAACCTGTGGGTAATCAGGAGGGCCGTCTGGCCCTGGGTGGTGCGGGTGAAACGGTGGATCCAGTCGCTTTCGGCCCACACGTCCATGGCGCTGGTGGGTTCGTCCAGGACCAGGACGGGGGCTTGGCGCAGGAAAGCCCGTGCCAGGGCGACCCGCTGCCATTCGCCCACGCTCAGTTCGGCACCGCCGAACCAGTGCCCCAGGATGGTGTCGTAGCCCTTGGGCAGGCGCTGAATGGGAGCATCGGCTCCAGCGAAGACCGCCGCCTGCCGGAGGCGGTCCCCGTGCCCCAAAGCGGTAAGGTCGCCCATGGCGATGTTCTCCCCGGCGGTGGCGTGGTAGTGGAAAGGCTCCTGGAACAGGACCGTGATCTGCCGGCGCAGGGAAGCCAGGTCAAGGTCCCGGAGGTCGACCCCATCCAAGAGGATGCGGCCCTCCTGGGGATCATAGAAGCGGCAGAGCAGTTTGATGAGGGTGCTTTTCCCTGCGCCATTCTGGCCCAGGATCGCGGTGACTTTGCCAGCGGGAAGATCCAATGTGAAATCATTCAATACTTGGCGCTGGGAACCCGGGTAGGCGAAGGTCACACCTTCAAAACGGATACCCGTGGTCAACCCGCCCGGTCTGGCGATGGTGGCGCCACCATCCATGACCTGGGGTTTCAGGGCAAGCAGATCGAAAAGCGTGCCCAGGAAGAGCGAGCCCTTGTAGATCCGTCCTGCCCCCTCCAGTAGGGAGCGCATCAACCGCTCGCCATACAAGAACGCCTGGTAGCAAAGGACGATGTCGCCGAGTTTGGCCAGGCCCAGCATGGCCCGGCGCACCATCCACCCCATGCCAGCTAGGCCGCCGGCCCCGGCGAAGGCTCCAGCCAGAAGTTCTGCCTTCATCTCCATGAATGCGAGGCGGATCCGGCCGGCCCGCAGATGGCCGCGCAACTCCGCGTACTGGTTCCGGAAATGGTCGCCCAGCCCGAAGATGCGCATTTCCGCTGCGCTGACCCGTTCCGTGAGGGTCCAGTCGAGGTAGGCGACCCTCCGCTCGGCAGTTGTATTGGCCATGCGCCAGGCATGCTCATGGAGGGTGAACTTGGCCACGGTCCAGACCCCAGGCAGGGCGCACCCCAGCAGCAACAGCGGCAGCCAGAAAGCATAAGTTGCCAGAAGCCAAGCCAGGGCCGCCAGGGTGATGGCATTCTGACCCACCGCACCCAGGCTTTCCAACAAGATCAGGGGCTGGGATGCGGCGTGGTTCCGGGCCCGGTGCAGCAGGTCGAAGGACTCGGGGTTTTCGAAAAAGGCCATATCCTGGGCCAGGGCCTGAGTGTGGATCAGGGTGTGGATGTGGTCCCCGACCCGTTCCGACTGGACCATGCGCACCCAGCCCTGGACGCTCGCCAGAAGCTGGGACAGGAGCCAAAGCACTCCCAGGAGGGCCAGGGGCACCCAGACTCCGACCGTCCCGCCGTGGACGAGGCTCTGAGTCAGCCGGTTGACCGCCTGCCGAGTCAGGATGACCGTACCTGCGGGCATGAGGCCCTGAAGTAGCAACAGGACTCCCCAAGCCAAGGTCCACCCGGGAGCGGCGTCCCAGACCAGCCCAAGCCCTTTGACAGCCAAGCGGCTCCGGCCGCCCAATTCACCGAAGACCGTTTTCATCATAGGTTGCATAATCCCATGCCAAGGGCCGGGGCTCAAGGGGCCGCACTCTCCATGCGATCCGTTATTCGCTGCCCCCAGGCCCGTTCCTGGATATCGCGCCCGCCCGATGCTTGGTTTCTGCATACATGGGCGCAAGGTGCTGGGCGCTCATTTCCGACGCGGACCGTTCCTGCTGAATGGACTGTACCGGCGGAAGACTCCGGTGCCGTTTAGCGATCAGCCTGGATCATTCTTGAAAACGCCTCTAGGCGTGAGGTGAATTCCTCGTCGGTCAATCCCTGCACCCTCTCTGTCCCGAACGCCTGCACCGAGAAGCTGGCCATGACCGTGCCCGCCAAGGTGGCCCGCTTCAGGCTCGGCATGTCCAGTGTGCCCGCGGCGGCCAGGTATCCCAGGAATCCTCCTGCGAAGGTGTCGCCGGCCCCGGTGGGATCCTGCACCTCCTCCAAGGGGAACGCCGGCGCCGCGAAGATCCCCTCCGGGGTGAACAGGAGCACCCCGTATTCCCCGCGCTTGACCACCAGGATCCGCGGCCCGAATGTGCGGACCTTCGCATAGGCCTTGACCAGGTTCCGCTCGCCGGTGAGTGAGCGCGCCTCGGCCTCGTTCACCAGGAGGATGTCGATCTCCTTCAGCACTTCCATCAGCGCCGGGCGGGCGCCGTCGATCCAGAAGTTCATGGTGTCCAGGGCGATCCAC
>Ga0316217_10006127_pt1 | contig 12062 bp, 12 predicted proteins | sample 1anoAmetaG_FD_203633 | JGI IMG/M metagenome (GOLD analysis project Ga0316217, IMG submission 203633) | Freshwater microbial communities from Trout Bog Lake, Wisconsin, USA - 1anoA | ecosystem: Environmental > Aquatic > Freshwater > Lake > Hypolimnion/Profundal zone | place: USA: Wisconsin... | reverse complement strand
CCAGGCGCACCCCGTCGAGGTGTCCGGGCTGGAAGGCGCCCTCGATCAGTTCGACGCCCCCCCGGCGCTCGCAGGCGCGGAGAAAGGACGGGGTGTGGCGGATGGCCACGGACCGGATGGCGGCGCCGGCCTCCCGCAGGGGACCCAGCTTGGCCTCAGCCGTTTGCCCGCCCCCCACCAGCAGCACGCGGGAACGGCTCAGATCCAGAAAGAGGGGCAGCCTGGCGAAGGGGGTCGGGGTTGGCATGGGGCAGGATCCTTAATCCGGCCGAGGGTCCCATGTAGATGATGCCGGGGCCCCCGGTGAGCGAGGTCAGATGCCCCGCCGCGGCGTGGGCGAGGAGCGAGCGGGTGACGGTCTCGCGGGCGCTGCCCGCATTTTCCACCAGGACCACCGGCAGGTCCCCGGGGGCCCCGGCGGACAGCAGCCGCTGGGCGATGGCGGGCAGGGTCCGGGTCGCCATGAAGAGCGCGAGGGTCGGTCCGGGCTTCGCCAGCTCGGTCCAGTCCCGGTCCCGGTCCAGGAGATCATGCCCCTGGAGGATCCTCACCTCGTCGGTGAGGGTCCGGTGGGTGAGGCTCAGTCCGGCGGCGGCGGCCCCGGCCTGGAGCGTGCTGACCCCGGGCACGATTTCGAAGGCGATGCCGGCGCCGGCCAGGGCCTGGGCCTCCTCATGGCCGCGGCCGAACAGCAGCGGATCGCCGTTCTTGAGCCGGACCACCCGGGCGCCTCGCCGGGCGTGGTGGATCATGAGGGCATGGATCCGGTCCTGGGGCGTGCTTTCCCGGCCGCACCGCTTGCCGGCGGGAAGCACCAAAGCGCCGGGCGGATAGAGGTCCTGGAAGCCGGGGTCCAGGAGCGCGTCCGGCAGGATCACCTGGGCCGCCTCCAGCCGGCGCAGGCCGCGCAGGGTCAGGAAGTCCGGGTTGCCGGGACCGGCGCCCACCAGGCTGACGAAACCCGGGGCGGCCGGGAGGGAGCGCGGTTGCTGGAAGGGAACGGTCATTGAGACCCCTGGCGTGGACGGGAGGGTGAGGTGGGACATCCCGGCGCAGGTCTATCATGGCGGGGCTTTCCAGAGAAGTCAACTTTTCATGGTTGAAAGATAAGAAATATGCTTGACGTCTGAAAACCGAGAAGTTAGTCTCAAGTTGCCCGCAATTCTTATTAAATGTGAATGTTTAGTTGGTTGACCCTTCCCGTTTCCTTGGAGCCGCCGATGCCGAACCCGCCTTCCAGATCCTCCCTCGCCAGGTCCCTTACGGTGGACACGGGCGCAGTGCTGCTGGCCTTCCTGCTGGCTGCCCTGGTGCGCTCCGGCCTGGTCAAAACGATTCCCTGGTAGAGGTGTCCATGTCCAATCCGAGCGAACACGCGACCACCCAGCCCGTCCTCCTCCGGTGGGCCGGCTATCTCCCGGGCCTGGCCCTCCTGGCCGGTGTCGGCCTGCTCGGCAAACTGCTCGAGCAGACCATCAACGGCTATTGCAAGGCCCACCACATCCTGTTTCCGAACATCGAGTACGTCCTCTGGGCCATCCTCATCGGCCTGGCCCTCGGCAACCTCGTGACCCTCCCCAGGATCTTCGAGGCCGGGGTCTCCACCTACGAGTTCTGGCTGAAGGTCGGCATCGTCCTCCTCGGGGCCCGGTTCGTCCTGGGCGACATCCTGAAGCTGGGCGGCATCAGCCTGATCCTGGTGGTGATCGAGATCGCGGGGTCGCTCGCCCTGATGCTGTGGCTGGGCAGGCTGTTCGGCCTGAGGCCGAAGCTGGCTTCGCTGCTGGCGGTGGGCACCGCGGTCTGCGGCGTCTCGGCCATCATCGCCGCCCGGGCGTCCATCGATTCCGAGGACGAGGATTCGGCCGTGGCCATCGCCGCCATCCTGGCGCTCGGGGCCTTCGCCCTCTTCGCCTTCCCGATGATCGGCCACGCCCTCCACATGGGCGACCGGGCCTTCGGCGTGTGGACCGGCCTCGCGGTCGACAACACCGCCGAGGCCATCGCCTCCGGCGCCATCTACTCGGACACCGCCGGCAAGATCTCCGTGCTGGTCAAGACCGCCCGCAACGCCATGATCGGCTTCGTGGTCCTGGGCTTCGCCATCTACTGGTCCAGGCAGGGCCTCGCCCACAAGGTGAACAACAAGGCCGCCTTCCTGGTGGAGAAGTTCCCCAAGTTCGTCCTGGGCTTCCTGGCCATCTCCCTGCTCCTCTCGGCCCACGTCTTCAGCAAGCCCCAGGTCGCCGCCCTGGGCAACCTCTCCAAGTGGGCCTTCCTCCTGACTTTCGCCGGCGTCGGCCTGCGCACCAACGTCCGCCGCCTGTTCGACCAGGGCATCCGTCCCCTCGTCGTCGGCGCCCTGGGCGAAGTCCTCATCGCCTTCCTCACCCTCGGCCTCGTCCTGGGCGCCAACGCCATCTGGGGCGTCTGACAGCCCCTCCCAGCCCTCCGGATGCCTCAAGGCTTCGGCCCCTCCCGGCGGGACCCGGGACTTCGGTCATCCGGTCGGAGCGTTACGTTAGTAGGCGCTCAGGTACTTGTTCAGTTCCCAGGGGGTGACTTCGAGGCGGTAGTCTTGCCACTCGAGGCGCTTGCCCGCCACGAACCGGTCGAAGATGTGGGCGCCCAGGGCGTCCTTGATGACGGGGTCGGCCTCCAGCTCGGTGACGGCTTCGTCCAGGGAGGCGGGGAGCCGGGTCAGGGCGGGGAGCTTCTGGCCCTCGGAGGGGTTGAAGAGGTTCTCCTCGGTGCTCTCGGGGACGGGCAGCTGACGCTGGATGCCGTCCAGGCCGGCGGCGAGCATGGCCGCCAGGGCGAGGTAGGGGTTGCAGCTGGGATCCGGGCAGCGCAGCTCGATCCGGGTGGAGTCCGGGGCGTGGCTGCGGGGGATCCGGATGAGGGCCGAGCGGTTGATGCGCCCCCAGCTGATGTTGACCGGGGCCTCGTAGTCGCCCAGGCGCTTGTAGGAGTTCACCAGGGGGGCCAGCACGGCGCACATGCCCCGGGCGTGGGCCAGCTGCCCGGCGATGAAGCGCTTGGCGGTCATGGACAGGCCGTGGCTGTCGCCGGGGTCGGAGAAGGCGTTGGTGCCGTTGGCCTTGTAGCACAGGCTCTGGTGGATGTGGAGCCCGCTGCCGGCGATCCCGCGGATGGGCTTGGGCATGAAGGTGGCGTAGAGGCCGCTCTGCTGGGCCAGGGTCTTCAGGACCACCCGGAAGGTCACGATGTTGTCGGCGGTCTTCATGGCGTGGGAGTAGCGGAAATCGATCTCGTGCTGGCCGGGGGCGATCTCGTGGTGCATGGCCTCGGCCTCGATGCCGAAGTGCCGGAGGGTCTCGGCCATCTGCCGCCACAGGCCCGAGGCGACCATGTTCGACGGATGGTCGAAGTAGCCGGCGCTGTCCACGGGGCGGGGGGGCAGGATGCCGTTCTCGGCGTCCTGCTTGAGGAGGAAGAACTCCACCTCGGGCCCGGCGTGGTAGGTGAACCCCATCTCCTCGGCCCGCTTCAGGGTGCGGCCCAGGACGGCCCGGGGATCGCCCATGCAGGGCTGGCCGTCGGGGGTGAACACGTTGCAGATGAGCCGGGCCGTGGTCTCGCTGCCCTCGAGCCAGGGGAGGATGGCGAAGGTCGCGATGTCGGGCACGAGGTGCATGTCGCTCTCGGCCACCCGGGCGAAGCCCTCGATGGCCGAGCCGTCGAACCAGATGCCGTGGTTGAGGGTCGCCTCCAGCTCCTCCAGGGGGATCGTCACGTTCTTCACGGCCCCGCCCACGTCGGTGAACTGCAGGTCGACGAAGCGCACGTGGCGCTCCTTGACCAGGGCGAGGATCTCGTAGATGGTCTGGGGGGCGGGCTGGGGGATCATTTGTGCATCGCCTGCAGGCCGAACGCGACGACCGCGAGCAGCAGCAACACCACCAGGGCCATCAGGACGGACACGAAGGCCGGGGAACGCCAGAAGGGCAGCTCCCTGGGCGGCGCCTCGACCCGGTCCAGGATGGAGAGGTCGACGGACTCCGGATGGTCCAGGTCGTGGATGAAGGCGTGCATGTCGCTGCACCGCGCCTCGGGATCGCGCTGCATGGCGTGGGCCACCACGGCCGCGAGGTGGGGCGAGATGCCCTTGTCCAGCTTGTCCAGGCGGGGCACCGTGCCCTGCAGGTGGAGGGACATGACGGCCATCTGGTTGTCGCCCTCGAAGGGGAGGTGCCCGGACAGCATCTCGAAGAGCATGGTGCCGATGGCGTAGACGTCGGTGCGCTTGTCGCCGCGGTGGCCCTCGATCTGCTCGGGCGCCATGTAGTCCGGGGTGCCGGCCGCCCCGCTCAGGTTGGCGTAGGTGACCCGGAAGGCGGTCTTGGTCAGGGCCAGGCCGAAATCCAGGATGATCGGCTCGCCTTCGGGGGAGATGAGGATGTTCTCGGGCTTGATGTCGCGGTGGATGATGTCGTGGTCGTGGCAGTGGGCCAGCCCGTCGGCGACCTTGCGGATGAGGTGGACCGCCTCCAGCTGCGGCATGGGCGCGGCCCGGGCGACCAGGTCGCGCATGGACTCGCCGGTGATGAGGGCCGTCACCAGGTAGGGCGTGCTGTTGAACTGCCCGGAGCCTAGGCCCTTCTGGATGGCGGGATGGTCCAGGGTGCGCATCACGTCGAGTTCGCGCTGGAACCGCTCGTACTGCGCCGGGTCGCCGATGGAGGCCCGGTTGGGGATCTTGAGGACGACCTCCTTCCCCGAGAGGAGATCGTAGACCCGGTAGATGTCGCTCATCCCGCCCTGGGCGAGATGGGCTCGGATCTGGAAATGGTCGAACTGATCGCCGATCTGTAGCATAGGGGGGTCTCGGGCGTTACGGATTCGCGTTTGGGAAGCAAGTCGATGGTGGCAGTATAAGGGCAATCGCGGTAGGAAGGTTCATCGCCTGAAAACCCGGCTGAAGAAGGTCGCCAGGGAGGACATCCGGTCCGGGATGCCGGGGGTGCCGGTCAGGGACCGGAACCTCAGGGTCAGCAGGGACAGGTTGTCGTCGCTGCCCCGGTGGAGGGCTTCGTCCACCAGGCCCTGGTTGTACCCCTCCAGGGTGGGTTCCCGGAGGGCGAAGGCGGCGAAATCGCGGTCCTCGACCGCCCCCCAGACCCCGTCCGTGCACAGGACGATGAGGTCGCCGGGCAGGACGGCCATGGAGAACAGGTCCGGCTGGACGAACAGGTCCAGCCCCAGGCACCGGTCGAGGACCGACCGCTGGCTGTGGGTCCGCACCTTGTCGGGGGAGAGCAGGCGCATGCGCACCAGCTCGCCGACCCGGGTGTGGTCGTTGGTGAAGCAGGTGGCCTCCCCGTCCCGGATCAGGTAGCCGCGGCTGTCGCCCACGTGGGCCACGTTGAGGGTGTGGCCCTCGAGGTGGACGGCCGTCAGGGTGGTGCCCATCCGGCCGACCCCCATGCGGGAGGCGGTCTGGTAGACGCCGAGGTTGGCGTCCTGGACGCCCTGCCGGAGGCGCTGCAGGGGCGAGGCCGTGGAGGCGCCGTAGAAGGTCTTGAACAGGATCTCCAGGGCCAGGGTGCTGGCCACGCCGCCGTGGGCGAAGCCGCCCATGCCGTCGGCGATGGCGAACAGGTGCCCCCGCCGGTCGGTCTCGTCGGCCTCCGGCGAGCAGGCCCGGATGGCGTCCTGGTTGTCCTTCCTGACCTGCCCGGTATCGGTCAGCGCGTGGGACTCGATAACGGGGACTTCATGGGATGGCATCAAGGATATCCAGCAATGGGGGAGGAGGAGGTGATCGCTCACCTCCTCCTCTTGGAGATCGAGGTCCCTACTCGGAAGGTGCTGCGACTGAATGTAGCAGACTCCGCTTCTGGGCCTTGCTGTTGGCGAACAGGTAGATGGCGCTGATGACGCCCCAGATGCCGGTCATGTAGAGGGCCATCTTGGTGGCGTTGGCCGAGACGCCGGGGGTCTTGAGGCCGATCACCACGACGCCCGCCAGGAGGGCGATGTTGCCCAGGAGCCCCAGGCCGGGGATGATGGCGTGCTTGCCGCTGTGGAATTCCGACTTGCCGGTGAAGGCGATGAACGTCAGGCCGCAGATCAGGGCGTAGAGGATGAACGTCCCGATGTTGGAGGCCAGCGTGAGGCCGGTGAGGGCCGTCACGTTGTAGACGCCCACGGCGCCGAGAACGGCCGAGACGGCCACCAGGATCCAGACGCCCATGTGCGGGGTGGCGTGCTTGCCGTGGAGGGAACCCATGACGCTGGGCATCTCCTTGTCCTGGGCCATCGCGAAGCTGATGCGGACGGCGGTGTTCATGGCGGCCAGGGTCGTGCCGAGCACGGCCAGGCCCACGGTGGCGGCGATGATGATCATGAGCATGAAGCCGTTGCCGCCGAGCATGGAATCGCCGATCTGGCGGACCAGGTCGCCGATGGGGGCGCTGGAGGCGGCCACGGCGGCCATGCCGGTGGTGACGGTGCCGTCGGCGGCCTTGTTGACGAGCTTCTCGCTCACGGCGTAGTTGGCCGCGAAGTATTCAAGCAGGTAGGCGAAGATGCCCTGGATGACCAGCGACAGGATGACGCCGCGGGGGATGTCCTTCTTGGGGTTGATGGCCTCGCCGGCCAGGGAGGTGGAGGATTCGAAGCCCACCAGGATCAGGATGGCGATGGTGGACTGGAACAGCATCGAGCCCAGGCTGTGGGGGAACACGATGGACATCGCGTGGGGGTGCGCCCAGTGCTCGGCGTGCAGGGGGTTCTTGATCCGGAACATGATGGCCAGGATGCTGAAGCCCACCAGCGAGACCAGCTGGATGACGTTGATGGCGATGGCCAGGTTCGTGGAGCCCGTGATGCCGCGCACCGCGATGAAGCCGACGATCACCGAGAAGACCAGGGCGATCAGGATCTGCTCCCACATCGGCGGATTGATGCCGAACTGCTGCAGGAGGTAGACGATGAGGGTCGCCATCATGGCCACCATGACGCCGGGGTAGACCCAGTAGAACAGGTGGGCGGCCCAGCCCGTGACGAACTTGGCCATGCGGGCCAGGCTCTGGTGGCTGGCCTTGTCGTGGTCCAGGAAGGCCTTCTCGGCGAAGTAGTAGGAACCGCCGGCGCCGGCCTCGGGGTACTTGGCTGCCAACTCGGCGAAGGACAGGGCGGTGAGGAAGGCGACGATCAGGGCCGCGACGATGCCGGTCCACATGTCGGTGTCGCCGCCGGTGTTGGAGGCCTGCACCTGGTAGGTGATCCACAGGAAGGCGCCGGGGGCGATGAGGGCCATGGCGTTCACGGTCACGCCGGTCAGGCCCAGGGTCTTCTTCATGACTGGGGGTGTGGTTGCCATAGGGGTCTCCAAATTGAAGTTGCGGAAGCAGGTTGCAAGGTCTCTAGAAGCTGGTGCCGATGCTCCAGGTGGCGCTGACGGCGCTCTTGAAGGTCTTGCCGGCCTGGTCGAGGACGGCGGTGTTCAGGCTGTCCTGCCGGACTTCAAGCCGCGTGAAGGTGGACTTCCACTTGCGCTCCACGCCCAGGGCGACGGAGACCGCCGTGAGGTCGGGGCTGAGGACGGGGGTCTTGAGCTTCATGTCGGCCATGACGAGCGAACCGGTGCTGGGGTCGCCGGACAGGCGCGCCCCGGTGTCGTCCTTGAGGGTCTCGGCGCGCAGGAAGCAGGCCCAGAAATCGTCGAACTGGTACTTGTAGATCAGGCCGCCACCCGACCACTGCGCCTTGGGGCTGCCGGCGGGCATGGTTTCCGTGGCGCTCTCGCCCTCGAACTGGAGGGTCGAGTTGCCCCAGACCCACTGGCCGGCCAGGCTCACGCGGTTGCGTTTGTAGCCTTCGCCGCCGGGGACGGCCCCGGTGCCGACGGTGGTCTGCTCGGGCCCGCTGAAGACCATGAGGGTCACGAACTTGTCGGCCGCGCCGCCGTAGTTGTACGTCAGGCCCAGACCCGCGGTCTTGCCCTGGTTGTTGTCCTGGACCTTGTCCTCGCCGTTGTAGACCCAGACGTCCGTGCTCCAGGAGGGGGTGAAGGCGTGGTGCCAGTTCACGCCGACCTGGGCGAAGGGGATGGCGTAGGTGAACAGGATGCCGCGGCTGGCGGTGATGTCCTGGGTGCTGTCCATCACTTCCATGCCCATGGGGGTATACATGCGGCCGATCTTGAAGGTGTCGGCGGCGCCGGTCCAGATCAGCTGCGCTTCGGGCCAGGCCAGACTGCCGGTCTCGGCGGGCGTGGTGGCGGCGTTGAGGACCTTGCCGTCCTGGCCCCCGAGCAGGGTGAACTTCAGGCTGAAGCCGTCGGTGAGGGTCACGTCCGCGCCGAACTGGAGGCCGTCCACCGTGAGCTGCCCGTTGCCCGCATCCATGGAGCGCAGGAACAGGCTGTTGTCCGCCGTCTGCTCATCGGAAGCGGCCGCCGAAGCCCAGAAGGCGCCGCGCCACTTGACGGTGCCGGGCGCGGGAGGGGCGGGGGTGGCGGCGGCCGCAGGCGCGGGCGCCGCGGGAGCGGCGGGGGGAGGCGTCTGGGCCGCCAGGGTGAGGCCCAGGGAAGTGGCGAGGACGAGGCAGGGACGGATACGCAAGAAGACTCCAGGAAAAAGCGCGAAGGGGGGCTTCGCGGGGTTCAGTTGAAGAGGAGGGAGGACAGGGAAAGCATGGCCACTCCCAGCAGCAGCCAGCGGCCCGGGCTCTGCCAGGGGCTGGCCTGGTGAAAGACGGGCTGGTCGATGGGGCGGGCGTGGGCAGCCATGTCTTCTCCTCTCAAGGGCCGGGTGGGACCCCGGATCCTTGAATGCACAGCAGAGTACATGCCAAACGCAACGATCATTCTAAAAAAGGCGTAAGTATTTGTTATTATTTGATTAATATTTCACGGATTGGTGCCGGTACTGTTGGGAATGGCTACATAAATGTAGTTACCATCTCAAAAAAAATACAATAATGTAACATCCTGCCCCATGACGCCTGGCGGGGGCGATACCCCCCTCGTCCTGCAGGGCCAGGGTTGCCCGGGCCTCGGGTCCTTGGAGGATCCGGCCGGTTTGCCATGGCCCTCATGCCTGGGGTGCGTGGGCTCCCGGCCGGAGGCGCCGGGGCCGGGGGGGACATCTCGGATATGGGCATCTGTATAAAAACAAAATTGTAGGTAGTTGATATGATAGTTACAAAAAAGTAGGATTTTCGGTTTCTGTCCGTGGTTTCGGGGCGATGGGCGCCTCCATCCCGCCCGGGGCGGCGGGGTTGGCAGGCGCGAGGTTCCCGATGAGCTTGAGCAGGCCGCGCCGGAGTTCCAGGAGCGCCTCGGGGCTGAGGCCCGCTTCCAGTTCCCGGCCCACCTCGGCGGCGATCGCGTTCAGTTCGGGCACGAGCTGGGCGCCTTCGGCCGAGACGGTGATGAGCAGCCGCCGGCCGTGGGCGGGATCCGGCGCCGAGTGGACGTAGCCCTTCTCCTGGAGCGCCTTCACGATCCGGCAGGCGGTCGGATCGTCCATGAACACTTGCTGGGCAAGCCCATGGAGGGAAAGGGGCCCCTCGTTGGCCAGCACCCTCAGGACCCAGCCCTGCTGCGGGGCGAGTCCCAGGCGGGCATTCCGCGCCCAGAAAGCCTGGCGCACCTCCCGCCTGGCGGCTGCGATGAGCTTCACCAGGGGGGTGTTCAGGTCCAGGGCTAGGGGATGATTGTTTTGCACTGCCAACACTCGAGTTGAATTTGTTATACCAGCCTGGCGCCGGGGGGGTTCACCGAATATTGCTTTCCGGGGCCAACGGACCAATTGTATGATTGTCTATTGACTTGATTAAGAATATCCGGATAGGCTTTCCTATTCCTGGGAGAACCATGCGCTGTCCATGCTGAATCTGATGCCATCGGGTCCCTTTCCCTTTCCCATCCGCCCTAGGAGGCAACCATGACCAGGTCCTACCATCCCGACACCGTCGCGCTCCACGGCGGGCAGACGCCGGATCCCACGACCCTGAGCCGCGCCGTGCCGGTGTACCGGACGAGCTCGTTCGTGTTCAGGAACACCGAGCACGCCGCCAACCTGTTCGCCCTTAAGGAGCTCGGGAACATCTACACCCGGCTCGGCAACCCCACCCAGGACGTGCTCGAGCAGCGCCTGTCCCAGCTCGAGGGCGGCGCGGCCTCGCTGGCGCTGGCCTCGGGCACCACGGCGATCTTCTACGCCATCATCACCCTGGCCCAGGCCGGAGACGAGATCGTGGCCGCCAACAACCTCTACGGCGGCACCTACACCCAGTTCGACGCCATCCTGCCGACCCTGGGGATCAAGGTGAAGTTCGTGGATCCCAGCGATCCCGCCAACTTCCAGGCGGCCATCAACGAGAAGACGAAGGCCGTCTTCATCGAGACCGTCGGCAACCCGCTCCTGGACGTGGCCGACCTCGAGGGGATCGCCGCCGTGGCCCACCGCAACGGGCTGCCGCTGATCGTGGACGCCACCTTCTCCACCCCCTACCTGCTCCAGACCATCAAGCACGGCGCCGACATCGTGGTGAACTCCCTCACCAAGTGGATCGGCGGGCACGGCACCGCCATCGGCGGCAGCATCACCGACGCGGGCACCTTCGACTGGAAGACCGGGAAGCACCCCCTGTTCACCGAACCCGATCCCAACTACCACGGGCTGCGCTGGGGCCTCGACCTGCCCGCGGGCCTGGCGCCCCTGGCCTTCATCCTGCGCGCCCGCACCGTGCCCCTGCGCAACCTCGGCGCGGCCATCTCCCCGGACAACGCCTGGCTCTTCCTCCAGGGCCTGGAGACGCTGCCCCTGCGCATCGTGCGGCACAGCGAGAACGCCCTGGCCGTGGCCAAGTGGCTCCAGAAGCATCCCAAGGTCGCCTGGGTGCGCTACCCCGGCCTGCCCGGGGATCCCGCCCACGCCAACGCCAGCCGCTACCTGCAGCACGGCTTCGGCGGCGTGGTCGTCTTCGGCATCAAGGGGGGCAGCGAGGCCGGGGTCAGGCTCATCGACAACATCCCCCTCTTCTCGCACCTGGCCAACGTGGGCGACGCCAAGAGCCTCATCATCCACCCGGCCAGCACCACCCATTCCCAGCTCAGCCCGGAACAGCAGCTCGCCGGCGGGCTCACCCCCGAGCTGGTGCGCCTGTCCATCGGCCTGGAGCACATCGAGGACCTGCTCTGGGCCCTCGAGGAGGGGCTGGCCAAGGCCTGAGCGATGCCTGACCCGGTCCAGGTCTGGAAGTACCACGCCCTCGGCAACGACTATCTGGTCGTGGCCGGGGCGGGGGCGCCGGACCCGGACTTCGTCAGGCGGCTGTGCGACCGCAACCGGGGCGTCGGCGGCGATGGCGTGCTCTTCGCCCAGGTGCCCTTCCGGGAGCCTTTCGGGTTGCGGATCTTCAATCCCGACGGCGGCGAGGCCGAGCGCAGCGGGAACGGGCTGAGGATCTTCGCCCGGTTCCTCCGGGACGAGGGGCAGGCCCCGGGCGCATGCTGCCGGATCCTGATCCCGGCCGGCGAGGTCCTGGCCCGCCACGTGGCGGGCGGGGTGGAAGTGGACATGGGGCGCCCCGACTTCCGGGCCGGAGCGCTGCCCTTCCTGGGCGTGCCCGAAGGGGACGAGGGGGTCGCCCTCCGCCTGGACCTCGAAGGCGAGGCCCTGGACCTGACCTGCCTGTCCCTGGGCAACCCCCATGCCGTGCTCGTCGTGCCCGAAAGCCTGCCGGAACTGGCCCGGCGCTGGGGGCCGCGCCTGGAGGGCCATGCCCGCTTCCCCCGGAAGGTCAATGTGGAAGTCGTCCAGGTGCTGGACCGGGCCCACCTGAGGGTGCACATCTGGGAACGGGGCGCCGGCTACACCCTGGCCTCGGGCACGGGCGCCACGGCCTCCGCGGCCGCGGCCCGGAGGCTGGGCCTGGTGGGGGACGAGGTCCGGGTGGCCATGCCGGGGGGCGACCTGGACGTCCGCTTCGGCCCGGATGGGCGCGCGGCCTTGACGGGGCCCGTCGTGCGGGTCTGCCAGGTGCTGCTGGACCCGGCCTGGCTCCGGGACGAATCCCCGTGCTGA
>Ga0316217_10006126_pt1 | contig 12063 bp, 17 predicted proteins | sample 1anoAmetaG_FD_203633 | JGI IMG/M metagenome (GOLD analysis project Ga0316217, IMG submission 203633) | Freshwater microbial communities from Trout Bog Lake, Wisconsin, USA - 1anoA | ecosystem: Environmental > Aquatic > Freshwater > Lake > Hypolimnion/Profundal zone | place: USA: Wisconsin... | reverse complement strand
GGAGACTTGCCATATCAATTTGTATTTTTATTGATAAATGAAACCTCGAGCCTTCAGTGCTCATCATGATAACCACTCCTCAACCAACCCCAAAAGAAGATACGAGAGGCTGCAGACTGAAAACAGCAGTCTCAAAAAGCACAAATCCTTCAGTTCCACCAAGCACATGGAGGAACTGGCCAAAAAGACCAAACAGTAGTCCCAAATCCTGCCAAAACCAGCCGAGCAAATCTTCTAGTAAAACCTGAACCTCAAGTCGTTTATAAACAACCTGCAGAAGCAGCTGGTGCTGCAGCGGAGTCGTCTATAGATGAGCAAGAAGAATAACCTCAAGTACACCAAGCAACTGAGCCGATAGTTTTAGAAAGAGATCTACTATGTAGGCAAAACTCCCAATGCTTACGTGGTTGCTGGGATTAAGCATCAGTACTAAACCCTCAAAAACTGTAATTGTCTCCTGAAATAGTGTACCAAGTCAAATGCACGGAAGTTGATGAACTTCAAAAACGGGTGGAGAATACTTAGATTCAAGAACTGAGGGTCCACATCGACGCACTATAGTAACATAATGCCTTTCTTAAAAATACTTTATAGTCTTTTCTCAGTATCAAACAAAGTTGTCAATTGACCCCCTCAAAACCTCACAGTTCCCTCAATCGTCCCAAAAGCTACAAGTAAAACGAGAGACTTTACTCCTAAGCTTCCGAATATACATCAGAGATGACAGCCAAACATGCTGAAAACTTAGCCAACTTACTAGCAGAATAGAAGGAAAACAGGAAGCTCTGTCTGTCCAAGATTTAGTACCAGAACAGAAAAATATAACAAATGGGTTAAAGGTAAGAATAGCTGTTGAAAAAGATTGAATTCCTTTAGAATCTGTTGATACAAAAAGACAACAATGAGCACTTGGCTCGGAGGTAGTACCGAAAAATAGAGAAGGAGAGAGCAGCCTGGAAGCAAGAGATAGCTAGTTTGAAATAGGTACTGGTCAATACTGAGCAAAACTACAAACAGAGGCTACGAAGTTTATAAGAGCAGCAAAAGAAGAAGTTTGAAGTGGAACAATAAATTTTCAAAGAGAGTTTGGAGGAAAAAGAGAGAGAAATCGCCAATCTTGAAAAAGAAGTACGCTTTCTTTCGACTATGCTAAGCTACTGGAAACCTTTGGATTAAATCAATAAGGCCTTTAAAAGAGAAAGTGAGTCAGAATACTCCTAAATCTAGGATAAAAAGTAAAGAAAACTGAGCTAAAAGGATGAAAAGCAGTCTAATTCTTTTAAATTTCGAACAAGTACAGAAAAACCTAAGGAACCTGACATCGACCCTGAACAAAAACTAAGCGACATCTCAGTCCACATTAATAAAGAGGAATAGACAAACAAAAGAGTGATTGCTGATATCCGTTCGAGCCAAAACGCCTCTTCCAATTCCAAAGACCACCCTGAAAGGCCCAGGCGAGACTGCTCGAAGAAACACAGCGAGAAAGCCAAAAAATTGCGGAAAGTCGACCTAACTTAGATCAAACATTTGGGAGAACTAATCAGATTCAAGCTACTGGGCCACAGCATAAACATCTAGACAGTCAAATCCCTGTTGAATGAGCCACATAATCTGCATAGTCTGCAAGGTGGAGGGAGCCAATCCGAGTCCTATATCACCATGAAGGAGATGAAGCACATTCTTACTGAGTATCCTTTTATGCTCAGTCAGCACGAAGCCACCAGTGTGAGCAGATACATCGTTTAGGATTCCAGCAATCCGTATGTCTATTGCGATGAGGACAATTAGATTGACAGGAGTATTGCCAAGTCCATACTCAAGGCTTTTATTGGAGACTATACTCTGCCTCGCAAAGAGGAGATAACTGAAGAATGGAGCAAAATCAAGAAATCGTACCTAAGTAACATCTTGACGGCTTTGAGGCAACTTGCGCCCAAAGGGAACATAAGTTTCTACAAGTTTAATGAGTTGATTATTGGACTGGGCATAGAAATGAGTGAAGCTTTGAAAGATTGGATTGTTGGAGAATTGGTGATCCAGTCCCCATCTTTAGAAGAACTGAGTTATGAGGCCATTCAAAGTATATGATTAGCTTCTGATTTTACTAATCCTACGCCTTTGAATAAACAGAAATTTTGACAGCAATAATATGCCATTTATGGACTTCAAACAAAGGCCCGTTTTTAGATGAAAATCAAGGGAAACCCGAATTCGCGATATTTGGAACCCTCCAAAGGAATTCTTTCTCACCCTTCCTTTTAGTGATTATTACTGGTCAAATTATCTATCGGAAATACAAGTAGGTAATTATTCTAATAGAATAATGAACATTTTCAACCCCCCAAATTAGCAATTTTGAACCATTTCCAGTCCTCGGACACAATCCAGTTGCCAGCTTCCAGCCAGTGTTGGCTTCCACAGTTTTGTCTCACTGGAAAAGCGTTAGATGCATTTGATTTTATGCCATTTATAATTAAAGTAGCGATGTTCCTATGGATTCTTCTATCCTCTATCCTTTCCTTCGCCTATCTTGCCTACAAACTCTACATCAAGCCAATCCGACTCAAAGCCCACTACTCCAAACTCTTTAAAAGTCTGGGATACAGAGTTTACGAGAAGCCTTATGAGGTCCATACTGTCCCTTTCTACGATGAGCTGGCAAGGGATGAGAAAGAGCACAACAACTATGGGCACACAGGGGTGACTGTCCTCAGTGACAACTACGATGTTTACCTCTCCAACGTGCTCAACAAACCTCTGATTTTCTTCCTCAGTGAGAGGCTAATTTCGGAGTTCTTGAACAAGCAGGAAGTTTGTACCAAAATCACTGTGAATTATGATTTAGTGAAGTTTATCATCGCCAGAGGGCTGTCTTTCAACTAGAGAGAAGCTTGGAAACATCGAAGAAAAATATTGTCACCAATTTTTCGTTACTAAACCATTACCTTTCAAATTCCTCAGATGGTGCAAGTAGCACACCAAATTTTGTCCAAATTCTAAAACTAATACTGGAGCACACACCCAGAAGCTATGCCTCACCGCAAAATCCAGCTAAAACTCTACGACCTGCTCAGCAACTTCTCCTCAGCAGTCGTAATGACCGGTTTCCTGGGCTTGAAGTCTCTGGATGAGAAATTCAAAGGAAAACCAATCTACGCATAGGTCCTAAACCTCACCAATCTGTGCACATACCATTCCAGAGACCCTTTGGTCAAATACCTTGGAGTCAACTTCTTCAAACTGGGTCTCAGACAGGCCGACAGGTAGATTCTGCAGCTCAACCAAGACATCAACCACATTTTGATGAGCTACATCAGCAGGTGCCGGGAGCAGCTGAAATATGGACAAAAGACAACCCTCAGCCCCTAGAAGAGCTTAGTTGAACTAATTTTGTAAGACATCTAGAGAGACAAAACTAGTGAAGGTTTGGCGATGACAGACCAGGATTTGGTCGACTTGATCAAGTAGTTCATCATTGGGGGTGCTGAAACTGTGGCCAACTATCTCACCATCCTCGTCTTGAACCTCTACCAGCAGAAGCACTGTTTCTAGAAACTGCGGCAGCAGATCAACCAGCACATCCACTGTGATGAAGACATCAACGGAGAGAATCTCAAGAAAGTGACCTATTTGAACTCAGTGCTGACTGAGACTTCCAGGATGTATCCTATGATCTAGTTTCTATTCTAGCGTGAGCTCAGAGAAGATACTCTCATTGGCGGGGTGCCCATCAGCAAGGGAACTGCTCTGAACTACTACTCCAAGCCTTTGCTCTTCAGTAGACAACTTTTCAAGGATCCGGAGGTTTTCAGACCCGAAAGATGGGATGAACAGACTGAAGAAAACAGACGTTTGGCGCAAATTGTGTCACTGCAGTTCAGTGGGGGTCAGAGAAGTTGTGTGGGCAAATTCCTAGCCCTAGCCGAAGCCAAGGTGATCCTGGTTGCCTTTTTGAGGAGATACTAGAGTCTGGTGTAACCGGGAGCTGCTAAACGGGTGATAAAGCTGGAAGTAGTAGGGCACGTGTAAGACAGCAGTGTCCAGCTAACGAGAAGCTTCTGATCACCCTACTGATCTTACATAACAAAATCATTATATGAGAAGCTATTCATTGAACATGCCGCAACTATACCCTTTTTCATCAAAGTTTGAGGCTAATAGTCCGTTTCGATCAGCAAACTATCTTAGGCAAAGTTGCAGTCAAAGATAGTGCAGCCTTGAAGAGCTAAATAGCTTGAAGAAGGTTGGTTTTTAATTGAATCGAGTGACTATAATTATAGGATGTCCAAGGGTGACAAGAAGAAGGACAAGCGATAGTACGAAAAGGTCGAAGAGTGGATCTAGATGGAGGATTTGAACTCTCCCAAAAACGAAAACTTGAACAGGAAGTTCGCCATCGAGGGTAACCCATGCTCCATACAGAAGGCAAGTAGTTCCAACCCTCAAACCTCAAACAACCCACCTCATCGCAGAGTCCCAACAACCCCCAATCAAGCCGACCCAAGGAGCCACAAGTTCTGACCCAGACACAAGCCCAGAATCAGAAGTACCCATCACTATACCAAGAATCGCTCCTGTAAAGAATGTGTACGAAGTGATCTAAACCAAAGCAAGGCGTGAGAAAAAGAAGCCAAGTCTGCCCATGATGTAAGTTCTCGCAAACACAGCGAAGTCACCTGTGATTTCTGCACAGTGCCTCAATCAGTCCCCGGAAACGTCCAGCTTTATATCTGCGGATCCTGCTAAAACATAAACGAATGCTACCCTCTCTACGGAATCGTGATCTGCGGATGCTGCCAATCCAAGGTGGGCTTCGGCTTTGGAATGACAGAGTACATCAAATGCCCCAAATGCGGCAGTCTGAGCAAAGTGCCTCTGTAGCCAGCCAAAAACTATGAAGCCGTGGTGCCGATAGCCAACAAGTAAAACGGGAGGGGGGAGAGAGAAAGAGAAAGGGAGTGGGAGAAGGAGAAGGAGAAGGAGAAGGAGAAAGAGTTTGCGTATGCTGGGTTCGAGCGGGAAAGGAACTAATAAGACCTGATATGACCATTTATTCTTGAATAGAGTTGCAGGTGTATTAACAGGTGAGGGCAGCCCGAAAGAGCTACAACTTGGATAAGGGTCTACTTTATACTTTTGGGTGCATCTCTAGGGCACAAAATGAATAAGTGATATAGAATGTTATAGCTAACTCAATCTCAACTAACCCTTCAACCCTTCAACCCTCCGACTTTATCGCGGCAAGGGATAACGATAACGCTTAATAGTGTGCTACTTGGATGCACTAATCTCACCACATCTGTGCCCCTTGTGATGCCACAGCAATCTTGTGACCCCACTCAAATGCTCCATACCAGCAGTTAATATTACTAGACAGACCTGGATGGGCCACAAGACAGGGTAGCCCTGGTGGCCATGTGTCGGTAATTGTCGCAAATATAGGTTTAATAACATTATTAATCTATCAGATTAGTTTTAGAATTGAGGAGACAGGTCAGTGAATGCAGGAATAAGTCAGAAAAAGCTTCGAGGGGGGCAAACCTCCCTCCCTCATCTTCAGCCTCATGATCCTCACCAACATACTCATCAACCTCGACCACGGCATCCTCCCCGCCTGCAACGCCCAAATGGCCGTCGACTATGACATGAACGAGACTGAGGTCGGACTCCTCGGCAGCATCGTCTATCTCGGCATCTCAGTCATGGGCATGTTCGCAGGCAGACTCTACCAGCACTTCAACTCCAAAATCCTGACAGTAGTGTCCTTGGTGGTGCTCTAACTCTCCCTCCTGTGCTTCGTTTTCTTCACCCAGAAGTACGCAGCCTATGGCACTCGGTTCATAACGGGAGTGTGCCAGGTCTTTCTGCTGGTGTACTACCCCATCTGGATCGACAAGTTCGGAGGGTCCAAGAAGACCATGTGGCTCACCCTGCTCCAGATCTGCGTGCCCGTCGGCATCTTCATGGGCTACGGCATGACCGCCATCATCATCTCCACCGGCAACCACGTACCCCACCCCTTACCCAGTATTCTCTGTCGTTTTACATCCAGGTGGGAATGGTCACCTGCTTCATCGTGGCCTTCTTCTTTCTCTCCAACAAGAAGCTGGACAGCCGCAGGAAGCTGAGCGAGGAACTCACCGACACTATGCTGTAACACTATCAAGACAGCATCCTGACCACCCTGACCGAGGAGGAAGCCAAAGTGGCCCACAAGCAGAAGTACAAACTCAGCTACATGTTTTGCAAGCTCATGAAGTCCAAGATGTATCTGGTGGGCACTTTCACCATGGCTGTCATACTCTACGTCTCAACCGGCATCCAGTTCTGGCTCACCAATTATTTTATTGAGGTGCTGGAATTCTAGCAAAGCACAGTCTTCATCGCATATGCGATAGTTTCGATCACTGGCCCCACAACAGGCGCCGCCTTCGGTACTCCTATATTAATTGAGGCGGCTACGCAATAAACAGGAAGGGAGGCTACTAGAACCCAACCACCATCTACTACGTCTTCGTCTTCGGATCCATCGGGATCGGAGCGGCAGTGTTCATCCCATTCGTCGGCAACTTCTACCTGATTACCTCTCTGCTGTGGGTTGTGCTGTTCTTCGGAGGGGCCATGATGCCTGGACTGACTGGGATTATGATGGTCTCAGTCTCACCCTATCTCAGGGCTTTTGGGAATTCTACTGGGGAGATCATCAAAAATATCTTTGGCTACTTTCCCTCGCCCTTTGTCTATGGCCTTCTCAACAGTTTGTTCGGAAATACGGCTGGGATCAAATTTCTGATGTTTTGGGGGTTGTGGGCGCCATTCCTCTTGTTTCTGGGAAGTGTGCACAAGTATCGACAAATGAAGAAGCAGGCTGAGCTCAAGAGACAAAAGGAGATCCAAGGCTAAACAGTGCCCGACGAGGCTGTCTTCAGCGACATGGAAAGTGATATAGAAGACAGTGATTAGCGAAGAATTTAGGAAGAGGAAGATCCATAGAGTGCAAAGCAGAGGAGAGGTGGGAAAGAGGCAAAGGATGTGGAGCCCAGTGTGTCTCCTCCTTCGGCCCAAGACAATAGCACATAGATACTGGCCAAAGCTGTCCCCAAACAAGCTACTCCCTCCAGCTGATTTTTGAGGTATTATCATCATTCGACATCGCATCAAACTTTCTTTCAAGACAGATCCTGCCTTTGCGTAGTAGGGTAGTAATAGGCTATCGACAGCCAAATCACATCAATCTAGATAGCTCTATTATCTTCCAAACATCAAACAACTCAATACAATAACTCTTCTATGTAAAACTGACTCACGATGGCAAAGCAAGCAAAGTTCCCGGCAGAACGCAGAAATAAATCATAATGATCAACTCTCCATCTACTTTTGACTGGCTTTCCTCTTTTTTATGCCATTGCTGCCATTCAGGCCAGTGAAGCTTTCTGCGGTTGTGTGATATTTATCGAAAGGATTGGCAGACACCCGTTTCACCACAGTCAGTCTGCACTCTCCTTGCCTCACCTACCCTCCTTGCCTCAGCTACCGAACTCCGTATTTCAGCAGACTCTTCTTCGAATTCTCCCTCTCCCGCTGCTGCTGCTACTCCGCCCACCTCACGAGTTGCTGCTGCCTGTTGTACTCCAGTATACTGAAGTCACTTTCGTCGGTCTCGAGCTGGCAGTCGACTTCTTTGGCCTAGCTGCAAGACTTCAGCTTGAAGTTTTCTTTGTAGGTCTGGTTGAGCAGAGTGGGTTTAGTTGAGGTGTTGAGCTTTCTGCTTTAGAGGCTGAGGTAGTTATTTTGGGGGCATTTTTTGAACCTGTTGCTTCCCAGCTCCAGGCTTGGCATGTTTGCTATGCTAGAAAAAGGATTTTAGCTGCTGTTCAACCCTTCGTTCCTCTTCAATGCCGAGACAGTCTGCTCCATAGATTCGTATCGCGGATGGGCGTCCTCAGAGTTGGCGAAGTTGGCATAGCTTGGGAAGCGGTTGGGAGAGTGATGGATGAAGGGGGTGGAATTGGTGTGACTGAGGTGATTGGGAAGGTGCTGTGGGGTGGGGTGCTGCAGTCTGCGAACAGAGGTGTTGCGTGCGTAGGTGCGGGAAAACGTTCGGAAGAGATTCTGCTGCTAGATTCTTCTATGGAGATGATTATTTTCCAACATAAAAGGTTTATTCTGCAGCCAGAAATTACAACACAATTATCCCTGCCAACGGACAAATGCGGCCGAATTGGCCCACTCTCTGCAGATACCCACCCAACCCTCGGTATAGCTTATCTCGGTCAGTCGAGTGCAGTAATTAGTTATAGTCTCATGGTAACTAACAAGGTCAAGGTGGTCTTCGGCAAGCAGTCGCACAACTTTGAGCTGGAACCTGCCCACTCTATGGCTGATCTACTTAGGGCTGTAGGGTCGAAATTCAACCTTGTGGCCTAAAGCTTCGTGCTGAAGGTCAACTTATCCTCTGCAAAGATGGTCAATCATGATATCTTTGAAGGTCTGAGGGAACAAAAAGTGCAGTTCACTCTCTACGTAGTGCTGCAGTAAGTAAGGGGTGAACTGGAGGCCTCTTTTAGGAGGTTGAATCTGGGCTAGAACAACGAGAACTCATCGCAATTTTAAGTTTCATTCGACTAAACCAAAGAGCCCAACCCTCTATAGCCACAACCCAATCACTCAAACTATGCGGATCCCAAACAATAGTAGAAGCCAGAATAGGTGCCTTAAAAGCCAAGCGATTTCAAAAGGTAGTATTAAAGAGTGGATCATGAGTAGGTGTTCTATATGTGGCCCAGTGTGCAGTGCGACATTTGCTTCGTCTTCCCCATCAAAGGAACCGTCTTCAAGTGTCTAGTCTGCAAAGAGTTCGACCTCTGCTCTCACTGCGAACTCCACTACCATCGCTTTCATCCTTTGCTGCAGATAGACCGCATCTCGCACTACCCCACCTAAATCGACGTCCTCTTTTCGAAAAGCCAGGAAGGATATATGAACCAAAAGCTGCAGTAGTAGAAAGAGACGATAAAAGAAGTGAAAAAGGTGTTCTATTAGAAAGACGAATAGCCCCAAAGATTCAGAGAGATCAACCCTCTAACTCTGAAATCAACATAAGTTCGGTCCCAAAACTTCGCAGCCTGCTTACTAGGCCCAGTGAAGTCCTCATGATCGAGTGAGCCCATTAGGTTGAGTTTGTTCTGATAGAAGTTGAGATTGATGGGAGGGGTTGGGTGGATTGTGTTGAGCTATAAGCTATAATAATTTGATGGCGAACGTTCACGGGATGCGAGACTTCAACGCCCAGCCGAACGGGGGCAACCGGGGCAACCCTGAGAACTACCAGAACCTGAACGGGGCTGTGGTTGACGACATCCCTTTCATGAACACGATGAAGGGCGACCAGCGCCCCCCCATGCAGGAGACAATCCCCTACACCCTCAAAATCATCTGCTGTCCCGACTTCAAGCTCCTATCCATCACCTTCTTCCTCCTGCTCACCATCTGGGCCATGTACATCGTGATGCTGGTTCAAGATATAGACACCTCAACCCACGAGGTGCTGCAGGTGTCGGTAGATGTACTGAAGCAGTGCGGGGCGGCCCAGGGCGGTCTGATAAAAGAGGGGGAAGTGTACCGGTTGGTGACGGCCAGCTTCCTGCACGTGAACCTGCTGCACATCTTCATGAACTCGATTAGTCTACTCATCTTCGTGAGCCGCTTCGAGAAGATCTACCCCAAGCAGACCGCAGTCATCCTGCTCGTGTCCTCAGTCACAGGTACCTGTGAGGTGATGTAGGGTTCATGCTGAGTGTTCTGTGCAACCGCACTGATGTCACTGCCGGGGCATCCACTGCCGTCTTCGGGGTGCTGGGCGGGCTGGTGGCCTACCTCATCATCAACTGGACTGCCCTGGAGAGGTATGGGCAGATCAGGTCCAACCTGGCCTGCATCATCGGCATCATCGTAGTGTTTTCGCTGCTGTTTTCGATTGGGTCCAGCATCGACGGGATCGCACACATCGGAGGGATGATCGGAGGGCTGCTGGTTTCGCTGGCCATCCTGCCGGGCATTCAGGAGAAGAGCAGCATCGTCAAATGGGTGGGGATATCTGGTATCGTGGTGATGAATCTTATCACCTTTTTAGTGTTCTTCCTCACCGGGTGATCTCAATGCATTAGTTATTAATAGAGTTTTCATCCAGGGCGAAGTGCGTCATGATGCTAATTAGCGAGATACAGCAGGACAGGTTACGCTGATACTGGTTCTAACACATAATAACACTATCCTTCCAGCTGGTATTCCTAGCTAGTATGCAATTATGATAGTTATGTAATAGCCTCGAGATGGTGTCTTGTTGCTGCGTGATTGCCTCCAGCTACCACCCGATGTCGACAGGGACGTAAGGTTGCCACAGCAGTCGCAAAGCATCTGATTGCTATATAGATTTGCAGAACACACATCAGCCCGAATCCTCACTGAAATGCTATGTCCCAGCTAAAGTGAGCACAGCACGTCTTGTCGACGCGGGATAACATCAGTCTGACCAATCCACACCACTAGACAAGATCAGCCAGAGCAGGCTATTTCCACATGGGGGAATCCACATCTGTATGCAACTCTACTCTTGGCAAGTCCGTCTTTACTTATTCATTGACTAACTTTGCCTATAGAAATACCAAACCAACTTACAGCCACGTCTGACTCTCAACCCACACAACATGGACCCCCTGTAATTCACCAGTCCCTTTGGAGACGAGATCCGCTCAGAAAGCGAGGATGAGTGGAGGTCGCCCTTCCCAGAGCAGGAATAGGAGAAGTTGTCGCCCCAACAGCTCAGCCTCTCTCAAAAAGTATCCAACTCACCCTCGCAATAGTTCAAATAGTCCAGTTAGGAACAGTTGTAGTTCGAGCCAAAGGAGTAGTCCGCCATTTCGATTGAATCAATCGTGGAAAGCCAGTCGCTGTCCCTCTCATTCGACTAAGACCTCAACCTTTAGAACCTCTCGTTCAGTGACCTGGATATGTAGCAGCCTGAGTCCGGGCAGCCGGGCGCCCAGGATAGCCGCATCAAGAAGGATTTGATTGAGATGTTTGAGCAGTTGGGAGAAGATGGACGCGGCAAGTTCCTGTCCTCGACTAGACCGGCGTTTGAGATCAGGGATGAGGAGTGGATGCGGAGACAGGAGAAGGTGGTGGCAGCTCGTGCATTTATCAACAGGGGCTACGGCATCAACCAGCTGAAGTAGTAGCTGCGCGCAGGCACCCACACCATGAAGATGTACCTATGTTGCCACTTAGAGACGACACCCGATACAAGTCCATCGCCGGCTCCATGGTCCGCTAGTGCTTCCGCAAACTAGAAGCCTTCCTGCTGCGGGACTGCCAGCAGAAACTACACAGCATGGCCGGCTATGAGATGAAGCTGCTGCAGACTCTGCTGCTCAACTGCAGAACCACCCTCTCCACTACCCACTCCAACTACTTCCTCCAGGTGGTCACCATCACCTACCACCTCAGCCCCACCTCCATCCACCAGAACCACTGTCTCGACCTCTACAACGCCATCTACCGCTCCCTCCAGAAAAAGATCGCCCTCCTCCGCGGACAACGCGTCTCCGACTCCTACAGCTCCTCCGACCGGCCCAGACACACCTCCTACAAACCCAACTACTCCGGACAGGTCGACAGCTCGATCATAACTGCGGACATCGAGCGTGAGATCATCGAGGAGTACGTGGGGACGCCGAGTCTGTCGCAGGTGAGGGACGTGATCCGCGGGAGGTACCGGATCAGTGAGAGCAAGTTGAATGTGAAGGTGATCCGCAACATCTTGAGGCGGGTGATGCGGGCGGCCATACGCAGGATGGAGGAGATGATGGGGGACCGCGGGCTGAGGAGCGATTACCGCAGCTACTAGCGGCTCAGTGACTAGAAAATCAAGCATGTGCTCGAGGTCACCGAGGCCACCAAGTTGCGAGCACAGGTCTGCAAGGCCTACCTCGGCAACTTCACTGACACCAAACTCATAGAACGCATCTGCAAAGACCTCAGCGAATTCGTAAAGCAGCGCGC
>Ga0316217_10006125_pt1 | contig 12063 bp, 10 predicted proteins | sample 1anoAmetaG_FD_203633 | JGI IMG/M metagenome (GOLD analysis project Ga0316217, IMG submission 203633) | Freshwater microbial communities from Trout Bog Lake, Wisconsin, USA - 1anoA | ecosystem: Environmental > Aquatic > Freshwater > Lake > Hypolimnion/Profundal zone | place: USA: Wisconsin... | reverse complement strand
AAGATGCTGATCAGAGATGACGCTTAAAGTATGTCTGCTCCAGTTTTCAGAGTTTCGTTCTTAAAAGTTTATTTCTTGGTCTAGATATGGCCTGCATCTTTTTCTTAATGTTTATTTTTTCTGAATAATGCAAGGCTTACCTGAGCTACACGATTCTTTAGGTCAGCTCATGCGTTCTTCGCGTAATTGGCTCGACTTTTCCTAATAACGACTGTAGTGCCTGAGATTGCTGCTGAACCATTTGGAATAAGTTTACTATCATTCCTTCAGTAAAACCATTGTTTTGAGCAAAATTTGGCATCTGATTCGGAGGCAGATAATTGTTCGGCTGAGGATGTGCGTTTCGTTCACTGGATTGTTCAGAAAATGAGCTTTGCTACCTTTAGCTTTCATCCGAATTACTGTATTTATTGAACCCTTTCTTCATTTTCACAAATTGATTATATTTCTTAAAATGATGAGAAATCATTCTTCTACTTGTATTGGCCATATTTTGTAGCTTTTTATAATTAAGGCTGCTCTTTTTCGGCATCGGCTTTGCCTCAATATGATGCTATCGAATCTAAGGGAGAATTCGATCGGAAGCTCATTATATGACTAATTTCAAAGCATAAACATGAATCTTTTTGTCTAAATTACTATTCAAAGTATTCCATGAATTAACATTGTCCTTTTTTGAGGTCCAAGAATATTACAATGTCAAAATTATTCAAGAATCATTCAATTAACTGCTGATTATAGAGTTTTGGGATTAGATTTATTAATTGGGTTAAGTTTAAACCTTACTTTTGTTAATCAATAAATAAAATTGTTATGATAGAGAATCTGCCTAGAAATGGGTCCTTCATCGAAAGGAAAAAAGTCTTCGTCGAGTATCGTAAAGTCTGTATTAGTAAGCCTTTCATAGTCTGAACCATCACGCTCCTTTTCAGTGGCCTGAAGATCGATCATCATAGGAGAAATTGCGGGTAAAAAACAGGCCATCTTATGAGCAGGAGTATATCCGGAGGCTCTATAATGATAAAATGTAGCGGAAATTAAATGCTAAGTTCAATGCTCCTCAAGATTCCTTCAGAGCCATTCCCAATTAAATTACGGCTAAAAGAGACGAAGAAGCCCTAAATAGAGAAATTTAACATTTCAATAAATCCAAAACACTCACTAACAATAACCCTGAAAGTCAGTAGAATCTAAACGAAAACAGTCAGCCCCTTCAACGCAGCTATTAATCAGCAAAATAAATCAACAAGAAGCCTTCAGTCGACCAGCATTATTATGCTCCGCAGCTCTATGGCAATAAAAACCAGTTATATGATCTCAATCAAAACAGTAAAGAGCTAAATCGTTCAGAAAATTCTGAGGAGAAGGAGATGGAAAGAGCTTAAATGCAGGAGCCTATCAGCCCCAGATATGCGAAGCTATCAACCAATGACTACAAAGATCAGAGGCAGGATGTCTACAGAAGACCGTATATGACGAAAAATTATGGGTCCGAAAGCTTACAAAACCATCAAAGCTATGCTGAATTAATCAACAGCAGTAATGGTTAACCTCCGATTCGTCCCTTGCGAAACTATTTGCCTGATCAGTTATAAGGCTACTTGAGATAAAACTTAAGAGTGTAGCGCAAAAGGCCCACTAATAACAGTATTTCGTTGCAAACTCGGCTCAAACTCTGATTTTTAAAAATTTCTTGCCAAAAGACTTTAGATTATCCTACAACAAAGTTTATATCTTAAAGAACCCTCAATAAATCAGTTAGTATGCCAATATTTATCATCATGTTCAAAAATAACAGAGAATCAATAAAAAACATTAGGACGCTTAAAAGCACGATTCGTGAAATATTAAATCAACTTTATTCTTCTAAAGGAAATAACTCATGCTTCCTTTTGTATGAGATCGAAATAGATATCAACATTTGCTTGAGAACGGAGATTTTTTTATTACTAGGAAACTTGTTTAGGATAGGGGGGACCAAAAAAATAGCTGAAGTAGCAACTTCAATGTTTATAGATGAAATTTTGTAGTAGAGAAGTACTATTAAACTACGGCCTGTGGAGAATCAGCTTGATTGTTACTTTAATTACATAAACAACCAACAATTGCTTGCTTAAGCTACAATATCTAAGCAAGTAGGAATTCCCCTTATTAAAGATTAGTGTTGAGCAAACCTTGTTTTCGTTTTTTTACGCAAACAATTATTAGAATGAATTCAAGTTAATTCATTTTTACCATGCTTTTGATTTATAGTTTTAGTTATTGTCTAAGATTTAACTTCTAATAACAATACTAGTATTTAGGTTAAAAAAGAAAAAGATAGAGTGATAGAAAAAAGCTTGTTTTGAGCTAGAGAATGATCGGAGGAGCTTAAATCAGAGTTTACTCATAAAAAAATGACTCAATCTTATTCCAAGTTTTTTTTTGTATTTTGTTTGTCTGAGAGTAACAACCAAGAACCCAGACCTTCAGTCACTTTTAAAAATTTAATACAATAGAAAACTGTCATTATTTACTTGTTTTATTTCCTAGGAGTAGGTTGTCTTCTTGCATTAGATCATTGGATTCCAATCTAAATAAAAGGTGCACTAGTTGATAAACTTTTATTGCTTCTTCGATTTATAATTCAGAGGGAGGTCATATCGTAAAAGTATTTGCTTCCTGCTTAACAGATGTGGCGATAAAGCGGGCAGCATCAATCTCAGAAAACTTTAGGAAAAATTTGCGAAATGAGTGAAATCTTAGAGAAACATCGCAAAAACATGTGTTTTAGCTTCTGAAGTCCAAAGCCACTTAAGGTTAATTTTTGATAGCCAACTGTAAATATATGTTTTAGTAATCAATCTTGCTTTATTACGTTTGAAAATATTTGAAGCGCGACAAAACCATATCTTTTTGGTCACAACTGCTGTAGATATTTATGTACTGTCTTTTTAAGCAAAAATGTTTTACAGGTCCACTCAATCTTAAATTATATAACTGCAAGTTTCCACTTGAATTTAGACTGAGGTCAATATAAAATATGGTCTTGTGCAACCATCACCATCATTCGTTGACACCTTCATTATTTAGTACATATGCAGTTTCTTTTAAAAAAAATAACCTCTTTCATTAGCTACACTTGCAGTAAATAACCTAGAATAATCCATAGCAAATATAAAAAGCTTTTTTTGATCAAAATATAGGCTGGAATCATGGGATCAAATCTATTGACTCAGAAAACAACCCTTATTAATGCGTTGTAATCGTTTGTAGCGTCTATATTAAATTTTAAAGTTATGAATTTTTAAGTCAAGACAAAGGTTCAAAAGCCTGTGGTTATTTAGTGTTATGCTAGTCCTTTCACAGGTCATATGACTCCCATCTTGAAAATAATCGAGATGATTCAATAAAAGCACCCCGAATACCAGATAAAGTTTCTTACCTCGGAATTTGTCATTTAGAATGTTCGGGCAAGCTTCCCAGCCATAAATATGGAAGGAATCAAAGACGAAATGTCACCTTAATTCTTTACAAAGAATGTCAAGTTCGGCCTTTTTAACAATCCTGGACTTGCCCCCTTATTCAGATTACATGAACAATACTTCAAGCAAAAGACCAATAAACCCGATTTAATTATTTGTGACTTTTTCGAGGAAAGCGCTATGGAATTCGCCAAAAAACATAAGATTAAATATATCATCAACAGTGCCATTAACTGTGAATCGCTTAAGGATTGTTACAGCTTTCCTACTTTCAATCAAAGCATAAGCTTCGCAGGTTTGGCTATCCTTTACCCTAAGCTCTTTAACGATTATGAAGAGAAAGGTTTTTGCAAAATTTCCAACGCTTTTAGATATAGCGGTAGAATTTTAATCAATTCAGCCTTTGGCTTATAAAATGCAGTCACTATACCGCCAAACCATTCTTTAATTGGCCTACTTTCAAACTGCAACAAAAACAAGGGAGAAATCGGTGAATAGTTAGCCGCTTGGATGAAGTAATGGAAAAGCAAAGGCAAAAATAAGTTTATTTACATCTCCTTTGGCACAGTTATAATCATTGCCGAATAATTCGCTGTCCGCTTTGTCAAAATACTCGAAGAACTCGGTTACCCTGTAATCTGGAGTTTTAGAGCAGCCTATGCCGACAAAATTAATTCTAAGCTCATCTTTCACCGCCCTTGGTTGGCGCAAGAGGCTGTTTTGGCTTTGCCTTAGGTCAAATGTTACGTCTGTCATTGTGGGTGGGGATCAGTGACTGAAGCAGTGGCAAGTGAAACCCCACTCATCTGCGTACCTTCTTTCGGAGACCAACCCTTTAATGCTTAATTAGTTCATGCCAAAAAGATTGGAATTCAAATCTTCAACCCCACGTAGCTTGATCCAACGGCTGTGTTTCTTCCCAAAATAAGCGATGAGACTATCCGCTCGGCTTTTACAAAAGTGATGAATGACGAGTCATTCTAACAAAACATAAAGAAAGTCAACGCTTTGTGTAAGACCTACAAAACAGAAGCTATTGTGAACAACATCGTAGAAGAGACCCTCGAATACGGCTATGAGCACTTAATAGACCAAAACTTCGATAAGTATGCAGGAAAATCAATAAAGCTCCCCTTTAATTTGCTGGTTATTTTGCTTGTCGCAGCAGCCGTGTATTTAGGAGCCAAGTACCTGGGGATTCTGACATTCTGAGGAGAGTAGAGTGATTATAGCCCAATTGTGTTCATAATTATTGTATGTTTCAAGCCTGCAGCTTCTCATTATTAATAGAACATATTTGTAGCGAAATGAAGTTTTTACTTTTAGGATATTTTTCCTCCAAAAAAGTGTTATTTCTCATAATTTTTTTTGCAATTGAAAATCTGATTGGAGGAACAGCAATCTAAACTCTAGCTTCTAATTCTATCGACTTCAAATTAGCAAGGTTGAAAGAACTTATAAGTAAGCTCTTGTAAGCTAGCAATTAGATGAAACAAAATGTTTGGAGTGAATTAGTTCCCTATTGGCTGCTCTATGAAAGAAAGCGAATGTTAATATAAAATATGAATCATTGATGGTCCTTATAATCAAAACAACTGCCTTCACTTTGTGTTGTTGATGAGCATGCTCTCGGTCATTTTCGAAGGTTATAACAAATTTTGAGAAAACATCTTTTCAAGGATTGAACTATCAAAATTTTGTTTAATGCCAAACTTTCATAAACATTTTTTTTAATTATTCTTTTAATTTGCTTTAATTTCAAGAATTTTAGGCATCTTAGTGCAGTTATTCAGCCGAACAAAATCTCTATTATTTATTCTAATTTTTTAAAACCTAGAAAATGTTAGTATTTTAAATCTACTCTCAAAACAAACAGGTCTTTTGGTCTTGACCCAATATTTTAAGAGGAGCAAGATAACATAAAAACCCTACTTTGAAAAGCAAGAAAACGTCAATTATTAATATAATCATATAAAGCTATGAGTTTGCCAGCTAAATCAAACATTCAAAAGCCAGTGGTAATTTAATGTTTCTCTATTCCTCTCGCAGGTCATATCACTCCTTTCCTGAAAATAATCGAGATCCTTCAGTAAAAGCACCCCGAATACCAAATAAAGTTCTTTACTTCAGCATACTTCCTGTAAAAGATAAAAGATAAAAACCCAGGCATAAAGATGTAGGGAATCAACAACAACATGACAGAGGAAAGCTTGCGCCAGAAGATTAATTTCAAATTTTATCGGCTATTATACAATCCTGGTCTTAGCCCCATGTTTAGAATACACTAATAATATTTCAAGCAAAAAACCGATAAACCCGATTTAATGATTTGTGATTTCTTTGAGGAGTGTGGCATGGAATACGCAAAGAAGAATAACATCAAGTGCATTATTGTCAGCTCAGTTAATTACAAATCATTGAGGGATTGCTATGGACTTCCCAGCTTCGATAGAAGCTTTAGTTTTGCAGGTTTTTCGATTCTTCGTCCCAAGCTCTTTAACCACTTTGAGACCAAGGGTTTTTTCAACATTTATAAGGCTGGGAAATAAAACTGTAGGGTATTTATCTCCTCAGGTCTTGGGTTGGAAGATGCAGTAAGTATGCCACCAAATATTTCCTTTATTGGTCTATTTTCGCATTGTAATAAAGAGAAGGGATAAATTGGTGAGTAGTTATCCAGCTGGATGAAGTAATGGAAAAGCAAGGGCCAAAGCAGGTTTATTTATATCTCTTTTGGAACAATTATAAACCTTGCCGAATAGTTCGCTTTTAGACTCGTCAAAATAGTCTAAGAACTCGGCTATCCTACAATTTGGAGTACTAGGTCAGCCTTTGCCAGCAAAATCGACTCAAAACTCATCTTTCATCGTCCGTGGTTCGCCCAGGAGGCTGTTTTGGCTTTGCCTTAGGTCAAATGCTACATATCTCACGGTGGGTGGGGGTCAGTCACTGAATCGGTGGCAAGTGAGACTCCACTTATTTGCATCCCTTCTTTCGGAGACCAGATCTTGAATTCCTAGTTAGTTCATGACAAAAAGATTGGAATTCAAATCTATAGTCCGAAGATTATCGCTCCGAGGGCCTCTTTTCTCCCCGAAATAAGCGATGAGACTATCCGCTCGGCTCTTTAGAAAGTGATAAACGACGAATCTTACTATCAAAACATAAAGAAAGTCAATGCTTTGTGTAAGACCTACAAAACAGAAGCTATTGTGAACAACATCGTAGAAGAGACCCTCGAATACGGCTATGAGCACTTAATAGACCGTGGGTTCGAAAAGCATACAGGAAATTCGATAAAGCTCTCCTTTAATTTGCTGGTTATTTTGCTTATCGCAGCAGCCGTGTATTTCGGAGCCAAGTACCTGGGATTCTGAGATAAAGAAAATGATAATAATTCAAATTTCATCATTTTGATTTTAGATCATTTTGAGTTATTCATTGAATAACCCTAAAGAATGCAAAAATGTAGTTTAATAGTACATATATAGTCTTGGTTTGAGACGATAGCAGCTTGATGTACTCTTGAAGTACGATTTCGCCAAAATAAGCATTAATTATGTGGTTTTAGGCTAATTTCTATTAATATTTCTATAAAAGAACATGCCAAAATTAATTTTGAACCACAGCCTATGCAAGAGTAAAGTTAGAACTTTGACCAGGACCTTAGAAAAAGAAAGCACTCGCCTCCCTCAGCTAAAGGCTAGTAGCGTTTACAAGGGACAGTCTTATAAAACAGGTCTTATCAAGACTGAGGCTCTTTACATTAATAACATCATCAACCCTGCTTTAAAACAGATAGATTGCTCCAGAATATAAAACTTGAGATTCTCCGACATTGCTTAAGTTGAGAGGGACTTAAAAACCCAAATTAAATCATTTGCATTCAAAGAAATCACAAATCAAAAGTAGAATAACTCCTCTTTGAAAAATCTTTCTTCCTAAAAGCCATCACAGTTCGACAAACTGAATCTAATATCAAAACTGCAATAAAACGAAATGAGCAAATTCAAGATAGTAGGTTAGATGAAGTAGAAATTTAACAACCAAACTTTGCCTTATCGAAAACAATCCAACAAAGATAGTTTAACATAGAGAAACTCGAAGGTAAGCTCAAAGGAAAAAATAAGCGTTTGCAGAGTGGCTACAAAAAAAGTAGGCTTTCCTTTTAGCAAAAAGCAGTATGAAGATCTGAAGCTCATCCAGTAGTTTGAGAAAGAGGAAGAAAAACTGAGCATAATCCCAATTTAGTAAGCCTAGAAGTTTATTTCTTTTTAGAGCTACGCCTAGCTGGTAGCCTTCTGATATTGCATTCCTAGTAAACTATAATCAAATTAAGATTATTTGGTTTATCTAAAATGGCACTAATCAGATTTAGTTTAGATAATTGAATAAATCATTGAGGGACCAGCGAACTGGGTATTTGAATTTAGAGCAGACTATGGATGAAGAGTGTTTTGTAATCTTGGTTATAGATTGCTTGTCCGATTTTGAAGTGGAAACTTGACCCACTCCCCAAGGCATAGAACACACGGTATCTTGTCTCTTTGCCTGAAACTAGCTATGCTCCATATGAGAGAGTTGCTCCAGATATCGGGTATAAATTCTTGAAGTAGCCGTCAATCACAGCTATTTACTTATCTAAGCTGAGCTGGGTTGAGTTCAACAAAGAGTAGCCTACAGTTAGCTTGTTGACAAGGTCAGTAAGACTCGTGGCTGATGGTGCAACGATGTATGTGGGGGCGGGTATGGGATCTGAATTGGTCGAATTGCCACCAGTATAGCCATAGCTAGAAAACTGAGTCAAAAAGTAGGCATCAGCTGCAATCAATCTCACAGTAGAATCGTATTCCTGGATGTTAAATTTCTCATCAACATACTCAATAAAGAGTTGATACTAGGTGGTGCCATTTGGGTACACACGTTGGATAGCTGAGCCCAGTGTGCTGTTGGGGTTGATGAAATCACCAGTTTAGAGCAGATAGAGGCTGTAGTTTAGTTGCTGTTGGATGGCAGTTGTGGTGGAGTTGAGGGCGATAATGGTATCAGTGTAGGTGATGGCCAAGCTTGAGTTAGTGCTTGTGCTGACTGAGACAGTGCTCGCAGCTGTGGCTGTAGAGTTGGAGTCAATGATAGCGGCTGTTGCTGATGAGATGAAAAGTGTTAGCAAAAGAGCGCTGAGTATAATTTTATTCATTTTTTATATTAATTATCGGTCAGTGAGCCAAGAATTAATAGTGACGGATTGGCTTCAAGAGTCGGGCGGGTTGAAGAGTACGAATAGTTCTTTAAAAGTGTTGAGTTGGACTCGAGAAACTTTTTAATTAGGCTGCGCTAAGTGCTAAATAGCTTACCAAGGCACGCTGAAACAAAAATATTGTTATTATTTTATAACACAGTGCTTCTTGATGCAATCCTGCTTCGCTGCACTTTGATAATATGCTTTGACTTATTGAAAGGTTATGAGTAAGGCAACTTGGGCTGAGGTTTTAACAATTCAATATTTAAGTATTAATAATGACGAAATCGTGTTTAAGACACAGCCAGCGATTGCTATAAAACCGCACCTCATAGATTCGCAGAATGTTTCAAATATCTGGCATAACACAAAACTTAATCTAGAAATATGCTCTAATAATATAGAGATAGGTTAGCCCATTTATATCAAAAGCTATCAAAGGTTAGATGGAAATGGGCACCTACTCAAAACTAACGACGAGATGAACGAGAATGAATTTTGGAGGCAGATACCTAGACAAAACACAAATTATAGAAATAGATTGGTTGCAAATGATACATCGAGAGATAGATAGATAGATCATATGGGTTGGAAGGAGTTTCTTGATAGCAACTAGGTGAAGAGATACTGCTTTTATCTTCATACTATTCTCGAAAAGTATTGATTACTGAGTTTTCAGACCTAGACTCTGATATACGCTATGTATGCATACCAAAGATCTCTCAAGTATTGAATATTAATATAACACTGGCATGGGTTGAATACTTTATATAGCCTCGCTTGAAGTGTTGGTAGCTCAGTAAAGAGAGTTTATTTTATAGTTGCCTTCTAACTTGGTTGTGTTATGGTAGACTACGCATGATGATGAGTAGGTTTTGTCTTTTAGTGTTTATGTTGCTAGAAACACCAGTTGAGTTGTTTCGTGTCTTTGTGGTTACATGCTCTTGGCTGGGCGAGTATAAATACTTTTGGTTTGCACTGTTGTTTTTAGCTAGCTCTCATGTTATCTATCGTATGAAGTAAGAAATAGGTTGATTTAGTCAAAAGTATTATAAATTCAAGACAAATAAATGTAGATCATTCAGCACGAAGAATTAGCACCATGATTACAATCCAACAAAAATAGGTGTTTTCGTAAAACCCAAACAGCATAGTAGGACTCGGGCTAGGATTAGGAATAGAGCTCGGGTCTGGGATAGCTGGATTGAGATTATAGGTAGGATTAGCTGCACCTTTGGAAGTTTTGGCTGATTCTGGGTCCATCACCACTTGGGGATTGCTATTAACATGTGGTACATAAACTACTCCTATGAGGGAGCTGAGACCACAGTCGCTGACACTGCTAAGAGTCATGTAGCCTTGATTGCCCCAGCTTGTTTTCCATTGATTTTTGATCAGCCAGTTACCATTAGCATCCCAACCATAGAGTAGAACTGCATGATTGAGATAGTACTGAGAATAGCTGGGGCAGCCACTGTAAGTTCCTGAGTAGTAGCTCATGAAGCCATAATCAGCGTAAACCCCAACCATCATAGGTCCATAGTTGATAAGCAAAGCTTTGATTTGAGCTGTGGTCATATTTTAGTAAATATTCACTTGTCCTGTACCAAGGAAAATGCGATTAGAGTCGTTACATATCCCAGGAGTATAAGGATGACCGCTTGAATAATAGCCCGCTGTATAAGGATATTTCGAATCCAGTAATCCTCCAACTTATGCATAATAGAATAAGGCGTCGGTAAAGTACCCTCCACCGCAGTCATCTTGCCTTGCATTAATAGAATAATAGCTTGTGCACTCCAATGTAGCCTCAACAGACAGATCATAGCTGAAGCCATTCATCTTGAGAGCAGCCTAGTAAGCAGCAGTTGCAGCAAATGTCCAACATGAGCCACAGTAACCCTGATCTTTGACAGATGTCATCAATTGGCTGTAGTTCAGGGAGCTAGGGATAGTAAGGCTTAATAACTTTTAATCGAAAGTGGCAGAAACTTTTTTTTAGCCTTCTTGCGTATGGTTGAGAGTTTTGAGCCCCATGGCGTCTAAATAAAGCAAGGATAACCATTCATTTATTGCTGAGTGAGGCAATCATCAACAGCGTGCTCTTGTAATTCATAGCCGCTATCTAGGTTATTTGCTTTCTTCCAAAGACAATTATAGCAATATTTGAGCTAACGCTGGTTTTTGATCTAGGCGGACTCGCTCTCTTTGTAGCACTTTGAGACGTTATTCTTAAATTTTTGGTAGTCACAGCCTTTAGAGATGGCTTTAGCGCAAATCTGAATCAGCTTCTTCTTACGGATGCGGCGGAGGTGTCAGAGTTTTGATCTGAAAGGTGTCTGGGCTGATTGCAGGTTACTAAGATGGATAGGCCTAGAGCAACAATGAACAAGAGCACTTACTTCATGTAAATTTATTAAGACACAACTTCGCAATATTACATAAGTGGTTAAGCTAGACTTATTTGCTTATACTCCCGGAAACATTCTACTTTGGAGAGAGCCATACATTTCTAGAGCATTTAATGCTCTATTGCTGCTTACTTATGCAGCTTGAGCTTGGAAAGTTTCGTACTCTGAAATAGTTTGCAGTTATTAGAAAATTAGTGGAAGGCTGGGAGCATACGAAGAAATCTGCAATGAATAAGGAGCCTACTATTTAACTGCGCATTATTTGTAGAGAAGGACAAAAGGACCTATGAACTGGCTCAAAATGCATGGGAGATTTTGAGGATGATTGCTAGTGGCGCTATCTAAAACAACTTTTCTCTAAATTCGAACGTCTGAAACAAAATTTACATGATAACATCTTATAGTCAGATTATTGAGGTTATTTGGTATTGAGATCGAAAATATGAAAATATGTTATTGCAGATTGTTTGGAGAAATTATAACTTTTCCCGAAAATGATGGTTTTTGTAGGATTAGTTGATGATGCGATTCGAGAGTGTACCTTTTACAGCTAGAATTTGCTTATCTCATTTGCAAGCCTTATTTACTTGTGTTGCCAGTTCATTCTCAATATTCTTAATCTCAGGAAGAAACTTCATTGAATGTTTTTGTCACTGGTTTGCGTAAACACCTATATCAGAACCTGTTATCCTAATTTACTATATTTCTTTGTCACGCAGACCCATTTGTGGTAGCCTCTACTTCTATAATATTCCTAATGTATAGTGTTCGTAGTGCTTGGCAATATTGCATCCAACATTTCCACAAGCAATTATCTTTTCTTGTTACTCTGTATGAGATATTAGCTAGCAAATCAATGAATAAAAACAAGTTTACTGACTATTTATGGCTTTATTGAATAATCATTTTTGTATTCATTCTAGTCATAGAAATTGCTTTTGTATATTTG
>Ga0316217_10006124_pt1 | contig 12065 bp, 7 predicted proteins | sample 1anoAmetaG_FD_203633 | JGI IMG/M metagenome (GOLD analysis project Ga0316217, IMG submission 203633) | Freshwater microbial communities from Trout Bog Lake, Wisconsin, USA - 1anoA | ecosystem: Environmental > Aquatic > Freshwater > Lake > Hypolimnion/Profundal zone | place: USA: Wisconsin... | reverse complement strand
GAATGTCTCCTCATTACCTTCTGTCTGAGCACAAAGAATACGAATCAGAGTATCGGCATCGGGTGCTAAGCTATAAATCTCTGTTCTGTTGCAGGTGCTAAGTACAAACAATTCCTTAATGCCCTGCGCCTTAGCCTGTTGAAGAATAGTAACATGCTGGTCGCTATTAATGGCAAAGTTTCCCCTAACAGCAGTATCTGTTTTTCTGTAGTTAATACCTATTACATAAAATTGGGGAACGTTCATCTTTAATTGTATTTATTCCTTTTTGTTTGTCTGAGGCAAAAGTATTCCACAGACCCCCTTTCTCCACCTGATGCTCGTCATACCCGTGTCATATAATTGTCAAAGAACCGTTATATCATTAAAAACAGTAATAAATACAGGCATTTCAGGAGAAATAACTATAAATGTTTACGGAAGCATATAGTTATTATTAAAAATTTATTTCTAAGTTTTTCAATTTTAGAATAATTTATTTACTTTTTATTTTGAAGTTAGGCATTGTTTAAGATCAGGTCAATTGTATAAACTCTTGCACATTCTTCCCTACAATCGTTATCTAAGATCCTTGGTAAGCGCAAGAATATGATACAATTTCTGCAACTAATATATGTACAGATTACAAATATGGATCATTTTATCCTGTTTTCAGGTCGGAAGTAAACAATAAACATGCCTTTCAAAATAAGTTATTATCCGATTAAAAAGTTTGCCTTTAATTTGTTTCAACATTCATCTACGAAATTCATTTTATGCGGAGATATTTTTATCCGATATTCATACTTACATTTTATTCCTGTTCTGTACTGGCTCAGAACAACAATGGATTAGTAAAAGGAATAAGACCGGTTATTCAACTGAACAATATATCACCATCTTTATACGAACAAGACAGGTTATCGGTAAAGCTGAATGATATGGCCATGAAGTCTGTTTCCTTTGATGCTGCTGGCAATATGATATCGGGTATCAGTCAACTGAATTTACTAAATAAACAATTTGGTTTACAAAGCTGCAAAGCCATTTTCCCCGATAAAAGAACTGCTGAAAACAAGATAGCACTGCATAAGAAATGGGATTTGAATAAATGGTATACATTGCAATTCAATACAGGGTCGGATGTAAAGGAAATGGTGAAAGCCTACCTGCAGACAGGCTTGTTTGAGACGGTGGAACCGGTTTACAAAAAACATATTTTAAAACAGGAAGATAAAGTGGATTATATACCCGCCGATCCACGCCTGAACACTCAATGGCATTTCATTAATACCGGTCAGCAGGGCGGCACACCGGGCTGCGATGTGCATGTACAACAGGCATGGGATATAGAAACCGGCGACACCAATGTAATAGTGGCCATCATGGATGAAGGTGTGCAACTGAGCCATCCCGATCTGCAACAGAATATTGCTTATAAAAAGAGTTACAATTTCGTGAACGATACTACTATCATTGATCCTGCCGACCATGGTTCGCATGTGGCGGGCACTATTGGTGAAGTAAATAACAACGGTGTTGGAGGCAGTGGTATTGCCGGAGGAAATGGTAATGTAAACAGTGGCGTAAGGCTGATGAGCTGCGAGATATTTGATGTGAACAGCAATAGCGGCAACATAGGACAATCTTACATTTATGCAGCAGATAATGGGGCTTGTATTTCGAACAACAGCTGGGCTTATGATGGCGAAGGGGTATATGATTTATCGGTGCTGGAAGCCATAGATTATTTTATAGATAATGCCGGAGGCAATGTTATGCAGGGAGGGCTGGTGATATTTGCAGCGGGTAATACCGGATCGCCTGAAAGGCTTTATCCATCGGCATACGACAGGGTAATCTGTGTAGCTGCCACCAACAATAAAGATAAAAAAACATTTTATTCTACCTATGGCAACTGGGTGGATATAGCTGCGCCGGGTGGTGAATTTGGTGGCTATACCGATGTAATAAGTTGTAATGCTTACAGCGATTATATGTTCGATCATGGCACTTCTATGGCTTGTCCGCATGTAAGTGGAGTGGCGGCCTTGGTGGTATCTTATCTGCGTGGAAGAACATCGGCGAGCGATGTGCGTGAAATAGTATTATCCACTGCCGACAATGTAGATTCTATGAACCCAAACTTCATTGGCAAAATGGGAAGCGGCAGGGTAAATGCTTATCAGGCATTATTGAAAGCAAAGGCTATTGGTGATAATAAAAACATAAGTCCTGCAAGCTCCTTGCATGCAACGCCCGACTGCAATTATTCATTCAATGTAACCTGGAATAAAAACATGGCTGGCAACGACATCATCCTGGCGTATAACAATCAGGGAGGAATAGGCGTTTTGAACGATGGTAAAATATATTCGGTGGGTGATAGTATTCCCGGTGGTGGTACAATCATTTACAAGGGCAATGCCTTATCGTATCAATACAATGCATCGTTGTCCGACATGTTTCATTACTTCAAGATATGGAGCATTGGAAGTAACAATAAATATTCGTTAGGATCAACCTTCGATACAGTTTTGTTAAGCACCAATACTATTGCAGGATATAATGCAGTTGTTCAGGACTTCAACTACCCTCCTATCTATCCAACCCTTGAATGGCGGACGATAAATCCTGATAACGACCTTACATGGACGCATTCCATAGAAGTGGATACGGCTGCAATGGGTGCCGGAGATCATTACTCCATGGCCATGTACAACTATCAGTACAATACACTATTAGGAGCTGTTGACTGGCTTACAACACCAATGTATTTATTGAATAAACCTGATTCTATAAAGTTAAGTTTCTGGCATAGTTATCAGTACCGAAACACAGGGTTTTCCATTAGTGATAGTCTGGAAGTACTGGTATCAACAGACTGTGGAAAGACTTATACTTCATTATGGAAAAAAGGCGGACTGGATTTAGCCACTATTCAGGATACAACTAACGGCGAATGGAAACCTTCGGATATCCACGACTGGCAACAGGACTTTCTGGACCTTACCCCTTTCAGGAATAATCCTAAACTGATGATTGGATTCAGAAGTGTAAACGGCATGGGCAACAATCTGTTCCTGGATAATATACACATGGATATGGTATATAAAAACGATGCAGCCATCAATAAAATTATACAGCCTTCAGGAAGCTATTGCAGCAATACAGTAAGCCCTGTAGCAGTTATTTATAACAATGGCGACAATACCATACTGACTGCAGCCATCAGTTATTCCATTGATGGAGGAAATGCCATCACAACTGCCTTGAACAGCAATTTAAATAAAGGCGATTCTGTCATTATTAATCTTAATAGCAGCAATACTACTCCGGGTAATCATTACATTAAAACATTTATTTCATCAGTCAATCTGGGTAATGATACTTTCAATAAAAATGATACATTAATCAGCTGGTTTTCTACTGCATCTACAATAAATACACCATTGAGTGAAAGTTTCGAAGGCAATACATTTCCTCCTGCAGGATGGCAGATTGTACAGGCACCTTATGATTCAATCTACTGGCAACGCAATACACTGGCAGCTTCTAAGGGCAATGCCTCTGCCCTGTTACCAAACCTTATGCTGTATAATGTATATGGCAGAACCGAGGATTTAATTACCCCTTCTATTTCTGTCAATAATGTAGATAGTACTTTCCTGCTTTTCGATCTGTCATACGACACTACAAGGCTAACTACCAAACCATTGAAGTACGACACTTTGCAGGTGGATATCAGCAAGGATTGTGGCAACAGCTGGAGTACTTTATACAAGAAATGGGGAGCAACATTGCAAACCAACAATATCCCTATGACCAAGATTCACGAGTATATACCTTCCAATATCAGTCAATGGAGAACCGATTCACTGAACCTGACCAATCTGGTTCATGAAGGCGATACTTTTCATATCAGATTCAGAAATATAGAGAATAATGGCAATGATATTTATCTGGATAATGTAAGAGTATATACCAGAATAAATTCTTCGCTGCTGGCGCAGAATGGTTATGTTATTTATCCTGATCCATTTGTAAATCAGGTTACTATCCGGCATCTTTCTGCACCTGCCAATCTGAAGGCAGTAATGCTTTACGACATTCTTGGCAGAAAGGTGCTGGAGAATGATTATAATGGAAATGCTTTAGCGAATGAGACCATCAATACAAGCAAACTTGCAACAGGTATATACGTTATAAAACTGTTTTATAACGATAAAACAATTACAAAGAAGATGATGAAGTTGAGTAAATAGATGATAGTAAAATTGAATACAGTTTTTACTATTACTATTGGGTTAATTGTAAAGAAGAATCTATTGTAATAACTCATACATTGTAATACTCACGATTCACGACTCACGAAACTCACGACATTAGTGGCAAGGAACAATTTTGCCAGAGGTAGATTCAAGCAATGGACTCAGATAAGGGATATTCAGATTCAGCCCTCTCAGTATCAGCATTACACCAATAAATGCAATAAAAAAAGGGGTAACCTTCCTGACCATATTTCTGATGCTGATATTCACCACAATGCCAAACCATGTAACTGACAACATCAATGGTATAGTGCCTAAACCAAACAATAACATGAATAATATACCACCTTGCACACTGCCCGTACCAAGTGCTCCGGCTATAGCCAGATACACCATACCACAAGGCAGGAATCCATTGGCAAACCCAATCATGAAAATACCATACAACTGTTGTCTGCCAATATAGGCGGCCATTATCTTTTGAAGATTTTGCTGAAACCTGTTCAGGAAATGAATTCCTACTGTTTTATTGGTAACAAGATTTACAGACAATATAATAAGAATAAAGGAACCCAGTACAATGGAGAATATCTGTTGCCATCCTCCCATAAAAAAAGCTCTGCCCGATAATCCGAATATTAAACCAAGTAATGAATAAGCTGCAATACGTCCAGCATTATACAATATCAGGCCATACAACTTTTTATTATCAGAAAATGATTGTATTGGCAATGCAAAGGCAATCGGGCCGCACATTCCAATACAATGAAAACTACTGATTATACCTAAAATAAAAGCCGGAAATAATATTTGCCAGCTCATATCAACTAATCTTTATATCCTTTTCAGAATAAAATTTCTTAGCCCCTATATTCCACGTTATTTTAAGTTTATATATCCCCTTTCCAACTTCCTTTTTGTCTACAACCTGTTTGCCATCAGCATCTGTGGCTAAAGGAAAATGTTTGTCTTTCTTTTCATTATCAGGACAATAAAAATAAATTTCTCCATCAGCTTTCTGACCTTTTTGTTCAATTGGAAATACAACAGTAACAAAGTCATTGTTCTGATTTATTTGCAATTCACTGATTTTGGCAGCATTATTTTGCCCATCTATTTTATCCTGATATCTTAGTTCGTCTTTATAGTAATCTTTGCTTACAAGATCAAATTTGGTATTAATACATTTATACACCATAAACCCAATAAATAGTGCAAACGATGCAAATACCAACAGCAGTTTATTTCCCCAGTTCATGTTCTAAGTTTTAAGTAATATTACGATTTATTCTGCAACTGGTGCTAAAAATTTGGTAGTCACCACTGCTATTTTTTGTTTCCCGTTGTAAATTCCTATGTTGATAGGTGTAGATCTTTTAAGAATGTTTTTCTTGGGCAAAGTGATAAAGAATTCACCCCAGCCCTGTCCTTCATTTTCAACCTTTACATATGGTTTACCAATCATTAGGATAGATCCTTCCATATCTTCCAGTTTAACGATCATTGGTATTTCCCTGGTTGTTTTATTAACCACTTTTACGTTATACAGATTCTGTACACTGTCTTTTCCTTTCTCCTGAAACAACATACCCGGAGCTCTCATTACTGTAGCATCAATATCTTTACGGGTAATCAACAACATAGACAATAATGAAAGGACCACTGCACATAGCGCAGTATAAAACTTCATTCGTTTTGTATAATGTAATCTTTCTCCATCAGCAATAGAATTTTCCGAAGCATATCGCACCAATCCACGAGGTTTACCTATTTTATCCATTATACCGTTACAGGCATCTATACAGGCAGTACAACCTACACATTCCATCTGCAATCCATTACGTATATCTATACCCGTAGGGCACACTCTTACACATTGAAAACAATCTATACAATCGCCCAGTTTAGAATTGTCTTCTCCTTTCTTAATATGTCCTCTTGGTTCGCCTCTTTTATAGTCGTAGGCAACAATCATAGAATTCTTATCCATCAATACACTTTGTAATCTACCATAAGGACAGATTACAATACATACCTGCTCGCGGAAATAAGCATATACAGCATAGAAAACATAACTGAAAATAACAATAGCAGTCAGTCCGCCAACATGCTCACTTAATGGTTCGGTTATAATTTTTCTAAGTTCTTTCATTCCTATTACATAGGATAAGAAAAAGTTGGAAATAATAAAAGCTAACACAAAGAATACAAAATGCTTAAACCCTACTTTGAATATTTTTCTGGATGTCCATGGATCTGCCTTCAACTTTCTTTGTGCAGCTGCATCGCCCAGTATCAGGTATTCTACCTTACGGAACATCAGCTCCATGAAATTGGTTTGCGGACAAGCCCAGCCACAGAACAGTCTTCCAAAAGCAGCTGTAAACAGGATGATAAAGAATACAAATGTCACCATTGTAATCCCAAAAATGAAAAAGTCCTGAGGCCAGAATACTTTTCCAAATACAATGAAGTGCGCTTTAGGAATATTGAATAAAAATAATGGACGACCATCTATTTCTATAAATGGAAGTCCAAAGAAAATCAGGAAATAAAATATACTAAGAAATGATCTTATATTCGTGAATCTTCCTTTTGGTTTCTGAGCATATACCCATTTGCGTTTACCCTTTTCATCAACAGTTCCTAACCTGTCTCTGAATTCCTCTGTTGCAATTTCATTTAAATGATCTACTTCCGAAAACATATATTTTATATTAACACTAATGATAAGAATACTGCAAAGATAAACCCGGATTCAGTATCCTAAATGTAACCTAAGTAACACAAGAAAAACAGAACCCGGGCTTAACAAAAATTATTTAACCTTAACCGTAGAATCAGCCTTTACAGGAACAACAGTTTTAGTACTGTCGGCCTTAGCTTCTTCTGTATATAATACTCCCTGAGGAGCTTTTGGTGATGCAGGATTGGTTCCATGTATACTCTTTACATAACTGGCAATCTGCGCAATCTGTCCGGGAGTATAATCATCTTTCCAGCTCTTCATACCTTTTTCAGGATAACCGTATTTTATAGTCTTAAATACATCTTTAATGTTCCCCCCATGTAACCAGAAATCATCTGTTAAATTTGGTCCTACATTACCACCACCATCTGCTCGGTGACAGGCAGCACATATAGTGGTAAATATCTTTTTACCAGCGTCCAGATCATCTGCCGAAGTCAGTAGTTTTACATTGGTTTCATCTACGCTGTTAGCTGCATGTTTCAAATACTCAGCTTTTTCTACTTCTGCTTCTTTCATTGATATCACTAACTCTTCTTTACTCAATGGTGCAGAATGAGCAACGTGGTAACGATAAAGATATATAGCCGCTATAAAAATACATAAGTAGAATCCATATAACCACCATGGTGGAAGACGGTTATCAAGTTCACGTATACCATCATAATCATGGCCAAGGTCTATTGCAGCTTCTTCTTTCATTGGTCTGAAGCTATTAAAATTATCCCACCAGGTCATAAAAGCACTTTCCTGCTCTTCTCCTTCTTCTTTTTCCTCCACATCTTTCAATGCTACAGTTTCACTTTTAAGTAACAATTTCATATTGTACATCAGTACATATAAAATCAGTAACTCCAGGAAAATAACGGTAATTAATGAATAGAATGCAGTAGAAGAAAGTCCTCCAATAGTATCTGCTACAGCAGGTTGTGCAGTTACTGCAGTGCCCTGAGCAAATAAAGCAGAACTTAGTACCAGAAAGAATATTAATGAAAATGCTTTGAATGCACCTCCATTACGTTTTCTTTCTTCAACAAAACGTTGCAGATTTACTTTTGCTGCACTAATCACTACACTGGCCAATAAAGCTATTGCCAGCAACAACCCAATTATTACTACCAGCAATACTATTGCTAATGGGTTCGACAATTCAGAGGCTTTTGGCGGACCTGCTGCGAACAAAGCTGTAGGCATCATCAACAAGCCTGATAAAAGCACTTTTAAATGTTTACTATGTGTTTTAAATATATTTTTCATGTTATTTACTGTTGATTGATCTACTAATTATTTAATGGCAAATGATTGATTTCATTAATCATATTTTTATCAGCCTTTAATGCCCAGATGGTCATTAAAATAAAGAATACAAAGAAGATCGAGAATGAACTCAATGCATATATATCAACGCCGCTTATCTTTTCTAAATAGTTAATAAATTTCATTTTACTAATTTTTATTGATGAATGAATTAAGGTAAAGAAGCTGTTGTAGGTTTCTTTTCTCCTTTAATATCAGTTCCTATACGTTGCAGATAAGCTATCAATGCTATAATCTCTTTCTTCTGAATATTTTTTAAATCAATATCCTCACTTACAGCAGCCAGCTTAATAATCTGATCATCGTTAGCTATTCCATAGGCAATTTTAGTAGCCTGGAAGGTCAGATCAGCATTAGCCTTCTTATCATATCCTGCAGGATAAGGAACACCCAATGTTTGCATAGCCCTGATTTTAGCCGGTGTAATAGCGGTATCTAAATCATTGGTATATAACCATGGATAGTTAGGCATGATCGATTTATCCGATGTATTCCTTGGATTCAACATATGCATGAAATGCCATGCATTCGGATTCTTACCGCCTTCACGGGCTAAATCCGGACCTGTACGTTTACTACCCCACTGGAATGGATGATCATATACAAACTCACCGGCTTTGCTATACTCACCATAACGAACTACCTCATCACGGAAAGGACGCACCATTTGTGAGTGACACAGATAACAACCTTCTCTGATATAAATATCTCTTCCCTGTAACTCAAGTGGAGTATATGGTTTCACAGATGCAATAGTTGGTATATTTTCTTTAATTAAGAATGTAGGTACTATTTCCAGTATTCCACCAATTGCTACAGCTATCAGACTGAATACCAGCATTTGAATTGGTCTTGCTTCAATCCATCTGTGCCAGTATTGTTTGCCATGGGTTTCTACCACCTTTGGTAATGCAGGCGCTTCAGCAGCTTCATCTGCAATAAAGTTTCCGGCCTTAACTGTTTTGAACAGATTATATACCATAATGAATACTCCCGAAATGTATAATGCACCACCCAGACTACGGGTAATATACATTGGAATAATATGCGTAACAGTTTCTAAAAACTGATATTTCAAAGTACCTTCTTCTGTAAATTGTTTCCACATTTCAGCTTGTGTAAAACCAGCCCAGTACATAGGTATTACATACAATACTATACCAATAGTACCAATCCAGAAGTGGTTTGTAGCCAGTTTCTTCGAGTATAATGGCGTATTGAACATCTTAGGAATCAGATAATACAATACACTAAAGGTTAAGAAACCATTCCAGCCCAATGCTCCTACGTGTACGTGAGCAATTGTCCAGTCTGTAAAGTGTGTTATGGCGTTTACACTCTTGATGCTCAACATTGGTCCTTCAAAAGTGGCCATACCATAACAGGTAATAGCAACTACCATAAATTTAAGAACAGGATCTTCTCTTACTTTATCCCATGCCCCACGTAAGGTAAACAAACCGTTCAGCATACCTCCCCAGCTTGGAGCTATCAGCATGATACTGAATACAGTACCAAGACTTTGTGCCCAGTCAGGCAATGCAGTATATAAAAGGTGGTGTGGACCTGCCCATATATAGATGAATATCAATGCCCAGAAGTGAACAATCGATAATCTGTAGCTATATACCGGACGGTTAGCCGCCTTAGGTAAGAAATAATACATCATACCCAGATAAGGTGTTGTCAGAAAAAATGCCACAGCATTATGACCATACCACCATTGTATCAGGGCATCCTGAACACCGGCATAAAAGCTGTAACTCTTCATGAAAGAGAATGGAATCTCAAACGAGTTTACAATATGTAGCATGGCTACTGTAACCCATGTGGCAATATAGAACCAGATAGCCACATATATATGACTTTCTCTTCTTTTAATCAAAGTACCAAACATATTGATACCAAATACTACCCATACAAGGGTAATTGCAATATCTATTGGCCATTCCAGTTCTGCATACTCTTTACCGCTTGTATAACCTAAGCATAAAGTAATTGCAGCAGAAACAATAATCAGCTGCCATGCCCAGAAGTGGATTTTACCCAATACATCACTGAACATACGGGCCTTACACAAACGTTGCAAGGAATAGTAAACGCCCATAAAAATACCGTTACCTACAAAGGCAAAAATCACAGCATTGGTGTGGATAGGTCTAACCCTTCCAAATGTTGTATACGGTAAATTGAAATTTGCTCCTGGCAAATAAATCTGAACTGCTATCAGCAGTCCTGCCAACATGCCCACTACACCCCATAGTACGGAGGCATATGCAAACATCTTAACAATCTTGTTGTCGTAATAGAATTTTTCTACTTGCATTGTTTTGATTTGTGAATGAAAAAATTATAGTTTGAAAAAAATGTTGGTTAAATGTTTCTCTGAAAATAAATTTTATGGTTTCGGCAGTTCATTGTCATCGAAAAGTATTCGCATCGGTGGCGACTTTTCGTCATCGTACTGACCCGATTTTACACTCCATATAAATGCAGCTAAAAATAAAGCAGCAATACTGATACTCGCAAACAACAAAATAATTATGGCACTCATATGGTCAACTATTGTCTCTAAAAATATATTTAGAATGCCAAAAGTATTGTCCATACACTTCATAATAAATGACTTTCGTCATGTTTCCCTATGACAGGCATCATTTTATCTGTTTTTCAGTCTGATTCCAATTTAGAAATAATTAAAAGAGTAACAAGTTTTTAAAATAATTAATCACTTAATGAACAAAAAGACAACATTAACAAAAATTAACAGGCATATTGCCTGAAGATTTTATTGTGTAAATTGTACATTTTATTCTCTCGTGGAACGATTTATTTTTCTCAGAATTGTTTTGCATTATAAAAAGAATAGAAAACCGGCAGATAAAACTTCAGATAAAACACACTTCATTTGTATTCTCCCCTCGCCTTACTGCTGTCTCCTTACTCCCTTACTTTTGCCACCGATTCCACAATAAATCCTTACTTTAATATAAAACCCCTATTTTCATTTTTTTAAAACTTGTTAAATGAGGACTTTTTCGATTGCTGAGATATGTAGTAAAATTAATGGTGAACTGATTGGTAACACTACCACACCAATCACCGGACCCGAACAGATTGAGTATGCTACCAATCAGCAGATTACCTTTATCGGCAGTGCAAAATTTGCTAAATTATGGGACACTTCCAAAGCATGTGCCGTAATTGTAAACGACAATATCAATCTTACTCCTTCCGACAACAGGGCTGTTATAAAAGTTAAGAATGCCGACATCGCCATGTCCGAAGTGCTCGATATGTACCTGCCCGAATCCCCTGTTTTTGAAGAAACTATTCATTCCACAGCGGTTATTCATCCCACGGCGGTTATGGGCGAAGGTTGCAGGGTAGGTGCAGGCTGTTATATAGGCAAAAATGTAGAGATTGGCAAGCATGTTACCCTTTATCCCAATACTACTATTCTCGATTCAAGCAAAATAGGCGACTATACTACTATATGGAGCGGCACGGTAATCCGTGAACGTTGTATTATCGGCACTCATTGCATCTTACATCCAAATGTTACCATTGGTGCCGATGGTTTTGGCTTCAGGCCAAGTCCCGATGGACGTGGTCTTGTAAAGATTACCCATATCGGCAATGTCATCATTGGTCATGGGGTGGAAATAGGCTCAAGTTCCTGTATCGACCGTGGAAAATTCAGTGCTACTATCATTGGCGATGGTTGTAAAATAGACAATCTGGTGCAG
>Ga0316217_10006123_pt1 | contig 12070 bp, 13 predicted proteins | sample 1anoAmetaG_FD_203633 | JGI IMG/M metagenome (GOLD analysis project Ga0316217, IMG submission 203633) | Freshwater microbial communities from Trout Bog Lake, Wisconsin, USA - 1anoA | ecosystem: Environmental > Aquatic > Freshwater > Lake > Hypolimnion/Profundal zone | place: USA: Wisconsin... | reverse complement strand
GCCGGTGGCGGGGGTGTCTGCGCCTGGGGCGGGGCCGCAGGCGCCGGCGCGGGGTCGGCGACGAGGCGCGTCGGCGAAGCTGCGAGGACGGCCGCCAGTAGACCACAGAGGATCGCAGGATTTCGCATGGGGCTTTTCCAGACGGACGATCAGCGGGCCAGCAAATCACTCCCGCTAAGGTCTGTAAACCACGGCCTAGACGTCAAACGAAAACGGCCTGCGGAACGTCAAGCTCCGCAGGCCGAGAACACAAGTCTTAAGTGCAGAAGCCTACTTCTTCACATTGCCTGGCAGTTTGCAGGCGACCTGGCCCGACGCCACGGCGCAGGGGGTCAGGGTGTCGGCGGCATAGCCCGCGCCCGTCGTGCGAATCACCCATCCCGCGCCGCCGTCCGAGCAGGCGGTTTCGTAGAAGGAGGCGCCGCCGTCGCCGGAGCCGATATAGCGGGCGTTGGACACCTTGCAGGAGCCCTTGCCCTTCGACGCCAGCGCCGCCGACAGCTTGTCGAACACCGGCTGCTTGGAGGTGCCGAGCTTGCACTCCTGCCCCAGCTCGCCGATCTGCACGCAGTCATAGATCTTGGTCTTGGAGGCGTCTTCGCCAAAGGCGCCGACGGCGCCGTCCGTCCGGTTGGAGCAGGCGAGTTCAACCACGTCGGTATTGCCCGCCATCGTGCCGATCAGCCGGTACTTGCTGACATCGCACTGGAAGCCCGCCTTTTTGGAGAGGCTGGAGTAGATCTTGCTTTCCTGCGTTTCAGCCTTGCTGGTGTCCACGAGCTTGCAGCCGCCGAGGAAGCTGGCGGCCAGCGAGCAGTCGACCTGCTGGCCAAGAGCGGCGGTCTGGTTGTTCACGGTGAACATGTAGCCGGAATCTGCGCCGCAGGCGGCCTCATAGCCGTCAAAGCCGGAAGCCGTGGTGCCGACAAAGCGGATGTCGGTGATCGCGCAGGGCTTCTTCACGCCCGCCGCGAGGGACTTGGCGTAGGTCTTGGCCGCGTCCGCCGTCGTCAGCGTGCAGGCGAGCTTGCTGTCGACCATGCCAAGGCAGGGATTGGCGATCGGCGGCTTTCCGGTCTCGCGCTGGACGATATAGCCTTCGCCCGGCTTGCAGGCGACTTCATAAAAGCTGACGCCCGCGCCGGTGGCGCCCAGATACTTGGCGTCAGCGACCTTGCAGGTGCGGCCCGCTTCCGTCAGCACCGGGTTCAGCGACGACTTCGGATCGGCATTTTCGGGCAGGCGGCAGGTCAGCACGGCGCTGGACGCCGAGGCGATGCAGTCCTGGATGAGCGGCTTGGGCTTCATCGTCAGCATCGAATAGCCGCCGCCTTCCTTACAGGCGACTTCGTAGCCGTTCACGCTGGTGGGCTTGGAATCCTTCACCTTCGGATCGGCCGGCAGGGTCAGGGCGCCGATGAAGCGCGCATTCACGACCGTGCAGGTCACGCCGCCGTCGGCGAGCACCGCCGGCGCTTCCTTCATGCCCTTGTCGATATCGGCCTTGGTGATCTTCACCGCCTCTGGCGCGGCGGCGGCGTGCGCTGCGGCGGGGGCGAGCCCGGCGACGAGCACTGCGGCAAGAGCCGCGCAAAAGCGTTTCATGGTGGAGGTCTCCTTCGCGGCGGACGATATGTTCTTTGGCGCTAGCTCTTAAGACGCTTGGCAGACCGATGGTCAAGCCTACAGTGATGGCCTTATTTTGACGCAACGACGCCTTCGGGCGCAAGCGTGTGTTTACATTGAGAGGGATGGGATGAGCCAGGACATCGAACAGGAGGAGCGTCGCCCGGTCCTGACCTATCCCTTTGAGACGGTTCCCGAGACGGGGACCGGCGACGCGGTGGAGGTCGGCCCCGGCGTTCTGTGGCTGCGCATGCCCCTGGGCGGCTCGCTGAAGTTCATCAATGTCTGGGCGATCAAGGACGGCGAGGGCTACGCCATTGTCGACACCGGCATCCAGACCAAGGAGACGTCGAACGCCTGGCGCGCCGCATTTGCCGGCGCCATGCAGGGCCTGCCCGTGACCCGCGTGATCGTCACCCATCTGCATCCCGATCATGTGGGCATGGCCGGTTGGCTTGTCCGCAAGTTCGAGGCGCGGCTTTGGATGACGCGGCTGGAATATATCAGCTGCCGCATGCTGGCCGCCGATACGGGGCGCGAGGCGCCCGAGGACGGCGTGCGCTTCTATCGCGCTGCGGGGTGGGGCGAGGAGGGGATCGAGACCTATCGCGCCCGCTTCGGCGGCTTTGGCAAGGGCATCTATCCCCTGCCCGACAGCTATCAGCGGATGAGCGACGGGGACGTCATTCGCATCGGCGACCACGACTGGCGCGTCGTCGTCGGCGCCGGACACTCGCCCGAGCACGCCTGCCTCTATGCGGAGGGGCTCAACGTGATGATTTCCGGCGATCAGGTGCTGCCGCGCATCTCGTCCAACGTGTCGGTCTTTCCGACCGAGCCGAACGCCGACCCCATGGACGACTGGCTGACCTCGCTGGCCAAGGTGCGGCGCGAGGTTCCGGAGGGGGTGCTGGTCCTGCCCGCGCACAATGATCCCTTCCATGGGTTGCACATCCGCATCGATCACCTCATTCGCGGGCATGAGCGCTCTCTCATTCGGCTGGAGCGGGCCCTTGCCGAGCCCAAGCGCGCCATCGACGTCTTTTCGGCCCTGTTCGCCCGTCCCATCGGCCCGGATCTGATGGGCATGGCGACGGGGGAGAGCCTTGCCCACCTCAACTGCCTGCGCCACCGGGGGCGGATCACGATGGAGACCGATGCGGACGGCGTGGCGTGGTACAGGAGCGCGTCTGGTGTTTGACCGGAGGGATCTAGACCTCATAAGCTCAACGCACAGCGGGAGGATCGCATGACGGAGCGGATCGTTTCAAAATTCGGCGCCTTCACGCCGGCCAGCGACGTTGCGGCGGGCCACGATCTGACCGGCGTCACGGCGATCGTCACCGGCGGCGCGTCCGGCATCGGTTTCGAGACCGCAAGGGCCCTCAGCGCGCAGGGCGCACAGGTGATTCTGGCCGTGCGCCGGCCCGATCAGGGCCTTGCCGCCGCCGACGAGATCGCCAGGACCTCGCCCGGCCCAAAACCCAAGGTCGAGGGCCTTGACCTGGCCAGCCTCGCCTCGGTGCGGGCCTTTGTCGGGCGCTGGGCGCGCACGCCGCTGCATCTTCTCATCAACAACGCCGGCGTCATGGCCTGTCCGCAGTCCTATACGGGGGACGGCTTTGAGACCCAGTTCGGGACCAACCATCTGGGCCACTTCCTGCTGGCGCACCAGCTGACGCCCGCCCTGATGGACGGGGCGCAGGGGCAAGGAAGGGCGACCCGGGTCGTTGCGCTATCCTCGGTGGCCCACCGCCGGGCCGGGGTCGACTTTGACGATCCTCACTTCAGAAACCGCCCCTACGACAAGTGGAACGCCTATGGCCAGTCCAAGACCGCGAACGCGCTCTTTGCCGTCGGCCTGCATCACCGCTTTCGCCGCCACGGGATCAGCGCCAACGCCGTCATGCCGGGGGGCATCATGACGCCCCTGCAGCGCCACCTGCCCAGGGAGGAGATGATCGCCATGGGCTGGATGGACGAGCACGGGACACTGGCCACAGGCTTCAAGACGCCGGAGCAGGGGGCCTCGACCACGGTCTGGGCCGCGCTGGGCGCTGAGCTGGAAGGGATCGGCGGGCTTTACTTGGAGGACTGCGCGCAGGCCCTGCCCGCCGCATCGGCGCCCCGCGCGCGAGGCGTTGAGCCCTATGCGCTGGATCCCGAGCTTGCCGACCGGCTGTGGACCCTGTCCGTCGCCGCGGTGGGGGCTTGAGCGCCCCCGTGACCGTCGCCATACGCCCCGCAAAGCCGGGAGAGGCGGGCCTCGTCGTCGGCTTCATCGCCGCCCTCGCCGAATATGAAAAGCTGAGCCACGAGATGGAGGCGACGGAGGCGCAAGTCGACGCCGCCCTGTTCAGCGATGCGCCCAAGGCCTTCTGCGACATCGCCGAAGTGGATGGCAGGCCCGTAGGGTTCGCCCTGTGGTTCTACAACTTTTCCACCTTTGTTGGTCGCCACGGCATCTATCTGGAGGACCTGTTCGTGATCCCGGAGGCGCGCGGGTCAGGGGCGGGCAAGGCGCTGCTGTCCGGCCTCGCGCGCCGCTGCGTGGAAGAGGGGCTGGGGCGGCTGGAGTGGTCCGTCCTCGACTGGAACGCCCCGGCCATCGGCTTTTACGACAGCATGGGGGCCGATGCGATGGACGGCTGGACCGTCCGGCGCCTGCACGGCGAGGCGCTGGCGAAACTCGCGGGCAAGGGGTGAAGATCCGCGCCTTTGCGCCTGAAGATCAGGCGGTGGTTGTCGGTCTTTGAGTGGCTGATGGCGCCTCTTGCAAATATAGCACAAATGCTATATTGACGGACGTATGTCGTGGTCGGTCGAAACCCTTGGCGCCCAGGTGGATGCAGAGATCCTGGCGCTGCCAAAGGATATGCAGGCGGCGTTTGTGCGATTGGCCGAACGGGTCGAAGCCGTCGGCCTTGAGCGCATCGGCCAACCGCATGTCAAGCATCTTCAGGACAAGCTCTGGGAGATGCGATTGACCGGGCGCGATGGAATAGCCCGCGCGCTTTACGTGACCGCCGTTGGTCGGCGCGTGATCGTAGTTCATGCCTTTGTGAAAAAGACTCAAAAGACACCTAGAGGCGCCATCAAACTGGCGCTTCGCCGAGCCAAGGAGATCGACACATGACGAGCCTCGCCAGCCTGCGCGATCAAATCCTGTCGGATCCAGAAGCGAAGGCGGAGTATGAACGCCTTGGGCCCATCTTCGCGGTCGTCGGCGAGATGGTGGACGCCCGTCAGTCTGCGGGTCTGACCCAGGCGGAGCTGGCCCGCCGCATGGGAACCAGCCAATCGGTGATCGCGCGTCTTGAGAACGCTCGACACATGCCGACCTTTGACCTCATCAGTCGCTATGCTCAGGCGCTGGATCTGCGCCTTGAAGTTCATCTGGCGCCTGCAGGCTCGGAAAGATCGTCAACGCCTGCTTGATCGAGCCAGGACGACTTGGCGCGGCGACGCTGCGGCGAGGAGGTTTGGCTTTGCCGGCGGACGCCTGATGGCGCCGTTACGCGATCATTTCCGCCTTCCCCTTTGTGGTCAGTCGCATTAGCTTCAAACTGAACGCCGCTCACAAAGGCCTAAAGTCTCATGTTCCTGCGTTTTTTCTCAGAGCTGCGCGACGCGCGTGTGCCGGTGTCCTTACGAGAATATCTGACGCTGATGGAGGCGATGGACCAGCAGATCATCGGTCTCGATGTCGATGATTTCTATTATCTGTCCCGCGCGACGCTGGTGAAGGATGAGCGCAACCTCGACAAGTTCGACCGGGTGTTCGCCCATATCTTCAAGGGCTTCGAGAAGGTCGATGAGAGCCTGACCTCCGAAATCCCGGCCGATTGGCTCAAAGCCCTGACCGAGAAGTTCCTGACCGACGAGGAAAAGGCGCAGATCGAGGCCTTGGGCGGCTTTGAAAAGCTGATGGAGACGCTGAAGGAGCGCCTGAAGGAGCAGAAGGAGCGGCACGAGGGCGGCAACAAGTGGATCGGCACCGGCGGGACGTCGCCCTTCGGCGCGAACGGCTACAACCCCGAGGGCGTGCGCATCGGTCAGGACAAGGGCCGCCACGGCAAGGCGGTGAAGGTCTGGGACAAGCGCGAGTTCAAGAACCTCGACGACACGGTGGAGCTCGGCACCCGCAATATCAAGATCGCTCTTCGGCGCCTTCGCAAGTTCGCCCGGTCCGGCGCGGCGGACGAGCTTGATCTTGACGGCACCATTTCGGCCACGTCCCGCCAGGGCTATCTCGACATCGTGATGCGTCCCGAACGGCGCAACAGCATCAAGGTGCTGTTATTCTTCGACATCGGCGGGTCGATGGACGGGCATATCAAGCTCTGCGAAGAGCTGTTCTCCGCCGCCCGCACCGAGTTCAAGAACCTCGAATTCTATTACTTCCACAACTGCCTTTATGAATCGGTGTGGAAAGACAATCGAAGGCGGGACGTCGAAAAGATCCCGACCTTTGACGTGCTTCACAAGTTTCCGCACGATTACAAGGTGATCTTCGTCGGCGACGCGACCATGTCGCCCTATGAAATCACCTATCCGGGCGGGTCTGTTGAACATTGGAACGAAGAGCCGGGGGCGCTGTGGATCGATCGGGTCACGCAGATCTACGAAAGCTGCGTCTGGCTGAACCCGACGCCGGAGCGGTACTGGGACCATACCCAGTCCATCGCCCTGATGCGCCAGCTGGTGGGCGACCGGATGTTCCCGCTGACCCTTGATGGTCTTGACCGGGCGATGCGCGAGCTCGTTAGGTCCTGATGCGTCGCCGCGCTGCAGCGCCTCTTGTGTGCATCGCAGCAAAGTCTTAACGATGAGGGCCCACAGTCTGGACGAACCGGGCTTTGGCGAACAACAGTACAGAATCGGCTTCTGGCCGGCGGGGCGTTTCAAGAATGTCTGAGATCAAGACGGTCGGTGTCATCGGCGCGGGGCAGATGGGGGCGGGCATTGCGCATGTCTGCGCCCTCGCCGGATATTCGGTCCTGCTGCACGATCTGTCCGAGGAACGGGTCGCCGCCGGGATCGCGGGGATCGAGCGCAACCTCAACCGTCAGGCCGCCCGCGGCATGATTACGATGGACCAGGTGAAGACGGCCCTGGCCCTCATCGCGCCGTCCAGCGCCATTGCGCAGACAGCCAAGACCGACCTGGTGATCGAGGCGGCGACGGAGGACGAGGCGGTCAAGAAGACCATCTTCCGCTCTCTGACCGACCATCTTGGCCCCGACACGCTGCTCGCGTCGAACACCTCGTCGATCTCGATCACCCGGCTCGCCTCGGTCACGGACCGGCCCGAGAAGTTCATCGGCCTGCACTTCATGAATCCGGTGCCGCTGATGAAGCTCGTCGAGATCATCCGGGGCATTGCGACGGACCCGGCGACCTACGAGATCGCGGTCGGCTTCGCCAAGTCGCTGGGCAAGACCACGGCCAACGCCGAAGACTTTCCCGCCTTCATCGTCAACCGGGTGCTGGTGCCGATGATTAACGAGGCCATTTACACCCTCTATGAGGGCGTGGGCACGGTGGACGCCATCGACACCGCGCTGAAGCTGGGCGCGAACCATCCGATGGGGCCGCTGGAGCTTGGCGACTTCATCGGTCTCGACACGGTTCTGGCCATCATGAACGTTCTGCATGACGGGCTGGCGGACTCAAAGTACCGCCCCTGTCCCTTGCTGGTGAAATATGTCGAGGCGGGCTGGCTGGGCCGCAAGGCGGGCCGGGGCTTTTACGACTATCGCGGCGAAACGCCGATCCCGACCCGTTAAACCCGGTCCAGCCGACGTCTCACGTCCATGGCGGTCTCTCCGGCCTCGCGCAGCGCCCGCAGCGTCGGGGCCCCGTTGCGCTTGGCCAGCCGCTTGCCGTCCGGCCCCATCAGCAGGCGGTGATGGCGATAGACCGGCGTCGGCAGGTCCAGAAGGGCCTGCAGCAGGCGCTGGATATGCGCTGCGAAAAAGAGATCCTCGCCCCGGATCACGTGGCTGACCCCCTGGCGCGCATCATCCACCACGACCGCCAGATGGTAGGCCGCGCCCACATCCTTGCGCGCGAGCACAATGTCCCCGGCCGTTTCCGGGCGCGCCTCGATGTGCCCGGTCTCGCCTGCGGGGCCGCAGCCTTCCTCGACGAACGACAGCGTCCGCCACGCGGGCCCCAGCTGCGCGCGGGCGGCGTCAAGGGACAGACGCCAGGCGAAGGGCTCGCCTCGCTTCAGCCGCTCAGCCTCCTCATGGGCGGGGAGGGCGCCGCCGCGGACGATCGGTCCCACGGGGCCGTGCGGCGCCCCGGCAATGTCGCTGGCCAGTTCGGATCTTGTCCGGAAGTCTCTGTAGATAAGACCTTTTTCCCCAAGACGCTCAAGCGCTGCATGATAGTCGGCCAGATGTTCCGACTGGCGCAGGACCGGCGTGTCCCAGTGCAGGCCCAGCCAGGCGAGATCCTCATGGATCGCCGCCTCGAACGGCGGCCGGCAGCGCGCCCCGTCTATATCCTCGATCCGCAGGATGAGACGTCCGTGCGCCGCCTGGGCGGCGTCGAAGGCCGTCAGCGCCGAAAAGGCGTGGCCAAGATGCAGGAAGCCGGTGGGAGAGGGGGCAAAGCGGGTGATGAAGCGAGGCGTCAGGGCCGGCCTCACCGCGCCGAGAAGGCGCCCGTGCGCTTGACAAGCTCGCGGTAGAAGTTGAGCTCCCCGCCCACGGCGGTTTTCAGCGGGTCGAACTGGGCAAAGCCGCCCATCTCCGCCACCCCGTGCGCCGCGCACCACCCGGCAGTGGTCGCCAGCTCGATCGCCACAGGGTCATTGGGGTCCGCCAGCCCGGCCGCGATCATCGCCGAGCGGACAATGGCGTAGGACGAGTGCTCCTTCTCGTGCACGTCAGGGGGCAGGGCCTCCATATTGCGCGCGCAGTCATACATCAGGCGATAGAGGGCCGGATTGTCCCGCGCGAACAGCACATAGGCCACGCCGATGGTCGTCAGCCGCTCATGCGGGTCATCGCTGCACTTGGCCAGCTCCTGCTCCATCACGACGCCGAGCTCTTCAAAGCCCAGCTTTCCGACCGCCAGCACCAGCTCCTGCTTGTCCTTGAAGTGGTGATAGGGCGCGGCGGGGGAAACGCCCGCCTCCCGCGCCACGCCGCGCAGGGACAGGGCCTGGGCGCCGTCGCGAATGACGATCGCCCGCGCCGCCTCGATCAGCGCATGGCGAAGGTCCCCATGGTGATAGGGGCGACCAAGGGCGGCTGTCGTCGGCTCGATTGTGTCGGTCATGCAAACGCCCTTCCGATCTCGAGGGAACAATCGTCACTTTTCGCATTCATTGGGCCGGTCTCGCAATCCTTAATGCCATCAGCGGTGTGCCTGTCGAACTTCGCGTGCAGGTTCGAACGTCTGCGGCGGCCGATTCCGATCGCCGCCTGTCCATAAATTTCTATATAAACGCTGTAAAGATCATCTTGACATCGCTTAGATGGGTCTGTATCTAAGCATCGTCAAGATCGATGCGGGCGGATATGCCGGCCGACCGATCCTTCGCAAAGGGATATTGTGATGACGAAACCTGTTCGCACCCAAGTCGCCGCCTTCCGCAAGCTGGAAGGCGTGATGGACCGCGCCGGTCTGTTCATGCTGCTGGTCCTTGGCCTCGCCACGGCGGGCGCTACGGCCGCTGCGGGCCTCTGACGCCAGTCCGGCCTCGTCCGGCCTCGTCCGGCCTCGTCCGGCGGGAGATGAAGTGCTAGAGCAAAGTCCGATCAAATTGGATCGGACTTTGCTCAAAACCCTATATATTTAGAGCATTTTCTTCGGGCGAACCGGTATCCACTTCGCCCGCAAAATGCTCTAGACGTCGGACATGTCCTCCTCCCCGGACCTGTCCGCCCCGCGCGACGCTCCCGCCGACGGGCCTGGTCAGCGGACCGAGCCCTGTCAGCCTAATCAGGCGCAGATCGCCGAGGCGCGCGAGCGCCTCGCCGCCGTCTGCCCGGTCCTGCGCGCCGCCCACGCCGCCACGCCGGACTTTGCCTGGCGCGTCCGGCCGGGCGGCTTTGCCGGCCTCACCCGCATGATCGTCGAACAGCAGGTGTCCGTCGCGTCGGCCGCGGCCATCTGGCGGCGTGTGCAGGCGGGGTTGGGGGAGGTCGCGCCGGAGGCTATTCTGGCCCGCGACGACGACGCCCTTCGCGGCCTCGGCCTTTCCCGTCCAAAGGTCCGCTATGTGCGGGGGCTGGCTGAGGCGGTCGTGAGCGGCGCCCTCGATTTCGACCGCCTGCCGGCCTTGAGCGATGCAGAAGCGACGAAAGCCCTCACCGCCCTGAAGGGCGTCGGCGCCTGGACGGCGGAGACGTTCTTGATGTTCTGCCTTGGCCGCCTCGACATGTTTCCCTCCGCCGACATCGCCCTGCAGGAGGCGCACCGCGCCGCCTCGGGGGCGCAGGTGCGGCCGAGCTCTGCTGAGCTGGCCGAGCGGGCGCTCGCCTGGCGTCCGTACCGCAGCACAGCGGCGCACCTGCTGTGGGCCTATTACGGCGTGTTGCGCGGGCGCCGCTCTGCGTCGCCGGACGGCGTGACGGCGGCCGAATAACAAGACCGTCATGGAGGCGTCGTCGAATCTCCACTATCTATAGGGGGTCGCGTCACGCGAAGATCGGTCCGTCAGCGAGAAGGAGCTTTGCCTTCAAGTCGCAGGTATCGTCAGATCATCGCCCGCCCTTCGTTGAAAGGGCGAGATTATGCCCGTCCTCTCCTGGGAGGGCGAGGACATGCCCGTCCTCTCTTGGGAGGGCGAGGGGATGAAGGTGTTCGATCATCCGCCGTCCGGTTTTCCGGCCCTGGTGCTGAATGCCGATTTTCGGCCCTTGTCCTATTATCCCTTGTCGCTCTGGCCATGGCAGGAGACGATCAAGGCGGTGTTCCTGGAGCGGGTGGAGGTGGTCACCTCCTATGACCAGATGGTCCGCTCCCCGTCCTTCGAGATGGCCCTGCCCAGCGTCGTGGCGTTGAAGACCTATATTCCTCAGGATCGCCCCCCCGCCTTCACCAGATTCAACCTGTTCCTGCGCGATTCCTTCACCTGTCAGTACTGCGGGCGGGGGGAGGATCTGACCTTCGACCACATCATTCCCCGCTCCCGGGGCGGGCGCACCACCTGGGAAAACATCGTCACCGCCTGCGCGCCGTGCAATCTGACCAAGGGCGGCCGCACGCCCAGGGAGGCGCAGATGTCCCTGCGCCGCAGCACCCACCGCCCCAGCGCCTACGAGCTCCAGGACCTCGGCCGCCGCTTCCCTCCCAACTATCTCCACGCCAGCTGGATGGACTACCTCTACTGGGATATCGAGCTGGAGGCGTGAGGATCGGAAACCGGCCGCGCGTCAGCGCGTCGCGCCCCCGCAAAGCGGCGACAGAGCTGCTGCCTCTTAATCAGCGTGTCCAATCCCGTTTAGATCCACGCCCCTGGGAAGGGGCGACGCCTATTCCGTAACCGCGATCAGCATCGCAAACCAGTTTCGATCCACGCCCCTGGGAGGGGCGACGTTACCGGCGACGGCATTAAACGTCATAAATGGGTTTCGATCCACGCCCCTGGGAAGGGGCGACGGCGTGACCACGCTCAACCCCAATGCTTCCACCGTGTTTCGATCCACGCCCCCGCGAAGGGGCGACGACCTCCGCAGAGGTACGCCATGACCCCGGAAATAGTTTCGATCCACGCCCCCGCGAAGGGGCGACCACGCCCTGAACCTTGCCGTCGAGGTATCCGAAGTTTCGATCCACGCCCCCGCGAAGGGGCGACGCCTTCGCACTTCTGGATCGCGTCCATGCACATGTTTCGATCCACGCCCCCGCGAAGGGGCGACGCGTCGCTAAAGTCCATCGCGCCGATGGAGCCCTGTTTCGATCCACGCCCCCGCGAAGGGGCGACCTCGTCACAGGCCCTTTGACTATGCACCACAACGGTTTCGATCCACGCCCCCGCGAAGGGGCGACGCTCCGTCAAAAGCTCCGCGCTCTGCGTTTTCGGTTTCGATCCACGCCCCCGCGAAGGGGCGACTTGTGCTCGAAACAGATTTGCCACTTGCCGTCGAGGTTTCGATCCACGCCCCCGCGAAGGGGCGACCGGCGACGCCGGATGGATGAGCGCTTGAGGTGGCGTGTTTCGATCCACGCCCCCGCGAAGGGGCGACCACGGCCGCCCGCAAGGCGGTCTACGGCGCGGTGTTTCGATCCACGCCCCCGCGAAGGGGCGACAAACACTGGTATGCTGTGGAATGGACAACGGACGGGTTTCGATCCACGCCCCCGCGAAGGGGCGACGGGTGGCGCGTGGCGGGGCAAAACCAATCAGGCGTTTCGATCCACGCCCCCGCGAAGGGGCGACATGGGGACGATCCCCGCTTCGTTGGACTTGAATAGTTTCGAT
>Ga0316217_10006122_pt1 | contig 12070 bp, 11 predicted proteins | sample 1anoAmetaG_FD_203633 | JGI IMG/M metagenome (GOLD analysis project Ga0316217, IMG submission 203633) | Freshwater microbial communities from Trout Bog Lake, Wisconsin, USA - 1anoA | ecosystem: Environmental > Aquatic > Freshwater > Lake > Hypolimnion/Profundal zone | place: USA: Wisconsin... | reverse complement strand
CGATGTAAGCTTGCGAGGTTTCCCGGCGCATTCGTTCGAGCATGTTTTCGTGAATGTGCTGCAGCGGCATGTCCACGTAGCGCGCCACTTTTTCGCAGCCGGCGATGGTTTGGATGAGTTCCTCCGTCCAATGCGCCGGGTGGGTGTAGAGCAGGCGGATCCAGAAGTCGCCGGGGAGGGCATTCAATTCGCGCAGCAGCGTGCAGATGGTCGTGGCCTCCGCCGGCATGGATCTTACGGCGGCGGAGAATTTTTCCGGCGAGGAAATGGCCCGCGAAGGCCGCAGTGGCACGGGCGTCCCGCCCGTGTGTTTCCGCGAAAGGGGCGATGGTTCGGTCTGGAGACTCACGGGCGGGACGCCCGTGCCACTACGGTGCGAACGCAAATCCAGGCCGTAGTAGGTGGAATCCTGCGAAATCAGGTTGAGTTCCTTCACGCCGTCGGCCAGCAACGCTTTGGCCTCGGCGATCAGGTCGCTTTGCGGCCGGCTGCGATGCGACCCGCGCATGCGCGGAATAATGCAGAAACTGCACGGATGATTGCAGCCCTCGGCGATTTTAACGTAGGCAAAGTGTTTCGGCGTGAGCCGGAAACGCGGCGTGGCGAAATCGGGAATGAATGTCGGGCGCGCGGTGACGTCCAGCAGAGGAGGGGCGTGATGCGTGATGCGTGATGCGTGATGCGTGGCGTCAACGACGGTTTTGGTTTTGCCGAATTTTTCGGTGCCGCGGAGGGCGTTTTCTTTTTCGTGTTCACCGGTGGCGCGCCCTGTTTCCAGTTGGTTCAACCGCGCGGAGATTTTCCCTCTGGATGTTGCATGTTGGAGGTTGGAGGTTGGATGTTTCCCAATCTTGCCGGCCCGATTTGCCACCGCGCGGCCGACGATGTCCCCCACCTGCGCGACCTGGTCAATGCCCATGAAGGCATCCACCTCGGGCAGGAGCTTGGGCAGTTCGTCGCGGAAGCGCTGCGGCAGACAGCCCGAGACGATCACCGCCTGACCGCGTTGCTTGGCCTCGCGCAGCGCGACCGATTCGAGAATGGCATCCACGCTTTCCTCCTGGGCCGAGTCAATAAACGAGCAGGTGTTGACGATGACCGCGTCCGCCTGGGCGGCATCGTTGGTGATTTCCACGCCTTGTTTGAGTAGCGAGCCAAGCATGATTTCGGCGTCCACCAAGTTCTTGGCGCAGCCGAGGGAAATCAGGCCCACGCGCAAGGGCTTCTTTTCAGCGAGAGGTTTTTTCATCAGTTCAGAGGGGAAGCCGCAACCCTTTCAAGAAACGCCTCACCGCAGCGGCTTGCGGTTTGGCGTCCCGCAGGGACGATTTGAGAATAGCCCGCAGTTTCAACTGCGGGTGGCAGGCGGCCAACGACACCCGTCCCGCAGGGACGGCTGAACCAGTGCGATTTGACACGAGCAAGAGCACGAACCACAACGAACTTCAATCGTCCCGTTGGGACGAGTTGTGCGTCCGGGTTCCTATGAACCGTCGCTGGTCCATGGTCCCAATGCGCGGCCATCAACCGTGGAGGCTGCCCAGCAACCCAGGGAACATCCAACATCCAACATCCAACGCCCAACATCCAGTGAATGTTCGAAGGGAAGGCCATTGGAGGTTGGATGTTCCCTGGGTTCACGGGAGCGCGGCGGCATTGGTCGCATTGGCGGCGGGCAGTTCCACGACATTGGGCGCGGCGTTCGTGTCTGAACGGGGCGCTTCCAGCAAGGCGGACGGCAGGCCGAGCCGGGTGACCAGCGCGGCGCGGGCGGCGTAGGGCAGGCCATTTTGCGCGTCGAGTATAAACCGGACCACGTTCGACTTCATGTCCTCAAATGGCATCAGCGGAACGCGATTGCTGTTCGAGCCGGAGGTCTTGGCGTCGTAGTGTTCATGCACCCGGCGGGCCAGGTTCAGCAGATTCGCATAGCGGTCCTCGTCGCCGGCGGCGAGGTTGTAATAGGCGCGCATCAACAGACCGCGAAGGGCGGCGGTCACGCGTTGCTGCGAGGTTTCGCGGATGTCAATTTCCACCACCGCCACGGCGTATTCATCCAGCGTGAGGTTTTTGGGGAGCGAATCCATCCGGTTCTCGATGATGGGCTTGTCGGGATATTTTTCGCGCAGATAATTGAACCATTGCTGCGCCTCGCCAATGCGGTCGGCCTCGTAGAGAAAATAAATCGCATCGCGCAGAAAATTCCGGTGCGCCTTAAGGATGCCGTCCTTCTGGGCCGGGTCGGCTTCCTCGGTGTAGAAATTCGTGTACCAATAGTTGATGTGGGGCACCAAATCCAGATTGGGGCCCAGCGCGTAAGTGCCGGTGAACGGATTGGCCACAATCCGCCCGTTATGAAACGACTGCAAGAGCGACTGGTAAATGATCCGGCGCACGGTGATCAGGTCGTCGGCCTTGACCTTGTCCGGGTTTTTGGCGGCCTCGTCGAGAGCCTTGGCGCCCCAATAAATCGCGTGCGCCTCCGGGAGCAGCCAGTCAAAGGGGCCGTATTGTTCATCCACGCGCTTGGCAAAAACCGGGTCCAGTTTGTACTGGTTCGTGAAGAGTTCCAGCCGATGGTAATCCGCAGGGGTTTGGGGATGCAGCAGCGGGGCGAAATTGGTGCCTTGGAAACCGAAGAAATTGGTCATTTCGGACGCCCATTGGCTTTTGTAATACATGTTTGCGTCATCCAGGTTTTGCCCCATCTTGTGCTGGAAAAACCAGCCCAGTTCGCGATAGATCAGCAGGCTGTTCGGATTGTAGCGCAGGCCGTCGTCGCGCAGGAGCACAATGCCGCGTTCGAGCCAGCGCCAGCGGTCGGTGTAATCGCCCGGGCCATTCTCCTTGAATTTCACCGAGATGTTGTAGGCCATGTTCCAGGCCTGAAAGAGCCAGACCTGCGTGAAGGTGGGTTCCAGTTTGGTGATCCAGTCCGCCAGTTGCGCGGCCTCAAAAAACTTGTCGTCCTGCTGCAGGTCGTTGGCGCGAATCCAGAGGAAATTGGAAATCAAGCCGCGAAAGCCGCCGAGGGCCACCGTGGTGAAGGCCAGCGCCGGGGGCGCGTTTTCCAGCACCGCCGTGCGGGTCAACCCGAGCGCTTCGCGGTCGTGGTTCAAGGCCTGCTGCACGCGGCCCGCGCCGAACAGCAGCGCGGCGGCGAGCAAGAGCAATACAAACTTTTTGACGCGGCGGTTCATGATTGAACCTCCAACCTCCAACCTCCAACCTCCAACCTCCAAAGCACCGCAGCCGAACGGCGGAAGACCATTCGTTGCTGGAGGTTGGAGGTTGGGGGTTGGAGGTTCATTCGGGAGTTACTGATTACCTTGCGCGGTGGCCAGTTCGCGCCGCGAGAACAGGGCGATGCCCGCCGCCGCGAACAGGCCGCCGAGCAGCAGGACCATTTGCGCGAAGGCCAGGCCCAATTCAGACCAGGTGATGCTGCGGCCGGTGCTCAAGGCGTCAATCGGCGAGAAGTTCTTGGCCAGACTCACCACCGTCAGCACGCCCTTGAACGCGGGAATGAGCACCCCGTCCAGAATCGAGTGGCCGGCGATGCCCTTTTCCGAGTTGCCCGCCGCCACCGAGCCGGAATCCACCGATTCGGCCAACATGCCGCTGGAGAGCACCACCACCATCATGGCCAGCGCAAAGAACGCCGCCACCGGAAACGACAACTGGCTCGCCGCCGCCAGCCCCAGTGCGGCCAGCAGCGCCATCCAGCAAAAAATGATGCCCAGCCCGCGCGCGAAATTCAGCGCGAAACCGCCTTCGGGATACAGCACCTCCATGCCTTCGTCCGGCGGAAACAGCAGGGCGGTGCGGTTGACATTGGCGAATTGGATGGTCAGCACGCCGTGTTCGTCGAACAAGTCCGGCGGGATCGAAAATTCATGGAACGTGTCCGGCGCCAGGCTCATGGGATTGTCCGGGTCAGACTGCCAATACTTCGTCTTGGGCGGATCGCCCACCCGCCAGAGCGCGTCGAACGTGCCCGAGCCGCTGCCCTGCGCCGTGTTGAACTTCACCCGCAGTTGGAGGGGTTTGCCGGCCAGATAGCGCCGGGCAAAGCCCAGGTCAATTTTCCAGGTGCGCATATAGCCCGGCCGCACCAATTGCGATTCCGCGCGCAACGACTCGAGGATTTGCTTGCGCAGTTCCAGCAGGTCGGCCGGGCTTTCCACGGCCGCCGTTTTGACTTTTTCCTTCAGTAGTTGGTCCGCCGCCGCTTCCAGCTCGGCCGCATGGCTCGGCTCCCGGGCGGAGCCCCGGGCCACCAGCACCTGCTCGCGCAGGGTCTTCTGCACGGCGGGCGGCAGTTTGGTGGCGCGATACTGCAACAAGGCGAACACGCAGCCGCCGGAAATCGCCAGCAGCGCCGCGTTCAGCGACACGATGCCCAGCCATTTGCCCAGCCAGATCTGCCAGCGCGCCACCGGCTTGGTGGCCACCACTTGAATCTGGCATTCCTCAATGTCGCGCGCCAGCGTCCCGCAGGCCAGCCACAGCGTCGAAAGCCCCAGCAACGCCGTGATGACACTCAAGGTGTAGGTCAGAATGATTTGCGTGAAGCCCTGCGCCGAGCCGTCATCCTTGATGACCAGCGGCAGGCCGACGACCGCGAGCACCAGCAAGGTGGCAATAACGAGGAACAGCTTGAACCGCAGCGCGGCCTTCCACGTCAACCAGGCGATGGCTAGAATTCTTTGCACGGATGAGTCTTGGACAAATAATCGGAATTTCTGTTCGTGGCTGTCAAGGATTCGCCGCCGCTTTGGCAATCCCAAAGGGATTGTGGCCCAAAGCCCAGAGTTGGCGCCCCGCCTACCCTGGGAAGCCCCGTGTTCCTTTGGACCTGCTCACCGACCATGAACCGTGCGATCGGAGCGCCGGGCACCGTCCCGGCCAGTTGGCGAGCAATCGCATCCATCGAGCCGAGGCGGTGCTCGGCGCTCCGGTTCATGGGAAGGTCGTGGATGATTTGTTCAACCCCAACGGGGTTGTGGCTAGGATGCCGCCGGTGGCTCGACTGGCCACAACCCCGTTGGGGTTGGGTTCCCTGGGCGACGGTTACCCAAGGTAGCGCCGCTGGCGCAATCCTGGGCTTGAGGACGGAATCCCTTTGGGATTCGGGCAGAGAACGGTGCCGACAAAGTTGCCTCGGGTCGCAGACCCGCGCTCCGTCCGCGATGGGGAGATTCGCCCTGCTTTGAAAAGTCCAGCCTTGCGCCATGAATCGCCTTATTCCTATTGCCCGCCGACCGGCAATCTGGCTTCCAAGCGGTCCCAGACCAGCTTGTCAATGACCGCGCGCGCCGGTTCGCAGTGAATGCGCTCGATGATCTCGCCGGCGAAGGCGTGAATCAGCATCCGCCGCGCCGTGTCCTGGCTCATGCCGCGCGTGCGCAGGTAAAAAATGCTTTCCGCGTTCAACTGGCCAATCGTCGCTCCGTGCGTACACTTGACGTCGTCGGCATAGATTTCCAGTTGCGGCTTGGTGTTCACGCCGGCGTGATCCGACAGCAGCAGGTTCTTGTTTGTCTGCTTGGCGTCGGTCTTTTGCGCAATCGGATGCACATAGATCCGGCCATGGAAGACCCCCCGCGATTTGTCGTCCAGGATGCCGTTGAAGTATTCATGGCTGGCGCAATGCGGCTGCGCGTGTTCCACGATCATGTGATGATCCGCCAACTGCTCATCGCGCGTCAAATACAAGCCGTTCAGGACGCATTCCAGGCCCTCGCCCGCCAGTTTGGCGCGGATGTTGTTCCGCGAGAGCCGGGCGCCCAGCGCGAAGGAATGGATGGTGACGTTGCTGGCGCGGCCGAATTCGCCGGCGATGGCGGCGATGTGAAACGCCCCCGGCGCCTCGTCCTGCAGTTTCACGTGTTCCACCCGGGCGTTGTCCCCGGCCAGAATTTCGGTGACGGCGTTGGTGAAATAGGCGGCCTCGCTGGCGGCCAAATAGCTTTCCACCACGGTCAATTTGCTGTTGGCCCCGGCCAGCACCAGATTGCGCGGCAGGATGGCTTCGCCGGCCTGCCTGGCCGATGAAATATAAAGCAACTGCACCGGCTCGGCCACCTCCACGCCCGGCGGCACGAAGATGAACGCGCCGTCGGAGAAAAACGCCTGGTTCAGCGCGGCGAACGTATTCCCGGCCGGATGCGCGTATTGGCCGAGGTGCTGCTTGATCAACCCGGAATCCTGCGCCAGCGCCGCCGCGAGACTCTCCATCCGCACGCCCGCCGCCACGGGTTGGAGCCGGGAAAGTTGCGCGCAGAAAAAGCCATTCACGAACACCAGCCGATGGCCGCTCAATCCCGCGAACACCGAATCCGCGATGGTCTGGGATTCGGCGCCATTGGCGGCCACGGGCCGGGCCGGCTGAAAATTCAGCCGGGCCACCGGCGCCACGTTGGTGAAGCGCCAATCCTCGTCATGAAGCGTGGGAAATCCCTGATCGGCAAAACTGGCCAGGCCCGCCTTGCGCAAGGGCGCCAGCCAGGAGGGGCCGGACGCGGCGGCGCCAAACTCAGCGAATTTGCCCACCACCAGTTCCGTCCCGTTGCTTGCTTTCGGCGTCATATTTAGAATCATTCTAATTATAATTTAGACGGATAATGTCCCATTTCCCGGCCGGTTGCGCAATGCAAAAGCACAGCGCCCTTTGTGGCGTCGTAGCGTCAGGCATCCGTGCCTGACGTGGAGGGCGGCATCTCTGCCGCCCGGAACAGGCGTGAGTGCTGTTGAAGCGTGTGAATATTCCAACACGTTCGGATTTGCGCGAGCCTTCTTCCGCCGGGCTGGGAAGCCCGGCTCCACGGCAGGCAGGGATGCCCGCCGCCACCGCAATGCCGCTTGCCTTCGCCCGGGTTGATGGCAACTTGTGGGTCATCATGCTTTCGCAAGACACCATTATGAACGCCCTGAAGGCCGTCAAGTATCCCGGCTTCTCGCGCGATATCGTCTCATTCGGCTTGGTCAAGGAAGTTTCCGCCGCTGCGGGCGCGGTGAGCGTGGCGCTCCAACTCACGTCGCCCAATCCCGACGCGGCCCGCCAGATCAAGGCCGAGGCCGAGCAGATCTTGCAGCAGCTCCCCGGCGTCAGCCGCGTGGTGGTGGAGGTCCGCCAGCCAGCCGCCGGGCAGGCCGCCGCCGCCGGCGCTTTGGGCAGCCAGAATAAGATCCCGGGCGTCCAGCGGATTATCGCCGTGGCCAGCGGCAAAGGGGGCGTGGGCAAATCCACCTGCTCCGCGAATCTGGCCTGCGCCCTCCGCCATCTCGGCGCCCGGGTCGGGCTGCTGGATTGCGACATTTACGGGCCGAGCATCCCTTTGATGATGGGCGTCTATGATCGGCCCACCGTCAGCGCGGACGAGCGCCTGGTGCCGCCGGTGGCCCACGGCGTGAAAGTCATGAGCATCGGGCTGCTGCTGACCGACGATCAGCCGGTGATCTGGCGCGGGCCGATGATCACCAAGACCATTCACCAGTTTCTTCAAGCCGTGGAATGGGGCAACTTGGATTTTCTGCTGGTGGACCTGCCGCCGGGCACGGGCGACGCGCAACTCTCGCTCTGCCAGACCGTGCCGCTCGATGGCGGGGTGATCGTCACCACGCCGCAGGAGGCGTCGCTGGGGGTGGTGCGCAAGGGCATTGCGATGTTCCGGAAGGTCAATGTGCCGATCTTGGGGCTGGTGGAAAACATGAGCTATTTCACCACGCCTACGGGCCAGCGCGTCGAGATTTTCGGCCACGGCGGCGGCCGGGAGGAGGCCGCGCGGCAGAACGCGCCGTTCCTGGGCGAAATTCCCCTCTTCACGGAAATCCGGGAAGCCGGCGACCGGGGCACGCCCGTGGTGGTTGCCGCGCCGAATCACCCGGCCGGCCGGGCGTTCATCCAGATGGCCGAGGCCTTGAAACGAAGACTGGGTTGAGTGATTGCCTTTGAACGGAACCCGCACTGGTAATGCGGCGCTACCAACTGGGCGAGCGCGGAAATCCGAAACCCGCAGCTCGAAAACCGAGCCAATCCCGAACGCGTTCGTGAAGAGAGACATGTTTGGCCGTCACGTTAGCGTCTGGAGCGCGGTGGCTTTAGCCTGCACCTTGCACGCATCTGCCTCGGACCGATCCATCAAGATATGATCCGTATGATCCGCGCGGTTCCTGCCCGAATCCCAAAGGGATTCCGTCTCGAAGCCCAGGGTTGGCGAGTCGGCGAGCCTACCCTGGGTAACGGCCCACGAGTTTTCCAAAAGGTGCCTAAATTTCAAACTATCTGGCACAATTTTACAGTGCAAACGCCGCCAGATGTGGTAAGCTTCTTGCGACCCAAAGTTTGACGCCATGACCATGTTGAATTAGTGATGATTAACTAATGAATATTATGAAGCAGCCAAACCTATTTCACCAAAATTCCGCGGTCCGCCCCCATTGTTGGCCGCGCGCAACCGCCTTCACCTTGATCGAGTTGCTGGTGGTCATTGCCATCATTGCGATTCTGGCCGCCATGCTGCTGCCGGCCCTGTCCAAGGCCAAACAAAAGGCGCAGCAAATCTACTGCAAGAACAACGTCAAACAATTAGGTCTGGCAATGGCCATTTATGTCGTCGACAGCAACGACCAATATGCCGGGGCGGCCTCGGCTGGCACCTACGGTCCTCATTTGGAAGACTGGATTTACTGGCGGGTGGGTGCAAACACGCCTACCGTTAACGGAGTACTGATGACACTGGACAAAAGTCCGCTCGTGAAAGTTCTTGGCACCGGTGGCTCCACGAACATGTTTCGCTGCCCGATGGATACCTACGACAACGACCGGGTGACGTACGCCCAAGGTGCCGGTGCTGGCTTTCAGGACGGGCCTTATTTGTACAGCTACGAATTCACCAGCTATAATCTCCTCGGCGGAACTGGCCAGGATATGGGTTTTACGACCATCATTAACCTCGCTGGCCAGGCTTTTACATTTAAAACTTCGCAAGTTCACAGCCCAGCCAGCAAGATGATGGCGGTTGAACCGGTGGCCGCTTTGAATCCAAACACAGATGAGCCTGCCATCGAACAGCAATTGGGCCGCACTTGGGTTGTGCAGTGTGGTCGCTGGGAGCCATTTGGCAACAACCCCAGCAGTATGAACCCACTCACTTACACCGGACCTGCAAACTTCTTGAGCATCCGCCACGACAAAAAATTCAGTGATGCGTGTTTTGCCGACGGTCACGTCGAATCCGTCGGCCAAAACTACGGCACCAACTCAAATTATTCGGTGCCGGGTTATTGATCTGCTGGCGGCGGCTACCGGAAGCTTGCGGGCGCGCCCGAGGCGCTTCTGATAATAGCCCGCAGTTTCAACGGTTTGACGGCCATGCACGTGACATCACTCGATCAGTTGACGCGCGAGGATTTTTCCGCCCAGCTCAAGACCAAATTTCGCGCGTGGCTGGACACTCAGACCGCCGTGGAAATGGAATTGGTGGAAGTCACCCCCCGGCAATGCGTCACCACCGGGGACGCCAAAAAAACCACGTATGAAAGCTTTGCGCTGTTTTTTGGGGGGCCGGCCGACCGGGTGTTGCCGCAGCGCATTTATGGCTTTGAATCGGCCGCGCTGGGCCGTTTCGAAATGTTCATTGTGCCTGTCGGACGCGATGCGCAAAGCACCCGCTACCAGGCCACCTTCAACCGGCAGGTGAAGCCGGCTTGACCGCCGGCCGCCATTCCAACTCATCGTAAATCCCGGCTTCGCCGATCCGGGAAAACCCCAGCCGTTGATACCAGCCCAAGGCGCGGTTGAATTTGAGGACCGACAGTCGGACTGGCCGGTCGGCTTGGACACAGATCAGCCGCATCAACCGCGTGCCGATACCCTGGTTCCGATGCGCCGGCAGCAGGGCCAGATCCACGACCCGGAGTTCCGCCGCCGCGCGGTGGATGACCAGGCGGCCAATGGGCTGGCCGTTGAGTTCAAGGATGGAGAATTCCCCGTCGGGAAACATGCTGCGGTAGCCCTGCCGCATGGCGGCAAACTGTTGATCCACAAATGCGCGGCGCGCGGCGGCATCCCAGTTGGTGAGGGCCAATTCCTCCTCCCGGGTGCTGGCGTACACTGCGTGCAGAAAAGGCTCGTCCGCCGGCTGTTCCGGCCGGAGGGAAAGGCGTTCCGGGGTTTGGCCGGCCGGGGTTGCGAGTGAGGGATACATGAATCGGTGAAGGATTATTGGCCAGGGGCCGCGGGGTTTCAAGCTTGGGATTCAAGGGGGCACTCGGGTGGATGAATCGCCGAACCTCGTCCGCAGGGGCGGCGACAGCTTGTCGCCGCTGGACCGTGGCGACAAGCTGTCGCCACCCCTATTCCCCAATTTACATGCTCCTCACGCTCGCCGCGCTGTCGCTCTGGCGCAGCGGGTCGGCGGCTACTTTGTCAACTGCCCGATTCATGTGATCAATATCTTGCTTTCCTCCGCCTAAAATGGGATACTGTCCCCGATCGCTAATCCAGGTGCGGCTCACCCGGCGGAGCGTTTTTTGGGACGTCTGGCAACCATGAATGACGTTATGCAAACCAGGAGAAGATTCCTTCGTGACTGTTCCCTTGCTGCCGCGACGGCGGCGTTTGCGCCGGCCGTGTTGGCCGGCGGATCGGCTTCCACCCCCGCGCGCCATACGCTGGCACATTTTCGGGACTTCTTAAACGCGCGCTTCATTGTCAGCGACCAGACCTTCCGGGCTGATTTGCAACTGGTTGAAGCCGTGGCCTTTCCGGCCCCTCCAGCCAAGCCTGGCGCGACCGGCGACCACAATTTCTGGCTGCGGTTTTGCGGGCCGACCGGAGCCGCGCTGCCGCAAAATACTTACGAGTTTGAAAACCCGGAGTTTGGACGGCTGGCCATTTTCATCGTTCCCGGGCGGCCGACCGCGAGCCACCAGGTTTACGAGGCGGTGTTCAACCGGCCCCGCAGTGCGGCTGAAATGGCCCGGCAACTGGCGTGCGCTCCCCGGCGTGGAGCGGAAGGTTAACCCACCAACGCAAACCTGCTTATGAGTTCACCTTACATCGGAGAAATACGGATATTTGCGGGCAACTTCGCGCCCGTGGACTGGGCTTTTTGTGACGGGTCCCTGCAATCCATCTCGCAAAACCCCACGCTATTCAGCCTGATCGGCACCACCTACGGGGGCGATGGGGTGAACACCTTTGCCTTGCCGGATTTGCGGGGGCGGGTGCCGATTCACCGGGGGACTGATCGTCAAGGGTTTACCTATGTCCTGGGCCAGCCGGGCGGAGTGGAAACCGTAACGCTAAGCACCGCCCAACTTCCTTCGCACACCCATGCGGCGGCGGCCAACGACGGCACTTCGGGGACGCCCATGGATTCGCCGCAGGGTAATTATTGGTCGGGATGGACCGGGGGACAATATTCCAACAGTGCGCCGGCGCTGGCCATGAATTCAGCCGCGATCAGCAACAGTGCTGGCGGTTCCTCGGCGCATGACAACCTGATTCCGTTCCAGGTCATCAATTTCATCATCGCGTTGTACGGGATTTATCCGAGCCAAGGTTAACCTTTTTTTATGAGTACCCCATATTTGGCTGAAATTCGCATCTTCACCTTCAATTTTGCGCCCCAAGGGTGGGCCATGTGCAATGGTCAGCTCCTGCCCATTAATCAAAACCAGGCTCTGTTTGCGCTGCTGGGCACCACGTATGGCGGGAATGGCACCAACACGTTTGCTCTGCCCAATCTCCAGGGGATGGTGCCCATGCACATGGGCAACGGGATGGCGCTGGGGCAAACCGGAGGCGAGGCCACCCATGTTTTGAGCACGGCGGAAATCCCGTCCCACACGCACACGGTGATGGCCAACTCGTCCTCGCCGAGCCAGGGAACGCCATCTGGAAATCTGTGGGCCGCCGGCAATTCAGCCTACAATACCACCGCCGACACCAGCTTAAGCCCGTCGGCCATCTCGACCGTGGGCGGCCAGGCGCATGAAAACCGGTCACCTTATCTGACACTGAACTTTTGCATCGCGATGTCGGGAATTTTCCCCACCCGAA
>Ga0316217_10006121_pt1 | contig 12073 bp, 13 predicted proteins | sample 1anoAmetaG_FD_203633 | JGI IMG/M metagenome (GOLD analysis project Ga0316217, IMG submission 203633) | Freshwater microbial communities from Trout Bog Lake, Wisconsin, USA - 1anoA | ecosystem: Environmental > Aquatic > Freshwater > Lake > Hypolimnion/Profundal zone | place: USA: Wisconsin... | reverse complement strand
ATTATCGCAATACAAGATGCCGAGCTGATAATTGCGGCCCTGAATATTTCTCTGCTGTGGCATAGCATGGTATCCATCGTACCAATGGTGACAAGCTGGTGGCCTTTGATCCGCTTGCGCGTATTCAAGAGCAGCACCACAAGACATTCGCATTCCGGGTTGAAATACGGATGTGTGGCGATGTGCATCCGCCAATAGGCAACGGCATTCTCCGGCGTTTCACAAATCTGCATTGCCTCCGGCACAGGACATTCCCTGAGCGCCGTCACCTTGTATTCCTTCGGATTGAAGTCATTCATGTGCAACCTCGCTTTCCGAAAACGTACGGCCCAGGATGAAATCCGCCGCTTTCTGTGCCTGCGCCGCCGCATACACGATGAGCGTACCGTCCGATTTCAACCGTGACAGCCATCCTTTGAGGTAGGCTGCCGAGTTGTCAATCGTCCGCTCCATGACGCCTGCCTGACCGCAGAGGAACGCGCTACCCAATTCGGCAACCAATTCCTCCTTGCAGTAGGGATCGGTGCCAAACTCGTTCCGCTCCATGATGCTTGCCCGCTTTAATCGCTTTTCGCTCCCGGTCGAATGAACCAGTTCGTGAAAGAGCGTCGCGTGATAGTGATCCTCGGTGTCGAATCGTTCCCTGACCGGCATTCCGACGCAGTCTTCGGATGGGGAATAGAAGGACTGGGCCATGCCGTGCTTGATGATGGGCCGCTGCGGCATGTGTGCCACAATCTCGGCAGGCTTGGTGGCAGACACGGCAGGTTCTTCCGCTGTCCCTGCCTCGTTCAATCCCTCGCATTGCGCCACATTGAAGACGTGATACAGGCGGAGAAACGGAATCTTGTGCGGCTCGCCGGATGTCTTGTCCTCGATCTCCATGTGCTTCCAGAATACGACGGGGCAGGCTTTTTCACCTTTCTTCACGTTGCCGCCAAGCTGGATGGCTTGCCGGAACGTAAGCCAGTGCGGCGATTCGTAGCTCATGGCCATGAGCAGGAACACGTTGATGCCTCGATACGGCTTCTTGCTGACGAGATTCCGGGGCAGGCCGGTAGTGACTTTCCACGGCTTGTGCCAAGGAACTGTCCCTTGCTCAAGCAAGGTTACGATGCGTTCGGTGATACGGTCATACGATTTGGTATTCATTTTTGCTCCTATTGTTTGATTGTTGAAAGAACCCTTTGAACCCAGGGTGAATCGTATGCTGCGCCGACGAATCACTGTAGGGGGGCGGAAATGCCAGAATTGGCATGTAGGAAAAGAGGCGATCCGTTGAATCGCCTCGTGTATCACACCCCTTTTCGATTCAAGATTTTTGCCTCGGCGTTCGGCGAGATGCGAAACAGCTTTGGCGGCGGCTGGAACTTCACTTGCTTGTCAAACCGCGTTTTGAAGTCCCGCACCGGCTGATTCATGATGACAACTGCCGCGCATTCGTTGACGCGAATGACACGGCAGAGCCGGGCTTCAAACAGGATGACATCCCCGGCCCGCAGCCGGAACGGATATGTAGCAAGCTGCCAGATGATGCCGAATTCGCTCTGGTTCGGGTCACGGCCGTTGTGCTTCCCGTTTGGCGGCGGCTTCTTTTTCATAGTCCGAAATCCTCCATTGTGGCGGCGATGCCGTCTTCGTCGTCACCCAAAAGTTCGACGATGCCCGCTTTCATGGCGGCCTTGTCAGCATCAGGCGTGGCACGTTTGGGGCAGGCGGGACACCGCATGACATTGAGAACCGATCCGCCGAATTCAAAGCCGACGGCCTTGAATTTCTCGCGGTAGCGGTCCTGCAATTTGAGCTTTGGCGACAACTCGGTCCACGCCTTGGCTTCGGCGGTGTCGAGGTCTGTTTCGTAAATGGCGTCGAAACGGAGATGATATGTGTCCCACGGCTCGCCACAGGTGGTGCAATGAACGTCCATAATTTTCCTTTCTTGTTATTGGTTGAAATGGACTTTGAGTCCGTGGTGAAGCGTATGACACGGTTGAAAACCAAAGTAGGGGGGCAGACATGCCAGAATTGGCATGTAAGAAAAAGAGCGACCCGGATGGATCGCCCTCGTGGTTAATAGTCTTCGGGCATCAGCACGGTTGTGTATTCGCGATTTGCCTCAGTGATGAGCCAGAACTTGACCCCGCTTGCGGTGTGATATACCGACAAAAGCCGACCGCCTTGTACCAGTGCCAATTCATTTTCCTGCCGGTCGTGTTCGTCCACGTCGCCCCAATCCCCGGCCTGGTGCCGTCCGATGGCGCGCAAGATGTCATCTGGTGTCAGTTGTTCAAGGGCGTTCGGCGTGGAGACGATCTTGCCAAGTCGAAACCTGGCCAACGGAATGACGCTCGCACTCACGACACACCTCCCGCAACCATGTCCTGTTGGCGAATGGCTTCTACGGCTTGTTCAATTTCCTCGCTCGTCAATGTCCATGAACGGCTGGGAAGCTCGACAACCACCGCCCACTTGAAGCGTTGATACAAATTCAACGCCTGTTCGTCGTTGCCCAAGTGATCTGCCAGAACCGCCAGCGCCAGTTGTGCCGGCCCGCTGCCGGCGTATCCCCACTCGAATCCCGTGGGACTGTAATTCCACAAGTCCAAACGGGGATTCAAGCGCTGCCCGTGCACGGTGACGATCACGGCACGGCCTTCGCGGCGTCCGGAATACAACTTCATATGCCGCCTCCGAGAATCTGATGCAATTCCTCTGCCGTCAGGTGTTCCGGCTCCATGTCTGGCTTCCCGAACGTATGCACCCGGACGAAACAGTGCTTGGACAATCGGCTGGCGATGTCCTCGCGACCGGCCTGTCCCGCCTCGTTCTCGTCAAGCATGACGATGATCTGGCTCGCGGGGCCGGTGTGCTCCCGGATCAATTCTTCCTGTGCGGCTGACAGGGTACTGCCCATGATGGCCACCACCTTGCGCCAGCCGTTCTGGTGGAGCTTGATGGCGTCAAAGAAGCCTTCAACGATCACCAGCGGTCCCTGTTCCTTGATGGCCCGGTCGATGTTGTACAATTCCTGCGATTTGCGGAATCCCTGGGGCAGCTTGTATTTGGGCGTGTCTTCGCCAGGATCACCGGGAAAACGTCCCGCATACGCCACGACCTCGCCTTTGACGTTGTGGATCGGAATGGCGATGCGGTCGGCCATCATGCCTTTGGAACAGAAACCAAGGCCAAAATCTATGATGGTTTCCAGGGAGAGTCCCCGTTGCTCAAGAAGATACGGGTGCTCCCGCACCAGCTTGTCCAGGCGGAACTTGAGGGGTGCATTGGGTGCGCCTTTCTCTGCCACCGCCGTCGGTGCCAGTGGTATGGCCGGTTTCCTGGCAGCCGGCTTGGGTGCTTCTGCTGCCGGGGCTTTGTCATCCGTTTCTCCGCCCTCGTCCTTGTCACCGCTTGCCGACATGGCTTCGGGATCGAGGTTGAACCATTCGATGGCTTTCAAAGCCGCCGCATGGATGCTCACGTCGTCCATTCTTGCGATGAAATCCAAGACGTTGCCGCCGTGCTTGCACTCGCTGAAACAATTCCAGATGTTCTTGCTGATGCTCACCCGGAACTGCGTCGGGTTGCTGCCTTTATGAATGGGGCATGGACCACTAAAACTGTCCGTGCCACGCTTGAACTTGTCGAGGATGCCGTAGTGTTCCAGGACCTGTTCCATGGTGATGGCCGATTTGACGGCCTTGAAGTCGACGAACTGTGCTTTTGGCATATATTTGTCCTTTGGTTGATAATTGTGAAGAACGATGCTGCTCACGAATTTGAGCTGCATCCGAATCAAATCATACCTTTCACCGAACAAATCAGTAGGTGGGCAAACGTGCCAATTCTGGCATGTTTAAGAGAATAGCTATTTTATGTGGAAATTCCCAAAAGACTACACAGAGACAGATTGATAAACATTTTTTAGATAAGTCATTAGAGGCTAATCGCGGCAATTATCACAAATAAATGTAATTTTCTTAATTGCATTCTTCCAGTGAAGAGAATCAATTGAGGATGAACGCAAGTCCTTAAAATATTTATCAAGACACTTTTCCAATGCTTCTACAAATTTATCGGCATTAATTGTTTTCTCATTTTTGTCAAACAGTGGTGATTTATCTCTGACAATACGGTAGCCTCCCGTCGTTTCCGCCTGATGAAGAATGGCACACCGTATATTTGAGTAGAAATTTTCTTTCTTCGCACGATTATCCGCGTATTTTGGGAAACATTCTTCAAACTTTGGGAAAAATTCTTTTTCTCTTTTAAAAAAACTTTTGAACGATTCAGTACTACAACCATTAGTTGTATCTAAGCCTTGATAAAAAGACTGAATTGCCTCAATGAGGAGGCATGAAGCTGCCATCATCAAAAACCCGCTTGCATATCCATCTTGAAAGTGTAGCAGTGGCTGGATATATCTTCCATTAAGGCGATGATGAATGAATTTAATCATTGGTTCCTTAGCCGCGTCATCGTTTTGTGCAAGGCGTAAAATAAGTGACCGAATCATTGGTTCAGTGACAAGCGGCTTGCGGCTAAAAACGAAATCATTGTTGAGTGGATTATTAGTGCTCATTTAATCTTGTGGACTCTGTTTTCAATCGAGATTTTCCATTGGATTCTGGCCCACGACTAGCGTGGACCCATTTTCGTGATTTTCTGCCTGTTCTACAGATTTGCAAGGACTTTTTTAACTCCTTCTGTTTCCCTGCTAATCTAGGAGTGCCGATATTTTTGCTGATTTGCCGCACTGCCAGACAGGGGAGAATGGGTTCTTCTCCAAAACAGACCGGTCGGCAAAGAGAAATAGACCGTGACCACGCTTGAGCCTGGAACAAGCATCAAGCAGCGATTTGACGCGCATCGCATTCGTCGTGACGGTGAGCACCCGGAAACGGTGGATGCCAAGCTTGCGCTGGTGAATTTTCTGCGTCCACGTCGCTTCGTATGCGAGAAGCTTCCGATAAAAGGAAGTCTGGGTTAATCCGCTTCGCACGACCGGCATGGTTCCTCGGTCTGCCTCAAGGAAGAAATACACCCGCTGCATTTGCCCTGCGTGATCTTCATATTCCAGTGCGAACACGCGGTCGGGAACGACACCGAGCGTCACCCGGTGATCAGGAACCTTTACGTGCCATTGGAACGGTTTCTGCGGTGATTCAAGGGCAAGCTGATCTTCGTAAAGCAATCGAACGCCGACCGATTTCCGACAGGCCAGTTCAATGGACACCATCACGTCGGAAACCAGAAGCGCGTGTTCAAGGAAAATTTCCCCTACAGCGCCGTCGCCGCCGTTCCACGTTATTTCGCAGCCAAGCTCCTGCCTCAAAAGCGTTCCGCCTTTGCTGCTCAAGCCATACACCATCGGCCGCGAGCCGCCCCTTTCGTAGTATTCAAGTTGGGCACGCGGCCGTTCTAAATATCCATGCTGGTAGAGCAATTGGAGCCGCCGCAACACCTGTTGTGAACTGCCGGCAAGGAGGGCGACGATCTGGTGCGAGCGCAAAAAGCGGTGCCGGTGGACGAGGCGGATAATCTCGCGGTCACGCTTCGTAAGCTGCATGGGTGCAACTGTCTGTGCGCGTTTGAACCGGGATGATCGTTTTTTGGCCACACCAGCAGATTGCCGGATGTTGGCAAAACGCTGTAGGGGGGCGAATATGCCAATTTAGGCATGTTTGCTACACGTTCTCCGGCAATTTGGTTCCCGACATCCACCACTTCAGCTTGTCCTCGATGACGGCGCGCGACATGGCAAACCGCTGGCGCGACAAGGCGACAATCCTCTCCCTCCGGCCGGTGCAGTTTCCTAATGGAGGCAACATCTGCGCCCGGAACGGCTGGAGGTTGGAACTGTCAGCCAGCAGCTTCACGACGGCTTCATACCGGTCAAGGTCGGCAAGGGTACTGGCGGGAATGGTGTTGCCAAATTCCTTTGCCATCACCTCGGCATCCGTGTTGCCGATGCGAAACGCTATGAGTGTCCCCACATTGCCGAATACCGCTTGCCGGACCGGTTCCGAAAGCTGGTTAATGTATTGGTGCGACAGCGTCAGGCACAACCGGTATTTGCGGGCTTCGGCCAGGATCGAGGCAAAGGCATCGGTTGAAAAGTTCTGGAATTCGTCAATGAACAGGTAAAAATCTCGTCGTTCGGATTCTGGCCGGTTGGACCGGGCCATCGCCCCAAGCTGGAACTGCGTGACCAAGAGGGATCCAAGCAGATTCGCCTTGTCGTGTCCAAGCTGGCCTTTGGACAGGTTGGCGATGAACAATCGTCCATTGTCCATGACGAAGGGAATATCCACCTTTTTCCTGACCTGGCCCAAAATGTTCCGAACCACCGGATTCAGCAAGAACTGGCCGATTTTGTTCTGTATGGGCGCAATAGCCTCCCGTTTGAACCGCTCGTCGTAGTTTTCATATTCCTGTGCCCAAAACGCCCGAATGAACGGGTCTTTGACCTGCCGGACCACCTTGGCCCGGTATGCGTCATCCGTGAGAAGTCGGTTCACGCCCAAAAGCGTCTGGTTTCGGCATTCGAGCAATGCCGATACGGCATTGTAGAGGATGTACTCCAGCCTCGGACCCCAGGAATCCCGCCATATTCCCTTAAACGCCGCCACAATGCCCGAAGCCACCAGATGCCGTCCGTCCGGCGGCACGTTGCCGATGACGTTCAATCCGATGGGGAATTCCAAGTCTCCCGGATTGAAATACACCAGATGATCCGCGCGCTTGGGCGGGATGTGGTTCAACAGTTCCTCGGCCAAATCCCCATGCGGATCAATGACGCCAACCCCGTGTCCAAGGGCGATGTGCTGCAAGATCAAATTCCGCAGTAGTGTGGTCTTGCCAGACCCGGTTTTGCCGATGATGTAGATGTGCTGACGTTCGTCAATGGCGGCAATGCCAAAGGGCTGGGGTTCGTCCCAGCCATGTCGTTGGCCGATTTTGATGGGTTGGTCATTCATGGTGCCAGAATCAGCCGCCACCCCTGCTACCGTGGAATCCCGGTTGCGGTGGATTTTGCCGGCAGTTTGCCACCGGCAGTAGTGCTGGGAGCACGCCGGCGGGATAATGGCGGCTGATTCTGAAATCCGAACGAGATCGCCATCGTAGCATGACATCCGAAAAGTGGACGCGCCAGAGGGCGCGGCTGAAATAAAAAAGCGCCCAGTCGGGCGATGCTTTCTCCCTGCGAAGCGCGAAAAGTAGTGTCTTGACGAGTTTGGTAGTGAAACTAGTTCACCTGTCGTCCATCCGCTTTCAGGGCGAACCGGTCGCGGTAGCGCTCTCCGGTCGTTGGGCGATAGCCCTCATTTTAGAACCAGTCCCCAACGTGTCGGCGGGTAAGGGCGATAGCCCGTCCCGGCCGACTTAATGCTTTTTGGCTAAAGGACAACGGGTAGTGTCCTTTAGTCCGGATAGCCCGCAGGGAGAAAGCATTAAGTCGGGCGGTAGCCGACGACACGTTGGGAGGTAGTGGTGCGGCGGTTAAGCCGAAAAATTCAATCGTGTGGGCGAATCGCCCCTACATACAATGTATGTAGGCCGTAAAAAAAGAACAAGTTGTATCGTCGGCGCTTTTCATGTACACTTTTTCTGTTCTATGGCAACCACGATTTCAGAAGCGTTTCAGGAGCTCAAAAGCAACTTGGAAATCACGACTCTGCAAGCGGAGACGGTTTCCACGCGGCAACAAAACGTCCGCGGTGTGATTGAAAACGGGCTTTCCGTATCAGATAGTTTTTTGACTGGCTCCTATATCAGAAACACGATGATCGCGCCGCTTTCTGAGGCGGACATTGACATTTTTGTCGTTTTAGACAGTAAATATTTTTACAATTATAACGAAGGAAAAAACATGGGGCAGTCGGGTCTCCTTGATCTTGTAAGAAGTACCCTCCGGAAAACCTACACAAAAACACCTGATATTTCCCGTAATGGTCAAGCTGTTACGATACGATTCGACGATTTCATGGTGGATGTCGTTCCTGGTTTCAACCGCAACAACGGCGGGTATCTAATTCCAAATTCAATCAGTAGAACATGGATTTCGACGGATCCTAAAAAGCACGTCGAGATTTTCAGCAATGCGAACGCCGCCCACGATGGAGATTTCATTCCCTTGGTCAAAATGATCAAGGCCTGGAACAAGAACTCCGGGCAGTTCTTCCGCTCTTTCCATCTTGAAGTCCTCGCGCTCCAGATATTGAACAACATTACGATTTCGGATTTTCCGTCGGGAATGAGATACTTCTTTGACAAGGTGCGAGAAAAGATCAAAATCCAAACTGCCGATCCTTCAGGTTATCCGGGTGATGTTGGTAGCTACATTTCCACAATGGCTCAGATAACTGAAGCCACAAGCAAATTCCAGACCGCATTCGCATGTGCGGTCAAAGCGGAAGATTACGCTAGACAAAGTCGCTTGTCGGCCGCGTTCGGTGAATGGAAGAAAATATTTGGCGACTATTTTCCAAGTTACTATTAAAATGCCATCACAGACCACAACCGGTGAAACAATCGCTTCCCAGCGAAAAGAAGAGATCGTTAAAGAGGGGAAAAGGATTGAAGAATCAAGCCTGTATTCATCAAAAGCGCATTTCTGTGCCGCCGCCCTTTGGCGGAGGCTTCACTTTTATTTGGGATTGCCGGCAACACTTTTGGCCGCTGTTGCTGCGGCGTCCGCTTTTTCGCAGTTTGACACAGGACATTCAGTTGGCGGGTGGATTTCGATTTGCGTCGCTGCTTTGTCGGCCCTGTCCACTTTTCTGAATCCAAATGAAAAGGCGGCGGCGCACTTTGTGGCTGGAAACAATTTTGATGCGCTCCAAAGCAAAGCACGGATTTTCTGGACGGTTGATTGTCGCGGGAACGATTCTGATCAAGTCTTGACGAATCGCCTCAAAGATTTGGCAGAAGAAAAAAGTGAGCTAAATCGAAAGAGCCCACAAATTCCACGATTCGCCTATATCGCAGCAAAGAAAAGTATCCAGGCAGGCGAGGCTGATTACCACGTGGATAAACCGGCTAGTTAAGTGTTCCCGTGTAATTTTGGGACGGACCACATTGAATTCCTATCATTTAGCTCGTGCCGGCATAAACGCCATAAATTCCTGGACAGGGATAACCGCGTTTATTTTGATGTGGATTCAAATGGGAGTCCATGGTTCTATGCGTGAAAGCTTTCCCACACAGAGAACAACGATACTTGTATCGAACTGTGGTATGTGGAACACGGTTCGCCGGACGTTTCGATGGCCTATTAGGATCAAAGAAATAGTGGTCATCTGGAATTTCTCCTGACTTTGACAGTTCAACTGGCCATCGAGGCACAAATTTTTCGTTAGTATTCTCAATGGAAGTCAATTTCTCGGCGACAAGACTTTTGGACCCTGGGCCCGATCTTCCACCGTCACGGTCGTAAACGTAAAGGTACTCACGCTCGACGCCATCTTTTCGCTGCATGTACTTTAAAGAATACGGTTCGACCAATCGCTTTGTGGAATCGTAAGTGATGAGTAGACATGTCAAACTGCGGCCTGCCTCCATTATCGCGTTCCGCAAGTGCGGTCCAAAATATTCAAATGAATTGTACCGCTGTACGGGGAAAACCCCAAAAAGGTCATTCAAATCGTTTAGAAAAAATGAAATTGCCTCATCAACGCCAATTGCAACTTGTTTTGCACACACTATAGATGATTGCCAAACGTTTCGAAAAAATGCGAGCGGGCTTTTGAGTAAAAGATCCTTCGCAAAAAGGGGGTTCTTGTCAAAAATAGTCTTCCTTATGAAGGTAGTGACAAGTTCTCTGCGGTCTATATTACCTCCCAAAAGCTTGATGGAATAGACGTAATCAAAAAGGTCGGGCGCATGTTGTCGTTGTAATAGGCATTTCAGTTTCGTGGCGATAATTTCCTCAAGCTTCATGCATGGAATATCGCATGATACAAGCGCGGCATCGCTGTAAGGGTGAATCAGTGGCTTTGATTCGAGCGGCAGTAACACGCGATCATATCGAGTGAAGTCAACCGAAATACGAATTTTGATATGATCTGCCGTTCCATAAAAATTACGGAAGTAAAGTCTGACGTCGTAAACTTTTAGTTCTGAAACCAGATTTGCGGACGGCGGATACCATTCGGAAATGCGATGCTCATCGGGGAGAAAGTTAACGCCAGTCCTTGATTCGATTTCACTGCCAACTTGAGAAAAGCCTGCGATAACCTCATTCGCAGCGATCTCGCCAGGTGTTCCAAAGTCAAGATCGTGGGAAAATCGAGTGTTAGCGAAATATGCTTTCCGCAACGCGTTGCCGCCTTTTAAAAAAACTTTATTCTTCAATGTGCTATTTGTGAAGAGGCTGTAAAGTATCCAGCCAAATATGTAGTCACGTTGGACATTTGCAATATGAATTTCAAACTCACGCGCTTTTGAATCAATTTCGTCTTGTCCAATCATAATTATTAGTTCAGCAATTATTGCAAGTGCAGGCGATTCTTTAGTTCGATCCAGCTTTGGGAAAGTTCTGCATTAAACTTTTTGAAATATTTGGTTTCTAATGGCATGGCAGCCTCATCCTTTGCGCATTCATAATTTGTAAACGCAACAATTAGCACAGCTAGGTCGTTTGGTTTTTCCGTTCCACCCAACTGAAGGAAAAATTGTTCGAGTTGGTTATAAACTTTAACCGTTCGCACACGAAAGCGCTCCAATCTAACCAATTTTAGAAGGAGATCGGCCGAGAATAGTGTTTGAGCAAGCACTACGAGCCAGGTCGTGGGAATGCCACGACACGTGGAGAGAATTAAGAGTAACAGGAAGTACATAACCACCATGAAGCGCATTTTTACGGCCATTTTTGAAATAACCATCTTTGTAAACAAAGTATTCTCCAGTGTCGTCGCAGCAAGCTTGTTCAGCGATTGCGGCACATTATTATTGTAGTAGTCGGAGCGAATTGATTCTCCGACACCGGCGCCAAGCGCGTTTGACAATTGTGTGGCCCTTAATGCGCAGTTGCCGTCGGTTTGGTAAATGGTCGTGATGACAGTGCAGAGGATGGCCAAGGCGGTCGCGGCTATTAAGCATGGATGACAGATCGCAGTTGTCAGAGGGCTATCATGTACTGCCAATACCGCCGACACGATGAGTACGATATAAAATACGCCGGTTCCGCATTTGTCGGTGCGGTCCGCGACCTTGAAACAATAATCCGCAGTGTTCATAGATAAACAATTTAGCAAGTCAGCCAGGAAAGTGTCGATTAAGTTATACTTTCATTGCTATGGTTCCTCGTCGATATTGTATGGTTCGGTGACGATTGCGTGTTCACACGGCCTTTGGAAGCTCTGTGCGCCATGTGACATTGCCATCACTGCTTCATCATTTGTTCAGTTTTGCGAAAGCCGTACATTCAAGTCAAGTCCTTTTTCGGGGTCATAAGACAGGATTCCGAACAGAGCCGGATTATCTTTACCATTAATCCTCCAGACACCTTCGAGGGTTTGCGTGTTGTTTATGCCAATTTCTTCGCTATGTGTTCATCCAGAATCTCCTGCACTGTCAGTGCGACTATAACTTTGTGGCTGCGCTTGAAGAAGGATTCAATTTCCTGCAATGCGTCCGACGAATAATCGAAAGACACGAAGAAGCCTTTTTCGCAATCTTCACGCATCATCATGGCTTCAAAGGCGTCAATGTCCGGGCGTCCGGCCTTGTCTTTCTGTTTGACCTGGATGGGATACCAGCGTTCTTTCAGGCCGAGTTCACCTTCCTGCTGCCTGCGCGGTGCGGCACTGGAGGAAACCGGAAAGATGCGGCCATCCACGCCCATGTCGCCGACCTGCACCTTGTTTGGGATGCCGCCGAGGGCGATGACGGCCCAGTTCTCAAATTCAAACGGCGGGATGAGGCGCAGCTTTTCCGCCGTCCACGGCAGGTCTCGGACAACGAAGCCACGTCCGGCGCGCCAAAGAGGCTCGCTTTCCGGTAGGCCGCAAACATCGCGCAGGCGTTTGGCCATGACACGGCAGGCGGTGGGCGAAATATCAATGCCAATCCA
>Ga0316217_10006120_pt1 | contig 12075 bp, 12 predicted proteins | sample 1anoAmetaG_FD_203633 | JGI IMG/M metagenome (GOLD analysis project Ga0316217, IMG submission 203633) | Freshwater microbial communities from Trout Bog Lake, Wisconsin, USA - 1anoA | ecosystem: Environmental > Aquatic > Freshwater > Lake > Hypolimnion/Profundal zone | place: USA: Wisconsin... | reverse complement strand
GCCTCTGTAGCCAAAGATATGGTGAAAATTATGGTTTCAGCTTTGGTTGCTGATTTAGCTCATGAAAACCGTTTATCTCGGATCCTGCCATCCCCAAAAATTATTCCCAATTATGAGTAAACAAGGCCACAGGCTCTAAATACCCCCTTGAAACCTTCCCAAACACTATTTACGACCTCCACCCCAACAATCATAGCCCTCATAGGGTCAAAAATATTCTCATCGGTCGAGCACGCATGTTTGGTAGTCCGGTCGCCTATAACCCCTAAAAAGCAGGTACTAGCGGGGTTGCGGGACGACTGCTATTTATCCGGCAAAATATCTCCATGGAATTCAATAGAGTATTAGTGAATACCATAGAAAACGGTTTAAAATAATAATATCGCATTAATTTTCCATCATGGATATCGAATTTGCCCACCCCGCGCCCTCCCCCTCCTCCCTCTTCCGCCCCATCGAACACTTCGCGGTCTAGCACCTCTACCAGCAGCAGGTCACCCTGGAAAGCAGCTTCAGCTAGTCCTGCAGCATTAGCGATCAGACCATCCTGCTGACCCTCATCGACAGCACCCTCCTCCTCTCCAACCCTCAGGCCTGCCTCGTCCACCCCTACGCAGCAGTCATCCTCGACTTCGATCTCAAGTTCGAGATCATCTACCAGACATAGAAAAACATCTTCTCCAGGAAGTTAGGCATCCGGCTGTTCAATAATTAGCAGACTGGCTTCTCTTTCTACTCACAGCAGTCTAGTGTCATCTAGGCCTGGATTCTTTGCCTCTCCAGGATCATCAACCGCAAGGGCTTTCATGAGATGTTTAAGCCTCTCAAGAAACTGGGAAAGGGAAACTTCGCCTCGGTTTATGAGGTTTAGAGATTGACTGATGGTGCCAAATTTGCAGTCAAGGCCTTCGCCAAACAGAGTTGCTTCAATGCCAAAAATGGCAAAGAAAGTCTCATCAATGAGCTCAAGATTATGAGAGATCTGAGCTTGGACCCCCACAACAACGTCCTAACCCTCTAGGGAGTCTACTAATCAGACAACTCAATCTACGTTGTCCTCTAGCTTCTCACAGGCGGCCAACTCTTCCACAAGATCCAGCAAGCAAACGGTTTCTTCTCCCCCGACGAGATAAAGCAATTCATGTTCGGACTGCTTTCAGGACTGAAGCACATGCACGAGCGAAGGATTATGCACCGCGACCTCAAGCCTTAGAACATTATGTTGAGGTCCTGCTCTTCCATGGAGCCAGTTATTGTAGATTTCGGACTGGCTACTCATGCTGATCTGGAGAAGTATCTGTTCTTTAGGTGTGGCACCCCTGGCTATGTGGCTCCTGAGATCATTGCGCTCAGTGAGAGCAAGCATATTGAGCCTTAGTGCGACATTTTTTCGGCTGGCGTCATCTTTCACATTCTGCTCACCAGGAAGGCACTTTTCGATGGCAGCAAATATGAGGAGGTTTACAAGAAAAACAAAGAAATGAACATCAATTTTGAAGGAGAGAGATACAACACCCTTGAGCCTTAGGCTTTGAGTTTGCTCAAAAAGATGTTGGCTGCCAATCCCAGTGAAAGAGTGACTGCGGCTCAAGCTCTCAATCAGTCATTTTTCACCAACACTCGGGAGATGTTGGAATAGAACGACAAAAGGTCAAACTCTCCCTGTTTGACTAAGGCCAGCAGCAGCATCAGAGTGAAAAAGGTTTGCAAATGAAATTTTCTATCCTGATTTATTTTGCTTCTACTTCTCACTATTCACCTATCACTCTATTATTACCTTCATTTGCTCAATTGAGAGACTTCATCTCAACAAACTGACTCAAAGTTATGTGACTGTCCAATCTGTGCTGTGATTTGGTGATTATGGGATTGTATGGTTTAGATCTCTGTATTTACTTTATTGTTGGGTGCATGAGTTCCGAAAAAATCTATTTCAGGGTACCTCACGATCTGGGCCACGCTCACTTCTACGACACCATCTAATCCTTCCCTGGTCTACACGGAGGACCATCTTTCGAGGACCGCGAAAAGTACATCAGAGAGACCATCCGCTACCAGCTCCTCACCACAACTCCTGAACAAGCAAAACGACGTAACTGTTGCTTTATGCAGTTGTCAACCTGAGGCAATGCTTTAGGCTGCAGGACAGGTCAGAGGTCGAGTTTTGCCTGCAGAAGAAGGTGCCAGGGGTGTCTCTCAGGCAGGCTGCAGAAGAACTTGGATTACGCAAATGATCATAAAAGACATATACCAACCCACAAAACCCATTCCTCACAAATCTTGACTTAAGATCTTTGTTTTCATCAGTCGGCTCATTGCTAATCCTGAACCAAACCCAGAATCCGTAATTTTCAGGAAAGAAAGAATCACGTTTTGCTGTGCGTTCAAATTGCGTATCTGCCACGAATGTAGCTTGGCATCACTCCCTAATTATCCCCTATTCTTGTCGGTGCAAATCTGCGAGGAGGCGGACCTAATGACCTGTAATAGTCCGACCCTCTGAAATCACGTTCTTAAAGCCTGTAAGATCCCAAAAGAGAGCGTGGTTGATTTCGGCTCAGATACTGCTGCTAGTATTCTCTGTAGGCTTCCTCATCACTCTAAAAAATCGTATCCCTGGGTCTCAGATAAACAGGTTCTCTCTATTGGTTGGTGAGTCTCCTTTTCGTCTCAACGAGTGGCAGATTTCTACGCCTTTCGGATGCGTACTCTGGGTATTTGCTGTAGACATAGTTGATGTTTCTTTTCGAGGGAGGGCTATTCAGATTTTAGTTGGTTTCTTACAATTTGTTGAGTTGGTTGGCTTTGTCGCTTTTTTTGGCATAGACCACAGTCGGCTGTTTCCTAGTTTATTCATAGTACTTATATCTTCTTTGGTTGAGTTCCGTTTGGCTGGAACTCATATCCTCATATTTTTCGGAACTCACTCTTCCGAAAAAATGGCACGAAAACAGCAGCCACAGCAAAATCGAAAAGGCAGCAGCTATGAGAGCAACGACTGAGACTGCTCGAACCTAAGTTGGGTTATAGGTTGTGAGCAGGCACATCGGAAGCTCGATCCAGAAAGATGAGTAATACCCTGCAGAAACACCCACAGATAAAACGAGCAGACTTATAGTTAGATACAGTCCAACTTTCAGCCCTTTTAGGAATGCAACGGTCTTCCCTTTGAGCAGTCTTACCAAACAAAACAGCAAAGTTACAGAGACGATGGTTGAAAGAAGTAAGGCGATGCAACTGCTAACGAAGCAAAGTTCGACCATTTGGTTGCTATTAGAGTTGTACTTCCTAGCAAAGTAGCTTTAGTTAACCACGTTGCAGGATGTTGAGATTTAGGCAAAGTTATTAAATCCTAGGAATCCGAATACTCCCAAAAGTACGACCAGAGTGATATTCAGCACCCAAATTGCGACTGCTAGGGCGAACGTGAAGCAATAGAGAGCTGCCGAGAACACTTTGTATGTGTTCTTCATATCGATTAACAACATTATAACATTAATCCAATGAAAGCTGCAGTCAGAGATGAAGGGTTACTGTTGAGAAGGTTGTTGCATTTGTGTTGATCTCTTCTAATTTCTTTGAAGACATCAGGAAAGCTCATTTCGAACTTTTTGTTATCTCAATCATGAAGGTTGAAACTGTTTTAAAGTCAACTTAAGACTAAATTTTGAAAAGCCCCATCCTAATAAAGCCTAACTTTGGGTGCTATTTCAACATACTTAATGTATTGATGCTTTGATGAGCTTTTTTCTTTGTTCATTTCTCTTTTAGGATAACCTGAGCAATAAGACAACCACTTAAATGATTTTTCCCGTTTAGGACTCAGAGGGGATTACAAAGAGAATTTAAACATTAAAACAAATAAATTAATATCACGGAACTTAGCTTTCAAATTTTGAGCATTGTTTGGTTTTTCTCGAAGCCAAAAGTGAAGTCCAAGCGACAGGCAACTCCCATCACTAAACTACGACCAATTTCCTCTCTTTCAAAGGCCTTGCTTTTGTAGCTGGTGCTCAGAGTCAGTTTACTCTATCGAACTTATGCATCTTTTTTTCCGAAAAATTGGTTTAGTCCCTTTTTTCTGATCAGACTGATCCTGCTTTGCGGTGAGGCCTTCACCTTTATGCTTTAGCCCGGTTTGGTGTGTTTGTCGCTTTTGCTGAGAGACTTATGCATGCTTTTGGGTGTCATTATGTGCAGCCTTTCCCGAGGATCCTCGTTAGCTGAAGGGTTGGGAAGTGTGAGGAAGCGGAGGAGGTCCTGCGAAGGAGAGGCAATGAGTATCCTTTTGTGGGAAGACTTGCGTTTAAGGGTTGGGGTCTCAGGGCAGTTCATGATTTCTAAATTCTAAATAATATTTAATTATTTGAAGATTGTAAGATTATGCATTAGTGCCAAAGGGTCGAATTGGCAAAATGGGGCCAAAAAGTGCGAAATTGCTTGTGAAGCACTGCCGCCCTAATAAACAAAGTCGTTTACAGAATCTGTTTCATTTATGACAGAGTCATAGAAATATCCCAATCCAGCTAAAAACTTTGGATATGTGAATTATAAAACAATAATGAGTTTCTCAATCATTTTTACTTCAAGTAAATCCGAATTCGTCTCTCGGCCTCTGACAGGCTATGTAATCTCCAGTGGCCCTAAAGGCGACTTGATAGCGGTTTATCTGAAGATATCATTCCGGGGAAGTACTGGATGTCCTTGAGCGCCATCATGGCTTTTCGGGCTTGGGAATGGGCAGTGAAGTAGACGACAGCCTAGCCCATTCCCGACCTTACAGGTTATACTAGGTCCAAGTCCTAGTAAAAGTAGCATATCTGACCCTGGTTCTCGAGTTCCTCGCAAAGGTAGGGAAACTCTTGGTCCTCCTCACTGAGTGCGAACTCAATGAGGAGATTGGTGCACGAGTGCTTGAGAGCACTCAGTGCCGGATTGGCGGCTTGCTTTCGCATCTCCTATAGAAGCCTAAGCAAGCCGCTGCCCCTTCCTTTCCCATGTACAGCCTTTCTTAAGAACTGGATGGCCACTTGGATATGGCTAACCTTTATAAAAAAAGAGGATACGTCCTCGAGACAATGAAAGAATGTCCTTGCTGCATAACCGATCCACTCATTTAAGTTTCTTTATAAAGCCTCAATTTACTCTAGGTCTTGATAAAGCATCCAAGGCAGCTGACAGGTATTTTGAAGATCTTTGCCAGGCGCAGCCCGTTAGGCTTGGGCACAGGATACCTCCTTGACAGTTTCTTTCACCATTTTAATTGTTTATAGACTATCTAATATCTGCTCAAATTAGTCTCATTAAGCCTAAGCTAGTCTGGGAAATGAGCATAGTTAGAAGATAGATAATCTGTCTCCTTTTTGGCTAGCAACTTTCCTGACTCCTTATGAGGAGACCTCGCTTTTTGTAGCTGGTATTCAGGCTCAGTTCACTCTATCGATACTTATGCATCTTTCTCCAAAAGCTGGGAAACCGGTCGATTGAAGGTTTGGGAATTAGAAGTGGTCAAGGGACTACAAAGAGTAGGGGATGGCTATTCTTTAATGTGAAGAATTCATTGGAAGGCTTAAGCCTCAGCGATGATCTATAAATTTTAATTATAAGTTCGTCATCCTTGCAAGCACTAAGAATTCAAAATCAATCCCAACTACTGAAATGCTGGGAGAGTCCTAAAAAGTTCAAAGCTGTTAGCCATTCATCTTAATCAAAAGTGAATGTTTTCTTCTAGACAAAGGTTCAACTCTCGATAGCAAAATCATTTGTCTTTCTTTGCACGTGATATGCCACCAAAAATGATACCCCCTATCAACTGTAAAATATGGGCGTAACATTATTGAGCTTATGACTTCGATAGCTCAAAATAAGACCTATTGTCTGCATCTCGTTTTTCCCCAAAACTCACAGACTAAACAACCGAACATCCTCAATCGGTCCATAAAGGTTCATATTGTTGGATTATCCCTCGAGTGTATATCTCGCTAGTCTGCTGACCCTCATTCTTATTTTTTACTGAACCCAGTTTTCCCTATTGTTTATAATTCCAATACGATCTTTTAAAGTAGACGAGAGCACCTTTTCCAGCTTTTTATGCTGTTATCCTTCCAAAATGCCAGTTTTTGCCAGTTTGGTCTCCCCAAAACAAGTCTATATGACAACTGTTTGGTATCTTTCCCACCCAAACAGAGACCGAAGATTACGCAAAAATAAGTTGCCAGAGCCCAATCCGGAGCAACTTGTGGCCACCATGTAGCCATAAGCGCTCTAAACTTCAATTGGGCGAGATGGAAGCCAACCTCAAACCATATCTTAGTAGTGCCAGTATAATAATATATTGCACGCATCAGCTATCCGCAACATGAGCCAGCTTTTTACTTCACTGAGACTGTAAAGACTCATAGACCACGGCAAGTCCGCATCGTCTAGTGACTAATCAGGCCGCAACAACAAGGAGAGGATGAAGGAATTCAAAACACTCACCATCCAGAAGAACTCCGTTATGGAGCATCTCCTGAGCTCACGCAAAGACAGACCTTCCAAGGACCAGGTCCTCAATGAGTTCCACTCGGAGAAGTGGAATCTTGGGCAGATCTCTATCAGGAGGTAGAAGAACCCTTTGGGGGGAAGTTGTATCTTGCCTTCGGAAAACCCTTTCCACCGGGCCAAGCAAAACTACCTCAATAGAGAGCAAATCACAGCCAGTTCGGAGAAGAGCCAGAAGGACCTTTTGGAACCATAGGTGGATTTCGAGATGATGAAGACCAAAACCACCTTCAAGATGTTGAGCCAAGACAGTCTCAACGAGCGACTCAGCTGGTCAGCTCTCAAATCTCTATGAAGCATTCTTAACCTGATTTACTTTTCTTTTATCTTGGCTACTGCATCCGCAATAAAAATAATCCCGACCCTTGACTCGTAAGAATGAGAAAACTAAAAACAGGGTAGGCCAAAGTAGGCCAGATGAGGATTGGGAGGTCGTATTAGATAGTTTTGGCTCAGGATATTAGTTGCAGAGTAAAATTGTATCGATCTTAATATCCATTTTTCGCTCCTACCCTCCATAAACTAAAATTATTTCAATACCTATGTAAGATCACTTTAGTTGTTTGTTCAACTACCCAATCCTCTTCCCTCGAACCTCCCAAAACTCAATATTGTTCCTACCTGTTTTACACGGCCTCTGCTGTTCTTTGATTCCCCTATCTCAGTGGTTGTCGTTTTCGGGTTCTTATTACTTATCTATATTAGTATGTATCACGCATCTTCTAAATATTCCTCTTTTTTATAATTAATCCTTTATTTATAGCCAGTATGGCCGACCCACTTTGCTCTACAATCATTTCCGACAACGCCACATGCAACACCTTTTTCCAAACCCACGCCCAAATCCAAAACCCAAACTGCACTCAAATCCAAAACGAGTAGAGATGTGATGCCCAAACCTACGATTGGATGATGTATATGAGAATAGGAATCATCTCGGCGTCCAGTTTGGCGCTGGTCAGCAACATCGTCTTCATTTGGATAAGTACTGGATCGGCTATGAAGAGAGGCATTATCGGTATCCCACCATCTTTTTGTTTATGCTGGCTTAGATCTTCTATCTGGTGGCATTGCTCTCAGTAGTCACACACAACCAAGCCTACAACGGCCCATAAATATCTATTAACCAAACCAAATCCATCTTTATTTTCGAGCTGCCCTATAATGCAACAAAAAACAAAAGCACTTGTTGCTAAGTGCAGACTTATTTCGACTGCCTTATCTAAGCCAACCACGCCCACCCCTCAGCAATCGAGGCACTCATCAACCTCTCCAGCTACGCAGTACAGTTCGGCCTAGTTAGATGGCCTATTGGCTGGCAGTCTGCATGACGATGTACGTCCGCCACATTATTCAATCAAACAAGGAAAGCTTCCAGAAGGATGCAGACGACGAAGAGGAAAGTACCTACCAGACTTTCAAGAACAAGCACTGGCGTTTCATTCTGCTTGTGACTGGTTTGATTGTGGGTTGGCACGTTGTCCCTTTCATCCTTACCTTCATAAAAGACATGCCCTTCTCCTACGGGCCAACCGGATACTCCTTCAATACAAACTCGCAGCTCCTACTCTATGGAGGGATGGTCGACCGTACAGGTAAGACTTATGGGTCTGCTTTAGTTCTTATCTGGATGCTGGTGCTTCCGCTGGTGTTAGTGGCATACCACGTGTACTTGCTGTGTTGGAACTACCGCGAGATGAAAGGGTTTAGGAGCCGAGTGCAGGTGTAGTAGGAGAGGGAGGGTCCTGAGCTGTTCCTGGTGATGCGTTCGGGCAACAAACTCAGCATCGTTATCTTCATCGTCCAAGCCCTCAACATAATCAAACTCTTCCTCTCTACTTTTACTACCTAAGATGAGGCTGTGCTCGTGATAAATATCATCTTCGATTTGCTGGCCTTTGCGCTGGTCTTTATGTACTTCTGGTATTACAGAAATTTGGAGGGCTCTGCAGCTGGGGACGATCCGTGCTTTGGCCGTGATTCGTCGCTCAACCTGACTTTGGTCAGTTGATTTAATAAAAATGGCAACATTTCTCAATCTACCTATTATTCCTTCCCCAGTCTTCCTGATCTTCCTGATCTTCCTCAGCCTTCCTCGGCCTCTTCAGTCTCCTCAATCTTCATCAGCTAGAGTGGTGGTTGTGAAGGGTAGGTGAATGGTAGAATAAGGTAAAAAACTTGATCAAGTCGGGATATCCATGCCCTTCTCCAGAATGAGATGCTAAAGAGTTATTTTGGGGTACTTTCTCAGCGGTTAGTTGGGCTTCGAATACAGCGTTATTATGTCGAAAGGCCTCTGCTGCTTCTCGTACACCTTTGAGCTTTACGCATACGTAGGATAGACTACATTAACTTCCCTCACTTCCCCCCTTCCGCTCGAATCCTCTCTCTTCCTGCTCGCAACTTATTTGCCTCGGCTCCCTTTCTAGCCAGCTCCATTTCTCTCCAGACTGTTTGACCCGTAGTTGGACAACACTGAAGAGCGACCCGGAGGTTGATTGTTGGAGCCAGCTGAAACTGAACTGCCACGACTCCTCTGCGACAAATTGGAAGACACCCGGTTGCTGAATCTGTCGGTATTGACGGCAGTACTCTCATACTTTTTCACAGGCACCACAGATTCGTAATGGCTGGCGTGAGGTACCTCATACCTGTTGTACTGCGGACTGAGTTGCTGAGTATTTACATGGGATTGGAGTAAGGGTCGGAGTAGTTGGGAGGGTAGGCAGTGTTCTTGGAGGGGGAGTAACCTCGATAGAGGTGGTCGGAGTGGGGCTGGGCGTAGAGTTTGCCCATGTGGTATAGACTCTAGTATGCGTTGTAGGAGAGGCTGGGTGGAGAGAGGGGTACTAGGTGGGGTTGGAAGGGCGTGGCTTGCGGTATTCGTAGGTGTAGGGACGCGGGTCCATTTCTAGGGGGAATAAAATTATACAATAAATGGATAAACGATCACGAGGATGCTGGAACATGTTCGCCAAGTCGGTGAAGCCCATGTGGTGTTGTTTGGGTGTTAGGGTTGGGGTTATTTCGATCTAAAGTAATTTCTGGTAGAGGTTCAGGGCCTCGGATAAATAGATAGACCAAGTGCATCAGGAGATGGTGATAGAGATGATAATTTGGATAGCTTTTGCGTCTAAACTGGGTTATTGTTGGTACTGATGCTGTTTTGACGTAGTTAGCTAGTAGTATTGCAGGTAAATGCTGTTATTGATGAGTTACTACTGTTATTGTTTGGTTTATGATGGTACGTATTCTTTGTATTGCTGGTATTGTTGGTTGGTATGGTTGGTGGTTTTCTATTGTTAAGCATATAATGTACGATATCAACCTCTGCTCGCCCATCTACGACCAGACGCAGGACGGCAGCATCAACCTGCGCGCCACCCGCATCCTCTTCGGAGTGGACCTGCTGATCCTCTGCCTGGCCTACAACTGCATCTCCTTCTTCCTCAAGAAGTACGTGAACAGTCTGCGGCTGGAGGACAAGGAGAGCAACCAGTCCAAGATATAGTCTCTGGAGCGAGCCTACAAGGTAACCTCTGCCCTTGACCGAGAAATGGGAGAATGAGTACCTGCTGTCTTTCGGGGACCACATCGTCTCCATCGGCTTCGTCATGGCCTTCTCCCCCTACGCCTTCGAGCTCATCCTCGCCGCCCTCTATCTCATGCTCAAGGCCATCTACTAGATCCGGCTGCACAGGTGGGACGCCGAGACCAAACTCCTCAAGACCAGTAAGTGCCACCCTATGCAGCCTTTCGCATCATCAACATGGCCCTGCTCATCTGCGCCATGGTCGGGCTGTCCCGCACTGGCTTCGACGGCGGCAGCTGCAACGACCCCACCTACCAACTCTCCTGAACAATGACCTACTGATATGTGAGCATCTGATATAGACCTGTGATATATGCGCAGTGATATGCGCAGTGTTATGTGAAGTGTGATATATGGGAAGAGAAATGTGAGCTGTGACCCATGGGGATGTGATATATGGGCTGTGATGTGAGTTGGTGATATGTGGGGTGTGTTATGTGACCGGTGATATGTATGGGTTGATATGCTTGGGATATCAGTACAATAATATAGGATGGGAAGTACGCTGTGTTCGAACAACCTGGAACACTCCAGCCCTGACATCTTCAGCTACACCTACGGCGAAGATAACAAGGAGATCAGGATTATCCACAATGATACTCTCGAGAGCAGCCTTGAGAACATTCGACCCTCACTCGTCGATTGCGAGGCCAAGTTGAAGCGCTCGGAGAAACGCTTCAAAGATGTCACTATGGACACTGAGCCCATACTGTTGGCGTGTGGCGACAAAGAGCTGCATTGTACTTTCGAGAGGCCGGAGGTCTTCCTGAAGCCATAGTGCCTGCGCAACAAAATCTACCCAATCGCAGAGTTTTCGAACTGCCGGCCCAACAACATCGTCGTCGGAGGTACCCCACCCTAACCCAGACTAAGTCCTGCAGTACTTCGGCGTCTTTCTCTGCTACCTCTCCAACAACCCCGAACTCATCGAGCGCATCATCCTCACGCAGCGCAACAGCTACGGGATAGCTGCGCTGCAGGTCATCTACGACAGCAAGCGGGAGGTGCTATTCATCGACGACTACATCCTCTGCCATGGCAAGAAGCCTCTCTTCTCGAAACCTATCAAGTACACTGATATGTGGCCCTGTCTGCTGGAGAAGGCCTGGTTCAAGATCAAATCTTGCCTCAAGTCCAAAATCAACTCAGTTCATCCCATCGAAGTGTTCAATACCTTTCTTTCCTACCCCATCAGAAGGTTCGATTTGACCGACCCTGCCCAAAGGAGTGCCATGATTGTCAACAACCTCATCAATGGGCCGCTTTCCCAGCGCGGATTCGGCTGTGTGATCACTTCTAGGTTGAGACCTACACACAAAATCGGGCTGAGTGGGCGCAAGCACTTCTACTTTCTGAGGGCGATTCAGGCCCAAGGCAGATATTACTACTACTTGCGCAACCCCTGCGGCAACTTCGACTTCAGGGGCTCACTGCATGATATCCCAAAGTTTTTAGAAGACTAGATCACTGGGCCCAACAACAAGGAGGAGATCGCCCCCGGCAACTTCCTGCTCACTGAGGAGGAATTCGATTAGCAGATCGAATCTTTCTTCATCGTGCAGTACAACCCTGCATCGTCCATTTCCAACGAGTAGGAAATCTCATTTGCCAATAGCTTCAACGCAGAGTGCTACGTCAAGTTCCAGATCACCAAAACGGGGGTAGTGGGTCTGCGCCTGCAGCAACTCACAACCAACGAGGAGGAGTACGCCCCCCTAACCTACCTGCTGCTGGACGTGGACCGCAAGGCCATCATCGCTGGCGAGAGGAACGAATAGGGCTGTTTCGGAGTGGCCTAGACCTGTAACTATCCATTAATGCTAGATCTGCTGGACAACCTGCACCAGACCTTCCTGCCCGGGACCTACATCCTGCGCATGAAGAAGAAGTCCCAGAACAAGAACCTCAAGTACCGCACCCGCGACCGCCTCATCATGAGC
>Ga0316217_10006119_pt1 | contig 12079 bp, 8 predicted proteins | sample 1anoAmetaG_FD_203633 | JGI IMG/M metagenome (GOLD analysis project Ga0316217, IMG submission 203633) | Freshwater microbial communities from Trout Bog Lake, Wisconsin, USA - 1anoA | ecosystem: Environmental > Aquatic > Freshwater > Lake > Hypolimnion/Profundal zone | place: USA: Wisconsin... | reverse complement strand
GTGGGATTGGCGTGCGTTAACGGCGGTGGCGAGCGTAATTTGAGTACTTATGCTCTCGAGCCCTGCTAGAGTTCTGATGGTCGGTGGCGGGCGTGGCCGATCCACAACTACGCGAATTTTTTATGCTGTTGGCTATTTGGTTGGCCCTATGAAACCTAATCCGCATGATGTTGATCTGCCTGCACCGCTGGTCAAGAAGCGTCGACAGGCCCGGTCGGTGGCGCATTGGATGCTGCTGGTCGCGGGGGTGACGGCGGTTCCAGGTTGGCTGCTGTATGGGACATCGTTTCATTATGCGGTGAATCTGACGGCCGAGCCGGCGTATCGGGTTATTCTTGCCTGGGCGTTGCTGTTGATATCGAGTGTGACGCTGGTGCTGGGGCTGTGGTATCTGCTTTTGGCGCAGGTTAGACGCATTGCGCGGATGGCGGGGCAGGACGAGCCGGGGGCGGAGGGGGCTGGAGCGGTGAGGGCCAGGCCGCATTGTGGTAATTGTGGTTGGCCGCACGATGCACCGGACCGGTTTTGCCGGCATTGCGGCAAAGCGATTGTTCCCTCCCCATCCATTCCATCCTAGTTTATCCCATCTATCTGGGCTCATCTTTTGAGCATATCTGCCCGATAGCGGGGCGATGAAGGGAAGTAGTTCGTGCTTTTTGCGTGGCGTATGGGCGGGAGGGATTTGCTGCGGTTTGAACGATAACATGGCTGGGTTGGGGCGGTTTTTGAAGCTGATTGGGATCGGGTGCCTCACCCTAGCTTGGGGCGGGTCCAATTTACCCATTTTAACATTGCAGTCCTTTGGGCGGGTTCGCCAATACGTTTTCTTAGTAGAAAATTTATCAAACTTCCATGGTATCTGTGCGCAACGGCAAGATGGAAGGATTGACCTGAGCTCTGGCATTGTCCGTATGTATTGATTTTACAGATAGTTACGTTATACCCCCCCACCCCTCTTGGGCGGGTGTAGGCAGGTGGAAGCTTTCCAGAAAAAGCTGGCTTTTCTTTTTGCTACCGCTGAAATCTTGGGGTAAGAATTCAAGAGTAGAGAATAGTAGGGTCGGGTTTCCTCCTACGCCTCTCTGCGGTGTTCGTGCTTGTAAAGCGTAGCAGCCTTGCGTCGGGCGACAGAATAAGTAGCCCGAAAGTCCGCAAGATCACATCAAGGAGGTTTCGGTTCTCCTAAGTTGGAGTTGGCGAAACCAGCTACGTGTGTTCAAGTTCAACAGGTGGATTCGAGGAATTTCTGATGGGCAGGAATAGAGACATTCGAAATCACCCCACACGCCGATTTAGCTCAATCGGCTTTGCGAACTACAAGAAAGGAGGAAATTCGCACAATTTCGTTTGCACTCGGCATTTCTGCCTTTATACTTAGGTCAAGCTCATCTCATCGGTCATTCGACCAGCCCACTTGAGATAGGATTTTTTTAGGAGAGTCGGGACATGTCAAAGCTCACCAAACTACTCGCACAAGCGGCCATCGTTGCAGTGGCCGGCACATGGGGAACCTCGCTGGCCCATGCGTCTATTACCTACAGCTTGGTCAATGATGTCGGCGGTGGATCCACCCTCGACCTCGCTGGTGCTACTAGCGGTTCGGTCGTTCTCGACCTGATCGCTAACATCAGCACGACCACTGGAACTAACGGCGTGGTGTATACGTCCGGCAATATCAACGGCATTTACGCCGGTTCCGATAAGGGAACGGTCAGTAATGTTTCCGTTGGCTCGCTGTTTTCCGCTGGCCTTGGCATCAGCCAGGCTGGCTTGGCCAACACCGTGGCCGGTACCAATGGCAGCGTCAACTGGGGCGACACCACGTCGACCGGTTTGGGTAACGCCTTCCTGGCTTACTCGCCCAACGTTTCGGGCGATGGCCATGCGGTCACCCCCGTCCTCGTCGATGGCAGCGGCAATGTGCTGCTCGGCAAGGTTACCTACGCCATCAACAGCATCACGGCTGGCGATACGATCAGCCTCGCTTTCTCCCTCAAGAAGCCCGGCTCGAATTCTGCCGCGGCCCTGTGGGTAGAAGGCACGACCCCGTTGACGAACGTCGCGGTGACGGATACCAGCAGCCACACGACCGTGATTGGCGCCACTTCGTCGGTCGCCTTTAAGGTCGTCAGCGTGCCGGTTGTCAGTGGTCCCAATCAATCGAATGGTGTCAGCGGCGATTGGAATACCGCCAGCACCTGGACGCAGAATGTACCGGCTTCGACCGATACGGCTCTGTTTGACGCCAGCAAGGTTACGGCCCCGATCTCGGTGGGCGTGAATACCGCCACCACGATTGCGACCATCAACTTCAACACGGCCAATGCCGTGACGGTCAATGGGACGGGTCCGTTGACGGTCAGCTCCGCGATCACCCTGAATGCGGGCTCGCATATCATCTCGGCTCCGATCAAGACCGGCGGCGATGTTACGATCTCCGCTCCTGGTCTGGGAACGTTGACCACGGGTGCCATCAATAACACTGGTCACACTCTCACGATCGCCAGCAATGCCAATGTAACGGCCACTGCTCTCACGGGTGCTGGCAATTTGGCCGTGGCTGGCACTATGACGATCTCTTCGACCACCTTAGCTCGTAATGACACGGGCGCGGTCATCGAACTCGGCGGCCTCAATCTGACCGGGACCTTGGATGTGACCAACCATGACATGATCATCCATTTCGATCCGGCGGTGATCAGTGATTCTGACGCGTTCTATCAGGTTCAAAACTGGATTTATAATGGCTTGACCGGGAGCACTAGCTACGGTAATGGCGGTGTGTTGACCAGCTCGACCGAAGGTAGCAATAAGTGGTTGCAGCTGTTGGATAATGCCGTAGCGCAAGCTGGCAGTTTTGACAACGTGACCCTGAGCGATACCAACGAAATCTTGGTGAAATACACCTACCAGGGTGATGTGAACTGGGATGGCGTAGTCGACTACAACGATTACAACTACATTGACGGCCAGATCAGCGTCCCCGTGGATCCGCTTCTCGGCACCTTGAGTGGTGACGTGAACTTGGATGGGGTTGTGGATTACAACGACTACAACTTCATTGACGGCGGTGCAGGTAATGGTACTGGTGGATTGCTTGGCGATCCCTTGCATGGAGTAGGCTCGCCAGTGGCAGTACCTGAACCCGCAAGCCTCAGTTTGTTGGTCCTTAGTGCGGGCATGTTGCTCGGCCGCAAGAACCGAAAATAAAAAGAGTTTAGTGTCGCGTGTCCTTAATACGATCAAAACTGGTTAGTTAATATTAGGAGTTCATATGTCCCTGCTAAACAAATCTATTGTGAGTGCGGTTCTGGCCACGGCCGTCCTGGGCGTCGCCGCCCAGAGCGCTCACGCGGCTTTCGTGTACGATCTTCGCTTCGCCCCCGGGCAAGGCGCGACCGTATCGTCCGATCTGACCACCGCCGACATCACCGGTGTGGCGGCTGGCACCACCTATGCGGTGCAGCTCTGGGGCCAAATCACGGGTGATACGAATTTGACCAATGACGCCTATCTGTCAGGCTATTACGGCATTAAGACTGCGGGTGGTGGTGCCAGTGGCGCTATCACTACCGGCGGAATCAGCACCGCAACGGCTGGCTCGCTTACGGGCCATGCTGGCTTCAATGCCGGTAGCACGTACGCTGGAACGGACGGCCTGACGGACTTGGGTAGCACAGCGACCAACAGCTTGAGCAATTGGGCTGTGTGGAACGCTGGCACGACTGGTGTTGCATATGCTTCTGGTACGGCTGTCACGGGCCAATCTCAGGCGGTTGCTGCTACTAACAATGCTTGGGAAATTCTCTTGGGGACCTACACGATCACCGTTGGTGGCGTGGGTGCTCAGGGTGCAACGACCAAGACGACAACTTTCACCCCGAACAGTGCGCTTAAGGCCGTGGTCAGCATCACGACCACCAGCTTGCTGAACATCACCCAAGACGGTGTGGTTCAGACGGGTAAGGGCACGGGTACTGGCCTCTCGACTCTTGCCACTCCGATTGGTGTGACGTTCCAAGTCGATGCGGCCCCGCAGGGTGCGATCGCTTCGCTGTTCAACGCCAGCCAGGCGACCTATCCCCAGAGCAGCGTGATCAACACCACCACGAGCAGCGCAGCCCTCACTGTGACTTGGAAGGGTGACGGCTACTACGGTTCCCCGATCTTGGAACTCAACAAGACTCTCGGCACGGCTAACAAGGGCTCGATCAATATCGCCGGTGCAGGTTCGCAGAACTTCACCACCGATGTCTTGAATCCCAAGTTTGTCATGTTGTGGGTTGATAGTGCGGATGAAGCCGCAATCTACAGCCAGTTGGCCACTTTGGCTGGTTCGAATGGCTTGGTCTCGGTCGAAGACTCCAGTCACTTGACCGGCGGTGCGTCCGATCAGTGGGCCACCTTGCAGAGTGGTTTTGTTGACAACAACAATCCCGCCAACACCGAGACAAGCGGCAAGTCGTTTAACATCTTGCTGAAGTATTCCGGTGCGACCCAGGCTCTGAACAATTTCAGCTGGGACTTCTCGAAGGTCGGGTCCGGTGCGGTGCTTGAAGCTATCGCCATCGTCCCCGAACCGGCTACTCTCGGTCTCCTGGCTCTGGGCGCCATGGGCCTCCTCAGCCGCAAGCGTAAGTAAGCGAACAAATCCTGAGACTCTCAGGTGAGGTTTGACGACGAGGGCCGCTCTGGGTGGAGCGGCCCTCGTTACTTTTTGGTCGAAGGAAGTTGCATCCTGGGCACGACGCCCTCGACCAACAGAGGGGACAGGGCCAGCAACTTCGAACCCTTGCACGAACGAACTCCAATCGCGATACTCCTCTCATGGCTAAGTTAACGATTTCCCAAGCCTTTGACCGCGCATTCCAGCATCACCAGGCGGGGCGCCTGCGCGAGGCCGAACAGTTGTACCGGGATATTCTGACCCAGGAACCACAGCATGCCGATGCGCTGCACCTGCTGGGGGTGGTGGCGTATCAGGTCGGCCAGAATGAAGTCGCGGTGGGTTTGATTCGCCAAGCCATTGCGCTTAACTCCAACCGTCCTGAAGTCTATTGCAATCTGGGTAATGCTCTGAAGAATAAGGGCCAACTGGAGGAGGCGATCGCGGCCTACCGCGAGGCGATTGCCCGTAACCCGGGGTTTGTTGTGGCGTTGTACAATCTGGCCAATGCTCTGCGGGATCAGGGGCAGTTGAGCGAAGCCATCGCTGTTTTTCGGCGGGTCGTGGCGTTGAGTCCTGGGTTGGCCGAAGCCCATAACAACCTCGGGCTGGTGCTGATGGAGAGGGGCGAACTGGATGAGGCGATCGCGGCCTTGCGTCAGACTATCGCCTTGAATTCCCAGCTGCCGCGAGTGCATGTTAATCTGGGAATTGCGTTGCGGAACCGGGGGCAACTCGAAGAGGCCGTGACCGCCTATCGCCAAGCCATAACCCTTCATCCGGGGGACGCCGAGGCCCATAATAATCTCGGCAATGTTCTGAAAGACCAGGGGCAATTCAACCAGGCGATTGCGGCCTATGAGCAGGCTATTTCCTTGCAGCCCCATTATGCCGAGGCTCACAGCAATCTCGGCGTGGTCCTGAGCGAGGTGGGGCGGCTTGAAGAAGCGATCGTTTCCTATGGGCAAGCCATTGCTCTGAAGCCCGAATACCCGGGTGCCCATAACAACTTGGCCAATGCGCTCAATCACATCGGGCGTTTGGACGAAGCCATTGCTGCCTATCGGCAGGCCATTGCGCTTCAGCCGACGTTTTCCGAAGCCCACTTCAACTTGGCGTTGCTGCTTTTGCTGCAAGGAGATTATCGCGAAGGATGGATGGAGCATGAATGGCGTTGGCAATGTAAGGAGTTCACGTCGCCGCGCCGGAACTTCAGCCAGCCGCAATGGGACGGCTCGGATTTGACCAACCGTACGATACTGCTCCATGCCGAGCAAGGTTTCGGGGATGCGTTGCACTTCATTCGATATATTCCCCTCGTCGCGGCTCGCGGGGGGAAGGTCATCATCGAGTGCAGGCCTGAGCTTATCGGGCTATTGCGGCGTACTCCCGGCTTGGGGGAATGTCTGGTGGTGGGCGAAGTACCACCGGCCTTCGATGTGCACTGTCCGTTCTTGAGCCTGCCGCTGGCATTTGGAACGACGTTGGCAAATATTCCAGCAACGGTGCCATACGTACATGCGGATCCGGCGAGCGTCGAGCACTGGCGGAAGAAGTTGGCCGGCGATTTGAAGCGGTTGAAGGTGGGGGTGGTGTGGGCGGGGAATCGGACGCATTTGAATGACCGCAACCGTTCTATCAGCCTGGCGACTCTTGCCCCCTTGGCGCAAGGCCAAGGTGACATCAGCTTTTACAGCCTGCAAAAAGGCGATGGGGCCGGTGAAGCCAAGGATTTCCGCGGCTTGAAGTTGATTGATCACACGGACGATTTACACGATTTTGCGGATACTGCGGCGTTGATCGCGAATCTGGATCTGGTGATTTCCGTGGATACGGCGGTGGTGCATCTGGCCGGAGCGATGGGGAAGCCGGTGTGGACGTTGCTGCCGTTTGCACCGGACTGGCGGTGGCTTTTGGGACGTTCGGACAGCCCCTGGTATCCGAGTATGCGGTTGTTCCGCCAGAGTCGGCGTGGCGATTGGGATAGCGTCGTGCGCCAAGTCGTTGAAGCGCTGGCTGGCCTGGGGCGGGGTTAGTAGTTGGGAGGGCGGCAAGACTTCAAGTATTGCCGGCCGCAGTGACTGCGCGGAATCACGGCGTTGGGGATTACGGCTTTTCATTTGCCTGATGGCATTTACGGGGTATAGTTGAGCTGGGAGAACGATCCGCACGAACGGGCAGAGCTGCGGATGTGAGTTGAGCTACATCGTCCTGTGGGCGATGTGAGGAAAATATGTGAGGCGGATTGCAGGCGATATGCGACTGACGACCGGCGCGCTGGCAGTTGGCGTGGTCCTATGCTGTATGGGTCTGAGCCCTGCTCGTGCGAATAGTCCACTGACGCCTAACGATCAGTATTACTATCCGTATGAGTGGTACGCGCCAAAGCTGAGCATGCCGCAGGCTTGGGGGGTGAGCACGGGCTCGGTGTCCGTGACGGTGGCGATACTGGATACGGGAGTGGACCCCAATACGCCGGACTTGGCTGGGCGGGTTCTACCGGCCATGACGGAGAACGGGACGGGGGCCGCGTACTCGGGCGACGGGCTGTGGTATCACGGCTCGGCGGTGGCGAGCGTGTTGGCAGGCGGGGTCAATAATGGAATTGGCGGCGCGGGGGTGGGGAATTTCAAGCTGCTGCCGATTACGGTTACGGATTACCAGGGGCACAACTCCTCGCAGTGGATTGCCAATGGCATCATTGATGCGGCCAATGCGGGGGCGAAGGTGATCAATATTTCGCAAAGCGCCAACGACTACGCGACGATCGATGCGGCGGCGGCGTACGCCAAGAGCAAGGGGGCGTTGACGTTTATTGCCGCGGGAAACGGGGCGGGGCTGAATACGGGGATCCCGGCGGGCACTTATAAGAACCTGGTGTTCGTGGCCGGAACCGATCTGGACAGTAACGGCAATCTGATACCGTGGTCGGGCAGCAGCTACGGGGGCTACGTGAATATCTCGGCACCAGCCAACAACATGCTCAATGCGGATAACACGCAATCGGGGTCGGTGGTCACGTACGGTTACGCCCTGGGATCGGGTACGAGCTTCGCGACTCCGCTGGCGGCGGGGGCGGCGGCGTTGGCGTGGTCGATCAATCCCAATCTTACTCCGGATCAGGTGCAGAACATGCTTTTGGCGACGTCGATTCCGTTTACGATTCCGCCAGGTGAACAGGGGTATTTTGGCGCGGGGGAGCTGAACATTGGTGGTGTGGCGTTGGCGGCTGAAGCGAGTTTGAGCGTGCCGGAACCGGCGTCGCTGGGGGTGCTGGGGGCGGGGGCATTGGTGCTGCTGCGGCGGCGAGGTAGACGAGCTACAGCGTAGAGTTGCCGGCGCACCATTTTCGCCACATCTCCCGATAGGCGGCCTCGACATGGCGGGCGAAGCGTGGGGCGTCCATGAGGGGGGAATGCTCCATGCGGGAGCGGAGGGTGGCGCGGAGTTGGCTGAGCCTTGGGAGGTCATTGGCCAAGTCGTGGGCGATCCGGACGTACGCTTGCTCCGACTGCCCGATGAGTTCTGGGCAGCCGACGTTGGACAAGATGCTCACACCGCCTCGACCGACCGCGGTCTTTCCGACCAGGCATACCACGGGCACGCCCATCCACAAGGTATCACATGTGGTGGTGCCGCCGCCGTAGGGGAAGGTGTCCAGCGCGATATCGATCTGGTGGTACAAGCGGAAATATTCGGCAAGCGGCACGTTGCCGGAAAAGCGTACGCGTTGCGGATCGACACCTTCGCGCATGAGCACATTAAGCACGCGCTGGCGGTGACCGCCTAGCGGGGCGTGAAGCAGCAATTGCGAACTGGGCGTAGCCTGCATAAGCTTTGCCCAAACCATCAGCAGCGAGTCGTTGATCTTGCTGAAGCCGTTGAGGCAGCCGAAGGTGATGTGCCCGTGCTCCAACGCGGGTGTAGCGTTGACCGCGGGGGCCGCACTGCTGGCTTGATAGCACCAGTAAGTCTCCGGCAAGCGAACCGTACGTTCGCTGTATACTGATTCGTCCTGGCCTAGCGGGTCGAGATAAGGGTCGCTAAGCCGATAATCGATAGTGTCGAGGCCGGTCGTGGAGCAGTACGCCAGATAGGTTACCTGCACGGGGGCAGGCTTCCGGGCGAAGACCAAAAGACGATTGCTGGCGGCGTGCATCGCCAAATCCACCATAATATCAATGCGATCCTGCCGGATCAGATCGGCCAACGCGGGATCCGAAAGTCCTACAATGTTGCGCCAACCGTCGGTACAAGCCCGCAGACGCTCTGTCATAACATCAGGAACGGGGACCTCTGCGTACCCAAATATTTGGACATTTTTCTTGTCGTGATTAGCCAACAACGGCAGCATGAATCGCCCCACCGGGTGCCCCACAAAATCCGGTGAGAAATAGCCGATGCGCAGCGGTCGCTCGGGGGTGCGATCGTTGGAATGGTCCTGGATACAATGCTTCAGCGGTTCAGCGTGCTGACGATTCCAGCGGCGATGCTCCGTGGCGATGCTCGCCGCGTCATAACCGGGGTGATAATGCAGCGCGAACACTCGATTGCTGTGGGCGCCTACATACGTTGGCTTCAATGCGACCGCCTGTTGATAGGCTCCAAGAGCTTCGCCCAAATCCCCCCTTTCCTTCAACGCGTTGCCCATATTGTTGTACGCTTCGGGATAGTTGGGATTCAAAGACAACGCCTGACGATACGCGGCGACGGCCTCGTCCAGCTGCGCCTTGGTGCGGAGCGCGTTGCCCAGATTGTTGTGCGCTTCGGCCGAGTTGGCGTCCAAGGCCACGGCCTGGCGACAAGCGGCGATCGCCTCATCCAGCAGCTTTTTGTCGATCAGCACCTTGGCAAGATTGTAATAGGCACCGGGCATGTTACCGTTTTGCGCGATCGCCTGACGGTACGCTACGATGGCCTCATCAACGCGGCCTATGCCGGCCAGCGCGTTGCCGAGATTGTTGTACGCTTCCGGATAATTGGGCTTCAGGGCCACCGCCTGCTTGTAGCAGCTGGCGGCTTCCTCCAGTTGCCCCTTGTCGCCTAGCGCGTTGCCTAAGGTGTAGAATGTTCCGGCCAATCTGGGATTCAGGGCGAGAGCCTTGCGGAAGGCTGCGATGGCCTCGTCGAGTTGGCCTTTGGCCTGCGCAAGCAAGCCAAGATTGTTGTGGGCTTCCGGGAAGTTAGGATTCAAGCCGATCGCCTCGCGATAGGCGGCGATGGCCTCATCAGGCTGGCCCTTGTCGCGCAGGGCGTTTCCGAGGTTGTTGAGGGCATCGGGATAGTCGGGCTTCAGAGCGATGGCCTGACGGCATGCGGCGATGGCGTCGTCCAATTGTCCCTTGCCACGCAGAGCGTTGCCGAGGTTGTTGTAGGATGGAATATCGTTGGGGTTCAGGGCGATGGCTTGGCGAAAGGCGTTGATCGCTTCATCCGGTTTTCCCTGGCCACTCAGGGCGATGCCCAGATTGCTGTGTGCGCCGGGAATGCCGGGGTTGATCTCAAGGGCCCGGCGGATCATCTCCACGGCCGCATCATTTCGACCCGTTTGAAGGCCGATCACACCCAGCAGATGCATCGCATCGGCATGGCGGGGCTGCTGGGCGAGGATCTGGCGATAAATCTGCTCCGCCTCGCGCAGGCGGCCAGCCTGATGATGCTGGACCGCCAAACCAAACGCTTGCTCGATTGTCATAGAAGGCATAGTCATAAGGAAGAGTATGGCGTGCGATCACCCTGGCTGCAAGCGGGGCGAGGAGCAGACGGAGCGATCTTCCGGAAAGGCTTGCCAAACCGGCGGCCAACCGTCAGAATGGCAGGCCTTCAGCCCTGAGGCCAAACGGAGTGTTGCGTTGATATTGCTCAAAGCCAGCAATCTGGTCAAAACCTATGCCGGTCGCACCGTGGTTAACCGCGTCTCGTTTGAGGTCGGCAACCGCGAGGTCATCGGGCTGCTGGGGCGCAACGGCGCCGGCAAAACGACCACATTCCGCATGGTCATGGGCATGATCACGCCCGACGACGGGCAGGTCATGTTCGACGGGTTTGATATCACCAAGATGCCGATGTACCAGCGGGCCCGCAAAGGCATGGGCTACCTGTCGCAGGAGCCGTCGATCTTCCAGCGCATGACGGTCGAACAGAACCTGCTGGCCATCCTCGAGACCACGCGCCGCTCGGCCAACCAGCGCACCGAAGAGGCCAATCGGCTCATGGAGCAGTTCGGCCTGACCAAGACGCGCCACCAGAAGGCCCTGACCCTCTCGGGCGGAGAACGGCGCAAGCTCGAAATCGCCCGCTCGCTGATTACCAACCCGTCGCTGATCCTGCTGGATGAGCCGTTTAGCGGGGTCGATCCGATTGCCGTGGAAGATCTGCAGCGGGAGATTCGCGATCTTAAGAATGTGCTCGGCAAAGCCATCCTGATCACGGATCACAACGTGGTCCAGACGCTCAAGGTCTGCGACCGAGCGATCATCATCTCCGACGGCACCGTCCTGGCCTCCGGCACGCCGCGGGATCTTATCAATGATCCGGTCGTTCGAGCCAACTACCTCGGGCATACGTTCATCGGGCATGAGTTCGACTAACACCAAACGGTATCTTCACCGGGCATGGGCATCCCCTCCCTAGCCCTCCCTTCCTACTCCCCCCTACTTTTTCACTTTCAGCCCCAGCTTCGCCATCACCTGCTTCAGATCCGACCACACCTTGCCGCGGTTTTCCTCAGTGTACGCCCGCAATAGGAACGACGGGTGATACGTCGGCATCACGGCGATGCCGCGGTAATTCTTCCACGTGCCGCGGATGGTCATGACGCCCTGGGTTTCATGGGTCAGCCATTTGATGGCCGGGGCGCCGAGGGTGACGATCACCTTGGGGCGAATGATTTCAATCTGCCGATGCAGAACGTGGATGTTTTTCGCCACTTCCTCGGGCGTCGGCGGGCGATCTTTGAGCCGCTCGGACGCCTCATCCCATTCGGCCGCTCTCAGTTTTACGATATTGGCAATGAACACTTGTCCGCGTGTCAGGCCCATCGCCGCAATCTGCTTGTCGAGCAGTTGACCCGAGCGGCCCACGAACGGCCGGCCCGTCTTGTCTTCCTCGATTCCCGGGCCCTCACCCACAAACATCAGCTCGGCATTCGCATCGCCCTCGCCGAAGACGACCTTGGTCGCCACATCATTGAGCAGCGGGGCGAGTTCTTTGAGCGTGGCCTTTTCCAGCTCCGCCAGCGCGGCAATTTTTTCGTCGGGACTCAGCGCCGGCATATCAGTGATATTCCCCGGCGGAATCGGCGGCAACGCCGCGGCCTTGCGAACCATCGCATCTCCTCCTGCATTATCTCTGGAAACCGCGCCCGCCCCCGGTCCCCTCTGCGCCATCCCGGCGGATGCCGCGGGTACACTG
>Ga0316217_10006118_pt1 | contig 12079 bp, 7 predicted proteins | sample 1anoAmetaG_FD_203633 | JGI IMG/M metagenome (GOLD analysis project Ga0316217, IMG submission 203633) | Freshwater microbial communities from Trout Bog Lake, Wisconsin, USA - 1anoA | ecosystem: Environmental > Aquatic > Freshwater > Lake > Hypolimnion/Profundal zone | place: USA: Wisconsin... | reverse complement strand
TCAACGCTTCGACGACGGCCTCTCGACCGCCTTCGCAGGACTCGAGGCCGGTGTGATTTGCCATATCTTCACCGTGAGGAACTTTCATCCTTTACACCTTGCCGGCTTGGCCGGCGCACTGTTCATTTGTGGCCAATATACTGCCATCGCAACCACCGCGCTGGAACATTTCATCAGGAACTGAATTTTAAGTCTAACGATGGAAGCCGTCCGCATCACCAACTATCCATTAACCACTATCCACAAACCACACCAGCGCGGTTATACTGCCCGCGTAGTATAGCGTCTGCAAAATAAGGAAACGCGGCAATGAACACTTCGCACTGGCCGGCACTCACCGGCGCGGCACTGGTGGCTTTGAGCATGGCAACCGCGGGCGTGGCGCAGGATGCCAACACCCCGCGTAACGTCACGTCGTTCGATCGCGACTGGAAATTCCAACTTGAGCAAAAACCGGTGGCAACGGCCAGGACTGCCGTCACCCAGTGGCGCTGGTGCGCCGAGCCCGGCGGGACCTCGCCCGATGCCATGACGGCCACCGACCTGAAAACCGATGGCCCCACCTGGCACAACGCCGCCCCGGGCGATGACGCCTTCCACGGCCGCGTGGGCTTTGCGTGGTTTCGTGCCACCCTGCCGCAAACCAAGGACGCCCATCATGTCCTCCATTTTGAAAGCGTCGATGACAATGCCACCGTCTACCTCAACGGCAAGCAGTTGGCGACCCACGAGGGATGGGATGACCCTTTTGACGTCGATTTGACCACCGCCTGGCGTACCGATGCCCCCAACGTCTTGGCGGTGCGGGTGGAAAATACCGCCGGCGCCGGTGGCATCGGCGCGGTCGAATGGGCCAGCGCCGCCGCCACCGACAACTCCCCCGCCGGCAGCGCGTTTGATGACCACGCCTGGCGCACGCTCGATGTGCCGCACGATTTTTCCATTGAAGGCCCGCCCGGCAAGGATCCGGCCACCATGGATGGCCCCTTCGACAAGGCCTCGCCCGCCGGCGTCGGCGGTGGGGCGCTCAATGGCGGCCGGGCGTGGTACCGTAAAACCTTCACCGTGGCCGAAACCAGCAAGGATAAACACCTCACGCTGCAATTTGACGGCGTCTACATGGACAGCGATGTGTGGCTCAACGGCGAACACCTGGGCAATCACCCCTATGGCTACACCAGCTTTGCCTACGATCTGACGCCGCACTTGAAATTCGGCGCCCCCAACGTGCTGGCAGTGCATGTCAATATCGTCCAGCCGTGCAGCCGCTGGTACTCCGGCGCCGGTATCTTCCGCCATGTGTGGCTGACCGCCACCGATCCGGTGCACGTGGCCCAGTGGGGCACGTATGTGACCACGCCGGAAATCACGGATGCCTCCGCCACCGCCAAGGTACGGACCCGCGTGGCCAATGACAGCACCGCGCCAGCAGAGGCGACGCTGCAAACAACATTGGTCGACCCGGACGGCAAGACCTGCGCCACGCACAGTGCCACGCAAAATCTGGCCGCCGGCGCCACCCAGGAGCTCGACCAGACCCTCACCGTGCCCCAGCCGCAGCGCTGGTCGCTGGCGCGGCCGGCATTGTATACCGCCGTGTCCCAGGTCTCCGTCGGCGGCAAAGTTGTTGACACCTATACCACGCCCTTTGGCATCCGCACCATCGAATTCACCACCGATAAAGGTTTCTTCCTCAACGGCCAGCATGTGCAGCTCCATGGCGTGTGCGACCACCACGACCTGGGCTGCCTGGGCTCGGCGGTCCATCGCCGCGGCATCGAACGGCAACTGGAAATCCTGCGCAGCTTCGGCGTCAATGCCATCCGCACCAGCCACAATCCCCCCGCACCGGAGTTGCTGGAACTCTGCGACAAGATGGGCTTCGTGGTCATGGATGAAGCGTTTGACGAATGGAAGCAAAGCAAGACCGGCCATGGCTACGGCCGCTTCTTTGACCAGTGGTCCGAGCGCGACATCGTGAGCATGCTCCAGCGCGATCGCAACCACCCCTCGATCATCATGTGGAGCATCGGCAACGAAATCAACGAACAGGGCGCCAAGAACGGCGGCACCATGGCGCAGCGCCTCGCGGACTTCTGCCATCGGGAAGACCCCACCCGCTTTGTCACTTCGGCATGCAGCAATCCCGGCGGCGCCACCCAAAGCGGCTTTGCCAACGCCCTGGATGTCTTCGGCATCAATTACAACATTGGCTGGTACAATAATGAGCCGCAGCGCAAACGCGTCGGCAGCGAAACGTCTTCCGCCCTGAGCAGCCGCGGGGAATACAACCTGGTGCTCGACAAAAACGGCAAGGTGGAAATCAAGAAAGAGCTCAATTTCCAGTGCACCTCCTACGACCTGGTGAATCCGGGCTGGGGCCACCTGGCCACTACCAGCCTGGCCGCCCTGGCCGATCACCCGGCCATTGCCGGCGAATTCGTCTGGACCGGCTTTGATTACATTGGCGAGCCCACCCCCTTCGGCTGGCCCTCGCGCAGCAGCTACTTTGGCATCGTCGACCTGTGCGGCTTTTTCAAGGATCGCACCTACCTGTATCAAAGCCAGTGGACCGACAAACCGGTCGTGCACGTGCTGCCCCACTGGAACTGGGCCGGCTTTGAAGGCAAGGAAATCCCCGTCTGGGCTTTCAGTAATGGCGAAACCGTCGAGCTGTTCCTTAACGGCAAATCGCTGGGCGAAAAATCCATGGCCGACAGCAAGACCCGCTATCACGTCGAGTGGCAGGTGCCCTACGAACCGGGCACCCTCAAGGCGGTGGCCAAAAAAGCCGGCCAGGTCTTCGCGACCGATGAAGTCTTTACCGCCGGCGCTCCGGCCAAGCTGGTGCTCAGTGCCGATCGCAGCAAGATCGCCGCCGACGGCGACGACCTGTCCTACGTGACGGTAAGCATTCTGGATAAGGACGGCCACCTGTGCCCGAACGCGGATCCCCGGATTTCCTTTGACCTGACCGGCCCGGCACTGATCGCCGGCGTGGACAATGGCGATGCCACCAACCACGAACCGTTCAAGGCCAAGGCCCACAAGGCGTATCATGGGCTGGCACTGGTGGTGATCCAGGCGGGCCGGGAAGCCGGTGCGGTGCAATTGACGGCGACGGCAGAGGGCCTGCCGCCGGTCACCACCGCCATCACGGTCGGGGGACCATAGGACCGCGAGCATCTAAGACGAACGTTCAACGTCCAACGCTCAACGTCCAACATCCAACGAAACTGGTTCCTTCAATGTTGAAAGTTGGGTCCCGGCGCGGCCGGGATTGGACGTTTGCGCGAGTTATTTCGATCTCATCCTTAATCCGCCGGCACTGCCGGTTCGGCTTTTTCCGCCGGCACCACATCCAGGGCGGCGCGGGCGGCCGGTGCCGCGCGCACCAGATCTGCCACTTCCTGGGCGGCCGTGGGGCTCCAACTGAAGACCAGCCGCCGGTCCACCCAAGTCCAGGCGGGGCCGGCCAGGCCGTACTGGAGGTAGTTCACCCCGTCCCGATTTTCCCGTATTTGCAGGTGGGCCCATTTGCTGCTTACCGCTACGGCGGTGCGTTCCACCCGGCCAGCATCCGTCACCCAGGGATCCACGCGGTGCGTCGCCCGCCAATCCAGCACGCGGGAGGCCTGTCCGACCAGATTGTCGATGGCGGACCGCACGCGCGTGGCCTGCTCGGGCAACGCCGCCGCCACCACCGTTACCGTGGCCGGCAGATGCAGTGGATGCCGCGGCGAATCGTGCACCAGCACCAGCGGGGACAGGCCCTCGACAATGTCTCCCTCCACATTAACGCCATACAATTGCGCCATCCGCTGCACGGCCGTTTTCACCCCTTTGTCCTCGCCGCGTTCGGCGGCAATATCCGACACGTTGACCACGCGCACGTACGCCGCCCGCCAGTCAATGTGCAGGGCCATAAAGATGCTGGCATCCGCCGGAACCAGCGCCCGCAGCGGCGCGCCGGCCGGCAAAGGTACGGTCCAGGGAACCAGTGTCAGGCGGTTATTCTCCAGGGTGGCATAATGCAGCGCCAATTGGCGATCCTTGAGCGTGCCGATCAGCAGCACCTGGTCGGCAAAACGCAAATCAAACGCCGTCAGCAGGCGCGACACAATGGTCATGCTGACCACATCGGGCCAGCGTTGGCGCATCTGTTTGATCGAATACCACGCCCGCAGCACCGGCGTGCCCCCCGCCTCCCCCCCGGCAAGTTCCTGATCCACCCGGGAAAGCGTGCCTTCCCAGGGCACATGCCGGGCAAAGCCGCCCAGGTAATGCTCCATCGAGCCGCGGCCTACCGTCAGCACCAGGTTGGTGCCCTGCTGCAACCAATACAGGTGCAGCCAGTCGGGCCAGCGGGTATCGTAAAATTCCACAAACTCCGTATTGCCGCACCGCCCCACCGCCTGCCGCGCCGTGGCCGGGGTGGCGTAATCGCTGAGCATGGCCGAGAGCAGCGCCAGAAACTGATCCGGCTGGCCGCCCACATCGACAATCCACGCCAGTTGCACCGAGCGCATCGCCAGGCCGCCGGTGTCATAATCCACCAGGTAATCCGCATCCAACCAAGCCAGAGCGTTGCGCCGCTGGCCGAGCAAACTGGCCATCCGCAGGCCATTGGTAACCGCCCCGGCTTCGCGCGGCATAACCCCCAGCGCCGCCATGGCCTGCACGCCCAGATCAAAGAATTCCCCCTGTCCCTTGCGGTCCTGCGGCAACGGCAGCGCCGTCGGATCGATTTCCACAAACGCCAGCGTGTCGTGCGGCAAGTTATCGCTTAGCGGGGCCGCCCCCAGGCAAGCCGCGCCCAGCACGACCAACAGCGCCATCAGGGTGCTGCGGCCCAGCCATTGAGTTTTCCAGTGCGCGTACATTCTTCACACTTACTGATGCTGCCGCCGGATGATCATGTCAAAATTCTTCACCATATTCCGGTACATGCCGTAAATTATCAAACAATAGACCGCGCTGGCCGTCAGCAGCGCGATGAGCACCACCAGGCGGCCGATCCATAAATTCGGGCCGACAAAACTGCCCGCGGGGCCAAAGGCCGGCTCGGCGATCCACTCCGGATCCATCAGCAGCGCCACGCCGGTAAACGGGCTGAAGGCCGAGAACACCGGCCCGGTGGGTCCAAACGCCGCCTGATTGGCCGCAAAGCCGCAGGCCCCCAGCACCCCGCAAAGGCCCGCCAGCACGCCCACGCTCATCATCACCGCCACGAGCGTGCGGCTCCATTTGAGCGAGAGTTGCAAGCCCAGCATGCAGGCAAACGCCAGCAGCACCGTCAGGTATACCGGCATTTCCAACGCCACCTCCGGCCATAACAACGCCCGCTGGTCCAGCCGGCCATGCAGCAGGTCATTGCCGACAATCAGCAGCACCGTCAACGTCGGCACGGCGGCAAACGGCAGCATAAAGCTCACCAGCCCGCGCAGCTTGCCCCAGATGTAATACCGGCTGGTGATCGGCGTAACCAGCAGCAGGTCGAGGGTCTGGCTTTCGCGTTCGCGCGTTACGGCGCTGGCCGAGGTATTCGTAGCCACCAGCAGCGACACCGACAATTCCAGCAGAATCAAGGCCGAGAGCCAGCGCCGCGTATCGGCTTCGGTCATGCCCCGCTCGTGGAGGTACAGGATGCATAGTGCCGCCGCCAGGCCAATAACCATGGTGCCGCCGCGCGTCAGGCCGCGCACCGAGACGCCGGCCCGCGTCGCCGCCTCGCGCCAGGCCACGGGGTTGGTCCAGACGGTGCGGGCCTTACGCTGCACCGGAAAGAGCCGCCGCAGAATCATCTGTTCGATAAATTGCATGAACGTCGAATCGCTGCGCTGGGCAATGCGCCGCAGCAGCAGGGCCGAGGGCGCCACCAATAGGAGGCTCGCTACCAGCGTCAAAAACACATACGTGTACGCCGGAGCGCTCAGGTAATACCGGAGAAACCAGACATGCTGACCCAGCGTGGCGCTTTCCGGGGTCGGGTAGTCGCTGGGATTGGTCACGCTGCGCAGGGCCAGAAACGGATGGATCCCGGTAAGCCAATCGGCCAGCCACAGGGTCGTGGCCTTGCCGCGCACAATATTATCCAGCATCCACAGGCCGACCAGGTAGACGCCATTGCAGACATAGAACCAGAAAACCGTCTTGCCGGTGCCCAGGCGGAAGACGGCTATCGTGATCGCCAGCGCACCGGTAAACAGACCCGTGGTCAGCGCAATGGCAAACGACAGCGCAATGTTGGTCCCCGTGACCCCGCCATAAAACAGCGTGATGGCAAAGACCGGCACGCCCGAAAGCAGCAGCGCGATCACAAAATACAGCCGCGACATCAGGGAACCAAAAACAATCTGGGCGTTGCTCAGCGGCGTGGCCAGCAGAATGTTGTACGTCTGGCTGTCGCGTTCCTGCGTAATGGCGCTGGCGGTAAACACCGGGGCCAGCAGGCAAATCATCCCCAGTTGCACAAAGCTGATCCACTTGAACACCTGTGTACTGGCCTTGGCCAGATCGCTCAGGCTGGTCTTATCCCCGCTGGCCAGAATGGTCACCAGCAGCACGCCAATCAGCAGCGCCAGGTAACCCCAGCGGATAAACGCGTGCCGCAACCGCCGGCCACCCGCCGTCACCACGCGCAGCAGGATGGGGTTGGCGGGAAGAAGCTTGATGATACTGCTTGCAAAACCGGTCATAATATCTCACGCGGAACTATTAACCACGACGACACGACGAGGTGCATTAGAGAAGAACGCGTTTGAATCCATCCTTGAGCAAAGGGACATTGAAATTAATTAACAATCCAACTTTTTTCTGAGCCAGTTTCAAATACGTCAACACCTGCGCTTGATACACAGGGATCATCTTCTCGACCGCCTTCAACTCCACAATAATCGTGTCCTCGACCAACAAATCCAAGACCAAACCAGCTTCAAGCATGATCTCATCGTACTGGACATTGATTGGAACCTGGCGTCGAACGCGCAATCCGTTTTTTGTCAGTTCATGAAACAAGCAAGCCTCATACACCGATTCCAGCAGTCCCGGCCCCAGGGCGCGATGCACCGCAAACGCGGCATCCATTATTTGCGTGACCACGGCTTCCATCTCTGGCGTCGTCGTTTCACTATATCCCATTTTTTCCTCCTATCGTGTCATCGTGGTTCATCGCACCGTTTCTACCCGTCGTGTTCGTCGTGTCGTCGTGGTAAATCTCACCGTTCCGGACTTATTGAACGACACCCTTGGTCAGGCGCATAAACGCGGTTTCCAGATTCACTTCTTCTTCGCGCAACAGCGTCAGCCGGAAATTGGCATCAATCAGGCGCTGGGCGATGAAACTGTAGTCGGTCACGTCGGCGTTGATCGATACGTGCAGCACGCCGTTATCCGCCGCCACGCCGGCGACGCCCGGGGTCTGCCGCAGCACGTTGGCGGCATCGGCCGAACGCTCCGCGACGCTGACATGCAGCACCAGGCCCATCGAGGCCTTGCGCATCGCCTGCTCGACCGTGCCGGCAAAGATCAATTCCCCGCGTTCAATGATCCCCACCTTGTTACACAGGTCCGCCAGTTCCGGCAGGATGTGCGAACTGATCAGGATCGTCTTGCCCATCTTCTTGAGTTCTTTGAGCAATTCGCGGATCTCGATGCGCGCCCGCGGGTCCAGGCCGCTGGCCGGTTCATCCAGCAGCAGCACCCGCGGATCGTGCAGCAGCACCCGCGCCAGCGAGAGCCGCTGCTGCATCCCCTTGGACAGCGCATCGACCATCGCATCGCGCTTGTAGGTCAGCTCCGTCAGGTTGAGCACATCTTCGACAATCTGCTTGCGCTTGGCGCCATTGATATCGTATGCGGCGGCAAAGAATTCCAGGTATTCCTGGCAAACCATATCTTCATAGGCGCCAAAACTGTCCGGCACGTAGCCGATAAGCGGGCGGATCTTGCGGCTTTCGTACCCCACCACGTAGTTGCAGATGCGTGCTTCGCCCCACGTGGGCTGGAGCAGCGTCGCCAGGATTTTAATGGTGGTGGATTTGCCGGCGCCATTGGGGCCGATGAAGCCGAAGCAATCCCCTTCTTCAATGCTCAGGTTCAGATTGTTCAACGCCAGCAGCACCTGCCCGCCGGCGTTGTACCGCTTGGTCAGATTGATGGTTTGAATGGTAGTCGTCACGGTATTCCTTTTATTATTCCAGCGCGGCCGACCAGGCGAAACAGACATCCCCATCACCGCTTAACGCCGCGCCATCGACGGCCAGCGGCACGGGCGCCGGCACCACCGGCTTGGCGGCATCCTCTTCATGGGCGGATTTGGCGCTCGCCAGGATCAACAGATGCCCCGCCCGCAACGTCGCGGATCGATCGATGCTTCGCGTGAAATTCCGCATCAGCTCCACGCGGTTGGGAAAACGCACCCCCTCGGCATTGCGGATATCCAGCAGCCAGGCAAGAAACTCCGCCTGTTCCGCGGAATTGCCCTGGCTTTGGGCCAGGGCGCGGTCCTCGGGCAGAAGATGGTCGTCGCCCAGGGGCAGGCTTGCGGTGCGGAGATGGGCGGCATAATACTTGCCGACAAAGGTCAGCAGGTTTTCCAGTTGGTTGACCGCCGTGTTGCCCGTTACGTGCCGATGGGTCAGCGTGGCCAGGTCCAGCGTGGCATCCGGTTTCCAGTCCCCTTTAAGGTCGCAGACTTGCGCCGCGCCGCTGTCGTTGCTGCTGCCATAGTAAATCGTCATGACGCGTTGGAGCGTATAGGCCGTCCGGTTGCGCAGGGTTCCGGCCAGCGGGTGGGCCTCGAGTTCCAGTTCCGCATCGCCCGTGGCGCGGCGCACCGCCCCTTCCAGGGTGCCCGACCGCTCCGCCGTCGCCAGGCTGCCATACCAGCGGGCCTGGAGCTTCTTAAGCGTGGTCCGCGCCGGATACGAAATGCTGTGCGGGCGGCCCGCGGCCGGCCCGTTGCCCCCGGGCACTGCGCCGCCATTTTCCAGCCAATAGGTTTGCGGATCGGCAAAGCCCGGGCTCAGCGTCGCCAGCGGATCGTTGAGCGGGGCGATATACCCCAGGCCGGCGGGCAGGGCGACATTCACGCGGCGATCGGTAGGGGCAAACAGCCCGTAATAACTCACCACCGCCGCCTCCGACTGCCCCACCGTTCCGAGCACATAACTGCGATGCTTAAGGGCATAGCTGCTGATGTGCATCACCCACACCGCGGCAATCGCCACGATCGAGGCCCCCACCACCGTCGCCCCGAAAACCCACCAGCTCCAATGCGTGCGCTTGTAGGTCCGCAGCACCACGTGCCCCACCGGCCCGGCCAGCGCCCAGTAGACCGCCAGGAACAGGAAGGCCAGCGCCAAGCGCAGCGCGGTTTGCCCTTTCAGATCGATCGCCACGGGAATATCGTTGTCCAGCGGGGCCTCGACCAAGTGCGAATTCGCCTGGGCCTCCTTATCATCCGCCACCCGTTGGGCTTCCTGCCGGGTCAGCATCAAGCCACCCCAGCCGGCGGCATTCTGCCAGAACCGCAGCCATTGGCTGGCATTCAGGGCCGTTTCCAAGTCCGGCGCTGCCACATCAATCGTCAACAGGCTGATCACCCCGGCCCCATAGCGGCGCGTTACCAGCAGCGGTGCCGCGGCGGTCCGGGCGCTCGATACGGTAACCCCATGCGCCCCGGGCGCCGGCAACCCCAGCACCTGCGTCAACGCCACGGGCCGGGGCACCACGGCCTGCGCCAATTGGCCCAGGATCGCGGTATCGGTCAACTGCGTGGTGCCGGTAAAACGCATGGGCAGGGCATCGCGCAGCGCCGCATGGCGCGGATCCTGCAATTCGCCATAGCCCGGCCCCACCGACACGATCAGGTGCCCGCCTAACCGCACCCAGTCCAGCAGGGCCTTAAGCTGGAACTCGTCCCGCATGTCGCCCACGGGCACATCCTGGCAGGCCCAGATCACCGTATCGACGCCATCGAGGCCCTGCACATCATCCGGAAAATCCTCGGCCCGCCGGATCCCCGTAAAACGCACCGTGGCGTTGCCACCGCGGCAGCTATACGCCTCCGAGCTATGCGCTACATGCACGTAATTTTCAAAACCATCGATACGGCTGCCCAGCAGCACCACCAGGCGGTTGGAGTGGGATTCCTGGTCATCCAGCGGGGATAGCCCTTCGGCGTGCCGCCCGGGCGGCAAGTTCAGCGTGGCCAGCGGATTCCGTGCCCCATCGAGCACCAGCACCGACCGCGTGCCCGTACCCGCATCGTCCACTTCCGGCCAGTAATAAAACCAGAACGGGCGGTTGGTATCCGCGGCATTGAGGGTCAGCGGGCGGCTGACCGAAACAATCTTATCCCCGTCCAGATCGTGCTGTTCGACCGCCAGATGCACATCAAAGTTCCGGCCGCTGGTATTGGTCAGCAGCACCTGCACCGGCACGTAACACCCCTGCCGGTAAAGGCCCCCGCCCCCCAGGCTACCGCCCAGCCCCACGGTCACGATTTCCCCCGCAACCATCTGGCCCTGGGCCGGCCACGCCAGGATCAGCGGCAGCAATAGCAGGATGCTGCGGATCAAAAAAGGCCGCAGGACCGATCCCAACGAGTTTGCCAAACCAATCGCGTGCATGAAATTCCTACGTTGCTGGCCCCTGCAATGTTCTTCGGCCACCCGCTACGTCCTACCACTACCGCGTGCCTTGCTCGGCGCGGGCCTCTTGCCCGCATCTTGAGTCCACTGGCGGGCAGGAGGCCCGCGCCCCAACAACGCCATGACTGTAGTGCCAACCCCTGCCATGCTAATGGTACGCCGCGCACTTTTCCACCATTTGTGATCCCGCCGGGACCATGGCCGGCGTACCCGTTTTTCCGGCACTTCCGTGGCACCGCCCTTCTGGGCGGTGAAAAACCTACCGAGCGGAAGCCCGGTGCCACGTTGATTCCCGTGTCCCCGGAAAAACGGGCACGCCCACCACGGCCGGCGCTTACTCCAACACGCGCCGCTCGACGCCCTCTTTGGTAATCTTGATGGGCACAATGCGTCCGGCCGGGTCGAAGTACATGTGGTCAATGCTGTATTCCTTGCCGAAGATGGCACTTTCGGGATCGGCGTACCAGCCGGGAAAGAGAGGATTGCCCGACCGGGCGCCCGTGACCGGCTCGGCACCCGCGGCAGCGCGGGCCCAGTTCAGGGCCAGGGACCCAGCCAGCAACGCGGGAATCAGCAGTTTGTTCTTCATGGGGGCATTTTGCCATACCGGCGCGGAATACGCCAGAACCGCGCCGTGGCCCCGGGGCGGCACCGCGAAATGCACGTGAGCAAACGAAATACGAAGTTCGAATGAGGATTTAACACCAAGACACGCGAAGGGGACGATCTTGACCACGATGTTGACCAAGGCGGAAGCGTGTGTTCTTACGGGGGAATTAGCGATGTTCACCACTGGCGTGAGGGATCGGGGGGATTTTCGATTGCAGATTTTCGCTTTTCGATCGACGGGACCGAAACGTCGACGCGGAACGGGGCATGTTGGGCGCCAGTAGCCAGAAGACAGAGGCCAAGAACAGTTGGCACGATGTTGACCAGGGTGATGCGTTGGATTTTCGATGGTCGATTTCCGATTGTCGATTGACGGTGCTGGCGTTTAGCCACGGCCACAGCGGCGCACCGTAACGATCTTGACCAGGGGAAACATGGTTTTTTCGGCAAATATGCGATGTTGACCACTTGCGAAGGGGCGGGGAGATTTTCGATTTCAGATTTTCGATTTTCGATTGATGGGACCGAAACGCCGACGCGGAACGGGGAATGTTGGGGGCGGAAGACGGATGACGGGGGCTTGGAACCACCAAAAACACGAAAGGGCACGAAAGGTGGGCGGGGTGGAGGCGTACCCGGGGCGCGGAGGACGCGGGTGAGGGCACCGGCGCCACTGGGCCACGACTGAACAGCGGCGGGACGCCGCTGCCACTTTTGGGGGCGTGCGGTGCTGAGGGATATTCGGTTGTCAATGAGCGCGCGGTGAAGAGACGGCGGTGCGGGTTACGGTTGTGGAACTTATTGGATTACACAGG
>Ga0316217_10006117_pt1 | contig 12082 bp, 13 predicted proteins | sample 1anoAmetaG_FD_203633 | JGI IMG/M metagenome (GOLD analysis project Ga0316217, IMG submission 203633) | Freshwater microbial communities from Trout Bog Lake, Wisconsin, USA - 1anoA | ecosystem: Environmental > Aquatic > Freshwater > Lake > Hypolimnion/Profundal zone | place: USA: Wisconsin... | reverse complement strand
GCGGACACCTTCAGTGAATTCTTCAGTAAGCGAGGAGTAAACGGGTATTCCCGGGTATACCGGGGTAGGTATCGAGTAGCCTCAGACCTCCTGATCTCATGAAAGTTGGCTGAGCCCTAGCTTCAAGTTTTCGGGTTGGACGACGCGGGTTGTGGTGTGGATGGCACAACAACTCCAGCCTGTGGCGCAGGGTCCTCACTTCCGGGATCTGAGTCAACCCCAGCAGTTTGCCCCACTCTCCCGGCGGCTCGTAGCGTAGCGCCTCCAGCGAACCGACTCGTCGCTTTGGTCAGCAAGCCTGCGTGTCCACCGTCAAGTCGTCGTCTTTCAGCGGACCGACTGGACGTTGGCGGCAGGCGTCTCTTCCCCCGCCTGGCAGGTCGCCAACGGCAATTGGACTGTTCGCTTGCGTCTTCCGGTCCAATATTCATATTGGACGCGTGAAGCAGAAACCGTATGAATGGTTGTTGGTGGCCGCCACATTGACGATGGCCATCGCGACGCTTTTGGCTGTATGCCACAACCGGCAACCGTCTTATGCCGGGCACACCCTGTCGGAATGGCTCGACCGCTACTGGGATGATTGCAATGCAGAAAACCGTTGCCTGGACTGCACAAACTCTGCTGCCTTCTTTGCCATTCGCGTCATTGGAACCAATGCACTTCCCACGCTCCTGCGCTGGATCGCCGATGAGCCGGCCGGCCCTAACAAGCCTTTGCTGGTCCTCGCGCACAGACTGCCGCGAACCATCGTCAATTTGCGCTGCGTCAAAATACTGGTGGACCCGGATCCGCGGCCCTTCAGAATTGGAATTGCCTTCAGCGTCTTGGGGCCTGAGGCCAACACCGCGATTCCTGAACTGACACGAATCCTGCGGACCCGGCAGAATACGGAATATGCTGTTTATGAGGCAGCCGATGCCCTGGCTGAAATCGGTTCGGCCGGCACGCCACCGCTCTTAGCGGCGGCCCAAGATACCCACTTCCGATTCCGGGTTGACGCCATTAGATACCTCGGCAGCATGGGCACCAATGCAGCGGCCGCGGTGCCAGCCATCATTCAGTTCCTCGGCGACCCGGACCCGGAACTGGCCCGCGAGGCTGCCTTTGCGCTAGAATGTTTTGGATTCAGAAACGCCATCCAGTCTGAGGATATCCAAAAACTGCGCCCGGCGCTCCAATCGCCCGATGCCCTAATTCGGTTGCGGATTGCCGGAGCGCTCGCCAGGTTCGAGACGGAACGCGCCGCCGCCATTGGCGTATTGAAGCAATCGCTCCTGAGCACCAATCGGGCAGTTGTCAGCGAAACGAGAATCGCCCTCAATGGTCTCGAGCCAAGTCCAACCGTTGACGCCGATGCTCCATCGCCATGAGTTCATCCAGAATCATATGCTCGAACCCACGTTCAAATCCCGTCTGCTCGGCGGCCTCTGGGGAGCCGTGATTGGCGATGCGCTTGGCGTATTGGTCGAGTTCCGCAATCGCGCCCGTCTTCAATCCGACCCTGTGACCGAACTGCGCGAGTATGGTACGCACAATCAGCCCAGGGTACATGGTCGGACGATTCCTCCCTGATGCTCTGCACCGTGGACAGCTTGCTCCAACAGAAGTTCGATACGACCGACATGGCCCAGAGGTTCGTGCGTTGGGGCAACGGAGAGATTTGGACACCGTGGGGCCAGGTCTTCGACGTCGGCATCGCCACCCGCTCCGCCCTAAACCGGATTCAGAAGGGTGTTCCGGCGGAGCAGGGCGGTGGCACCGATGAAAATACCAACGGCAATGGTTCGCTGATGCGCATCCTGCCAATCGCTCTGCGCTTCGCCAATGAAGCGCCGGAACGCCTGCTGGAACTCGCCCACCGCGCCTCAGCCATCACGCACCGGCATCCCCGGTCGCAACTTGCCTGCGGTTTTTACTGCCTCATGGCCGCCCGGTTGCTGAGGGGCGATGCGCCTGCCAGCGTCCACGCAACCGTCATCCAGATCGCCAGCAACTTCTATCGTCAGCCGCCATTTGCCGATGAACTTCCACATTTTGAAAAGGTCTTTTCTCCGAAACTCGCCGCGCTGTCGGAACCGGAGATTTCTTCCCGCGGTTACGTGGTGGACACGCTCACGGCGGCGATCTGGTGCCTACTAACCTCGAACGACTGCCAGCAGACCGTACTGAAGGCAGTGAACCTCGGCGAGGACACCGACACCACCGGCATTGTAGCGGGCGGGTTGGCTGGGATTCATGGTGGCCTGGGGTCGGTGCCGACAAGCTGGCGCAAGGCGATGGCGCGGGCTGGGGATTTGAAGGCGCTGTTTGAGCAGTTCTCCGACGGCGATCAGGCGGGTAGAGAAACACATTTAAAGAACTACGTCCATGGTCAACGGTGAAAAATGAACCCGTGCGCCGTCCGTCGCCAGCGCCAGGGACGCCAGGAACACGCATCGCGCAATTCGCCTGCATCCACTAAGAAATTGTTACCTCTTGCTTTCCTTCGCTGTCAATGTCAATTATGGATACGAAAAATTTGAATCCAAAACGCGGTTTCACCCTGATCGAATTGCTGGTGGTCATCGCCATCATCGCGATTTTGGCGGCCATGCTTCTGCCGGCGCTCACCGCCGCCAAGGCCAAGGCGCAAAAGATCGCCTGCGGCAACAACCTCAAGCAATTGGGAACCGCCTGGACCATGTATAACGGCGACAATAACGGTCGGATCCCCTCGTGCTGGCCCTTTGATCCCATCAACGGGGCCATCAATTTGAACGCGTGGGTGCTTGGGGTGGCCACCACGGCCAACCAGCCCGGCTTTGGCGTGGTGGACCCCGGCGTGCTTGATTGCACCAACAAAAACGCCCTATCCCGCGGCACGCTGTTTCCTTACGTCCAGTCCTACCCGGTTTATCGGTGCCCCAGCGAACTCCGCCAAGTGGGCGGCGTGACGGTGGAACGCGGTTATTCGATGAACAACTGGATGAATGGTGAACCGTTCGCCAGCGCGGCCAATAATCTGGACACGACGCATCGGCTATTCCAAAAGGATGCCACCATCACCGCGCCTTCGCAGCTCTACGTGTTTCTGGATGAGGACGACCGCACGATCAACGATGGCATGTTTGTGGTGTACATGAACCCAGCCCAAGGCTTGCAGGACGAACCGTCCCTCCGGCACAGAACCGGCTACCCGCTCGCCTTCGCCGACGGGCATTTGGATTCTTTCAAGGTAGCCGGCCCCAATCAGGAATTGGGGCAATTGGAAATAGCCGCCACGCTAACCGAATGATGACGGTGAAACTGCCCAGAATACGCCCGATACGATAAATGGTTTAGGTCAGGTTTGGAAACGAGGGAACTTGGGGCGCATGATGGCCACGATGTTGGTGAGTTTGGGATGTTCGATGATTCAATGCCAGCTGTGACCTTATTCAAACCAACAAGCGGGGTGTGACCCACCGTTTCTATAATATTGCTAAAGATGCGCGTCATAAAAAAACATTCAGTTGAGCATTCGGCCCGTCCGACGCCCCTGGCCCGACGGCCGTGCCACAGGGCACAAAACTGCAAATTCAGTTTGCCCTCATGCCAGCATTAACTGTATATCGCATTACGATACATGTCAACTTGGCGATGGAGTTGGGGCGAGGCTGATGTTCGAGCGCGGGCGGGAGCAGTTCCGGGCGGGAACGCTAAAATTCCAAGAACATGCGCGCCGGATTTTCAACGACGTCCTTGACCCGGCGGAGAAATAACACCGCCTCTTTGCCGTCCACGATCCGATGGTCGTAGGTCAGGGCGACATACATCATCGGACGAATGACCACCTGCCCAGCCACCGCTATCGGCCGGTCTTGGATGGCGTGCATGCCGAGAATGCCGCTTTGCGGCGGGTTCACGAGCGGCGTGGAGAGCAGCGAGCCGAAAACGCCGCCGTTAGTGATGGTGAACGTGCCGCCGTCCAGTTCTTCCGGCTTCAACTTGCTTTCGCGGGCGCGCTGCGCAAAGTCCGCGATGGCCTGTTCAATCTCGGCAAAACCCAGGCGGTCCGCGTCGCGCAGCACCGGCACCACCAACCCGCGGTCTGTGCTCACCGCCAGACCGATATCGTGGTAGTTGTGATACACAATGTCCGTGTCCCGCACTTCGGCGTTCAATTAGGGAATTTGTTTTAACGCGTCAATTACCAGCCACTTCGCCGTTCGTCAGTCCGGAAAAGTATTGCTGCCACTCCGGCGGCGACGAAGCAGCATCGTGCAGATATTCCGCATACAAGCTTTCCACGTATCCAAGGCTCAGATGATTGAGCGTCCTTTCCTTTGCCATGACATTTGTTATTTGCAACGAGGCGGCGATTCCGCGGCTTGGTCAATTCTTCGCGCCCGCTCTGAAAAGTAAACCAGATATCTTGAACCCGCAACCCCGATGGGCGCCAATAAGGCAACCAGCACCGTCCGATCGCACGTTTCCTGATGGCGGAACATTTCCGCCACGAGAAAGAGGACGGCCAGCAGCAACAGGGCCAGCGAAATGCCGCGATGGAAGCGGCTCAATTCCGATTGCAGCCAGGCGTCCAAGCGACTTTCCAAGACCCGGCCGTCCTCGGAATCGGTGCAGTCTTGCTTGCAGTGGCAGACATTGCACTTGTGGGCCGGAGCACGATACAAGGCAATCTTGCGCTCGAAATCCGTCTGCTCACGCGTCAGGTGTTGACCGGTGGGACATTGCCACACGTCCAGCTTCTTTTTGTAAATAAAACCGGAATTGCGGAAATGTTCCGAGCGCCGATGCGAATGACGCGCCACCAATTCCAGAATCACCGCGACGCCCACCAGCAGCAGCGCGTAGCCGCCGGCCAGAAGCACCTCGAGATGGACGCCGTGAATCATTTGCCCCCGAATTCTTGTTTTTCCTGGATTTCCGTGAACAAAACACCGTCCGGCTCTTCACGAAGCGGTTGCTTTTTCAGGCGGGTCACGCCAAGCCAGCAAAGGTAAAGCACCGGCAGCGTGCCGCCCGCAATGAACAGCGCGTCGCCCGGCAGCCGCATCCATTCCAGCAGGGAGAGGGTGTGGCCGGAAATGAATTTCAGCGAACGGGCGTCAAAATAGCTCACATTCAGCGAGTGATATAATTGAATCAACCCAAGCGGAAACAGCGTGGCAAACACCATCCAAGCCAGGCCAAGATTCAGCGACCAGAAACTGATTTTCGCCGCGCGATCGCTCCACAATTTTTCGGGTATCAGGTACCGCAGGCAGAAGAGCGCCAGGCCGACCGCCAGCATGCCGTAAACGCCCATCATCGCCGCGTGGGCGTGATTGGCCGTCAGCGCGGTGCCGATTTCATAATAGGAAACAATCGGCAGGTTGATGAGAAAACCGAAAACGCCCGCGCCCAGAAAGTTCCAGAAGCCGACGGCGGCCAGAAACATCACCGCCCAAAAATGTGGAAACGGCGTGCGGGTCTGCGAGCTTTGTTGCGCCCCAAGTTGAAGGAAGCTCCAGGCTTCAACCGTGAGGAAGGTCAGCGGAATCACTTCCGCGGCCGAAAAGAACGCGCCGAGCGCCATGTGCAAGGCCGGTTCGCCGGAGAAATACAGATGATGCATCGTGCCAATGACCCCGCCGGCCGAGTACAGCACCACATCCAGATAAATCAGGCGCAGGGCCACGCGCGGATGCACCACCCCCAGCAGCACGAAAATGTAGGCAACCATGACCGTCGTGAACAATTCGAGAAAATCCTCCACCCACAAATGCACGACCCAGAACCGCCAGAAATCCGTGGTGGTGAAGGTGGAATCCGTCCGCACCAGCAGTCCGACGGCGTAAAACGCGGGGATGGAGAGTGCGGCAAAGAAAAACAGCCACGGCATGTTGCCCGCACATTCAGTCCGCAATTTCTTCCTCAATCCGCGCCAAAGGATCACCACCCAGAAGAACAAACCCACCGTCAGCAGAATTTGCCAGAATCGGCCCAAATCGAGAAAGGTGAAGCCCTGATGGCCGAACCACGACCAGCCTCTCTGAATCCAGCCGAAGACGCCTGCATATTCACCCGCCATGCTGCCAAAAACGACCACCGCCAGCGCGCCCAGCAACAGATAGGAAAGTACGCCCTGGCCGCGCGGCTCGCGTCCCGTGATCATCGGCACGAGGAAAATGCCCGCTGCCAGAAAAGAGGTGGCGACCCAGAAAATCGCCAGTTGCAGGTGCCAGGTTCGGGCAATGTTGAACGGCAGTACGCGCGCCAGATCAAAGCCGAAAAAGTTGGAAAGTTCCGCGCGGTAGTGTTCCCCGGCGCCGCCCAAAAGCGTCTGCATCAGAAACAGCACCGCCATGACCAGGAAAAACCAGGCACACGAGCGTTGTGCCGGCGTGAGCATCACTTCATCCGGCGGACGGAACGAAATCCGCTGCTCCTCGCGTCCGTGCCAGCCGAGAAAGTTCCACCGGCCAAAGGCAGCCAGCAGCAGGCCGATGCCGCCGAGCAGCGCGATCAAGGAGAGCACGCTCCAGAGCATGGTGTCCGCCGAGGCGAAATTGCCGACGAGCGATTCGGGCGGCCAGTTGTTGGTATAGGAATAATTTTTATGGGGCCGCAAAGCCGCACCCGCCCAGGCTGACCAACTGAAGAAGGCGGTGAGCTGCCGGATTTGTTCCAGGTCGGTGATCGCCTGGGGACGCAGACCGTATTTCGTCGTGGGTGTCCCGAAATAATCCGCGTAATAGGCGGTCATTTTCTCGAAGGCGTCGGTCTGCGCTGCGCTGATGGTCAATACTCCCGTCGCCGCGTCGTACCGGTTGGTTTTGAAATCGCTGATGGTCTGCTGCCGCGCCGCATCGGAAGCGGAACCTCCGTAGTACGTGGTGGTCAGTTCGGCGGCGCGATGCAGGTAATCCGCCGTGTAATCCGGCCCCAGCCACGCGCCGTGACCGAAAATAGAGCCGTATTCCATCAATCCGTTTTTAAGGAAAATCTCCTGGCCGGCGATGATGTCCTGGCCGGTAAACAGCACCTTGCCGCCCGCGTCCACCACCTGAGATGGAATCGGCGGCTCGTCGGTGTAGGTGTAATAGGCGAGCAGGCCCATCACAAAAAAGCCAAAGAGCATGACCAAAGCCACGGCTTGGATCCACCCTTTGGAGATCAATAACGGCTGGTTTGACGATTCATTCATAGCTTCCTCGCGCGTTGCGTGTTGGATTCATTATATCTTGCCACGATACATTTGTCAAAAGCGCGACCAAATAAATGATGGCCTCAGAAGCCAAGCCGGTGTTAAATGGACGTCAATGGCACGGCCCAAACAACTCGACAAAGGCCAGTATGAAGCGCTGGCCGCGTTTCGTTATGCGCTGCGAAAATTCCTCCGCTTCAGCGAATCAGCCGCGCAAGCCGCCGGCATCACGCCCCAACAGCATCAAGCGTTGCTGGCTATCAAGGGGTTTCCCGGACGTAACCAGGTCACTGTGGGCGAGTTGGCGGAACGATTACAGCTTCGCCATCACAGTGTTGTCGGTTTGATTGACCGGCTCGTCCTGGAAAAACTGGTGGCCCGCACACCGTCAAGTAAAGACCGGCGGCAGGTGCTGATTGAACTCACCCGAGGAGGCGAAGAAACGCTGGAAAAGCTTTCGGCCTTGCACCGGCAACAACTCCAACGCATCGGTCCTGAGCTCAGTCGCTTGCTCGAACAGTTTGAAGGGACGGATGAGTAGCTGAATACGAGGTGGTTCTAGACGGTGAATCCGCACCCCAACAGCTCGCAATATTACAATCTTGAGAAAGACCGCTGTGCTCCCTCGGAAATCAAAGCCACCGCCTCCTCATTGGAAAGCCGGTCGGTGTTGATCGCCAGGTCGTATAGTAATTCATTGTCGAGGCGGGCATGAAAGTGCGCGCTCAGGAATTTTTTACGTCGCTGATCCTCGGTCCTGACGAATCTCGAGGCAACTTCCGGCGACAGCTTTTCAAGCTTTTGCACGCGCTCAATTCTCTTGGATAAGGAACCCGTCAATCGCACATGGAACACATTCGTTAATTTTGCCGTCACGACCGTCGCCCCGTGACCCACCAGAATCGCATGGCCTTCCCTTGCCAGACGCAAAGTGGTTTCAACGACTTGCGGCATCAGCACCCAGGAAGGGGGGTGCAGGTCCAGCACATCGTAGATCAATTCATGGACGAAGAACTGGTTTTCTTCGGTGATTTTATCTGCCAGACGCTTCGGCCACCGCTTTTCCTCCAGGGCCTTTTCGATTAATTGGTGGTTGTAAACGGTCCAAGCATGGTCCCCCGTGAATTTCATTTTCTGAAGTGTCTGAGCCAGCTGCCCGGCGATTTCCGGGGCTCCGGCTCCAGTTTGATGTGAAATGGTGATGGCAGGGTTCAACCGGCGCAGACGTCCAGAAAGTGACGGTTCTTGCCGGTCTCGGCATTGGCTGACGAAGTAGGCTCCAGATTTTATAGTAGAAACCGCTGTAGAGGGGGTGGGGTGCAAGATTACTCAGGTTCTTCTCGTTAAGTTTGCGCAAGGCGGCGATCAAGGGCTCATTCCGTTTGATCAAGCTGGCGGCATAGGCATCTGCCTCGTATTCGTGACGACGCGACAAAAGATGAAACACTGGTGCCACCCAGAATGTCACCATCCCAGCCAACAAGCAGAACAACAACAACGCGGGCACGATGTCCCAAGGCGCGAAGCCGAAGCCGCGCAACAACCAGTCCGCCTTCGCCAATAGCGCGACGAGGAAGAAGAACGGCAGTGAACCGCCCATGGCCAAGACGATTCTTTTTAGGATGTGGCCTTTCTTGTAGTGGCCGATTTCGTGAGCTAGCACTGATTCCAATTCTGGCTGGTCCAATTGTTGCACGAGGGTGTCAAACAGAATGATTTTTCGGAAACGACCCAAGCCGGTGAAGAAAGCGTTGGAGTGACGGGACCGTTTGCTGCCGTCCATCACCTGGATATCACGGGCGCGAAAGCCAGCGCGATCACCAAGTGCGAACAGACCATCGCGCCGGCCACCGGCCGGCAACGGGGTGAATTTGTTGAATAGCGGCATGATCAGGGCCGGCGCAACCACCACCATGGCAAGCTGGAATACGGTCAGGTTTTGCCGTGATCAAGACGCCGCAGCTCACTATCAAACTTGAGGTCATCGCTGGAGAAGTCTAAACGCCAAATGAGCGCGACGCATTGCAAAAAGAACTGCAATAGTTGGCCTTTGACTTCATCCGCAAGGCAGATTTGCTTTTGTTCACCGTGTGCTCCAAACTGCCCGCAAGATGGAGCATAAGCATCGGCACATTGTCGTTCTAGGCGCGGGTTTCGGTGGCCTAACGTTTTGCCAAACGTTCAATCACCGTGCGGCGCGCGTCACGCTCCTTGACCGGCAGAATCACCATTTGTTCCAGCCGTTGCTTTATCAGGTAGCCACCGCCGGCCTCTCCGCGCCGGAAATTGCGCAGCCGATTCGCTCCATTCTTTGCCATCAGCCAAACGTCACCGTGCTGCTCGACCAGGTCACGGGCTTCGATCTTGCGGCGAAAATGGTGAAGCTCGAAGGAAGCACGCTGGATTACGACTATCTCGTGCTCGCGCTGGGCGGTTGCACTACTTATTTCGGCCACCCGGAATGGGAGCGGTTCGCACCCGGGTTGAAATCGCTGGCCGACGCGATGGGCATTCGCAGCCACATCCTGCTCGCGTTCGAAAAAGCGGAAAGCTCCAGCCAGCCGGCGGAGCACGACCGGTGGATGACCATTGTCGTGGTGGGCGGCGGGCCGACCGGGGTGGAACTGGCGGGCGCGTTTGCCGAATTGACCCGCACGGTTTTACAGAAGGACTTCAAGCGGATTGACCCTTCCCAAGCGCGTGTCGTGCTGATTGAGGCCGGGCCACGCGTTTTGCCGCAATTCTCCCCGGAGCTTTCCGCCAGCGCCGAGCGGCAGCTCAAGACCTTGGGCGTGGAGGTGCGGACGGCCACCAAGGTGAAATCCATCAATCAAGGCCGTGTGGATTTGGAAGGCGGTGAAACCATTTTCGCTGAGAACATCATCTGGGCGGCCGGGGTGTCGGCCTCTCCATTGACGGCAAAGCTGGGAGTTGAACTCGACAGGGCAGGTCGCGTGAAAGTGAACCCCGACCTCAGCGTACCCGGCCACCCGGAAGTTTTTGCCATCGGCGACATCGCGCTGGTGCTCGGAGCAGACGGCAAACCGGTGCCCGGCGTTTCACCGGCCGCGATGCAAATGGCCAGGCACGCGGCACGGCTGATTGGAAATGAGCTTGTGTTGGCCGGAAAATCCCCGCGACCGCCGTTTCAATATCGGGATAAAGGTTCGATGGCGACGATTGGCCGCTCCGCCGCAGTGGCGAAGCTGGGGCGGCTCGAGTTTTCCGGCTTTCCTGCGTGGCTGGCCTGGTTGGGCGTGCATCTGATTTTCCTCATCGGTTTCCGCAACAAGCTGGCGGTGCTGTTGCAATGGGCTTACGCTTACTTCACCTACAAACGCGGCGCGCGCATTATCACCGGTCTTGCGGACGACGCCAGACGATGAAGGGCCGCTTCTCCCGGCTGAATTCAAACTGCAACCAATATGAACACCCGCACCGAAACCGACAGCATGGGCACCATCGCGGTTCCCGCTGACCGCTATTACGGAGCGCAGACCGCCCGCTCCCTCACCCACGGGGAAATGTAACGGGCGTCGTCCTTTGCCGTCCACAAGCGGTCCATTGGCACTTTGAGCGGCGTAAATCGCATCCACTCCGAGTTCGGCGTGCAATGACGGTTCCAATATAGCCGCGGGTGATCCATCAAAATGGAAAGCCCGCTCCGGACCAAGAGCATCAGAAAAAAGAAATTCACAAAATGGGTCAGCCGCAGCCACGCGGGGAAGCCGTGCGGAACCGGAGGATTTTGCGGATTGATTGATGGCAGGAAAGTCTCGATTGGAAGTCCGGTGATCAGATATTGTCCCCACGCAACCGCGACTGGGGCGAAAGCGACAACCGCAAACGCAAAGATGAACCGGGGATTGATCCAGACCCGAAAACGGCGGTCCGGCGGATAGTGGATAGCTCGATGGACTTCGTCGAATGCCTGCATAGAGAATGGCTTCCAGTGTCAATCAGGTTTCTTGGATTGGCGTGCCACCGGACGTTTGGCCGACGGCTTCTTTGGAGTGCTCGCTGAGGACTCGACCGGATATGTGATGGTGGTGCCCCGGACTTTCGCAAAGGATGTGAGCGTGTGAACCGTGCGGCGAGTGGGACTCATGATGTCCTCAGTGCGAATTCCGCGAACCAGCAAGGCATCTGCGATGAGCGAACGATGACAGCGCCACGGCACCGCTTCCGCGCACATCAGAGCGATCCGATGCTGTTTTGCCAACTGGAGCAACTCTTCGAGGCTCTGTTCGAATTCTGGCGTCTGCATATAATCTGCATAACCTCGAAAGGAGGCATTACGCCAGCCCACATTGAGCGAATCGAGCTTCGCATGACGCCGGCCGCCAAGGCCCGGCAGGTGAACATAACCCAAGCCGGCTTTTTTTAAATCTCCGGGCAATGAATCTTTATTGAACTGCGGATTATGCCGGGAGCGTGGCACCGTCCGCACATCCACGACGCGAGTCACGCCCTGTGCCTGAAGCAAACCGATGAATTCCTGGAGCGTGCGCGTGGAATGGCCAATCGTCAATATGACGGGTAAAGCTGCTGTGCTGCGCGTCCCTTTTCCCCGGCGTCCAGCTGCCTTGGCATTGACCCTGGGAGCGCTTATTTTGATGGTTTTCCGCATCACTAGCGTCCTCTTACTTTGGTGCGGTGACCGAGACGGAATAATTCCGACCTTCCCAGCGCTGGGATTCTTTCCAGAAGAACGTGAACTCGATCACTGAACCATCAGGCATGGTTTTGGTCGGAAAATCTGCAAACCATAAATCGAGCGATTTGATGCCGGCGCTGTCCGATTTCCTGGTGGTCTTCCAATGATCATCCGACCACACAACGGTCGCCTCGGTCGCAAGGATAAGGCGCAAGATTTTTCCGGGTGGCACCTGGCGGAGCGGATGGCGCAAG
>Ga0316217_10006116_pt1 | contig 12083 bp, 10 predicted proteins | sample 1anoAmetaG_FD_203633 | JGI IMG/M metagenome (GOLD analysis project Ga0316217, IMG submission 203633) | Freshwater microbial communities from Trout Bog Lake, Wisconsin, USA - 1anoA | ecosystem: Environmental > Aquatic > Freshwater > Lake > Hypolimnion/Profundal zone | place: USA: Wisconsin... | reverse complement strand
GAAAGCCGCAAAAAAGTTGAAGGCATCGTCGAAGGCGGCCTGAATACAGTCGAGACAGTTGTGGGAGCAGGCCTCGATACCGTCGAGACGGTGGTCGTTGAAGGCCGCAAGAAGGTCGAATCCGCCGTTTACCAGGGCCGCATGACCGTCGAAAACGTGCTTCTCCACGGCCGCACGACGATGAAGGCCGCAGTCCTCCACGGGCGCGAGGATGTGCGCATTGAACGCGTTCTGGTTCCCGAAGCCGGGCCGGGTGAGTTGGTTGTCAGCGTTGGCGCGGCGCTTACCTGCGGAACCGACCTGAAAGTCTTCCGTCGCGGCTATCATGCCCGCATGATCGTACCGCCGGCTCTCTTCGGACATGAGTTGGCAGGAACGGTAGTCGAAGCCGGCGAGGGAGTGACGAATTTTCGACCCGGTGATCGCGTGGTTGCGCTCAACTCCGCACCCTGCGGCGATTGTTACTACTGCGCTCGCAATCAGGAAAATCTCTGCGACGATCTGATATTCAACAACGGCGCTTATGCCGAGTTCATTCGCATTCCGGCTCGCATAGTCGCCAAAAATACGCTTCTTGTTCCGGACAATGTGCCGCTTGAACATGCCGCATTGACCGAACCGCTCGCCTGCGCCGTGCATGGCTTTGAGGACTCGCACCCGCACCCGGGCGACACAATTGCCGTGATCGGCGGCGGCCCATTGGGGCTGATGATTCTTCATGTGGCCGCCCTGTCCGGTTGCCAGGTTATCGCCATTGTCAAGCACGACGGCCAGGTTGAGGCGGCGCGCCGGCTGGGTGCTGCCCACGTGGTGCAGACAGCAAATATCCGTAAGGCCATTCGCGATACCCGCGCGCTCACCGGGGAAAATCGCGGTGTCGATATAGCCATCGAGGCGGTCGGTGTACCCGAATCGTGGGAAGAAGCCGTCGAACTGGTTCGCAAAGGCGGCACGGTCAACTTTTTCGGAGGTTGTGCTTTGGGCACGCACGTATCGCTTGACACCAATCGCATCCACTATTCCGACATCACCCTGCGTGCCACTTTCCATCACACCCCGGCCATCTGCCGCAAGGCGCTGGACCTGATTGCCAGCGGGCGTTTCCAGGCAGAAGCCTTTATCACCGGCCACGCTCACCTTTACGAACTCAATAGCGTCTTTGAAAAGCTGATGAAGCGGGGCAGCGAAATTAAAACCGCCATTGTGCCCTGAGGCGAAGACATGATGACGGATACACAATACGAACCGTTCAGCGGGGAAGCGCCAACCCAGGAAGAATTGCTCGCCAGAGGCTGGGCCGCGCTGCCTGCAAGCTATCGCATTCCGGAAGTTGCGCCCACGCTTGAAGAAGCCCAGGCCTGGTGCCGGCAACTGGCCGAGTCGCACTACGAAAACTTCCACGTTGCCTCGTGGTTCCTGCCCAAAGATCTGCGCCCGCATTTTCATTCCATCTACGCTTACTGCCGCGTCTCCGACGATCTGGGCGACGAGGTGATGGATCCTGCCGAGGCCCTGGCCCTGCTGGATTTCTGGGGCAGCGAGCTCGATGCCTGCTATGAAGGCCGCGCGCGTCACCCGGTCTTTGTGGCGCTGGCAGAGACCATTCGCGAGTGCTTCATTCCCAGGGAACCGTTTGCCGATTTGCTGGTGGCTTTTCGACGCGACCAGATCGTCATGCGTTACGACACCATCAAAGACGTACTCCACTACTGCCGCTACTCGGCCAATCCCGTCGGTCGCCTTGTGCTTTATGCCTGCGGCGAGGCAAGCGAGGAGAACTTCCTGCTCTCCGACGCTACCTGCACTGCGCTGCAACTGGCCAATTTCTGGCAGGATGTGCGCGAAGACTACGCCAGGGGCCGCATCTATATTCCGAAGAATGATATGGATGTCTTCCGAGTCAGCGAGGAGCAGATTGCCGATAACATTGTTACGCCGGAATTTCGCGGCCTGATGCGGTGCGAGGTTGATTATGCACGCACGCTCTTCGAAGAGGGATTGCCGCTAATCGGCAAAGTTAACCGCGATCTGGCGCTGGATCTTGATTTGTTCAGCCGTGGCGGTTTGGAGATTCTGCGCGCCATCGAGCGGCAAGGTTACGACGTGCTCAGTGTCCGTCCTGCAATCTCCAGGAGCAGGAAAATGGCTCTGCTGCTGCGCGCCGTCAGCGGCAAGCTGCTGCCCTTTATGCGCCTTGGCAGCAAGACGCGAGGAGAGGCGTGACCCCGGCAAACACATCGGACGCCCTCAAGCTGGACAAAGCATATGCGGCTTGCCGCGCCATCGCGCGTCGCGAGGCGAAGAATTTTTATTACGCCTTCGTCGCGCTGCCCAAGCCTCGCCGTAACGCCATCTGCGCCATCTACGCCTTCATGCGCCAGGCCGACGACTTGGCCGACGATGAATCCCTTTCGCGCGAGGAACGCCGTCGCAACCTGGATGCATGGCTTTCAGAATGGAAATCCGTTTGTGCAGGCAGCGCTACGGATGATCCGTCCTTTCTTGCTGTGCGCGATTGCACAGCGCGCTTTCAGATTCCACCTGGCTTGCTCGATGAACTGGTTGCCGGCGTGACCATGGACCTGGACCGGGCCGCAAATGGCGCACCGGACACTTACGCTGCATTTGCCGATCTCTACCGGTACTGCTATCTGGTTGCCTCTGTCGTGGGTCTGGTCTGCATTCGCATCTTCGGCTATTCCGATCCGCGCGCTGAAAAACTGGCTGAAGAAACAGGCATAGCTTTCCAGCTCACCAACATTCTGCGCGATGTGGCCGAGGATGCCGGGCGCAATCGTGTCTATCTGCCGCTGGAGGATTTGGCGGGCCACAATGTTTCGCTGGATTCCTTGTTGCATCGCGCACCGGGCGCGCCGCCCAGTGCAAGCGAACGCGCATTGCTTGCGGCCATTGCCTTGCGTGCGGAAAAGTTTTATCAATCGGCGCAGGAGTTGTTGCCGTTGATTGATTGCGAAAGCCGTCCTGCTTTGTGGGTGTTGGTTACGATTTATCATGGCCTGCTCAGGCGAATTGAACAAGCGGACTACGATGTTTTTTCGCGCCGGGCAGGTGTGCCCATGCCAAGAAAGTTTGCCATTATGATGATGGGCGTTGCGCGTATGGGTTTGGCGCGGCTGTCTGCCTGATTTGATTGTTTTGGAATGGATGAAAGTTTGACCCGATTGCAGCATAGCTCGGAAAAGTCCGTCACTATCATCGGCGGCGGAGTGGCCGGCATGAGCGCAGCCTGCACCCTTGCCGAGGCCGGTTTTCGTGTGCAGCTAGTTGAGAGGCGCGGCTACCTGGGCGGGCGGGCTTCGTCCTACTTGCATCCCGGAATCAACGAAGTTATCGACAACTGCCAGCATGTGCTCTTCGGCTGCTGCACTAATCTCATCGGTTTCTATCGCCGAATTGGCGTTGTTGATCGCATTCACTGGACCAGCGATATGACGATGATTGAGCCCGGCGGACGGCGTTCGCGCTTGGGGCCGTTCAAATTAGGCTCGCTTCGTCTGCCGGCGCCGTTGCATGGCGCACTGAGTTTTCTGAGCGCGAAGGCCTTCACGTTCGCCGACAAGTTGGCGCTAGGCCGAGCAATGCGCGCGATGATGAAGCCCGAAGCACTTACTGATACGCGCGAGTCGCTCGGCGCATGGCTCAAACGTTACAAGCAAACGGAAGGCGCAATTAATCGATTCTGGCGTTTGGTGATTGCCAGTGCTTTGAATTCGGAGATTGACTCGATTTCCGCGCCTTACGCGGCCAAGGTGATTCGCGAGTTATTCCTGAACTCGGCCGAAGCGGGCAGCATGGGCATGAGCACCGTTCCGCTGAGTGAGTTATACGCGGGTGTGAGTCCATTCCTTCAGCAACACGGTGGGAATGTTCTGCTCAACACGAGCGTTGAAGGCGCGTCCTGGGATGAAGAGACTTCGCAGTGGCTGATCTGCACGCGCACCGGTGAGCTGATTTCCGACTACGTCATTCTTGCACTGCCGTTTGAGGCAACGCAAAAGCTCCTGCCCAACCTTCCAGCCGAAGCGGGTGCGGAAATACTGGCCCGTCAAATCGAACGCCATGAGCACTGGCCCATTTGCAGCGTACATCTTTGGTTTGACCGCGAAATTACCGAGTTGGAACACGCCGTGCTGCTCGACCGCGAAATCCACTGGATGTATAACCAATCCAGGCTGCAAGGGCGCGGCGGGCATTACATAGAGCTCGTTGTCAGCGCTACACGGTCCTTTGCGGCGCTTTTGCGCGAGGATGCTATTCAATTGGCGCTCAGCGAACTCGCCGAGTTTTTCCCGCGCGTGAAAGAAGCCAGGCTGGAGAAAGTTGCTTTTGTGAAGGAAGTGCGCGCCACCTTCGGCGTGCCGCCGGGAATCGACTCAGCTCGTCCCACTTCCATTTCGCCCTGGCCGAATTTATTACTCGCAGGCGATTGGGTGCAAACCGGCTGGCCTTCGACGATGGAGAGCGCTGCCCGCTCCGGGCATCTGGCGGCGGAAGCGCTTGGCTTGGCCGCCGAGAATCCGCTTCAATGCTTTGAGCCCGATCTGAAGCCGCAGGGTCTTATGCCGCTTCTGCAAAAATAGAAGTGTATTTACCCCGCAAACTTTTTCTGATCCCTGATCCCTTTATTTTCAGTGCGCCAGCAGATAAACCCCGATGCAAACCAGAACTGCCGAGGTCCAGCGGCGACGATCTACATTTTCCTTGAGAAAAATCTTTCCGGCAATGGCGTTGGTGACCAGCGTGAGCGAGGCCGAGGCGGGCGCCACCAAACTCAGGTTCATGTGGTTCAGCGCAAAAAGCAGGGCAAAAAAAGCCAGCGAGAGAAAGCTGACTCCAGCGAAAAACAACGGGCAGGTGAGAACAGCGCGAATCGCGCCTTTCAATCCGGAGTGAGCGCGAATCTCATCCAGGTCGCCGATGGACTTCATGGCCGCGGCGGTGAGCACTTCGCCCGCGGTCGAGGCTAGAACGATGGCCGCGATCATCGAGCATGCGGCCCAAAAGCCGGGTTGAGGAGCAGGGTAGGGAACTGTCATTGTGCCTGCTCCTTCCCCAGAGTCGCAGGCTCGGCGAGTGCCGCTGCCTGTGCCGCTGGTCTCTCAGTCAACGATGGGCCATGCGCCACAAAACCAACGCCAACGGTAATCAGTACAATCCCTGCCCATCGTTCCAGCGAAATTGCCTCGTGCAGCCAGAAGCGCGCGAACAGCGCGACGATCACGTTGCCGAGTGCAGTGGCGGGCAGCACAAATGTAAGATCGGCCCACGACAGCGCGGTTAGATAGCTTGCAAAAAATCCGATGAGCAGCGCGATGCCGACAGCGATCCAGGGAGTGAAGACCGCGGCGATGAGTGTTGCGGGATGCGCCAGCGTAATATCCGGCAAGCTGGTCATGCCGCGCGACAGGCACGTGTCTCCCAGCGGAGCGCAGAGAGAAACAAGCCCCAGAATCAGGTATTGGCGCGGCGAAAGTCTTGCATGAGCCATAGACAGGTTACAGATGACAGGTTACAGATGACAGGTTACAGATGACAGTCTGCCGGTTGAGGTTCGTTGTTTCCCAGGTCCGAAAATCCGGACCTGGGGCACCCAGCTTTGTTGATTATTAAGAACGAACCGCAGGTCCTTCGACTCGCTTCGCTCGCTCAGGATGACAAAGTTTAGAGCGAAACGTTCGCCGCGGCGGGTTTGCTGCGCGCCGCCTTCACCATCTTGTTGCGCTGGGCGCGGAGCTTGAGGAAGGACTTGGCCTCAACATACAGCCGGGGCAGGTCGCGATTCACAAACGCCTTCCATACCACGCGGAATGCCGCCTTGGGCCGGAAGTAATACTCGTCATAGAAGCGATGCACCATCTCCAGCACGTAATCGATGGGCAGGCCGGGATATTCGATGTGCGCCATCTGATGGCCGCCTTCGTCCATCATCTCCGCCGAGTTCACGATGAAGCCGTTGGCCTTGGCATAGTCGTAAAATTCAGTGCCCGGAAAGGCGTGGGCGATGCTGACCTGAATGGTCTCGCAATCCAGCTTCTTGGCAAAGTTGATGGTGTTGCGAATCGACTCCTTGGTCTCGCCCGGCAGGCCGAGAATAAAGTCGGCGTGAATGCAAAGGCCCAGGTCGTGGCAGTCCTTGGCGAACTGGCGGGCGCGCTCCACGGTAGCGCCCTTCTTGACGTTTTTGAGGATCTGCGGATCGCCGGATTCGAAGCCCACGATGAGCAGCCGGCATCCGGCCTCCTTCATTGCTTGCAGTGTCTTGCGGTCGGTGGTCACGCGCGAGGTGCAACTCCAGGTCAGGCCCAGCGGCTTGAGCTTTTCGCAAAGTTCAATCGTCCGCGGCCCCTGAATGTTGAAGGTGTCGTCGTCGAAGAAGAACTCCTTCACATCGGGAAAGTTCTCTTTGGCCCAGGCCAACTCAGCCGCAACATCATCGGTAGAGCGCTTGCGCCAGGCGTGTCCGCTCAGCGTCTGCGGCCACAGGCAGAAGGTACACTGCGCCGGGCAGCCGCGCGACGAGTAGAGCGCAATAAAGGGATGCAACAGGAAAGGTACGGTGTAACGTGTCACATCCAGGTCGCGCTTGTAGATTTTGGTCGCCCATGGCATCGCATCCAGATCTTCAATCTGCGGGCGGTCTGGATTGTGAATGATTTTGCCATCCAACTTGTAGCTGACGCCTAGAATCTCGTTGAGTGGCTTGCCTTGAGCAAACTCGACTACGGAGAAATCAAATTCGCGGCGACAGATGAAATCAATGGCCGAGCACTCGTTCAGTGCTCGATCCGGGTCTGTGGTCACGGGTGGCCCTACGAAGGCAATGCGCATCGTGGGATGCACAGCCTTGATCGCTTGAGCGAGAAGGTGGTCGCTCTTCCAGCCCATCGTCGATGTGAACAGGACCAAAAACTCATAGTCCTTGCAGATTTGGATGGTTTCATCCGCGGAAACGTGATGCGGGGAGGCATCGAGCACGCGGGAACCTTCAAGCAGGCCTGCGGGATAGGTCAGCCACACAGGATACCAGTAGGATTCAATCTCGCGTGTTGCAGGCCAGCGCGAGCTCGCGCCGCCATCAAAGTTCTCAAACGAGGGCGGGTTCAGAAACAGTGTTTTCAAAGGCATAGTCATCCCTACTATTCTATCATTCCAGTATTTTTGATGGATTAGGCGGGAGTTTCGGCCCAGAATTTTATAAGTGGCTTATTTTACATGCAGTTCTGCCAGCCAGTCTTGCATATGCCCCAGGGCGCGTAACAGGCTCAGGCGTGTCTTGCTCAGGTCAAATTCCGCATCCATCGCATCCTGAAATTTCTGCCGTTCGTCGATGCGAGCCAGTTGCTCCGCTTTGGGCGTGAGTTGCGGCTGGGCGCCAGGGACAGAACCGGCGCCATTGCCCAACTCCAATTGCGTCAGAACGGCCTGAAGTTGTTCATGGGCAATCTGCTGCTTAAGGCTGGCAATTTCCGCTAACGCGTCCAGCTCGCGCAAACTGCCGGTGAGCGTAACAATCTGAATCTCGCTCTGGTGTTGTGCCTGTTCAGCTTCCACAGTTGCGCGCAGCGCGTCCGCGGACGATTCCTTGTCCTTGGCGCGGCGGCCACGATCGAAGACCGGGATCTGAATGGAGAACCCAAACGCAAAGTTATTGGGAGTAAAGTTCTTGAAGTACGCGCTGTAGTCGTTCAGAGCATCTGAGTCGAGGTTATACTGCGCACCAAAACCAAGTTGCGGCCATTTCCCGGCCATCTGGTCGCCGTGCGCCTGCAACTGTTTTGAGCGTGCCAGCATCCCGATTGACTGCATGCCTGCTGTCGTCACAGAAGCATCAGTTGCTTTCACTGCCGGAATTTCAGGAATGCTGGAGTGATCCGGTGTGATGGAACCAACAGGCAAACCCGTAAGAACGGAAAGCTGCTTTCCCAATGCTGTCGCGCGTGACTCCAGATGCAGCCGCTTGAGCTTGAGTTGTGCCGCTGTCAACCGCGCCTGCAGCAGTTCGCTCAACGGATCGACGCCCGCCTCGGAGCGTTCCTGCTCAATGGCCACCAGTTTGACCGCAAACTCCTCCTGCTGGCGCGCGGCCTCCAATTCCCGGCCCACTGTATCCAGTTCGATGTATGCCGTTGAAGCATCCAGAGCTACCTGCTCCCGTGCGTCGTGAAGGTTGAGAGTGGCTGCCTTTAAGCCGGCCTGCGCTGCGTGGATGTACTGCCGCTGCGGCAAGCTGTAAACCAGCGACTGCATGGTCGCATTGGCAATGGAGGGCTGCCCGGTAGGAAAGCCGACAGAATAACCGAGCGTTGAACCGACCGCCAGGCTCGGAATGTACACGTCCTGGGCCTGGACGAGTGCCGCATGGGCCTTGTCTACGCCGGCTTGCGCGAGCCTCACTTCGCTGGAGTTGCGTTGCGCCAGGTCCACTACCGTGGACAGCGAAACCTGCGCCGAAGCTATCGCCGGCGCTGCCGTCATGATCGTGCCGATGAGCAACGCTGCCCAACGCTTCAGCGGATTGTTTCCGTATCTCACGTGCACTCAACCCTTCAATGCTTCAGATCCTGCGCCGGTTTGAACTCGTGTGCCAGTGCCAGTGCGGCAGCTCGTTCCCGGATTGCACTCTGGGAGTCGCCAAGCAGCTCCTTCAACCGCGCCAGCCAGGTGTGCGCCACAAAAGCCGGTCCATCTTCGGTCTTGTCCTTGCCGCCAAGATACTCTTCCAGCATTCTGGCCGCTCGCGCCGGATCGCGATTGGTGGAGCACAGCAGGGAAGCCCCATTGAACAACGCCACACCCGCACGCCTGTCTCGAACTGCGGCTGCTTCTCCGCTGCGTATAGCCGACTCCATCTCTGTCCATCGCTCGCGACCGCGATAAAAACTGGCCAGCGTCATCCACTGCAAGGCCGGATGCGCCGACACCGCAATTGCCTGTTTGAACTCCCGTTCCGCGGTGCCGTAGTCTTTGCGTTGTTCGGCGATATGGCCGCGCAATTCACGGGCGAGTGCCGGGTCAATTCTCTCCAGTTGTGCAGCAACTGATTCAGCCTTGCCGATTCCCCCGCCAACCACTCCCGGCGCGGAATAGTAAAACTCTCCCAGCGCAGCCAGCGCCTCCACATTGCGCGGATTCAACCGGGCAGCCTCTTCGAACTCGGCTCGGACCCGCTTGGCCAGCGAATATGCATTCAGAAACGACGCGCGGCTCGCTTTTTGGCCCAATGCGCGGCCCAGCCAAAGATGATCGTCAGAACTCTGCTCGTCCAGCTTGACCGCCTGCTCGCAGTTATTTGCGGCTCTCTCCCAATGTTCCAATGTATATTCCACCCGGCATCTGAGGTTGTCAGCTTTGGCATTGCCGCTGAATGTGTCCAGCAACGCCAGTGCCTTATCCGCTTCGCCGTCCTGTAAAGCAGTCCGCGCCTTTTCAAGCAGCTCACGTTCGCCCTGAGCGAGAGCCGGAGCAGGCGTCGCAGCTACCAGTCCCAGCCCCGTCAGTATGAGTGCTGCATAAAACTTCACCGCTCTACCTTGATCGGAATGCCCTCCTGCAAGGGCTGTCCGTTTAATGAACCGGTGGCTACTTGATCCCCCTCTTTAAGTCCAGAGAGTATCCCCACCTGGGTCAGATTGATGGTTCCGGTTGTCACGTAGGTGCGCTTGAGCATGTCATTGACTACTCTATAGACAAATGTCCTGCTGTTTTCTGAATGCAGCGCCTCGCGCGGAACGCTTAAAACATTTGGATCGCTGGAAATAGTCACCGTCACCGACACATTGGTATCCGGCAGCAGCCCGCTGTTCACGTCGTCAATCTTCACCAGCACTTCGCCCACGCTGCGTGTGCCGAGGTTGATTACCGTGACCGGCGCGCGCTCGATGTGCCCGTTCCAGATGTGTCCCGGCTTGGCGTCCCACTTGATCTGAATTTTTTGGCCCAATGCCAGCCGCCCAATCTCCGGCTCATCAAAATAAGCTCGCACGCGCTCGTGTTTTAGATCGGCAATTTGAAGCAGCAATTTGCCTTCTTCAACAAACTCAGTGGGCGATGCATCTAGGCTATAGACAGTTCCCGGTGCTGGAGCATGAACCGAAGTTTGCGCCAACACCTGTCGCGCCTCTCTCAGGCCGGCTTCAGCATCGGCCAACGCCGCCTGCGCGCGTTCCACCTCGGCCGGGGAATAACGGCTGGTTGAGTTCTGATCTGAGGCGCGTAGATTAGCCTCTGCCGCTTCAAGCCGCTGCCGGGCCGCAGTCACTTCGCTGGCCGATGCCGCGCCGTTTGCCTTGAGCTTGGTCAGTGTTTCCAGGCTCTGGCGTGCCTCATCGCGTTCCAGCCGGGCGCGGGTCTGGTCTGCCGCCGCCATCTGGCGCTCCTGCTGGCTCCCATTGTGGGTTGCTGCCTCGAGCGAGGCCTGCGCCGCTTTGACGCCGCTCTCCGCAGAGGCTTCGCGGGCGCGTGCCTGCACATCGTCCAGCAACATCAGCAGCTTGCCCGATGCCACCTGGTCGCCAGGCTGCACAAATACCGCCTTGACAGAGGTCGCAATCGGGCTGTGAAGCTCATAATTGACCTCCGGCTCAACCCGGCCGTTCGTGCTAATGGTGTCAATCAGCGGCAGATGTTCTGCAGCCGCTGCATGGATCGGCAGACGGTCCCTGGTCAGAGCACGCACCGCGAAAAAAACGACAATCAGGATGACAGCCGAGCTCCTCCAGAACCAGAGCCGAACCGTTTGTTTTCTTTCTTGAGTCATTCGGTCAACCAGTGTCAGTATATAGGACTCAGAATCCCTCCCAGAGGAGCAAAAAATACTGCCATGTAAAATTTGGCAGTCATTCTCAAGCCTCGTACAATCTACGCATGGCTCCCGAACCGCGCTATACCGACGACCACGCCAAAGCTGGCCTCGATTTCCCGTTCCCCGCTATCGAAACCTGGCCAAACCAGTTTCCGGGCTACGAAATCCTTATCGACGACCCTGAGATGACCTCAGTCTGCCCTAAGACAGGCCTGCCCGACTTTGGTCTACTTACCGTTCGCTATATGCCCCGTCTGCGCTGTCTCGAATTGAAGTCGCTCAAAGAGTACCTCTTCTGTTACCGTAATCTCGGTATCTTTCAGGAAAACATCGTCAATCAGGTGCTTGAAGACGTTGTGAAGGCATGTGACCCGGTCTGGGCCGTAGTCCGTGGCGAATTCCGTCCCCGCGGAGGCATCGGCACCACCGTCGAGGCGCGCTGGCCCCGGCCCAAGGAATAGAAGGCAGATGGCAACAGCTCTTCAGCCCGCCCGTCCCCGCATCAGCCCCGCCGTGGCTACGCTGACGCTGCTGATTGCCTTGAATCTGCTCAACTACATCGACCGCTACATCCTGCCCGGCGAAGTCTCGCTGATTCAACGCGAATTTCACTCCACAGACCAGCAGATGGGCGCGCTTACCACTGCTCTGTTTATCTTCTACATGATTGCTGCCCCCTTGTCCGGCTGGCTGGGCGACCGGTTGAACAAGAAACAACTGCTTGCTTGCGGGGCTTTGCTGAGCGTCTTGTCCATTCTGGCACTCCACGGCTCCTGGATGAGCTTTCTTATCCTGGGCCTGGTGGCGCTGGCTCTACTGGTCATTTACATCTGGCAGAAACCCGCTACTGCACGTATTCCCGAGCGAACCTCGCGCAAGGCGCTCATCATCTTCGGCGCCATCCTCTGGAGCCTGGCCACTCTGGTCACCGTCTGGGTCCATGACTACTGGACCTTCTTCATTCGCCAGGCGCTGGTGGGCATCGGCGAGGCTACATTCGGCATCTTTGCCCCGGCCATTCTGGCAGATTTTTACCCTGAGCGGGAGCGCAATCGCATCCTCTCCATCTTTTACGTGGCAATTCCCGTCGGCGCGGCGCTGGGCTATCTGGCGGGTGGACAGATGGGCTCTCTTTGGGGCTGGCGGGCGCCGTTCTTTGTCTGTGCCATTCCCGGCCTGCTCATCGCGGTGCTTTATGGTTTCTGGGGACATGAACCCCAGCGCGGCGCCAGCGACAACCTGAAAGAGACCATCAATACCA
>Ga0316217_10006115_pt1 | contig 12084 bp, 7 predicted proteins | sample 1anoAmetaG_FD_203633 | JGI IMG/M metagenome (GOLD analysis project Ga0316217, IMG submission 203633) | Freshwater microbial communities from Trout Bog Lake, Wisconsin, USA - 1anoA | ecosystem: Environmental > Aquatic > Freshwater > Lake > Hypolimnion/Profundal zone | place: USA: Wisconsin... | reverse complement strand
TGATCGTGACCGAAGCCGGCCGGCCGCCGCGCCCGGTGTCGTGCGCCGGCCCGGACGGCTACGCGGCCGAAACGCAGTATCTGGTGGACTGCATCGCCCGCCGCCGGCCTGGTTCGGTGGTGACGGCCCGCGATGGCGTGGCCGCGCTCGAAATCTGCGAGGCGGAGGAAACTTCCCTCCGCACCCGTTCGGTCGTGAACCTTTGACCGCCGTGCCCGTTGAATTGAACCTTATGAACCAATCCTGCCGCTTCCGCCTGTTTGTGATGATGGTGCTCGAGTATTTCATCTGGGGCGCCTGGCTGCCGCTGATCTTCGGCTATCTGCCCAGCCTGAATTTCACGCCGGTCCAGCAGGCGTGGATCTTGAACGCGTTTCCCATCGCCGCGATTGTCGGCATGTTTTTCAGCAACCAGTTCTGCGACCGGAATTTCGCGGCGGAGAAATTTCTCGCGTTCAGCCATTTCACCGGCGGCCTGGCGATGCTGGCGCTGGCCGTCACAAAAAGCTTCGCGCCGTTCTTCGGGCTGATGCTCGTGCATTGCCTGCTGTATGTGCCGACGCTGTCCATTGTCAACTCCATCGCCTTCGCGCATATGAAGGATTCGCGGAAGGAATTCGGCCTGGTGCGCCTGGGCGGCACCATCGGCTGGATTCTCGCGGCATGGCCGTTCACCTTCATCCTGGTGGATTGGGACAAAGTCCAGTCGGCCCACGCCAGCGGCCTGATCGACTGGCTGGGCACGGTATTCGCCTCCGGGCTGACGGGCGACAAACTCAAGGCCGCCACCGTCTGGACCTTCATCGTGGCGGGCCTCGCGTCGCTGGCGCTGTCCGGCTTCAGTTTCCTGCTGCCCCACACGCCGCCGAACAAAGCCGGCAAAGGCGCGGAAGGCCTGGCGTGGCTGGAGGCCATGAAGCTCCTCAAACATCCGTTCGTCCTCGTCCTGTGGGTGGTGACGCTGGTGGATGCGTTTGTGCAGAACTGTTATTTCAACTGGACGGGAATGTTTCTCGGCACGGCCGCCAATGCCGGCGGCGTGGGCATTCCCGGCAACTGGATCATGCCCGTGATGAGCCTTGGCCAGGTGGCGGAAATCCTGACCATGCTCATCCTCGGCGCGGCACTCAAGGTGTTGGGCTGGCGCGTGACAATGATCCTCGGCGTGCTCGGCCATGCCGCGCGCTTTGCGGTTTACGCCTGGTTTCCGCAGCACCGCGAACTCATCATCCTGGTGCAGATCCTGCACGGCATCTGCTACGCCTTTTTCTTCGCCACCGTTTACATCTTTGTGGACGCCCATTTTCCCCGGGACGCCCGCGCCAGCGCGCAGGGGCTGTTCAACATGATGATCCTGGGCGCCGGCGCGCTCGCGGCCAACTCGCTCTGCCCGTTTCTGGGCCAGAAAATCTTCACCCACGACGGCCTGGTCTATTTCCGGGGCCTGTTCCTGGTGCCGATGATCTGCTCGCTCGCGGCGGCGCTGGGCTTGGCGCTGTTCTTTCATCCGCCGAAAACCCCCGTCGTCCCGGCCGGAGGCGGATAAACCACCAAGGCCCAAAGGGAGCAAACCGGCCCGGCTTGGTGTCTTGGTGCCTTGGTGGTTCAATTCTTCCCCGCCCGGAGCCAAAGCCAGAATTTGAACAACCAAGACGCCAAGGCGCAAAGGGAGCAATGGCCCGGCTTGGCGTCTTTGCGCCTTCGTTGTTCAATTTCTCCCCCGCCGGAAAAATAGTTCAAAATAAATGTCTGTTTTTCCGTTGGGCGGACATTATATGGGTAGATGAGCGAACCGACCGACCACGAACTCCTCGCCGACTACGCCCGCACCGGGAGCGAGCCGGCGTTTGCCCAGCTTGTCGCGCGGCATATCAACCTGGTCCACTCCGCCGCGGCGCGCCACGCCGGCGGCGAGGAGCCGGCCGGGGAGATCACGCAGGCCGTCTTTCTCATCCTCGCCCGCAAAGCCGGCAGCTTGGCCAAGGCCAGGCCGGGCCGCCACGCCGCCTTGGCGGGCTGGCTTTACCAGACCGCGCGGCTCACGGCGGCCAACGCCCTGAAAGCCGAGACCCGCCGCCAGTTCCGCGACCACCAAGCCTATATGCAATCCCAAGAGAACCAGGCCGACGCCGCCGTGTGGCGGGAGATTGCGCCGCTGCTGGACGACGCCATGGGCAAATTGGGCGAGACCGACCGCAATGTGCTGGTGCTGCGGTTCTTTGAGGGGCGCACCAATGCCGAGACGGCGGCCGCGCTGGGGCTGGCCGAGGGCGCGGTGCAGAAGCGGGTGCAGCGCGCGCTGGAGAAACTGCGCGCCAGCTTTGCCCAACAGGGCGTCACCCACACCGCCCAGGCCATCGCCGGCAGCGTGAACCGCTACGCCGTGCTGGCGGCCCCGGCGGGATTGATGACCCTCATCTGCGCGAATGCCGCCAAAGGTGCCGTGGTGACAACCGCCATCACCGCGCTGGCCAACGGAACCCTTAAAACCATCACCATGACTGCCATTCAAAAAACTCTGATTACCGCCACGCTCATTGCGAGCGTGGGCGCGGGGATTTACGAAGCCAAGGAAATTGCCCAAACCCGCGCCGAAGTGCGGACGCTCCAGCAACAGCAAACGCCGCTGGCCGAACAAATCCAGCAGTTGCAGGCCGAGCGTGACAAGGCGACAAAGCAGATTGCTTGGTTGAAAGAAGAGCAGGCGAAGAATGAGAAAACCAATTTGGAGCTGTTGAAACTTCGTGGGGAAATAGGAATGCTTCACCAACAAACCAACGAGGTTGGTAATTTGCGACAGGCAAATCAAAAACTACTCACACAAATTGCGGAGCAAACTAATTCCACCAATTTGGTATCTGCGGAGGACCAGTTCATACTGCGACAAACTCACGCCGTTGACGCAATAACCATATTGCTCAACGCTTTTAAAAGTTACGCGCCGAAGCATGAAGGGCAGTATCCCGAAAGGTTGGAACAGCTTACTGCCTCCGGCGATCTTGGAACCAACAAGTTTGCTGGCAATTTGGGGTTCGAAGATTTCGAGTTAAATCCAGCGGGTGCTGTGGACCCAGAAGGTGGCAAAGTCATTCTCGGTATCCGGGTTCCAATTAAAAGACCTAGGGGTGATTCGGTGTTGGTTTGGGGCTGCATAAACAGTGCCGGTCTTCCGCATACAGAAACTGTGAGTGTTAGTCCTTAATAAACGATTTGCCGAGATGCGACCCAATCGAACATTTAAAATTGTTTCGCCCCGGCCCGCGCCTTCTTGCCATCGCCCGCCCGGAGCCAAAGTAAGAATTTGAACAACCAAGACGCTAAGGCGCAAAGGGAGCAATGGCCCGGCTTGGCGTCTTTGCGCCTTAGCTGTTCCAATTCTTCCCCGCCCGGAACCAGTGCCGGTAGGAGCGTCATCGTTCTTGCGGCTGGACGGGAAGGCCGTGCAATAGCTGGTAGGCCTCGCCACTGCCGATTTCGCGGATGAAGAGGTTGCGCCAGCGGATTTCGCCGCCGTGGGTTTGCAACTGGATCGGGCCGCGCGCCGGCACGGATGATTTGCGGTCGTAATAATTTTCCAGCACCGCGCCGTTGACGGTCTGCTTGCCGTTCAGCCAGACCCAGACCCGGTTTCCGGCCATGACGACGCGGACGTGATTCCACTGGCCGAAGGGTTTGTCGGCCAGCACGAGCGGGTCCTTGCCAGGCGCGCCGGGCGAGTTGTTCCAGAGGCCGCCGCTGCCCTTGTCCGCGCCGCGGTCCCATTTGCCGCCGGCCTTGGTGTAATCCCAGATCTGCACCTGGGGGCAGCCGCGCAGGTAAATGCCGCTGTCGGCCAGCGGCACCGTCTTGTAGTCCACGAGCAGTTCAAAATCGCCGTAATATTTGTCGGTGGTGAGGTATAACCCGTGCCCGTCATTCACCAGTTCGCCGTTTTGCACCGACCAATGCTGGCGGATGTCCGCCAGGCTGGCGTCGTGCTTTTGCTGGAATTTATCGGGCGGCAGCGCCAGGTATTTGCGCGGGTCTTCGGTCGCCGCGCCCCACCAGTTGGCGAGGTCAACGCCGTTGAACAAAGCGGTGAATCCGCACGGCGGGGTGTTGATGGCGGCCGATCTGGTCGGCGTATGGCAACCGAACAGGGCAGGGGCAAGGAGCAGCAGCAGTCCGGGGAGAAAATAGGGTTTCATGGGAATGGAATTTGTCCCGTGAGCCGCGGCAAGTAAAGGAAGAATCCGACCGGCCGGAAATCTTGGCGCGCCAGTTCAGAACTTCAGCGGTTCACCCAGGCTGATGAGCGTCAGTTTCGCGGCTCCGCCAGCGGCGGCGGTGAGTTTGATGCGGCTGGCGCCGGCCGGCAGTTGCGGCCCGCGCGCGGCGGGATGGATGGATTGGAGCAGCTTGCCCTGCTTGTCGAAGACGCGGATATCCGCGCCATCGCGAAACTCGGCGTAATCCTCCGTGCCGAGATTCACCGGCAAAACAAATCTTTCGCCGTTCAATTCCAGCGCGGGCTGCTGGAGCGGCGCATCCAGTTCGGCCAGCGCCTCGATCTGCTTCACCGCGCAGACCACATTCGGGTGGCCGGTGCGCATCCAGCGCAGGTTGAGCGCGATGATGTTGTGGTAATCGAAGCCATACATCGCCGCCTTGAACGCATAATTGGCGTAGGCGGGCCGGAACTCCGGCAGCATCCGCTCCGTGGTTGGTTCCGGCAGGGTGATGGTGCGTTCGCCGGTGAAGTCGAGATTCACATAATAGTCGCGGTAAACTTTGCCGCCGGCTTCGAGCTGGAAATTGAGCACCGGCGGCGGCTCGCCGGCGGACGGCGCGTTCGTCACGCACAGGCGCACGGCCAGCGCGCGGTGATGCAGCAAATCGAGCGGCTTGCCGGCGGTGCCGCCGCTCGTGGCGGGCGCCGGCTGGCCGACCATGAACACGCTGAACTGGTCGCCCACGGACTTGGTGAATTCGATGCGGGCCGCGAGCGCGCCAGGCATGGCGGCGGGCGCATTCGGCGGCGGTAGGTTGCGCGCGGCGGCGGCGGGCAGCAGCACCCGGTTGGCCGGTGCGCCCACTGGCGCAAGACCGGGCACGCATTGCAACCGGAATTGCAGCGCCTGCGCGGCCTCGGCATTGGTGACGGCGCAATCGGCGCCGGCGTTGATCCGCGTCACGGCGTAGTGCGCGGGCAGGAAAGCGTTGCCGACGCGGTGCCATTCGCCGGCGGCCAACTTTTCGCGGACCGTTGCGGGCACGGTTCCGTTGAGGCGCAACTGCTCGTAGCCGCCGAGCAGGCGCAGCATTTCTTCCGTGCGCCCATTCTGTCGGAGCGCGGTCAGGTGGGTTTCGAGCGAGACCGGCGAGTCGAGCGCGAGCATCCGCGCGGCGTAAAACTCGACCTCGTCGGGCGTCGTCGCCGGCTGGGCCGGCGACCACGAGAGAAATCCCCACCAGCCGAGTTCGGCGGGCATGAAGCTATCGTGGTAAAAACTCCACGAGTCGGCGATCTTGTGCCAGTCGAGATATTGCTTGGGGGCGACGGCGGCAAAGTCGTCGCAGCAGCCGCGCGTGAACCAATGCCACGTCCACGGCGTGCCGCCGGAACCTTGCACCAGCAGCGGTCGGCGCACGCGTTCGCAGATGTCGCGCTGCTGCTGACTGACCCAATACCAAAATGATCCGTTCGCGCCGTTGCACTCGCCGCCGTCGAAATAGATCATGTCGAACCCGCAACGGTTGATGATGCCGGCGATACGCTGGCTGACTTCGCTTTTGAGCGTCGTGCGCAGATCCACCAGATAGCAACCGTAGCGCTCGACCAAGTGGTGAACTGGCGTTCCGGCCTGATGTGGTGCGGCCTTGGTGCCGGCAAAGCCGCGGACGCAGCGGAGAAAGGTGTTGGTGCCCGCGCCGCCGATGGCGCGGTATTGGATGATTTCATCATCAATCTGGAGGTCAAAACCGGCCTTTGCGTCGCCGTAGAACGCGCCTTCGGTGGGGAAGCTGGTCAGGGGCGCGGTGGCAATGATTTCTTGCGCCTTGGCCTCCAGATTCACCGCGAGCGTGGCGTGATCGTCCTTGAGCAGGCGGGAATCGGGCGTGGGCCGCACGAGCGGATCGTTCTTGCCGACGAAGCTGGTCAGCATGTGCATGCCAACCTTGAGGCCGGCGGCGTGGCACTTGTCCACGACGGCCTTCAGGCTTTCTTCGCCGCGCGGAAAATTGTTGGTGTTGATGGGATAGGAGCCAAGCGAGCGCGCCCAGGTGCCGTCGTAAGTCATCAAATAGCGAAATCCGCCGAGCCGGGCCTGGCGGATGGTTTCGTCGGCGTTCTGTTCGGTCAGGTCGCTGAAGAAGTAGCCGGTGCGTGCATCCGGCGATTGCTTGGCCCAGACGCCGTCAAGCTGTGGCGAAGGCAGGCCGCAGGCGCGCTCGACCGTTTGAACCTGCTTCAACAAGTTTGCCGGCGGCGTTGCGACGAGCGCCACGCCCTGGCCTTTCAGGCCCAATTCACGATAGACCGTGGCCGTAAGCCGGCTGCCGCCGGTGGTCACATTCACGCGATCGGAAAGGCCAAACAACGCGACGGCAAACCGTTCATCCCACACCGCGCCGAGCCAGCTGCCATTGTGCTTCAACGGGCGCAGCGCCAGATGCGCCAGTTCGAGCGACTCGATGTCTGGGGAACTTAGGCGCACGAGTTGGATGCGGATGAAATCCGGCTGCGCGGAAATCTGCAGGTCGGCCGTCACGCCCGCCGCGCCGAACTCGGCCCGCCAATTTGCGCCGGCGCGCGCCAGTTTGGTCACGGGAAAAACGCCACCATTCATGCGCAGCGTGAAGAACGGTGCGGGTTTCTCGCCGGCCCATTCCGCGCCGTCTGCGACGTCGCGCAGGCTGGCGCAGATGCCGCGGTCATCGAGCGTGAGTTGCGCCGTCGCGGTTTTAAAGGTGAACTGTTCGGCCGTCGCCGCAGTTAGGAGCGCAAAGCCGCACGCCAACCAGAGGATGATATTTTTCATAGGCGGGAAAAATTGGCTTAAAGCATCCATGATACTAGGGTGTGTTATTAAAATGACAATGCCATTCAAAGCGGACGTTTCGTTGGCCCCAGGTTTCATCCTGAAAACCGCCGCCGAGGATGAGCCCGCAAAACAGAATTGACAAGCGCGGGGAATGGCGTTTCTTATTGCATTGTGGACCCAGGATGGGAAAATAAAGTTGCCCCACGCGGAGCGGGAGGATTTTATGAAAACTACTTGGCTTAATCTCAAGAGGCCGGGCATAAATCAATGCCTGGGATTACTGGCACTGGGGTTTCTCTTCAATATGATGACGGTGGAAGGGTTGCGGGCCGCTGAACCGGCCGTTTCGCAATCACCCGTTGAGGATGATTTCCAACGCGGCGGTTATGAAGCCTCGTTGGGCGAAGGAATGATGTTTTCTCCGTTCATTGCCACCTTCAATCGCCCCACATTGAATTATCAACTGACCGAATTACAACTGGGTTACATGCTGACACGCGTGCGCGGTTCAAGTTTCTGGCGTGGGAATGTGGAGTTGGTTGGGAGCGCCTTCGGCGGCCCGGTGGTGACGGGGCAGGGCAGTTATGTGGCGGGGGCAACCGCGTGGTTGCGCTATAATTTTGTGCCGCACATCAGCAAGCTGGTGCCGTTCGTGCAGGCGGGCACGGGCCTGACGAGCACGGATTTGGATCGCCGGTTGGTGGGAGAAGACTTTAACTTTAATTTGAATTTGGGCGTGGGCGCGAGATATTTTGTCAGTTCAAACTGGTCGGTCAATTTGGAATACCGTTATCAGCACATTTCCAATGACAACCTTTCATCCCACAATCTCGGCGTCAATGCGGAAGGCCCGATGTTGAGCATCTCCCATTATTTTTGAACTTGCCGGCCGCGCGCCTTGGCAACCGCTAGGGCGAGGTTATTTCATACCAGAGTGTTTTGTATCTGGCGCTGATCTCAAATGTGAGTTTGCCGTTTGAAATCGTGGCCGGAACTTTACCGCCGGGAGCGCCCGAACCGGTCAGGGCGACAATCTTGACGCTTTTTGCGCTGGTATCCAGGGTCACTTTTGCGCCGATGCCTTCACAAAGGGTGGGAGCGCCGCCCCAATGATGGCCCACACTCGTTTGGGTGGTGTTCCAGCCCATGCCGGTATTCTCCACGTTGCCAGCCGCCGCCAACAACAGGCGCTTGGAATCAGCCAGCGGCTTGCCGTCAACGGCGTTCAGGGTCAGGACGGCAAAATTGCGCGGGTTGGTCATCACCTCAAACTTCGCGCCGCTCAACTGGACCGTCCCGCCGGTGCAACGTCCCACCACCGCCTTGGCGGCGGGCGCGTCGACCGTATAAAGCCTGGCCGCACTGTCCCAGGCAATGGCCGAACCGGCTTCGCCGGTGCGGGAACTTTGCGGCGCCGCCATGCCACTGCCGGACCCGAAACGCATACTCAGCCGCCGGCCAATGGATTCACTTAAATTCACGCCGGTTTGTTTCCAAGCATCAGCCATCGTGACGCCTTGGGCCGACATGTCTTCGACCTGCCCGGCGGGAACGGTAAGCAGCAATTGGCCGGTTGCCGGGGTGACGTCAGCGTGCCGAAACATGAGCGCGGCGGCGGGCAGAAACGCCAGTTTCCCCGGATGTTGCTGCAGTGAAAAGAAACCATCAATTGAGCCGGAGTTCCAATTGGTGCCACCGTAGTCGAATTGAAAGAACGCATCCCAATCCTGCATGGCCGCGAAGCTGGCGATGATCGGGAACATCTCGGCCGAATAATGGCTGGGCGCCGGGTGATCGTATTCGCTCACCGCGAAAGGCTTGCCGGCCACACGATAAGTGGCCAGATCAGCGAGATTGGCACCGGGGTTTTTCGAGTCAATCACCGGAGTATTGGGAATGGTCCAGTCGGACCGATCCCATTGCACATGGGGAAAGTGCGGATGCTGCCAGTAACTATGCATGTCCACATAGTCGCTGAACGACTCGCGGTAACCGCCCGCCAGCCCGCCGTAGCTGGCCTGGCTGTCCATGATATTGGCTTGCACATTCAAATCTTGCTTCAAAAATCCGCGCATCGCCGCATCATACGCCCGTTCCGTCATGGCGGCGAAGCGGACCCAGTCAGCGTGTCTTGCGACATTGCCGGAACTGTCACCGCCACCAACCGTTCCCGCTTCGAGCGATTCCCCGGACTTAAGGCCCATGGTTCCGCCGGGACGCAAGGTGAGGTTCTTGATGGAAAATTCGCCGGTCGGGCCGTTGCCGAGAATGAAGCTGACCCGCACGGCGGCAGGTTCAACCTTGGTCGCCCGGAAGGTGTAACTGAACGTCTTCCAATCCGAGGTCAAACTCGCACTGTCGTTGAGGCCGCAGTTATGCCAGTCGGCTTTTTGCAGACGCACATCCACCGGCAGTTTGCGCGGAACTTTGGAGCGGGCGCTGAATTCCAGCGTGTAGATTTTTGCTTCTTCAAGCGTCAGTCCGCCCTGCTGAATCTGTATCTGCCAGCTTTCCGCAGCCAAGGTGGAAACCGACACGGTGATTGCGCCGTTTTCCTGCCTTAGATTGTAGTTATTATTGCCCTGTCCGCTCCATTTGCCAGGGGCGATGTTTTCTCCCAACGGAGCAGAGCCGCCCCAAGCCAGGGCAAGCTTTTCAGAGGAGCCATAGCGGTTTTGAAGCCAGGCGTTCCATTTCTTAAGAACATCGTTGCGGTAATACTCCGGCAGACTGGCGGTTTGCAACTGAAGCAGGGAATTCTCGTTGTTGATTTCCACCATCGCCACCGCCGGCTCCTGGGCGTAGGTGGTTTTGGTATAAGGATTCACATGCGTCAGCAGGTTGCGGGCATAATCCCGCTGCATGGCGATCATATGGTCGTTGATCTTGTCTATGCCCTTGCCATAACGCGGCATTTGTTGGCGCCGTTCACCATCAGTCAAACCGTCGGGAAAATCGTCGCCCTCCCAATAATTGCGCGAGACATGGAGGTTGAGATCGGCATAGATGCCGCGGGCTTTGAGCTGGGCGATGAAATAGTCAAGCCGGTCAAGCTGGCCGGGATCGAAGACGTTTTTCTTCGGCTCACCATTTTTCCAAATCCCGCGGGGGGCGGTTTGGTTGTCCATGTGGTGAAAGCGGATGATGTTGACACCTTGGCTGGCCAGTCGGGCGGCGAGTTTATCGGCATCCTCATGACAGGGAAAGGCGCTGCCAAAGGTGAAATTGACGCCCAGAAACCGGACGCGTTTGCCGCTGCCGTCCACAAAACGGCCGTCCTGAACGCGCACAAAGCCGGTTTTGCCGGCCGGGCAGTCATTAAGCCAGGAGACGTCTAGGATCGACCCCGTCGGTGGCATTGTCAGCGCCGGTATGACAAAGGGAAACATATCTCCCGCCCTGGCAGTGAATGCCAGCAGGGCCAATCCCATGGCGCAACCGACGGCTTTGTGTAATGACGAATTTATTCTCATAATAAAATCAAACCCTTGTTATTCCACAGTTACAGTTATTCATGGATATTAGTTTCGGACCAAAGAAATGGAAAGCATGGCGGTGAGTTGGTTGGGAACACAATAACTGGTCAACTTAGATAAGCGGCTTTCCTTTTGTGGAAGTTAAAATCATTGCTTCGGAAAAGCCGCCTTGATTTGATCAAGTGAAACACCCAGCGTCGCCCGGGCCACCCGATCCAGCGCAGGTTCGGGGCCGCTCAAGTGAAAAGTCCTGTGTATGTGGTTCAAACTCTGGCCCGGAGCCAATGCGGCGGCCGGCGAAGACGACTCGATTTCATAGAACGGCCCCATTGGTTTGACGCCAGGCGCGGGCGGCCCGTCGTTGTAGCTGTTGGCCGTGTCGCCGCCATAGGGATGGTCCTGTAGCTTCCAAAGCGAGTTTACATAATCCGTCACGTCTTTCGGCTGGTTGAACTGGACAATCGTCAGCACCTTGCCGTCCGCGTCATAGCTTCCGAGCACGGACTTGCTGCGCCGGGGATTGACGCCTATTTTGCTGCGATACTTGCCGTCGGCGCTAAGAAAGACAACGTCGTCATGCACCACCAACCGGTCAGGCGGTATCTGGCCGAAATAATCTGATGTAACTTGCACTCCCAGTTCGGAGTCAGGGCCGGACTTGATCGGCACCACAATGGTGGTGGCAGGAGACGGATTATACATGCCGAGAATCCAGACCGAAAGCAGACCGGTTTCTTTTTTCCAGGCTTCCTTGCCTTGATTGGTGATTTTATTGTTGGAGGCATAAGCCACCAGGCTGATGTTACGATCCACTTTTAGGCCGAGTTTTTTCCAGGCGGCGGCGGCATCAAAAAGCTGAACTTCGCGGTTGACGGCCACTTCAAAGCGGGTTCCTGAATAATTGGTCAGATTGAACTCTGCGCCAAAAATCGCCCGATCCGGCGTCCGCTTGAGAACATTGAACGGCAGTGTGTCGAAGATGGCCGGCGTGAACCAGTTGGCAAATTCAAACTTAGCGCCTTGGGCAAAGAAGATGGAGAACTGTCCGCCTTCCGGCCCCATCCAGAAACGGTCTTCCCCGCCAAAGGCGTTCATGTGCGGCATAATCTTGCCGGCGGCAATAAAATCATGGTTGATCCAGCCAAAACTCATGCCGGCGTTGCCGCCCGCAGTGCTCGTCATCACGCGTCCCTGCCAGGCCGGCGCGATGGCGACTTTGGCCTCGCCATTTTTGTCGCTTAAAACAATTATATCGGTATGACTTTTAAGAAAGGCGACATCGCCGCCGAAGCTGACGGCGCGGGCGCAAGCGGGAATCAATGAAGCTAAAGTCATAAGAAACAGCGCGGTCGTGATAAATGTGTGTTTCATTTTGGCAGGCAACCGATGCCATTGATCAGGCTTTTATTTCTAATAAATATACGCTTTCACATTGCCAGCCAATGCCGGCCAAGCTAAAGGTGTCAACTCAACTGTATTGACATTGAAACCAAGAGTCACCATCAAAGTAAATGTCGGAGCGTAAGTTTCACTTTCCCCATTGGCTCAAGGCCATGACCGGCGACGCCGAAGGTTGCTCATCC
>Ga0316217_10006114_pt1 | contig 12085 bp, 10 predicted proteins | sample 1anoAmetaG_FD_203633 | JGI IMG/M metagenome (GOLD analysis project Ga0316217, IMG submission 203633) | Freshwater microbial communities from Trout Bog Lake, Wisconsin, USA - 1anoA | ecosystem: Environmental > Aquatic > Freshwater > Lake > Hypolimnion/Profundal zone | place: USA: Wisconsin... | reverse complement strand
CCCGGCATCGCCATGGAGAACCGCCCGTGACCCTGAAGCCGCTGCTCTGCCTCCTGCTCGCGCTGCCCCTGGCCGCCCAGGCCCCCGGGCCCTTCGGCGCCTGGACCCTGGCCTCGGCCCCGGATCTTCCCCGGGCCATCGACGCGGCCACGGCCGCGATGAATTTCATCACCCGGCCCATCGCCAGGTCCCGCCTCCGGAAGACCAACGAGGTCTACCGGACCATCCGCATCGAGCGCGAGGCCGGAGGCCTGTCCATCCAGTACGACCAGCGCCAGCCCCAGCATATGCCGGCCGACGGCCATGCGGTGCCCTGGACCCGGGAGGACGGCGAGAAGCTCCTCCTGTCCGCCCGCCTGGACCAGGACGACCTGGTCCAGACCTACAAGGCCGACGACGGCGAGCGGACCAATGTGTTCCATGTGGACGCCGCCACCCGCACCCTGACCCTCCGGGTCACCGTGACCAGCCCGCGCCTGCCGGGACCCCTGAGCTACGCCGTCACCTACCGGTGAAAGCCCGCATGGTCGCCAACTTGCTGTGGATCTCCTTGATACTGAATGGCTTGCGCAGGCTGAAGACGTTGGGCCGGCCTTCCAGGTGCGGGGCGATGGATTCGTCGCTGTAGCCGGTGGCCATCAGCACCGTCTGCCCGGGCCGGAGTTCCAGCAGCCGGGAAAGGGTCTGGGCGCCGTTGAGCCCGGGCATGTTCATGTCCAGGATCACCAGGTCCACCTCCAGCCCGTCCCGCATCCGGTCCAGGGCTTCCTGGCCGGACTCGGCGGTGTGCACCTCGTGCCCCAGGGTGGCCAGCATCGGGCCGATGGACATGCGGATCAGCTCGTCGTCATCCACCAGCAGGATCCGGATCGGTTCCACGGCCGGGGCGGGGGCGGGCTCCGGCGCCGGCTCCGCGTCCGGGGCCGCGGCCAGGGGCGGGAAGCCCAGGACCACCTCGGTGCCCTGGCCGGGTTCGCTGCGGATCTCGAAGGTGCCCTGGTGCGCCTTGACCGTGCCGTAGACCATGGCCAGCCCCAGCCCGGTCCCCTTGCCCATGGGCTTGGTGGTGAAGAACGGCTCGATCGCCCTCCTGATCACCTCGGCATCCATGCCCTGGCCCGAGTCCTTGATGCTGATGCTGATGCCCAGCTCCTCGCTGCTGCGGGTCCGGATCTGCAGGGTGCCGCCGTCGGGCATGGCGTCCACGGCGTTGACGCACAGGTTGATCAGCGCGTGGCTCAGCGCCCCCCCGTCCCCCCGGATCAGCCCCAGGGGCTCCTGGAAATCGGTGGTGATCCGGACCCGCTTCAGGGTGGTGTAGCTGAGCAGCTGGACCATCTCCGCGGCGATGGCGTTGAGGTTGACCGGACCCACGGTCTCCAGGTCCCGGCGGGCGAAGTAGAGCAGGCTCTTGACCACGTCGCGGCCCCGGGTGCAGGCGCGGACGATGGTGTCCAGGGGCTTGGCCCGGGGATCGAGGTCGGAATGGGACGAGCGCAGGGCGGAAGCCATGCCCATGATGGCCGCCAGGACGTTGTTCATGTCGTGGGCCACGCCGCCGGCCAGGCTGCCGATGCTTTCCAGCCGCTCCGCGTGCTCCAGTTCGGACTGCAGGCGGAGCTGCTCGGCTTCCGCCTCCACCTGCGCGGTCCGGTCCTGGTTGATGCCGATGATCCGGATGGCCCGGCCCTGCCCGTCGCGCAGAACGTGGCCGTTGGACTTGATGTGGCGGACCGCCCCGCTGGGCAGCACCACCCGGAACTGCAGGTCGTAGGCCGCGGTTCCGGCGATGGCCGCGCCGACGGCCGCCACGGTGGCGGCGCGGTCATCGGGGTGGAGGGTGGTCCGGCACCAGTCCTCGAAGGACGGGGGGGCGGTCCGGGGCTCCAGTCCGTAGAGCGCCCACATCCGCTCGCTCCAGACCGAGGTGCCCGCCACCAGGTCCCGGTCCCAGATGCCCAGGGCGGCGGACGCGGTGGCCAGCTCCAGCCGCTGGTTGCTCTCCCGCAGCGCCTCTTCGGTCAGCTTCTGGGCGGTGATGTCCCGGGACATGGACAGGTTGCAGCGTTCGCCCTTGATCTCCACCACCGACGAGGAGATCTCGGCGATGAAGGTGCTGCCGTCCTTGCGCCGGAGCACCCCCTCGAAGCCGAGCACGAAGCCGCTGGCTTCCAGCGCGGCGATGTGGGCGGCCCGGTCCTCGGCCCGCAGCCAGACCCCCAGCCCGCTCGGCAGGGTGGAACGGCCGACCAGCTCCTCCCGGGTATAGCCGTACATCTTTTCGTAGCTCGGGTTGAGGTCCAGCAGGACGCCGGTCTCCAGGTTGGTGAGATCGATGGCGTCCGGGCTCATGTGGAAGATGTTCGAGAATTTCCGTTCCGAGGCGAGCATGTCCAGTTCGGCCTGCTTGCGCCGGGTGATGTCCCGGGCGATGCCGAACAGCGCGAACACCCGGCCCCCATCGTCCCGGATCGGCCCCTTGGTGGTGAGGAAGGTGGTCAGGCCGTCGGTGGTGGTGAGGGTCTCCTCCAGGGTGGTGGCGACGCCGCCCTCCCGCACCTTCCGGTCGATGCCGATGAGCATCTCGGCTTCGTCCGGGGGGAACAGCGAGCGGTCGTCCTTGCCGATCACCTCCCGGGGGTCCTTGCCCACCATCCGGCCGGCCTCCTGGTTGAACAGAATGTAGCGTCCCTGCTCGTCCTTGACGTAGATGGCGTCGGTGGAGGCTTCGGAAAGCACGCCCAGCAGGTGCAGCGCCCGGACCTTCTCCCATTCCTCCCGCCGGGTGGCGGCCTCCCGGGCCATCAGGCCCCGCACGTAGGAACTGAGGGTGGCGAACAGCAGGGCCGAGGTGACCAGGACGAAGACCAGGCCCTTGATGGAGCTCACGAACATCATGGTCGCCGGGTTCGAGAACAGGAGCCGCACCGCGCGGTCGGAGAGCAGGATCCACAGGCAGGCGAAGCCGGTATACAGGAGCACGATCCGCCCCACCGCCCAGGCCTGGCGGTTCCGACCACGGCCGGCCGGCTCCGGCAGTCCGGCGAGCGGGTTGGAGGGAATGGGATCGAGCACTGGGAACTCCAGTCGATTCGGGTGGCCCGGTTGTCAGGAAGGCTAGAAGAGGCTGGTCCCGTCCATTTCGGCAGGCTGCTCCACCCCCATGAGCTTGAGCAGGGTCGGCGCCACGTCGGCGAGGGCGCCGCCGGCGCGCAGCTGGGTGGCTTCGAAGCCACCCGCCACCAGGACCGCGGGCACCGGGTTGAGGGTGTGGGCGGTGTGCGGATTGCCCTTCTCGTCGCGCATGCACTCGCAGTTGCCGTGGTCGGCGGTGACCAGGAGGGCACCGCCCTTGGCCAGGGTGTGGGCGGCGATCTGGCGGATGGCGTCGTCCACCACCGCGCAGGCGGAGGCGGCGGCGGAGAGGTCGCCGGTGTGGCCCACCATGTCGGGATTGGCCAGGTTGCAGACCAGGAGGCGGTACTGGCCGCCGTCGATGGCGCCCACCAGGCCGCGCACCACCTCGTGGGCGCTCATCTCGGGCTGGAGCTCGTAGGTGGCGACCTTGGGCGACGGCACCAGCAGCCGGTCCTCGCCCTCGAACGGCGTTTCCCGGCCGCCGTTGAAGAAGTAGGTCACGTGGGCGTACTTTTCGGTCTCGGCGGTGCGCAGCTGCTTCCAGCCGCGGGCGGCCACCAGCTCGCCCAGGATGTTGGCGAGGTTCTGGGGCGGATAGGCGATGGCGGTGAAGGGCTCCAGGTCCCGCTCGTAGGCGGTGAAGGTGACCAGCCGCGCCTTGGGCCGCCGGGCGGGCCTGAAGCCGTCGAAGCCGGGCAGCACCAGCGCGTGGCACAGCTCCCGGGCCCGGTCGGCGCGGAAGTTGAAGAAGATGATCCCGTCCCCGTCCTGGACCGGCTGGAAGGCCGCGAGCCGGGTGGGGGCGACGAACTCGTCGGTCTCGCCCCGGGCGTAGGCGGCGGCGATGCCGGCCTGGGCGTCCGCGGCCTCGAATTCGCCGCGCCCGTCCACCAGGAGCTTCCAGGCCCGCTCCACCCGGTCCCAGCGCTTGTCCCGGTCCATGGCGTAGTAGCGGCCGCAGAGCGAGCCGATGGTCACCAGGGGACAGGCGCGCAGCTGGAAGGCCAGCCACTGCAGGTAGCCGTCGGAGCTCTTCTGCTCGGTGTCCCGGCCGTCCAGGAAGGCGTGGATGGTGGCGGGGACGCCCTCGGCCTGGGCCCACTGGGCCAGGGCCACGAGGTGGTTCTGGTGGCTGTGGACGCCGCCGTCGGAGACCAGGCCCATGAGGTGGAGCCGGCCGCCCGAGGCCTTGAGCCCGGCCAGAAGGGCGCCCATGGCCGGGTTGTCCCGGAAGGTGCCCTTGCGGATGGCCGCGTCGATGCGGGTCAGTTCCTGCCACACCACCCGTCCGGCGCCCAGGTTCATGTGCCCCACTTCCGAGTTGCCGAACTGGCCTTCCGGCAGCCCGACCCCCTCGCCCCCCGCCTGCAGCTGGGTGGCCGCGTAGCGGCGGCGCAGGTCGTTGAACTGGGCCATGCCCGCGACGAAGGTGGCGTCGAAGGCGTTGCGGGGGCCATCCCCGAAGCCGTCCAGAATGAGGAGGGTGATGGGACCTGGAATCATAGGGGCTCGCTTAAGGGACCTGTTCCCCGTGGGGGTTGCAGAGGAGGAACAGGACCGCCATGCGCACCGGCACGCCGTTGGTGACCTGTTGCAGGATCAGGCTGTTGGGGCCGTCCGCCACTTCGGAGGTGATCTCCACGCCGCGGTTGATGGGGCCGGGGTGGAGCACCGCCACGTCCGGCTTGCAGAGCTTCATCCGGGCCGCGTTCAGCTGGAAGAACCGGGCGTATTCGCCCTGGCTGGGGATGAAGGCCCCGGTGCCCCGCTCGAACTGGCAGCGCAGCATCATGACGGCATCCTGGTCCGGCAGGACCGATTCGAGATCGTGGCTGATCGTCACCTCGGGCCAGGTGTCCTTGACGCCCTCGGGGATCAGGGTGGGCGGCCCCACGAGGGTGACGTCCGCGCCCAGCTTGGTGAGCAGCCAGAGGTTGGAGCGGACCACGCGGCTGTTGCGGATATCGCCGACGATGGCGATGCGCAGGCCTTCCAGGCGGCCGAAGCGCTTGCGCAGGGTGTAGGCGTCCAGCAGGGCCTGGGTGGGATGCTCGTGGGCGCCGTCGCCGGCGTTGACGATACTGGCCTTCATGTGCCGGGCCAGGAGCGCGTGGGCGCCGGGGGCGGCGTGGCGCATGACGATCAGGTCCGGGCGCATGGACTCGAGGTTCATGGCGGTGTCGATCAGCGTCTCGCCCTTGCTCAGGGAGCTGGTGTCGGCGTCGAAGTTGATGATCTCCGCGGACAGGCGCATCTCGGCGATCTCGAAGCTGTTCCGGGTCCGGGTGGAGTTCTCGAAGAACAGGTTGACGATCAGGCGCTTGCGCAGGGCCGGGACGATCTTGATCTCGGGCCGCTCGCAGACCTCCTCGAAGGCCCGGGCCTGGTCGAGGATGGCCGTGATGTCCCTGGCGCTGAGCGGCTGGATGCCGAGCAGATGGCGGTGGGGAAAGAGATAACGTTCGCTGGGCATGTCAGATCCGAGCCTCCAGGAATACGCCGTCCACCCCGTCCACTTCGTTCACCTTCACCGAGACCCGCTGGGTGAGCGGCACGTCCAGCTTGATGCCCATGAAGTCGGCCTGGATCGGCAGCTGCCGGCCGCCCCGGTCCGCCAGCACCGCCAGCCAGATCCGGGTGGGGCGGCCGTGGTCCAGCAGGGCGTCCATGGCCGCCCGGATGGTGCGCCCGGTGAAGAGCACGTCGTCCACCAGGACGACGGTGCGGTCCTTCAGGGTGAAGGGGATCTCGGTGGGGCGCACGATCGGGCTGCCCGCCAGTTCCGACAGGTCGTCCCGGTAGAGCGTGATGTCCAGGGCGCCCAGGGGGATTTCCTTCTGCAGGTTGTCCTGGAGCATGGCCGCCAGGCGCTCGGCCAGGTACAGGCCGCGGGTGCGGATGCCCACGAGCGCCAGGGATTCATTGCTGCCGAAGGCGGCCGCGATCTCCCGGCACAGTCGCTGGAGATTGGCATCCACCTGCCTGGCGTCGAGCAGGCATGGTGCTGGGATTTCGGGCATGGGACCTCCTGGATCAGCTGATGCTTCCAGTGTATCGGACGGCAGGTGGTTTGGGCGGGGCGGATCCCGGCAGTTACCATCGGGCCGCATCCCGGTTATCATTGGGCCTATCTCTTTGTTTAAAGGATACTTGCCATGGACGCTCTGCTGGAATCCCTGCCGCCGGACGCAGTCTGGAAGTTTTTCCTGGAGCTGTCCCGGATCCCCCGGGGCTCCAAGCACGAGGCCGCCGCGGCCGGATGGGTGGCGGACCAGGCCCGGGCCATGGGTTGCGAAGTGAGCCGGGACGCGGTGGGCAATGTCCTGATCCGCAAGCCGGCGGCGCCGGGGCGGGAAGCCGCCGCGGTGACGGCGCTGCAGGCCCACGTGGACATGGTCTGCGAAAAGAACGAAGGCACCGCGCACGATTTCCTGGCCGATCCCATCGCCGTGGTCCGGGACGGCGACCTGCTCCGGGCCGAGGGGACCACGCTGGGCGCCGACGACGGGATCGGGGTCGCCGCCGCCCTGGCGGTGCTGGCCTCCCGGGAGATCAAGCACGGGCCGCTGGAGGTCCTGATCACCGTGGACGAGGAGATGGGCATGAGCGGAGCCAGGGAGTTCCAGGCCGGGACCCTGCGCGCCGAGTATTTCCTGAACCTGGATGGCGGCCAGACCGGCTGGCTCACCATCGGCTGCGCCGGCGGGCTGGACAGCACCGCCGTCCGGCGGGTCCGGCTCCGGCCGGCCAGCGCCGGCAGCCGGGCCTTCCGGCTCAAGGTGTCCGGGCTCAAGGGCGGGCACTCCGGCGGAGCGATCAACCAGGGCCGGGGCAACGCCATCCAGATCATGGCCCGGGTCCTGTGGGCCCTGGCGCCCTTCGGCCTGGAGCTCGCGTCCCTGGCCGGTGGCGACAAGCGCAACGCCATTCCCCGGGAAGCCTTCGCGACGGTGTTCCTGGATCCGGCCCGCGAACAGGAGCTGCGGGCCGCGCTGGCGGCCATGGAAGAAGAGCAGCGCGCGGCCCTGGGCGCCTTCGACCCCGGCATCGCCATCGCCCTGGAACCCGCCGCTCCGGCCGGCCGGGAAGTGATGGAGCCCGAGGACGCCCGGACCGTGGTGAACTTCCTGTTCGCCGCGATCCACGGGGTGATCGCCGACAGTCCGGTCATGCCCGGGCTGGTCCAGACTTCCAGCAACCTCGCGGTGGTGGCCGCCCAGGGCGGCGAAGTGAAGGTGTCCATGAGCCACCGGAGTTCCGTGGCCAGTTCCAAGATCGCGGTGGCCGACCGGGTGGCGGCCCTGTGTGAACTGGCCGGCTTCACCCAGACCCGGGGCGACGGCTACCCCGGCTGGCTGCCCGATCCGGCTTCGCCCCTGGTCCAGCGCATCTGCGCGGTGCACGAAGCGGTCTTCGGCGAGCCCATGCAGATCCGGGCCACCCACGGCGGGCTGGAGTGCGGTCTCGTCGGCGAGGGCCATCCGGGCCTGCAGATGGTCTCCTTCGGCCCCGACATGTGGGACATCCACACCCCCGACGAGCACCTGGGCATCAGCTCCGTGGGCCGCTTCACCCGGCTCCTGGCCGCCATCCTGGAAGCGCTGTAGGGCGTCAGTCGGTGATCAGCGCCCGGAGCTCATCGCTGCCGAAATCGGAGCTGCAGGAGATCACCACCGCGCAGTGTCCGGGCTGGCTGGGGGGCAGGTCCACCTGGGCGGTGAAGAAGCCGTCGGCGTCGGTCTTGCCCCCGGCCAGGGTGCCGGCCTTCTTGAAGCTCGAGATCAGCCGGACCAGCACGTCGGCGCCGGGCACCGGGCTCTGGCTGGCGCAAAGCCGGGCGCGGATGCTGAACGCGAACGTCTGGCCGAAAACCGGCCGGATCGGCTGGTCCAGCACCAGTTCCAGGGTGTCGATGTCGCCTTCGTGGGCCAGGTATTCCAGGATGGCCTGATCCAGGGGCCGGTCGTTGAAGACCAGCTGCTCGGCCGCCTGGGGGTCGCTGGGGGTCGTGTCGTACTTGCCGTTCTTGATGTCCCGGATGACGGATTTGTGCTGCTCGTCCATCCTGGCCTGGATGGTCTGGTCCTGGAGCAGCGGCTCGGACAGCAGGTCTTCGTAGGTGCCGCGGTAGCTGTCGAGGATTTCGCCGCCCAGGTAGATCAGGGTCTCGATCTTCGGGTTGGCCAGACCCTTGTCCTCGGTCTGCACATGGAAGACGCGGCTGCCGTGGCGGACGTCGCTGTTGTACCCAGTGATCACGGCGCTTCCTGCCGGCGCAGGCGATCGGCCAGTTCCGGCATGATCTCCCAGGCGATCTCGCGCAGCACCTGGTCTCCCAGCCGCTCAAGCAGGGCTCTGGCCAGCCGGTCCATGAGGACCGGATCGGCCAGCAGGCCGGCCAGGGGATCCGGGCTTCCGTCCGCGGCGGGCATCTCCGCGGTCGGGGCGATGGCCAGGCGATCCTCCACGGCAGCGGGCTCATCCGCCGGCCCCCAGGGCTCGGGCGGGGCGGCCGGCGCGGGCGCCGGGATGACGGGGGGCGCGGCCAGGGTGAAGGACGCGGTGGGCGGATCGAGGATATCCGACAGGGTGATGAGCTCCGGCAGGGGCTCCACCGGGGTCTCGTAGGCGGGGGGGGCGTCCAGGGGCCCCTGGCCGTCCAGGGCCATGCCCACCATATCGTCGCTGTCGTCTGACCAGTCGATGGGTTCGCTCAGCGCCAGGGGCTTCGCCGGGGCTTCCGCCAGGGCGGCCGCGCCCAGGGGCTGATCCAGGGCGGGACCGAGATCGGGCAGCTGGTCGGCGAATTCCGGGCTCGCCAGCGGGGTTTCGGGCAGGGTGTCGGCCAGCAGGAACTCCGGTACGCTGAACCCTTCGGGCCCATCCTCGGCGGCGGGCGTCCCGGCCGGTTCCGGCTCGTCCAGGGCCGGCATGGCGCTGGTGGGGAAGGTGAGGTTCTGGAGCCCTTCCAGGTCCAGCTCCTCGAGGTCGAGGGGCTCGGATTCGGGCAGGGACCGGCTTGCTTCCCCGGCTTCCTGGACGGTGCCGGGCAGTTCCCGGACATCCTGGGCGTCAAGGGCCCCGGCGGCCTCGGCCGGCGCTCCGGCCTCCTCGGGCCATAGGTCTTCGGGGCCCAGCAGCAGCAGATCGTCGTCCGCGGCGGGAGCCTTGAGTTCATCCGGGACGCGGAAGGCCGGGCGGGTGAGGAAGGGCGCCGTGACGGCGGCTTCCGGGGGCGGGGGCGGAGGCGGGGGCGGGGCCGGAGGCGGCACGGGCGTCTCCATCAGCCGCTTGACCCGGTCGCCCAGGTCCCGCAGCTCCACCGGCTTTTTCAGGAACCCCTGGATGGGGGCCAGCCGGAGCCTTTCCGGATCGACGATGTCCAGGACCCCGGCCATCATGGCCACCGGCATCCGCGCGGTCGACTCGGTTTCGCGCAGCTGCTGGAGCAGGGCCCAGCCGTCCATGCCGATCATCGACGTGTCCAGGAGCGCCACATCGAAGTGGTCACCCTGGTTGACCAGGGCCATGGCCTGGGCGCCGGAACCGCATGAGATCAGCTGCACGTCGCTGCTGGCGAGCAGGGTTTCAGCGATCTTGTGGATGCTGGGGTTGTCGTCCACGAGGAGAAGACGGGGCATAAGGGACCTCGGGATGCCAGAGTGAGATGAAATGGCTGCGCTAACGCTAACAGAAACCAGCGACTCTAGGGGAGTTTCAGGGTCTTTCGCACCGACGTCAGCCTTCCGGTCGGCTGGAGCCGTTCCATGAGGGCCCGGTCACCGACCCAGACCCAGGCCACCGCCGAGGATTCGCGCATGGCGACCTCGGGCCCGCCGGGGAGCCATCCGCGGACCGAGGCCCGCAGTCTGGAGGCGGTGATCCACTCCGGGCGGGTGGACCGGAGCAGGGCTTCCCGCTGGCGCTCCTTGGGCAGCGAAGCATCCTTGCCCCAGCGGGTGTCCCAGGCGGTGGCGGCCAGATCCGCGGACCACCAGGCCCAGGAAGGGTCATAGGCCGGCCAGGGTTCCGTGTCCGGAGGCACGGGCTCCCACCTGGCCTGGTCCAGCGGCCCGGTGCGGCGCTGGACGGTCCCGTCCTTCCGGTCGGTGACCGTCAGGGCCATCTGCAGGGGCGGGTGGGCGGACAGAACGCCGGGACCGGTGGCTTCCCGCTTCCAGAGGCCCCCGGTCCTGGCCCAGAGCGTCCAGACGCTGCCGGTGGCGACCCACAGGCGGTCCCGGCGGGGAAACCAGATCCTGGCTCCAGGTTGCCAGGGCACCATGAGGCGCGCGCCGGGAAGATCCTTGCCGTCGTCCCAGAGCTGCTCCTGCCGGATCGGCCAGGCCCGGGGCGGCGGCGGCATGCCCTTCTCGTCCCATGGGGCCAGGGTGGCCGGGGGGACCTCCCCTTCCACCGGCAGGGCGGTCAGCAGCAGGCCTTCCGTCGCCGGCGGGCGCAGGCCCAGGAGGACAGCCTGGCCGTCCCAGCTGAACCGGCTCCAGGGGCCGCTGTCCGTGGACCACAGCACCCGCCCTTCGGGGATTTCCAGCAGCCGGGTCTCGAACCGCTGCGGTGCCAGCATGAGGGTGACCAGCAGCCGGTTGCCCTTGGCGGGGTCCAGCCTGGCCGAGGCGATCGGCGCATCGAACCGGTAGTGGCGCCATTCCAGGCCATGCCAGAGCACCACCTCGCTGTGGCCCTTGGGTCCGTTGAGGGCCAGGCCCTGGTCCGCAAGGTAGGCCGACGCCGGTTCCCAGGGCGTCCCGAACCCGCCGCCGAACGGCCAGGCGATGTCCTGGTCCGGGTCCTGGGCTCCCTCGAAGCGCGGGGCCCAGCCATCCTGCAGCCGGTATTCGGCCAGGGTCTCGAAGCTCTCCATTGACAGTTCGATCGTTTCGTCGGTTACCATCGCTCCGCCCTCCCTGGTCGACCGGGGCGCCTGGACAAAGGCCAACAGCACGAGCATCGCAGCGATGAACATGCTGGCAAACAGGTAACGTTTTGGGATCACTGCTGGCTCGAACCTCCAATCACATGATGCAATCATTCGAGGAGCAACTGCCATGAAACATGCCGGCCCCCTGGAAGTCGAGGTCAAGCTGCGCATCCCGTCCACCGGGGCCATGGCGCCGAGGCTGGCCCAGGCCGGGTTTGTGCTGGTCCATCCCGCGACCACCGAGGCGAACCGGCTGTGGGACCGGGCCGGGGAGCTGCTGGCCGGGGATTGCGCGCTGAGGACCAGGCAGTATGGCGACCGGGCGACCTTGACCTGGAAGGGGGCCAAGGTGGCCGATCCCCATTTGAAGATCCGGCCGGAAGTGGAGACCGGGGTGGCGGACGCCGGGGCGATGGAGGGGATTCTCCGGGCGCTCGGCTACCAACCGGTGCTCGAGATGGTGAAGACCCGGGCCATCTGGACCAGGGGTGAGCTGGAGGCCTGCCTGGACGACACGCCCTTCGGCAGCTTCCTGGAACTGGAAGGCTCCCGGGAGGAGATCGCCGCGGCCATGGCCGAACTGGCCCTGGACCCCGCCCAGATCGAGACGCGCAGCTACGCGGTGCTGTACTCCGAGGGGAACGGCATGGAAAGCCTGTGAATAGGCTCGTGTCGATGCAAATCAGCGGGTGGCGGCAGCGTAAAGAATACTGATCAGGCCCAGAGCACAGAGAGGGTCAGGGCAGCGGCTTTCGCAGCACCCCCGGAGCCAGGGCTTGGGCGCCGACCCACACCGCCCAGGCCCTGCTCGCTGCGCTCGCCGAAGCACTGCGTGCTTCGCGTCCATGGGGGGGCGGCCCTTCCGCATGCGAGCCTGTGGGTGACCGCCCCCCCATGTCCGTGCCGGGCCTGGGCTCAGGGTACGGAATGGCGCGCCCTGACTCCTCCAGGGGGCACCAAAGTCCTTGTCGCTATCCTGGGTTTGGGGCCCTTGCAACGATGGCTGAA
>Ga0316217_10006113_pt1 | contig 12086 bp, 8 predicted proteins | sample 1anoAmetaG_FD_203633 | JGI IMG/M metagenome (GOLD analysis project Ga0316217, IMG submission 203633) | Freshwater microbial communities from Trout Bog Lake, Wisconsin, USA - 1anoA | ecosystem: Environmental > Aquatic > Freshwater > Lake > Hypolimnion/Profundal zone | place: USA: Wisconsin... | reverse complement strand
GCGAGGTAGCTGTCGTATGTCATGGCGGTCGTGCGGGTGGTCCCGCCGCCGTTGGCGGTGAGGGTGACGCTCGAGATGCGGCCGTCGGCGTCGTAGGCGAAGGTCGTCGTGGGGAGCGTGGTGGTCCCTGGGTAAGAGACGCTCGTGACGCGGCCTAGGCTGTCGAGCTGTTCGAGGCGCTGGCGGCTGGCGGGTGAGGTGTGGAGCCAGTGGGCGGGGGTGGTGCCGGCGAGCGCGGTGAAGACAGAGGACCAGGGGGCCGTCTGCCTGTTGAGGGTGGTGAGGTCGGTAATGCTGCTCGGACCGAGGGCGCTCCCTGTCGAGGTCCGAGTGCGGGTCGACAGGTACGCCAGGCCCGACGGTGTCGTGCGGCTCATGGTGCCGACGTACGGGTCGAGCATTCCGAACTGCGGGTCGGGGGCCATCTGGGTGAGTGTCAGCGTGCCGTCTGGCGAGGTGGTCGTCCAGAGCCCGCCGGTCGATTCGGTCGAGAGGGAGGTGGCGCCGCTGGGGGCGATGGTGTTGCGCTGGTGGCTGCCGTTGGTGAGGGTGAAGTCCTGGTGCGTGGTGACGTGGCCTGCCGGGGAGGTGACGGACGTGGACCAGCTGGTCAGGGGTTCGACGCCGGGGGCGGGGCTGGTGACCGGGGAGTAGGCGACGCTCATCGTGTCGCCCGCGGGGTCGGTGTCGCGTACGAGGCGGCCGAGCGAGTCGTAGGTGTAGCTGTGGAGGCCGGACCTCGGGTCGACCAGCGAGGTCATGAGGCCGCTGGAGTAGGCGGCTTCGGTGGTTTCGCCGGCCGGGGTGGTGATGGCGATGGCGTGACCGCCGGGCTGGTCGAGGGTGAGGGTGGTCTGCTGGCCGCCGTTCGAGAAGGGGGGGGTGATGACGACGGTGGCGCCGCTGTAGGCGAGGGTCGTGGTTCCGCCGCGGGTTTCGGTGACGCCGGTGAGGCGGTTCTCCGCGTCGTACTGGAATGTGCGGAGGGTGGCGCCGGTCACCGGGTCGACGGTGGCGATGTGCTGGCCGTAGGTCGCGAAGACGTAGAGCTCCTTGCCGTCCTGGCTGGGGAGCGAGGTGGTGCCGGACGCGAACGAGGGGAAGGCCGGGACGACCTGGCGGAGGCGCGCCGGGGCGCTGCCGGAGCCGGAGTCCTGGAACACGACCGCGCCGCTCGGGGCGATCGTGATCGGTCCCGGCCCCGCGACGAGGCTGCCGACGGCGGGGCCGCTGTCGTTCTCTTGCGTGACGCTGGAGGCCGCGCCGCCCGCTGCCAGGTGTGCGACGCCGCTCGGGTCGATCGCGTAGACCGCCCCGGCTCCGTACGCGGTCACGTAGAGGTTGCCGTCCACGTCGACGGCAAGTCCGTCAACCGCTCCCCCGAGGCCGATGTCGATGGCGCGCTGGCCGTCGTTCTGCGCCGGCGTGAGGACGGGGTGCGACACGGTCTGGCCCACGTCCGGGTTGCCCGCGTAGGTGCTGATGAATCCGCTCCTCGGGTCGATGCGGCTGACGCGGCCTTCGTAATAACCCAGGTCGGCGACATAGATGGTGCCGTCCGGAGCGACGGCGACCGCGGTCGGGTCTTGCAGGCAGGCCATCGACGCGGGCTGACCGGCCACCCAGGGGCCGGTCGTCGCCCCCGCGGGGCAGCCGTGCTGGACCGATGCCGTGACCGTCACGAGCGAGCCGTTCGTGCCGATCCGGCGGACCGCGCCGCACCCCGCGTCGAGGACGAACAACGACCCTTCGGGCCCAAGCGCCATGCCGAAGGTCTGGTTGCCCATGGTCCCTTGCGTGGCCACGGTCGCGTCCTGGCAGCCGTTGGCAAGCTCCTGGCCGGCGATGGTCTGGATGGTCCCCGCCGCGGGGTCGATCACGTTCACCATGTCCAGGCCCGCCTCGTAGATGAGGCCGGTGGGGGAAACGGTCATGCTCTGGACGTTGCTGAGGTTGACGCTGGTCGCCTGCACGTTGCAGCCGACGAAGGGCCCCGCCGGACCGACGCCCGAGCCGTTGCCCGCCACCACCGAGACGGTGCCGCTGGCGCTCACCCGGACGACCTGCCCGTGCCGCGACGCGTACAGCGTCCCGTTCGGCGCCAGCGATGGATTCGTCAGGTTGGTCGTGCCGGGGAGCGTCTGGAGGACCGACGTTCCGGGGCTAACGGTGCGACGCTTGCCGTCGCCGCCCCAGAAGCTGTGCGAGTCCGGGGCGTACACGTGCTGTGGGCTGAGGGTCCAGCCGCCGAGGCCGAGGGGGGCCGAGTCCTCGACGCCGACCCGGAGCGTCCGGGTCTGCGAGATCGCGATCTGGTTGAGCGACCGGATCGGCGTCACGTCGAGCGGCGCGCCGGACGACGAGAACGCCCCGAACGAGATCGTGACCGCCTCGGGGTTGGCGCTCGGGGGGATCGCCACGTACTTCCCCGCGTACACGTACGAGACCGTGACCTCCGCCTCCTGCAGCCCCTCGACCGTGTTGCCGAACGCGTCCTTCTGGTCCCACGTCCAGATCTCGGTCTGGTTCGCGGTGAGCGAGGAAGGTGCGTAGTCGAGCGTGAAGGTCCGGCCCTGGATGACGATCTGCACCTCGACGCGCACCGGCTCGGGACCGGAAGGCGGCCACGCCGGCCCCGTCAGCGGGATCGGGATGTAGGGGAGCCTGCCGGGTGCACGTTCGCTCTGGTAGCGAAGGAAGTACGGCGTACCGGCCACGGCGATCTGCTGCTGGAGGATCGCGTTCTCGCAGTCGACGATCGACCCGCCGTCCACGTCGCTGCAGTTCGTGTTCGGGTCGGGGCCGGGAGGGCCGCTGTCCCCGGCCCCGCCCCCGTCCGGGCCGTCTCCGCCCGGGGGACCGCCGGCGTCGGACGGCGGCGCGAGCGGGAAGTTGCCGTCCCAGTCGCTGAAGTGGGGGGTATTGAACCGCCAGAGGTAGAGCGGCGTCGGGGTGCCTGCGTACGTCTGCCCGAGGAACGTCAGCTCGTCCTCGCTCAGGGTCACGGTCACCCCCGCGTCGGGCAACGGCTCGCTGACGACCGCCATGCAACCGGCGCCGGGGCAGCTCCCGGTGAAGCCGGTGATCTCGACGATGGCGCCATTCGGCGCCGGGACCCACGCGCCTTGCAGGTGGTCGTAATACCCCACCGGCACCGGTGGATTCACCCTCCCCGCCTGCGCAGGTCCGAACCCGATGAAGTCCTCGACGTAGAACGAGATCGGCTGGCTGAACGCGACGTCGGTCGCCCCCGCGGCCAGCGCCTCGTCCGAGCTCAGCTCGACGGCGTACGTGTAGGCCGTGTTCGCCGGCAGCTCGGCGGGCATCGCGGCGAGGCCGTTCGGTCCGTTCGTGTACTCCGTCGCGCGCACCGTGAGCGAAGCGGGGGCCGGACCGGTGCACTGACCTGCGGTGCATGTCCCCTGCGTGCAGGAGGTCGCGCACGACGTGACGCTCGTCCCGCACGGCCCGTACGTGAAGGTCGCCGTCGTCCCGGCCGGGAAGAAGACGCGGGCTGTGTGAGGCAGCGTCGGGCTCACCGGAGGTCCGCCGTCGAGCCCCTTCTCGTCGGCCTGGTCCGTGATGGTCGAGCCGTGCGCCGACTGCCAGGTCGAGTCCGAGAGGGCGATGTCGTTCGCGTTGGGGTCGAGAGGCGTCAGGTACACGTCCGGTATCGACGCGTACTGTTGCCAGCGCGTCAGCGTGTGCCGCTGCACGGACAGGTACTTCGTGCTTCCTGGCGGCCCCGCGTACACGACCGTGAGCTGGCCGCCGCCGTTGGCCGCGACCGCGTAGGTCCCGTCGGCGGCGGTGATCGACGTGCCGTACTCCGGATGTCCGAGGATGCTCACGGTGACCCCCGCGAGCGGCGCCCCGGCGGGTTGCGCCAGGACGCGCCCCCGGACGAGCGCGACCTGCGCGGGGACGATCGCCGGCCCGCCCACCATGCTCGCGAGGTTGGTCGCGACGGTGCCGTTCAGGGTGGGGACGCAGGTGCTTGGACCGTTCGTCACGCCGCCGTCCGGCATGCAGGTCGACGTGAAGCAGGCGTTCGTCGCGGCGGGTGCTTCGACGCACGTGCCGCTCACGTTGCAGGTCCCGCCGCACGCTCCCACGGAGCACGGCGTCCCCGCGGCCGCGACCGGGTTCGAACAACCGCCCGCGCCGCCGTCGCCCGTCGTGCAGGTGCCGGGGAGGTGGCAGGAGTCGGAGGGGGTGCAGGTGACGGGCGGGCCACCGACGCAGGTGCCGCTCTGGCAGGAGTCGCCCGTGGTGCAGCCGTTCCCGTCGCTGCACGCCGTACCGTTCGCGGCCACGGGGTTGGAGCACGCCCCGCTCGCGGGGTCGCACGAGCCCGCCACGTGACAAGCGTCCGCGGCCGAGCAGACGACCGGGTTCGACCCGACGCAGGCGCCGGACTGGCACGAGTCGCTCGTCGTGCAGGCGTTCCCGTCGTCGCAGCCGGTCCCGTTCGCGGCCACCGGGGCGGAGCATGCCCCCGTCGTCGGGTCACATGAGCCGCCCGTATGGCACTGGTCCGACGCGGAGCAGACCACGGGCGGTCCGCCGACGCAGGTGCCGGACTGGCACGAGTCGCCGGTCGTGCAAGCGTCGTTATCGCTGCAGCTCGTGCCGTCCGGAGCCGGCGGGTTCGAGCAGAGGCCCGTGCTCGGGGAGCACGTCCCCGCGACGCTGCACTGACCCGCGGCGGCGCAGACGACGGGGTTGCTCCCCGTGCAGACGCCAGCCTGGCAGCTGTTCGCCTGGAAGCAGAGGTTCGTGCCGCCGCACGTCGTACCGTCGGCTGCGGTCGGGTTGGAGCAGACGCCGGTACCCGGGGCGCAGACGCCGGCGACGTGGCACGCGTCGGAGGCGGTGCATGTCACGCCGGCGCAGAGGTTGCCGCCGACCAGCGACCCGAAGCCGTCCTGACACGTCACCGTGGCGCCGGAGTTCATCACGACCTGCGCCGCGGACAGCGCCCCCGTGAACTTCGACGTGTTGACGGTGACGAGCGCGTTCGTGGCGACGACGAGCGCCTGGACCTGCGCGCCGGAGTTGAGGGCGATCCCCGACGAGGTCTCGAAGTACATCACGAGCGACTTCGCGGTGAGCGCCGAGCCCGCGGCCGGACCGGCGTACGAGCCGCTGTTGAAGCTCGCGGGCCCCGTGACCGAGAGCGTCGTCGCCGCCGTGACCGCGAGCGTCGCGCCGCTGTTGAGCGTGAGGGAGGAGAAGACGTAGGTGCCGCCGCTCAGGGTGAGCTTGGCGCTCGAGTTGACGGTGACGCCGGCGTAGGCGCCGGGCGCGAGCGTCCGGGAGGCGCCCGAGTTCAGCGTGACGGCCGTGGTCCCCGCGGTCGCCGGGGGGGGCGTGGGCGGGGCGGGCATCGTCGGGAAGGCAGACACCGCCCCGTGCGTCGAGCCGCTGTTCCCCGTCACCTTGCTCGTGTCGATGGGACCGAGGGAGGCGCCGCTGTTGAGGTAGACGCTGGACGCGTAGAGCGTCTGGCTCGACTGGATCGACGCGCCCGAGTTGAAGTAGGCCGCGGCGCCGCCGCCGAGGAACGGCCCCGTCGACTTCTCCACGCCGACGTTGCAGCCCGTGATGAGCGAGCCCGCGTTCATCTCGAGGGCCTCGGTCGCGTAGACCGCGAAGGCTCCGATGCTCGGCGAGATCGGAGCCGCGTCGCTCCCGGAGTCGCCGGAGAGGGCCTGCGCCGACGAGCCGACGGGCCCCTCCGCGCTCGGGCTCGGCTCAGGACGCGCGCACCCTTGCGCGAGAACCAGCGCGCCGACAATCGGCAGCGCCGCGAGGAGTCTGCGACGAACGACAGCGCCCGCCACCGCGTGCCACGTGCGAACGGACATTGCATCTCCCCCGCCTGGGGCCCACACCCGCCTTGGAGACGTCGCAGGCCGAGCGCACGTCGCCTCGCCGGCACCATCGCGGTCCGGACGCCGAGATCTTGGCCGCGCTTCCTCCCGACCGCCATGCCCTGCCGAAGGTACCTATCTCAGGGTATTGACATGCCACCAGCCTCGCGCAGCACCCGCTCGACCGCGGCGTGCAACGAGAGGTCCCCCGTGCGCCGGAGGATGTTCGTCACGTGCTTGTGGATGGTCTGAGGGGACGAGCCACGCGCGATCGCGATGTCCTCCCGCGTCTCCCCCTGACAGGCCCTCAATAGGACGTCGCCTTCGGCGCTCGAGAGCCTTGACGCGCTGGCGCACGCTCGGACCACAAGCTCGACGCGGTCGTCCATCGACAGGCCACGAGGCGCGGTCGTGGCCCTCGTCAGGAAGCGCGAGAATCGACGCTCCAGCACCGGCTTCAGGAGGAGGCCGGCGCCGAGGTCGTAGGCACGATTCGCGACGTCGACCGCATTGGAACCAGTGACGACGAGGGCGGGGAGAGACTCCGACCGTTCGCACGCCCACCGAGGAGATCCACTTCGCGAACATCCGCGCAAGTCGCGCGTCGTCGTCGACGACCAGGAAGCGGCACGGCTCCACGCGCGCGACGCTATCACACGCAAGTCCCCCGCCGCACGCGGCCCCTCGACTGGCGACGCGTGCGGCGGGTGCGCTCTTACTGCCTGCCTCTCTTCTCTCTACCTACGCGTTGACCGTCACGGCCTTCGGCGGGGCCGCGGGGGCGGTAGCGGCCTTGACCGCCTCCGCCGTCGCTGCCGCCGAGGCCGCCGCCGAGGCCGCGGCCTTCGCGTTCTTCTTCTTCGTGGCGGTCGCCGTCCTGGCGCTCGCCTTCGCCGCGTTGAACATCTGCGCCAGCCCCGGATACGTCGTGGCCAGTGTGGAGTTCTTCGCGGCTGCGATGAGGAAGAGCGGCTTCAGCTCGTCGAGGAGCGTGATGGCCACCTTCCACGCCATGGCGTCCTGGGCGCGCACGTACGCGTCCCACGTCTCCGTGGGGCCGCGCATCATGCGCCAGCGCATGGCGACGCTGACGGCGTTGGCGGTCGCGACAGCGTCCGGGGCCGCCGTGCCGAGCACGGTGAGATAGTCGGCGAACTTGCCGAGGTCGCTCACCGTGCCCATCGCCGCCGCCAGCTCCGTCTTCGTGGGGTGGAAGCCCCGGAAGTCGGCCATGTTCGGCGCGATGAAGCCGTCAGGCGGCGTGGGGAGCGTCACCGCCGGCGGCGCCGCGACGACGTTCGACACCGTCGTCGTGGCAGCCGGAGAGGGGGACGCAGCGGTCGTCGTCGGCGTGCTACCGGGCGACGTGATGGGGGACAGGACGGCCGTGGGCAGTCCGGTCACGGAGGTGGGGCTCGGCGGAGCCGCCACGGTGGCCGTCGGGATTTGCGTGACCGACGGAGGGGGGCTCGCCGCGCCGGGCGCCACGTAGGGCGTCAGGGCGGCGGGCCTGCGCTTGCGCCCGGAAGCGGCGCGCGCGGTGGTGGTGGTGTGCTGGACGGTGATCGACTTGGTCGGGTTCGGCTTTTTCAATGGGCACCTGGGGGGGAAATGGGGAGCTGGACAGCAAGACAAGCGAAGGGATGGAGAGGTCGGGAGCCCGCGAGGCTCGAGCGGCGCGCCGGTGGGCCGCGCGCGAGCCGCGCCCCGCTGCGGGCGAAGCGGTCGCCGGGGTGGACGCGGGGCTCGCCATCGGGGGCGAAGGACTCGCCCTGCAGGGCGAAACTTTCGCGATCGATGGCGAAAAACTCGCGATGGATGGCGAAAAACTCGCGATGGATGGCGAAAAACTCGTGATCGATGGCGAAAAACTCGCGATGGGTGGCGAAAGTTTCGCGATGGGTGGCGAAAGTTTCGCGATGGATGGCGAAAAACTCGCGATCGGGGGTGAAGAACTCGCCTTGCATGGCGAAACGTCGGCGATGGGTAGCGAGACACTCGCCACCAGGGGCGAGCGACACGCTGTCGGTGCGTCGCGCGAGGCCGCACATCGTGGGGAGGTCGACGAGCGTCACAGGCCCCTCCTCGCCCGCCGGTACGCGGCGCCACGTCGACCGGTGATGCGCCTCGCCCGCCGCTGCTCCGGCCTCGGCTCCGGGGTGAAGCGCCGCGGCCGACGCGGCGGCTCACGGTGGCGATGGCGCCGAGACCCGTCGTGCAGCCCATCCCGGTCGACGCGCGGGAGCGGCGCGGGGCGGGCACGGCGGATCTCGCGATGGCGTCGACGCGCCTCCATCCAGGCCGCGATGCGCTCATGAAGGCCTCGCGAGACGAGGCGAACCGACTCGGCGATCTCCTCGAAGCGCGAGAGCGCCGCCACGCTCGCCTCGAAGGCCGCGAGGACGCGTCGGTCGTGGTTCGCGTCGGGCGTGGCGCCGAGGGCGAGGCGTGCCTGGAGAATGTCGTCCTCGAAGGCGATGACGAGGAGGGCCGACCAGACCGGGTGCGGGGCATCGCGGTTCGCGTCGAGGAGGTCGACGAGGACGTGGTCGCGCCAGGGGGCGGGCTCGTCGGGTCCCGTCGCCTCGCCGAGGGGGTACGGGCGCTCGCCGCGCACGAAGCGCGCGACGTCACGCACCGTCGTCAGCCGGCAGAGAGCGCGGTAACCGTCGCGCTCCTGGGCGTAGTGCAGCCGGTGGTGCCACGCGGCGTCATCGGCCGCGAGGCGGGGGGAGTCGTGGTCGGGATGGATGATCGAGAAGGTCGAGCGAAGGTTCATGGCGGTTGGCCCTTTCACCCTCTCCCGGCCGTCAGAAAGCCGAATTCCGGGGACTATCTTCAGGCCCGTGACGATTTCTGACGGACGCCCCTCCGGGGGCGTCGCCACGGCACGTGGGCGCCTCCGCGTTTCGGGTGGCCGGGGAGTCGTCAGGACGGCGTGGGTCGGCGCGCATCGAGAACGACGCAACTCCGGCGCGCGGCGGCCGATGGGGGAGGACGGAACCGTCGGGATGAGACGACGGTCGTTTCCTCCTGACTGTGCCCTGAAGGAAGGGGCCAACCGGGCGGGAGCGGCCCGTGACGATGGCCTGCCCGACCCCACCCGATGGCCGGAAGCGCGGAAACTTGGCGCCGCCCCGCTTCGTGATAGGGAGCAGAAATGGGCGACAGCCCCGACAGCCCGGACCTCGCCGCCCTCCACCGGGCCCGGGTCCGCGCGCTGCCAGTCGAGGAGGTGTCGCGCTGGCTGGCCAAGAAGGCCTTCCACCTCGGCGTCCCGGCGTCGGCCATCGAGGACCTTGTCCAGGCAGCGTTCCTGGCGCTCGTGAAGAAGGGGGCCGAGAAGTGGGAGCCGGCGAAGGACCCGAAGGCCCAGGTGTTCCTCGTGCGCGCCATGGAGGACGCCCTGTCGGCCCAGCGGAAGAAGCGCCAGCGCCAGCGCACCGACCTCGACACGGAGGCGGTCGAGGAGGCGCCGCCGTCGTCGGACCCGGGTCCGGCGCGCGCCGCGATGGACAACGAGGAGGCCACGTGGGCGCGGGCGCGCCTGCTGGAGGGGCTCGCCGGCTCGCCGCTCGCGACCCAGATCGTCCGGCTCTGCATGGCAGAGGGGGAGCTGAAGCCCGCCACGCTCGCCGAGCGCCTCGGCGTGCAGGTCCGACAGGTCTACACGGCGCAGGAGCGGATCGCGGAGGAGATGGCGAAGATTTCGGTGCTCGCCCGGCGCCGCGATGCCACCCTGAAGGGGCGCACATGATCGGCAAGAAGCCAGAGACGCCGCTGGAGCAGTGGGAGGCGGTGGCCGCGTTCGCGCGCGGCGCGGCGCCGGCGAGCGTCGACGACCGGACGGACGCCGAGATCGCGGCCGAGCTGCGCGCGCGCGGCGTCGACCCCGAGCGCATCGGGGAGAACACGCGCGCCTTCGTCGAGCAGATGCTGGCGGAGGAGGAGGCCGAGGAGGCGCGCGCCGAGGTCCCGGTCGCGTCGCCCAGCGGGCCGGCTCACGACCCGGTCGTCACCGCCGCGCCCGACTCACGCCCCGTCGTCGTCGAGGCGCAGGCCGCGGTGCCCGAGGAGCCCGCGCGCGTCATCCCCATCGGTCGCCGCGGGCCACGCGCGCGCTGGACGGTCGTCCTGCTCGCCGCGGCCGTCGTCCTCGCGCTCGGCGCCGGGGCCGCCGTCGGCATCGCGGTCCGCGACCGGTCGCCGCGCACGCCCCTCGGCCCCGACCCGCTGGTCCCCCGCCGTCGCGAGGATCCGATGATCGCGCTGCAGCTCGCCGCGAGGTTGCGCGACGAGGCGCGGGACGAGTGCACGCGGCAGGAGTGGGCGACGTGCCAGGCGAAGCTCGACGACGCCCGCGCGCTCGACCCGGCGGGCGACCGCGACCCGGACGTGCAGGCCTACCGCGCGAGGGCCGCGGCGGGCTTGAAGGAAGAGGAGAGGCGGGCGCCTGCACCCGACAAGGGGCCGAAGGGGCCTGACAAGGGGCCTCGCGCGCCCTGACGCGACGCGGGGGGGCCTACGACCCCCCCCCGTGCCCCCCATCCACAGCCCCCGCCGCCGGGGCCGGCTGCGCGTCGGCGACGTTGAACTGCAGGTGCCTCCCCGGCATCTTCTTGAGCGGCCGGCGCGGGACGACGAAGCTCGTATCGGCGGGCGGCGCCGCGGGGGGGACGTCGCTCCGGTCCTCGCAGTTCTGACACCCGCTCACGCCGAGCGGGAGCAGGAGGAGCGCGGCCAGCGCCGGCCAGGTGACCAGGTTCAGCATCGTGGGCTCCGCCATGGTGGGGTCGTGCGGCCCTGTCCGGCCGCCAAAATGCGACGAGGCCGAGCGATGACTTCGCCCGGCCTCGTGCAGGTCAGCTTCGTCCTCGGGACGAAGCGTCGACTAGAACCCGGCGTCCGCGCCGCCGCAGAGCAGGCCGATGAGGGCCGACTCGGAGGTGGCGGTCGGGGCCGCGTCGCCCTGGTTGATGTCCTGGTTGATGAGGGCGATGCACTTGTCGTACGGGCCGGTGCCCGTCGCGGTCGACTCGCCGGCGCAGTCGGCCTTGGCCTTGGCGAGGTAGCTCGCGCAGGCGCCGGTGTCGACGGCCGACGTGCAGTTCTGCAGCGACGAGAAGTCGGTCGACGACTGCGGGATCGCGCAGAGCGGGAGGCAGACGGCGAACTCGCAGGCGTTGAGGGCCATGAGGTCCATGCCGCACGCCGTCCCCTTCGCGGGGTCGGCCGCCATGACGCAGCCGCCGGCGTTGGGGCCCGCGTTCACTTCGTACGCGCTGGTCGGGTCGCCCGCCGTCGCCTCGACGCCGAGGATGAGCTCATAGCCCCACTTGGCCGGGAACGGCTGGCCGGGGATGAGGAACGTGAGGTAGCAGTTGCCGCAGGCGTTGGCGCCGCCGTCCGTGGCCGCGCCGGCCGTGAGCGTCGTGTCGCAGGCGTTCTGCCCTGCGTCGGTCGTCGCGACGGCGCAGCCGCCGAGCGCCGTGGTCTCGGCGGACGTGCAGCCCGAGCCGATGATGCCCGTGGGGGGCGTGAAGCCGACGGGGGCCGTCGTGGGGGGGTTGGCGCAGGTGGTGCCGCCCGTGGTGCCGGTGCCCGAGCCCGTGGTGCCGGTGCCCGTCCCCGTCCCCGGGTGCCCCGTGCCGGTGCCCGTCCCCGGGTTCCCCGTGCCGGTGCCGGTGCCGGTGCCCGTCGTGCCCGTCCCCGAGCCCGTCGTCGCCGTCTTGCAGTAGCCGGCCGTCTGGGCCGCCGAGTAGGTCGCCGCGCAGTTCGTCGCGTTCCCCGCCGTCGCGACACCCGAACACTGGGTGGTCGTGGCCGCCGGCATCCCGCCGGTGCCGCAGCAGGCCGCGAGCGTCGTGCACGCCGCGGCGGTGCCGCCGGTGCTCGCGTCGTTCCCGCCCGAGGGGGTCGAGCTGCTGGAGCTGCACGCCGCCGCCGTGACGGCAGCAGAAAACACTACTGAGAGGGCGAAGAGATTTCGGCGGAGGTTCATGGCGGGGCACCATACTCGCGCGTTCGATCGGGTCAAGAACGTCCGCGTCGTTTCGGTGACGAAAGCGCACGCCGCACGCGCGGGCGCACAGCGCGTTCCACCGCGGCAGGAAAGCTACCGCCGGGCTCGCCGCGCGAGGCTCGCGCCTCTCACCGAACGGAGGGGAGCGCTATGCGGACAGAGCCGCGGGCGTCGCGCCCCCTGGTCGC
>Ga0316217_10006112_pt1 | contig 12088 bp, 13 predicted proteins | sample 1anoAmetaG_FD_203633 | JGI IMG/M metagenome (GOLD analysis project Ga0316217, IMG submission 203633) | Freshwater microbial communities from Trout Bog Lake, Wisconsin, USA - 1anoA | ecosystem: Environmental > Aquatic > Freshwater > Lake > Hypolimnion/Profundal zone | place: USA: Wisconsin... | reverse complement strand
TCAATCCAGCCATGGATGCGACCGTTGGTGGTGTAGCCGTGCGGGTTCTCTCCCACCCAGCCGTGATGATGCACGGTCGAGTGCAAGGGTTGCGCGGCGTCGCCGACATAATGGCTCAGCGTCCCCATGATATAGACGACGTCTTGCTGGGCGTTGGCAATTTCCTCCGCCGTGCCGCCGCTCGTTTCGAAGGTCTTGAGGTAGGCGAAATTGGATTTCAGCTTCCCGTAGTTTTCCGTGATCGCCCAGGGCACGAACCCGATCAGTTCGCGCGTGTGATCGTGGTTCTTTTCTGCATTGATGGGGGGCACCTGGTCCGGGTGCGCCTTGCGGAAGCTGATTAGCTCGGCCGCAAACTCGTAGCGGAAAACCGGTAGCGACTCCGGTTTAAGTCCGTACACCGCCAGTTCCTCGAGGTCCAGGTAATGGTCCGGCGCCGAGCAGTGGGAGAAAGACACGTCCTGCACGTTGCGCCAGCGGTCTGGTTCGCCCGAGAGAAAAAGAATGCGCTCCTCGGCTGCCGGTGTATGCACGAACGCCGGGAAATTCGTCGGCAAACTGGCGAGCGCCAACTGATTGACGACCCGGTGATACGTGTAATCCCACCCCAGCGCGGAATGGGGGAGAAGTTGCAGTGAGGCGATGAGTCCGAGGGCGCAAACCGTTGGTCGTTTCATAAATCGTCTTAAGTCTTCGGGGGGGGTTCTATCTTTGGAAATACATTCGGACGCCCACCGCACAGGATGAACATCGATCGGGGAACGCCCCCCATAATCGCGTCATCGCCGACAGGCCGGTACAGTGGCCAAGGGCAAGTTTCTGGACGTCCCGGCTACGAAGCGCGGCGATCGTCTTCTCCAACCTTTCAGGACTGGCTGTCCCCAGGTGTAGCCCGCCAAGAATGGCGTGAATTGGCCTGCCGTTGGTGAGGCGCTGGACGTAATTGAGCGTGTTGACCACCCCCGCGTGACCGCAACCGAGCAGCACCACCAAGCCGTCCTGCGTGTCAAAGAAAAGCGCCTGGTCATCCAGCAGCGGATCGGGTTGAACGAAAGCTGCGTCGGAGAAAAAAGGGCCGCCGGTGTCTTCAAAGGCGCTCGGACGTGGAATTTCTCCGGTGACAAGGATGCCGTCCAGCACTTCGGTGGGTTCGCTCGTCCAGACTACGGCTTCGGCTGCGTCTCGGATGCCCCTTGCGCTCGCCTCATCCATTCCGATCGAGGGGTTGGCGCCATCGGCATCGCGGACAAACTTCGGAGAAAGAGCGGCAGGGTGCAGAAAAAGCCGGGCTTTCGGCGCTGCTTCGTGGGCGGCCGCCAGGCCTCCCGTGTGGTCGTTGTGGCCATGGCTTAGAACGATGGCCTCAGTTTCTGCCAAGCTGACGCCCAGCAGGAGCGCGTTGTGCAGAAGCAAATCGCTCTGGCCGGTGTCAAAGAGGAGGCTGCGCTGCCCCACCTGGAGGTGGAAGGCCAGACCATGCTCCGCTAGCAAGCCGCGGGCATAAACGCTGTTCTCCATGAGTGTCGTGATGATGATGGCTTTACTCATGATCCTGCATGAATTTAGCTGTGGCGGTGGCTTTGACGCAACCTTCCTGATTCAACTCGGCCCGCATGAGGTAGAGCGGCGGATGGGGCTTTTCCATCCAGGCACGGACGACCATCTCGCAGCCAATCGCCACGGGGCTGCGGTAGCGCACCTTCAATTCCGCGGTAACCGCCACATGGCCGTGAGCGAACAGGCAATTGGTCATGGCCCCGTCCAGCAACGAGGCGATCATGCCCCCATGCAACCGTCCCGGGTAGCCTTCCAGGGCGGGGTGTCCCAGAAACGAGGCAGTGACGCTGCCATCGTCGTTGACGTCGAATTCCAATGCCAAGCCATAAGGGTTCGATCCGCTGCAGACCAGGCAGAAGGGATGAGCCTTGGCCTTCATGGCCTTGAGTTGGGTGTTGCCAGAACGCATGTCAAATCACAGGAGAGAAAGCAATTGGCGTGCCAGGAGGCTGAAGCTGGGTGATCCGGCTTCAAGCGAAGCCAAAACGCCGCTTCTGGGCAGGCCGAGCTTGGCATTTTGCAACACCTCCGCCGACATCCGCTCGTTCGTGCTGGTGTCGCCACGGTCGGCGGCATAGATTGCGAGCGATGTTGGATAACCTGCTGGACTATGTCCCGGATGGCGTATTCACGGTGGATGCGGACTGGCGTGTGACGTTTTTTAACCGCGCCGCCGAGCAGATCACCGGCATCCAGCGCGCCGACGCCATCGGCCAGCGCTGCTGCGACGTGTTTCGCGCCAGCATCTGTGAGCACGCGTGTGCCTTAAAGCAAACCCTCTCCACGAGCCGCCGGGTGGTTAATCGAGTGGTTTATATCGTTGATGCCCGGGGCCAGAAAATTCCCATCAGCATTTCCACGGCAGCCCTGCGGGACAAGCGCGGCCGCATCATTGGCGGGGTGGAGAGCTTTCGCGATTTGCGCCTCGTTGAAGAGTTGCACCGGGAGTTGCAGCAGCAGAATTCCTTTTCGGACATCATCGGGCGCAGTGCGGCGATGCGCCAGATCTTCGAAATCCTGCCGCAGATTGCCGAGAGCGACAGCACGGTGCTCATCGAAGGGGTCAGCGGCACGGGGAAGGAACTCTTTGCGCGCGCGGTGCATAACCTGTCCCGGCGGCGCGCCAAGAAGTTCGTGGCGATCAATTGCGGGGCGTTGCCCGACAATTTGCTGGAATCGGAGCTGTTTGGCTACAAAGCGGGCGCGTTTACGGATGCACGGCGCGACAAGCCGGGCCGGTTCGCGCTGGCGGAGGGCGGCACCATTTTCCTGGATGAGATCGGCGATATTTCACCGGCGATGCAAGCCCGGCTATTGCGCGTGTTACAGGAGCGGGTGTTTGAGCCACTGGGCGGGGTGGAACCGGTAAAGGCTGACGTGCGCGTCATCGCGGCCACGAACAAGAGCTTGAGCAAGCTGGTGGAACAGGGACGCTTTCGCGAGGACCTTTTCTATCGGATTCACGTCGTTCGGATCGAACTGCCCAGCCTCCGGGACCGCCGCGAGGACATCCCGCTGCTCATCGATCATTTCATCGCACGGTTTAATCGGCTCAGGGGCAAAGATATTGCGGGGATTTCCGAGGAGGTGCTCGCGCGCCTCATGGAGCACCCATTCCCCGGCAACGTGCGGGAATTGGAGAATATTATCGAGCACGCCTTTGTGTTGTGCCAAGGCGGGGTGATCGAACTGAAACACCTGCCGCCGGCGCTGAGGGGCGGTACGCTGGGCGAAGCGTTCCGCCGCGGTAAGGCCATGACGTTGGAGTCGATGGAAAAGCTGCTGATCACGGACGCGCTACGCCGGAACGGTGAAAACCGGCAGAAGGCGGCGAAGGAGTTGGGCATCAATGCCAGCACGCTCTTCCGCAAGCTGAAGGCATTGAAGCTGGCCACAAGTGCCAGGAGGCCTTGAGTTTGGCACGATTCAAGCGCGATCCGTGTTCAAACCTATGTGAGCAACTTGATGTCCGAACCGATCTAAAGCCATGCTGAACGAACACGATGAAGAGGTGCATTTGCGGTGCCGTCGCCTGGGCCACGAGGTGGCCTTCGGATACTGCCGGCAAGAAACCGGCGGCAAGCCCTGCCGGCTAATCCTGGACTGCTGGTGGGAACGGTTCGATGTGCGCGCCTTTCTGCAGGCGCATTTGCCGGAAGAAGCCATGGTTCAAGTGGAGCGCGCCGGCGCCTCTCCACCTCTCCCCAAAATGTTGAGCCTCGTGGAACTGATCCAGCAAGCAAAAGAGCGGGTGGAGGCCGCAAATCCCAAATCTGGTACCCCGCCGAAATCGGCGCCTTGAGCAAGCTTGGGCCTCCCTGAGTCGGCGACCGTCAGGTCGCCGCCCCCATGAGTTGACTTTAGCTAGACGCAAGGTCGAGACTCTCGAATTGCCACGGGTGCCCCAGCCGGGAGTGGCGTTTTGCAACGGACCGCAGCCGGCTCGGGTGGTTCGAAGCCTGGGAGTTCACCCCGATTCACGCCGAGATTTGCGTTATTCGTTTGATAATTCGGCGTTGGCACGAAACTCGCGTTACGGGAGGTGTGCTGATTGCGGTGCCCAATTGCCAAAGCCGTGTGTCGCCCGTCTTCGATGTGGCGTCGCGGCTGCTTATGGTTCGTCTCAAAGGCGACGCCGAATTGGAGCGCCGGGAAGTCGTCCTGTTTGAGAACCAGCCTGGGGGAATCGTCCGCAGTTTGACGGAATTGGGCATCAAGGTGCTCATCTGCGGAGGCATCTCGCAGGGGTTGCAGGCTGCGTTGGAACAGGTGGGCATACGCGTTTTGCCACAAATCTGTGGTGAACTCGACTCGGTGATCGCCGCCTATCGCCTGGGGACGCTGGGCCAGCCAGAGTTCGCCATGCCTGGCTGCTGCGGCCATCGTTGGAAGGTTGGGCGGCGGGCTGCCCGCTGCCGAAAGGGTCCTGATTCTGGCCGACCCCGAGCATCGCAGCACTTGTAAATGCGATGAAGAAAAGGGGATCGGCCATGTGGGGCGGCTGGCGTAGCCGCTAGCTGAAGTCGCTCGTTCGGAACGGTGGAGTTTACGCTGGTAACTGTTTTTAGTTAATAACCAATAAACGAAAGATAATCATGAAACATGTCATTCCTGTTGAAAACGGAAGTCCTAATGCCCCCTTCGGCGACAGCCAGGAGGTTCCCATAATTGCCGTGCCCACCCGCGCCAACCGCACCGTCGATGACCACTTTGGCCATTGCGCCCAGTTCACGCTTTTCAGTGTGAGCGGGGACCAGGTCGTTCAAGAGACCGGGACCGTGCTTTCGCCGCCGGGCTGTGGATGCAAGTCGAATATTGCCGCTATTCTCAAACAGAAGGGCGTTTCGATCCTGCTGGCGGGCAGCATGGGAGAGGGCGCGATGAATGTGCTCCAACGACAAGGCATTCAAGTCCATCGCGGCTGCTCTGGCGACGCTTCCAAAGCCGTCGAAGCTTTTCTGGCGGGCCAATGGAAAGACTCCGGCATAGCCTGCGCGCAGCATCATGAACACGGCGGCCACGGCCCACACGAGGGAAATTGCCATCAACCATAAACAAAGAATCCGCCCAGCAAAGCTGAAAGCAAGAAAATGACAACTACATCCAATGCCGTTGATACCGCTCCCACCGCCCGCATCCCACTGATCGGCGAAACCGCTCCCGCCTTTAAGGCGCACACCACGCAGGGTCCCATCCACTTCCCAAAAGATTACGAGGGCAAATGGGTCATCCTGTTCAGCCACCCGGCGGACTTCACGCCGGTCTGCACCACCGAGTTCATGACCTTCGCCACCATGATGCCCGAGTTCAAGGCGCTAAACTGCGAGTTGGTCGGCCTGTCCATTGACAGTCACTACGCGCACATCGCCTGGCTGCGCACCATCAAGGAGAAAATCAAATACAGGAACATGGCCAACGTGGAAGTCACCTTCCCGCTTATCGCGGATGTGAAGATGGAGGTGGCCAAGACGTACGGCATGGTCCAACCCGCCGCGAGCGATACCCAGGCGGTGCGCGCCGTCTTCCTCATTGATCCCAAGGCGAAGATTCGTGCCATCCTCTATTACCCGCTGTCGAATGGGCGCAATTTCCCGGAACTCAAACGGCTGTTGATTGCCCTGCAAACGACCGACCAGCATGGGTGTGCCACGCCCGCGGACTGGCAGCCCGGCGACGATGTCATCGTGCCGCCACCTGGCTCCTGCGGCACGGCCAAAGAGCGCATGGAGAAGCCGGACCCGGACGCCTACGCGCTCGACTGGTTCATGACGTTCAAGAGACTGCCTAAGGACAGGCTGAGCCTGCCCCCCGCCGCCAAAAGCTGATATCGCACGAACAAGCCAGACAACCACCTCAGAACACAAGTCGGAACATCCAGGAACGGCGGTTCAGCCTCTTCTCGTTACGGCTGGGCCTCCGTTATGCCTGAATACCTGAACGCAGAACTATGAAAGTCATCGGACTGATTGGCGGTATGAGCTGGGAATCAACGGCCACATACTACAACCTGATTAACCAAGCGGTGAAGGAACGATTAGGAGGGTTGCATTCTGCGGAATGCGTCCTCTACTCCGTTGATTTTGCTGAAGTGGCCGATTTGCAGCGCCAGGGTAAGTGGACGAAGGCGGCTCAGTTGCTCGCCGCCGCAGCCCAAAATGTCGAGAGGGCCGGTGCGGACCTGGTTCTGATATGCACCAACACCATGCACAAGGTGGCCGATCAAATCCAGGCCGGCATCCGCGTTCCGCTGTTGCACATCGTTGATGTGACCGCCGAGAAGATTAAGCAAGCGGGCATCCGGCGGGTGGGCCTGTTGGGGACACGATTCACGATGGAGGACGATTTCTACCGTGGACGGTTGACCGGTCAATTCGGCTTGGAAGTGATTACTCCGGAGAGCGAGGATCGCGAAACCGTGCATCGCATCATTTACGAGGAACTTTGTCTCGGCAACATCCGCACGGAGTCCAAAGCGCGGTTGGCCGGCATCATGGGCCGGTTGGGGGAGAGGGGCGCAGAAGGGATTATCTTGGGTTGCACGGAGCTGGGACTCCTCAGCAGTGCGAAGGACAGTCGCGTTCGGCTGTTCGACACGACGCATCTGCATGCGCTGGCCGCCGTCGAATATGCGCTAACTTTATGACGATTTCCCGATGACCAACCCGACAACCATGGCGTTTTCCTGCCTATCCCTTGGTCGGCCTTGGCGGCAATCATCGCATTAGCGCGGGCAGCCCTCCCGGCGTTGCTGTGTTCAAAGTGGCTCTCGGTCTTTTCGTGAAGCAAGAATATTTTCAAACCGCTGCACGGCCAGGCTCCGGTCCCTGCCACGCAGCCTTTGGAGGTGAAGCGGCCGGCGGATCTCGAAGTCCTTCACTAGGATGATAGCCAGCGAGCCGAACTTGACTTCCAGCCCAATCGCCAGTCGGGAGACAATCGCAAGGCCAATACCGGCGACGACGGCGTGCTTTATCGTCTCGGTGGCGGCAAGCGAGATTATGGGTTTCACCGCAAGCCCTCGCGCCGCCAGAGCCTGCTCTATGACGGCCCTGGTGCCGGAGCCTTCCTCTCGCAAGATAAACGGCTCCCGGCAAAGCTCGTCCAGCATAACTTGCTTCCTCCCCAACAAGCGATGACCAGGGGGTGCAATGGCCACCAATTCGTCCTGATGGAATACCCGGGAATCCAAATCCTGCTCTTCAATGATGCCTTCAGTCATCCCTACCTCAATCACACCGTCGGTTAAACACCGCTGGATGTCCCGCGTATTGGCAATCTCCAATTGGAGTTCGATGTCCGGGTATTGGCGATGAAACTCACCGAAGACCTGGGGCAGCAGGTAAGCCGCGATGGTCGTGCTGGCGCCCACAGCCAGCCGTCCCCTCCTGAGACCCCGGAACTCATCGATGGCGCGCGCGGCTTCCCCCTCCAGCGCGTTGAGGCGGCGCGCGTATTCGGCCAGCAACCTCCCGGCGTCGGTCAGGCGAACGCCTCTGGGCAACCGATCCAGCAGGCGCAACCCCAACACCCCCTCCAACTCTCCAATCTGTTTGGATACGGCGGGTTGGCTCACGTGAAGCCGCTCCGCCGCACCAGTGACGCTGCCCGCTTCCGCCACCGCATGAAACAGCGCGACATGGTTTCGATTCATGCCATGACGCTAGGCTATGGCTCGTATAGATACAATGTATTTGTGTTATGCGTTGGGATCTCCAGAATGGGCCTCACAAATGAACGATATGACCGATGCCCCACGAGCAAAACTCTCGCACAATGAGGAATTGAAGGCCGCCAGCCCGACCCTGGCCGGGACCATCAGCGCGGCGCTGGCCGATTCCGCCACGGATCGTTTTTCGGACGACGATGGCGAGTTCCTCAAGTTTCACGGGATCTACCAGAGCGATGATCGCGACCGGCGAAAGACGGGCAAACATTACATCTTCCTGGTCCGCGCTCGTGTGCCGGGAGGGATAATGCCGCCCGAGCACTATCTGACCTACGACCGGCTGGCTTCCCAATTTGGCAACAATTCCTTGCGCCTTACGTCGCGGCAAACCTTGCAGTTGCACGGCGTCGTAAAGTCGGGGTTGGGACCAGTGATGCGAGCCATTCACGAGAGCCTGGCCACCACCCTGGCGGCTTGTGGAGATGTAGCGCGAAATGTCATGGCCCCGCCTACGCCGGCGACGAGCTCTTTGGTCGAGGAGGTGCAGGCGGATGCGCGCCGAGTTTCCGATGCTCTGCTCCCACTCGCGCCCGCCTACCACCAGATTTGGCTGGAGGGCCACGAACTGAACCTGCAGGACGAAGCGGCGAAGAGCTTTGTGGATCCACTTTATGGCCGGACTTATTTACCGCGCAAGTTCAAGATCGCGTTTGCGATTCCGCCCCTCAATGATGTGGATGTCTTCACCCACTGCCTCGGATTCGTGGCCATCGTGGAACAGGAGCGACTCGCGGGTTATAGCCTGCTGGCTGGCGGCGGGCTGGGAATGAGCTTTGGCAATGCGGAAACCTATCCGCGCCTGGCGGAACAAGTTGGTTTTGTGCCGCGCGAGCAGGTCGTCGCGGCAGCGCGGGCCGCGCTGACGATCCATCGGGATTTTGGCGACCGGACGAATCGCAAGCACGCGCGGCTCAAATACCTTCTGCAAGAGAAGGGCTTAGAATGGTTTCGCAGCCAGTTGGAGGATCGCCTGGGGTTCAAATTGCAGCCCGCGCGGCGGTTCGAGTTCAGCGGACAGGGCGACCGGTTCGGCTGGCATCGGCAAGCCGACGGAAGCTATTTCCTCGGGCTTTATGTGGAGAACGGGCGAATCAAAGACACGGACCATTGCCAGATGAAGACTGCGCTGCGGGCGGTCATCGAGCGTTTTGTGAGCGAGGTGCGGCTAACGCCATCACAGAACTTGCTGCTGGCGAACGTGGCGGATGCGGACCGCGAGCCGATTACCCGAATGCTGGCGGAGCACGGCGTGCGGGTGGAGCACCAAGCCACGGCCATCCGCCGCTCGGCCATGGCGTGCCCGTCATTACCGACTTGCGGACGGGCGCTGGCTGAGGCCGAGCGGGCTTTTCCCGACCTTCTGAAGAGAGTCGAACAACTGCTGCACGAGGCCGGCCTGGAAGAGGAGGAGATCATCATTCGCATGACGGGCTGTCCGAATGGGTGCGTCCGACCGCTGCTGGCCGAGATTGGATTGGTTGGCAAGGCGCCGAACAAATACCACCTTTACCTCGGCGGCAACCACGCCAGCACTCGCCTCAACCAGTTATTCAAGGAAAGTCTCAAACCCGCGGAACTCGTGAGCGAATTGCGCCCCCTGTTCATGCGCTTCGCTCGGGAGCGAAATGCCGGAGAACGGTTTGGGGATTTCTGCCAGCGGGTCATCCTGGAGGGGCGGCGCGCGGCGAACTAACGCCTTTGGGTATATCCGAATATCTCTGATTAGCAACCTTGGCAATATGTCGAACAACTTGAATTCACAACCCTCCGCAAGCTCGGGTGGCAGTAACCAGCAGATGACGGGCCGCAGACCTAAAATCAACGAAGATTGGCTCTCGTTTTGGCTCGGCTTCGCCGTCTTCTTGCTGTCCCTGGGCGTTTTCCTGGGGACCGACCTGTTGGGCTTTGCCGCGAAAGTGGGCACCTGGACCGACCTGTCGAAGGCAATTGTGCCGGTGGCAAGCTCGTTCAAATGGATGCCCGCCTGGTTGAGCGTGTTCTCGACCTACCTGTTCATGGGTTTGGTCGTAGGCGTGGGGAATTGGCTGCTAGGCGGGAGCCTCAAGAAGTTCAGCGTCGCCTTTACCCTGGTGTTTGGGATCAGCTTCGCCTGCTGGGTCTTAGGCAACCACGCCAACGTCGCGGCAACCACGCCCGCGGAATTCAAGAAGTTCGGCATTGGGTGGTCGCTGAAATTGACGGGCGAGGCGGGTTTTGTCCTGGCGCTGCTGGCGGGGTTGATCATCGGCAATTTGTTCCCCCGGGTGGCGGTGCTATTGAAGGAGGCCCTGAAGCCCGAGTTGTTCGTGAAGGCGGCCATTGTCCTTATGGGGGCGGGTGTCGGCATCAAGGCTTTGGAGAATTCGAGCCTGGCCTGGGGGATCATGTTCCGGGGGCTCTGTGCGATCGTCGAAGCCTATTTGATTTATTGGGCGGTGATTTATTACATCGCACGAAAGTACTTCAAATTCAACCGGGAGTGGGCCGCGCCCCTGGCCTCGGGCATTAGCATCTGCGGCGTCTCGGCTGCCATTGCGACCGGCGGCGCGATCCGGGCGCGGCCCACCGTGCCCATCATGGTCTCCTCGCTGGTGGTGGTGTTCGCCGTAGTGGAATTGCTGCTGCTCCCATTCCTGGCCCAGACGTTTTTGTGGAAGGAACCGCTCGTGGCGGGGGCGTGGATGGGCCTGGCGGTCAAGACCGACGGGGCGGCCACAGCGGCGGGGGCGGTGACCGACGCCCTGATCCTGGCGAAGGCGGCGGGCCATGGCATCATCTACGAGAAAGACTGGATTCTCAATACCGCGACGAGCATCAAGGTGTTCATCGATATCTTCATTGGCATCTGGGCGTTCGTCCTGGCCTACATCTGGGCGAACCATATCGAGAAACGCGAGGGCGACAAGGTGCGCGCGGCCGAGATCTGGCAGCGGTTTCCCAAGTTTATCATCGGCTATGCCCTGACCTTCGGCCTCTTCCTGGCGCTCGGTCTCGCGTTCCCTTCCTTGATTAGGGCCGAGAGTACCGTTCCGGTATCCAGGGAGGTGCAGCGGACGGACCCTGGGACAGGCAAAGAGCGTTTGGAAAAAGTGCCGGTCATGAAGGAGGTGTCGCAGGTGGACCCGGTCAGCGGGAAGTCTACGGTTGTACGGGTGCCCGAGACGCGGAAGGAGACCAAGCCGGGGCCGGCGAAGAACTCCACCGAGCAGGCCAACGTTTTCCGGGTGCTCTTTTTCTGCCTCACCTTTTTCACCATCGGCGTGGTCTCGAATTTCAGAAAGCTCTGGGAGGAGGGCATCGGCAAACTGGCCGCGGTCTACGTGGTGGGCCTGTTCGGATTCATCATTTGGTTCGGCCTGATTGTCTCCTGGGTCTTCTTCGGCGGCGTGCATCCGCCCATCGTCCACCCCTAAAGCTGAGTCGTGAGCCAGTTGTCCAATTTCAACTCAACCTGAGATTTATGCCTGAAGAACCGAGAATTGCCGATGAGCTCAAGAAAATGCGGGAGGAATACGAGCCCCTGCTGCCGATCGAGAAGAAGTTGGTCGCCTGGAGCCTGGGGATCGGGCTCACGCTGCTCGTCCTCTTATATTTCGTGAGCAAAATGCTGCCCGACAGTCATCGGCCCCTGTGAGCAAGAGATCTGTTTTGGACGGAGATAGTGCAGCGGTATCTGGATTGGAACGAGCATTCGAAAGGGGTGCGGGTGAGTTACTTCCGTTCGAGCCTGCTTGTCAAGCACGGCTGGCAGCAGAACAGGAGTTCTCATTTTGCCGCGGGCTCCGGCCTAGCTTCTGGATGTGTCGTGAACGACCGGCGTTGAGGGGGGCATTGCGTGTGCGCCGAGGTTTAAGGGAATCCGGCGCATTTGCACCCTGCACGACGAGATTCTATTTGCATATAAGTATCACCTGCTGCTTATAATCATGGAGGCGACATGAGCTCGGCAGAAAAGCAGCAGCGGATGACGCAGTTCTTCGCGGCACACCAGCAGCGTGGGTTGCCGGTCACCACACAGCGCCGCGCCGTCTTTGAGGCGATCCTGGACCGTGCGGACCATCCGACCGCCGACCAGCTTTACCGCGCCGTCCGGGGTTAACTCCCCCAGATTTCTCGCATGACGGTGCATCGCATCCTGGGTAATTTCGTGTCCCTCGGCCTGGTGGCCAAAACCTGTCATCCCGGCTCGGCGGCGCGCTTCGACCCCAAGCTCCACCAGCATCACCACCTGGTTTGCCTGGACTGCGGACGCATCATTGACGTGGAGGATGCGCGTCTTAACCACATCCCCTGGCCGAAGGTCGA
>Ga0316217_10006111_pt1 | contig 12090 bp, 11 predicted proteins | sample 1anoAmetaG_FD_203633 | JGI IMG/M metagenome (GOLD analysis project Ga0316217, IMG submission 203633) | Freshwater microbial communities from Trout Bog Lake, Wisconsin, USA - 1anoA | ecosystem: Environmental > Aquatic > Freshwater > Lake > Hypolimnion/Profundal zone | place: USA: Wisconsin... | reverse complement strand
TATCAAAATTACTATTAAATAATCAAAATGACGTTTTGCCTTCGAGAACATTTTTCATATAAATAATGTACCCCTCAGAAAACTGTCTCCCAATTCGCTTCAACATTATTAGGTTTGATATTAATTTCCGAATGTTTTGAATAAAACCAGTACACATCATAAGTAATCTATTACTTGGAAACATTCTTACTGTTTCAAAAATTATTTTGAAAATCAGCTAAACTTAAATTCATACTTTTTACAGCTCATCCAAAATAACAGAATTATGCAAAAAATGATGGGTTTCATCAAATAATGCACTATGTCGCTAAATTATTCTTTGATAGAAATTTGAAAATATGCAATCTCATAGTTCTGTAGAATATAGTTTAAAAATGTAAAGAAAAAACGTAGATTCGCTGACCTAGAATAATTCAACCAACCGCAAAACTAACACAGATCACGTCATCTCCAACAAGGCGACTCAACACCGTATACCCTCCTTGGATCCCATCATCAATGTATACAAAATCGCTGACAAATCACATAATCATACTCCATCAACAACGCCTGCGCCCATCAGCTCCTTCCGAGTCGATAAAAACCAGGTCACCTTTTATGGCAAAGAACCGTTTTCCTAAACCATCACAGTCCAAAACATAGGCAAAGTGCCTCTTAAATTGTTTTTAACTATCCCTAAAACATCCTTCTTCCACATCAAGTAGGACTGTCGCAATTTCACTCTTTCAACAGGCATGCTTAAAAAAGTCATCATATCCATGACTAAAATACCGCAAGACGATAGCTGCCTAGATTATGTCTAAATAAAAACTGAGAGTAAAGACATTAATATTTAGAGAATACCTAGAAAGTTAGTCTCAATTGGAATCTTATCAAGCCCTCCACCTCGTACGAACCGATACTTGATCTTGAGAAAGTATAAACTGGCAGGAACCATAATGCCAGCATCAAATTTACCAACACTTCGCTAGAACTTACAAAGATGATTAAGATACTTAAAGATCCTTTGGATAACATCCAGCTCCACCCTGACCATTTTTCAATTAAGCCTCAGCAAACTATGGAGGTCTAGATAGTTGTGAGTCCACAAAAAGCAGGAGTTTATCATCACAAACTTACTATATAGTAAGAAGGGCAGCTTTTGCAACCTCTGGAAGTTGTATATGCCGCAATCGACTGCATTTATAAAATCTAGGAAGAAGACGGGCTCACCGCTAAAGAACTAGATTTTGGAACATTGCTTAGGGGAACTAAGAAATAAATGTCTGTTTGGGCTCACAACTCAGGTCCCAGAGATGTTTAGTTAAGAATAAAGGTTAAGATAGGCAAAGGCTTGAGAGCTTAATCTACTTTGCAATCTCCGCAATAGTTAGGAATTGAAAGTTCTTCAACAGTAATTGATCCTCAAACAAAAAATATAAAGATTCCAGCTTTTTCGAGAGCCAGAATCCCTATGGTGGCATACGTTCAAGCCTAATAACGGCAAAAACAACTAGTTTAGCGTCTAGCTCGCAGTGAAGGATTAACCATTCCATTGAAACAAAAGCTGTAAAAGGAGGATACTGTACATCAGTAAGTTCTAGTGTGTGAATTCATAGAATCTCCAAAAGCCACAGATAATTTACTTCCTGGCAAGACAACAACATCAGTGGTGCCTATGAGAGTTTGTTTTTCGCTACCCGCCCTTAAGATAAGTCCTTCTTCAATCTCCTTAGGCTCCATTTACGCTGAGGCGTCAATTAGTTCTTCTCTTGCTATTGAAAATTTAAGTAATAATTGTAAATTGCATCTACAGATAGGCAAAATCTTTAATTCTGAGTCCTTCCTCAATAATTAAAGTTTGGACTGTAAGGAACTGCAAGTTATGGACATCGTTACTCGTGCCCATAATTTGGGTCATTTTAAAGGGAATTTAGATATTATAGTGTCTTCGATCTATGTCATCAAAATTCCCATCTAGTACTAGGTTATAGCGGCTGATCCCCAAAAAAAACTTTTTCAAACCTTGTACCAATCAGGGGTCCACCAATAAGGGACCATAAATTTAGCTAATACGATTTCTCTAGCTGATAGAGAAAAGCATCGTAAAAAATACAATGCACCAGCTTTTAGAACAGGCCTAGTTAAAAACAAGAGCAGCGCCTCACTTATGCAACAAAACTACAACGTCAACAGCAATAATTCGATAAGAAACAGCAGCACTGGCAAATCAAAAGATGCTAGTATTTATGAAAAGGAAATCAACGATACTATTTGTACACCCAACGAAAGACTCATGTCTGCCCAGACCAAAAACTATCCTCTTTTTGTTACTAAGAAGATAGACAAATATCTGCCTTTCCAGGAGCTCAAATAATCTAAAAAGCTGCAAAAAACTAGAAACTGCAAAGATTATTTTCCAGGGCAGCTTAGAAGGCAGCCGAAAAATCGCAAAGAAGCCTAAGAGATTTAGAGATAGCTTACTCCTTAAGAACTAAAGCAGATTACCATAAGTAATAAAGTCATATCTTTTGGGAGAATTTTCGTTAAAAGTCAATCCTAAAAGGAGTGGAGTATCATTAATTAGACTGAATGCGCGATATTCGTCCAGCTGAAAGACAACGCCAGCGATCAAAGAAAATCAAGCATGATTTCCGGCTCTGACTATGAGCCTCAAATAATCCCAGTCCATGGAGCAGGAAGGTTCAAAATATGTTTGTTGGCTTCAATTTGTGGCAAATTCGAAACAACAATCAGCTATACAATCAACAACACCCATACCTTCCAACTACTAGTCACAGCCTAGGTTGAACTGGCAAGTCTTTCTCTGAACAAAACCCAGTTGAAAATGAATTATGCTGATGAACAAGATCTTCTTCTTACCGAAAGCTTTATACTGAGGAATGAAGGAAATACTATCACTCGCTTCTCGATCACACAGCCTACTGACAAATTCAAGGTTCATCCCTTAGAGGGATAGATAAAACCAACAGAATGTTTACTCATAAGTGTAGTCTAGAACGAAAAGTATTTTCCAATAATCCAAGCAGGCTAAACTCAAGCATCAAAAGGATTAAAGAGCTATAGTTCCCTATCTCAAATGTAGTAAAGAATACTGATAAAAGTAGTTGATGGTAATGATATTTCCCTAAAGGTCATTACACAAGCAGGCGTGGCTGACCCTCGCTGCCTAGTAAAATAGCAGCGGATCAATTTCGGCTGTACTATTGTCTCTAAATAAAAATCTAAAACTTTTCAGCTCAAAAACCTCAGTCGTATGCTCTCCCTTTTCCAAATAATTAATGATGAATGCGCATAATTCCTCACCTTTGATTGCATCAAGGGCAGAATTCCGCCTGAGGGAAACAAATAAATCACAGTTACCTATAAAAGTTCTGTTATTCATAGCTTTAGTTCCTCTTTCAAAGTCTTGGTAAAGGGAGGTCTAATCATTAATGTCCCAATTTCTGCTGAATCAATCGCTCCTGAAATTAGCATCACTTAAGCTAACTTTTCCTTTGGATAGATTTGTTGTGATACTGCGGTGGTCAGACCGATAAGTATTAAGAACAACTCTTAAATTCCTGTTTAACTCTTCCTTGATACTCGACGACGTGAAAGAGGAGTATAGTATTTGTATCCTTCGTTTTGGGGAGCCAGTACTCAGCCTATTCGTGATGGTTATGCCTTCAAAAAAACAACTGCAAGCCTATCCAACTATGGCAAAGGAAATGGCCTATAATAAGAAATTATTGAGAACGCGATAAGAGAACACGGAGTGCATCGTATAAAAATTTAGCCCAAGTCCATCTACAGTTTCAACTTCGTCTTCAAACCTGCAACTGCAGGTTATTATTAGTTCATCCTACCGATATTCCTCTAGGGATTTATTCGCAATGATTCCCTTTCTAAAGTCGTGAGCTGCCTAGTTATATAGCCACGATTTATCATTGAGCCTTCAGTTGTAAGTTTCAAGAGGAAAATAATAAACGATAAAGACAACGGATGTTTTCATCCTTTTGTTGAATACCTCACACTCAGGAATCCCACCAATAATAAGCTAAGTTGGAAACTCGACGTTACTGCAACGAATAAGAGTAGTTCTTTCACCAGCTATAGCACAACTAGCCTCTTCAACCGCTCTGCTATAAAGTAGAGCACCATAATGGCTCAAAAAAGTTGTTTCTAAATCGAACATAAGAGAGGTTAGCTTGGCCCTAAAGAGTCTGTCTCAATCAATGTGAGTTTTAGTCCAATTGAATAAGGCCTTTACTTCCACAAAATTCCACTTTTCATTTACAACTAAGAAAAAGGTACTTTCCAACAATAAGCTGAGGTTAGGCTTGAAGGATAAGGAAAATATCCATCATTGACCTTCAACCGTAGATAACTTATCTTGCCTGCTGTGCCTTTAGGGATCTAGGCTATAGGTTTGTTTGAAGTTTACAATGAAGGCTATGAAGCCATTAATCTAAAGCATCGATTTGAAATCGCTGATATGTAAGGAAATCCTTACGTATCCAAAGGCAATCTTGGTGGTTAAAACGGATTGCCAGAGCTATCAGTAGTTTTTCCTTAAGGTAACAAGCTCAGCAACAACAAAAAACAGCTGATCGTAATGATAAAGTTCGTCTCCAGAAAAGTGTCCTCTTTCACTTGCAAGCTATAGATATATGATGATGCCACTGATTGTAGAATATACACTTTGCCGATTTCAGCAACTGCTGATAATTCCTTACTTACAACATTTACTTATCTTGCTGATCCTGAAAATATCTATAAACTTGAGGAAGTTCCATTGGATCAAGATAAAAAACCTAAGAAGATTTAGGAGAATATCACAACTTCAATAATGCTGAAAAGTAATGACGGAAGAAACCTAATTGACCGCTACCACAGTGTCTATTAAAACCTTACTTCCTAAAGCTTTCAATTTGATTGCAAAATAGTCAAAAGATGGCTCAATCACTTTTTGAGATAATAAAAAGTTCGTGAATTTCCTGCTGATATTGCTCAAAACTCAGAAGTGTTACTCAAGCTAATCCACAGACTTACAGGCAGAAAATAGTTTGATGGTAATTACTAAATCTAAGTTTAAGGCGTTAAGGAGCTCCTCAACGGACATTGCTCTAATAAACTACAGTTCTATATCTACATAATCCGGCTGCTGAAGCAAATAAACTGTCTTTTGAACCATATTCGTCCATAATTTCTTCTTGAGAAGTAAGATTTCTTGCAGTTCATGTCTCAAGATGCTGGTTGGAAACTATACGGCTCATACTATATCAAATATCAATAAATCTTACACAAATAAGCTTGGCTGATTTTGATTTACCAGCTAATCAGTCAATTCTGGTGCCAAAGGCAAAAGCTCTAAAACCAAAGCTACAAAATACAGTCAAATGTCTATTCTGCGCCTGAGCTTTCAGTTTTAAGATGGGTTAAATCCTGCTACTAAGCTGTAAACTAACTTTAAGAAACAAAAAACAGGTTTCTTTCTTTTGGCAAAGATTATAAAGATTGCATTGCGCCAATCAACTGTCTGCTTAGATATGCCTTACCAACCAAAAAGTCAAAACTAGTCTAAGGGCTAAGTAAAAGACCTATAACTTCTGCAGAATTTGATGACAACATCAAAATTCTTTACCAATTGCTTGAAAAATTGAATGTAGTGCCTCTTGTTTACTAAGATGAATACCCTTTTTGCAATGATAAGTAGATATTTTTGCTTATGTATCAGCTGTACTAGTTGCTTCCTCAGCTGCTTCCTAAAGGACCTCCCATCGTTTTTGCTTGCTAACTTGGGGAATCTGCAACACGGACTATATAAATAAAGAATCCATCGACTAAAACTGTTTACTATTGGGTTAAAATTTAGGGAAGCCGCGATTTTCAAGCTTAAGATAAAGAGAGTATTTCAATATAGCCGAAAGGAGTTTTGAATTTTTCAGTAGAGTTCAAAGGCAGATTATCTGTTTAGCAAGTCGCCTATCTTAGCTTTTTGAGTAAACAATAGGGGGAAGCAAACAGTGGCAATGGCACTGCTTTGGTCTTCGAATTAAGAAGTAAAATAACTGGAAGAAAAAGTATTAAGACTTTGGAAACTATTACTTGTCCTCTCTATGACTCTTCCTGTGCCAAAGTTTTAGTCTAAAACCCCTTTGAAGAAAGCTAAATCGCAACTTTTTCAGTCACCTTGAATTAGTAATTCACTGAACCTAAATTTATAAACGCTCAACGCAAAACTACACAAAATAGTTACATACTGTCTTAAAACACTGAAGATTTCAAGCCAATCAGTCAATTTTATTGTGAGATAGACTCAGTCAAAATAAAAAGAGGTTCAGCAGCGACCATCTAAATCTATTTCAACCCAGTCAGACTTTGTAAAACAAAATGCTTCCTCGTTTTCCATGACCCATCCGTAGGAGAATTCCAATACTAGGTTAATGCAATCACTGAAATACCTCGGCCGCTTCAAGAATTACGCATCCAGCAATCAGTTTGGGTCGGAACTCGCGAAAGTGTGGAACTTGTGCTGCCAATGTACAACAGCTATATGTTAAAGTGTTAGGCGATGCTATAGCAAAGATATTCTTAGAAGATGCACCGCAATAGAGAAATCAATTAAGAGAAGTTTAAGCTTGAGTTGAATATGGATCCTAAAATTATTGAACATATTCATTTTCCTACTGAAGTTATTCTAAAAGGCGTGAAAAAATAAGCTGTGGAGCTGCAAAATAAAATAAAACTTGATTGCAATTTCAGCTGTGTTTTGAAGGATCTATCGCTTGACTTCTTACTCCTAGGAGATTCTTAAAGAGAAGTTCAAGATGTGCGAAGGTTCAAAGTGGCAATAACTATCCTCCATCGTCCACTTACCCAATAACTTACTATGACGACACCAGCTAGAAAAAGCCTAGTCCAGCAAATACCCATCTAAAACCTAACAATCAAAGATTGGAAGCTCAAAACTTCTATTATATAGAACTAGTCGAACAGCTTTAGTCTAAAGTAAGGTGAGAAATGCGTATTCAAATAGTTTGTAGTAAAGAAAGGCCAGTCCCAAAGTATCAACATATACTTCTAGCCTAAATGGGTTATGCGTAGTTCAAGCAAAGTTATCATCCATAATCTCACCACAAATGAGCAAATCATTTTAACTATCAAAGGGCTAGCTGAGGAACCACTTTCTGAGGATCACATTCACATTAAAGCACGCACAGAGTAATCTACTGTACACACCATCAATATCACAAATCCTTACTCTTAGAAACTAGTTTATAAAGTGATTAGCGATATTGAGGAGCTGCAACTTCCTCCTGAAATTATCATGGATCCTCAAGAAACTACATCTTTCAACATTTTTGCTGTGAGTGCTGGAGGTGCATCTCAGGTTGGCTTTCTAAAATTTGTCGAACCTATTGAGGGTCGATTTTTTTGGTATTCTGTAACACTTTAGAATGCTGATAAAAAGGCTAGGGAATTTTTAGTCTAACTTTCTACTGAAATAGGCAGCTAAGTGTAGAAATACATAGAGTTCAAAAACCCATTCTCTAAGATTCTTCACTTTAAAGTATAATACCCCAAAGATATTGGGTTGTAAGCCAGGTAAGACTTCACAATTGCTCCTCATGGCGTCTATCAGTATCGGATTAAGTATCAACCATAGCGTCCCAACCAAAAGGAAATCAGCCTTAAAGCCTCCAATCGCTAAGTAGGAATTTTCATCTACAAAATCAGGCTTAATGCGAGGTAGGAGATCAAAAGAAAAGCATTTCAGTTGAGTGTTGAGGTCGGAAAGTCCGGCTACCTTGACTTTAAGTTATAAAATCCTCGCAAATAGCCCTTGAAAGTTAACTACTCTGTCTCTAATCTGGTTTCATTTTTCGTCTAGGCTCCAGAGCAGCTGATGCCTGGTTAGAATCAATGTAAAATTCGGTTCACTCCCTCAGCTTAAGGTAAATAAACCTGTAATGTCCGTGTTTGGGGGTAGTACTTCCCAACAAGATACTTTTAGATCTAGGGAATGGGGATTGCTCCTTATTCTATTGAAACCATTCAAATGAAATCTCGAGTGGGTGAGGCTATACTAGAAGTGATCCGCTTTAAAAATCCCAATCCAAAACACACAAGATAAGGCGTCAGAATCAACTTGACTTAGAATGACCATGGTAATTTCAAACTGTCTGGGTCCAATACAGGAAATTAATGGCTTACAGACGTAGATGAAATTTTGGGGATCCCAGTCTAATTCAGCCCTAAAGAAAAAGGCTACTTTGAATCTGTAATGACCATACAATGCTTTCACTACCAATGGAAATACTTACTCAAAGGAAGCACCAATTTCAGGTAGGCCTAAAAAATACAAGAAGAACTCAAGGCAGTGTCAAAAGAATAAATTATCCAAAGATTAAAGATAAATGTGCCTGATTACTACGAGCAACCTCCAAATTATTTTGATCAGATTTAAGTTCAGCATCAGGATAAAAAGATGCAGAAACTATTGAGAAGCTGGCTCAAACTCAAACTGACACATCCTTAAGAAGAGTAGTCCTTATAGAACGTAATAGTTCTGCTTATCAAATTCAGACCCAAAAAACCAATCAAGTAACTAGCCAAGCTAGTACTCTCCAACTCAAAGTAGGAAGGGCCTACACTCACATGCAATCTTCAACTAACCGTCACTCCGAACCAACCTGAATCTACAATTGACCTCGAAATTGAAGCAATAAAGACCATGACCTTTGATTTGAATGGCTTAGGCCTGCAAGCAACCGTGAGTGCCAAAATGTCCAAAGGAAACCACTGCTAAGTCGAGCGTATCGGAGACGCTGTTAGACTGCGCTTCAAGCCAACTCATCTGCTTTTCACACGCACCAAAATCTATACAGACAACTTGATCATCGAAAACGAAGAAGAGCAGTGGAATTACACGGTCCGCTTTACCCTCAGAAAATGATTATGATATTTTATGTAACTATTTAGAAGAGATACGGCAGATGTTGAAAGAATATCATCACTTATCGCATAGCTAATCAAGTGCACGAACTAATTCAGCCATTTGGAGCTCTTTTTTAGAAGGAGGTGGTCTCTCCGGTCCCAGGTGGTACCCAGCCTATAAATGGTTCAGGTAAATAACTTCCTACTCCAGTATTTAGTCAATTATTCCTGCGAAGATTTCATCAAAATGTACCAAGTAGCTGCTGATCAAACTTGCAGAAAGGCGACCAAGCAACTAATTGTTATTGCATCCTTCTAGCCTCAACTTTACCTTATTTTCAATCTCCTGCTCAGCTTTCAACCGGCCTATCTCCATGTCAAGCAAATAGAGTTCTTTCTGCCTGTCGCCTCCCAGCTGCAAAATAGTCATTGCTTTATCCTAAGTGCCTAAATCTTGCTACGCAGGCATGTAATCTATGGGATTCTATACATATTTTTCAAATAGCTATTCCTGTATCTTTCGGCTTTCTTTTTGTTACCTTCTCTTTCCTCGAAGATTTTGCTCATCATTTGCGAACACCGAGTCAAACTACTTGGTTTTTAGCATACTCTGCTTTATTTTTAGCCTACGCTCATTTTCAATTCTCATAGCGTTATAGTCATTAAGATATTTATCTATTCTCATGTTCCTACGTAGATCGTTAGTAGGCAACTATGATTCCACTTGCGTCCTTTATACCAAACGATTCAAGTATTTGCTTCGTTCATGAGTGTAGAATAAAGGATGAGATGCAGGCAAAGTTTAGTCGTCTTAGACTTTACCCAAAATAGTTCGATGGGGTACTCCTCTCATTATCCAAAAATATAATTGTAATTATAAGTTCAAATGCAAAAAAACAAAAAATTACTCACTGAAGCAGCGCAATAACCCAAAAGAGGCCTAAAAATCAACGAGTCGCCCAAAAAAGTTGGAAAACTCAAACTGGGCCTACTTCTGTAACAATAGAAAGAGAAATAATTCCAGCAAATAAACTAATCAGTCCGTCAAAGGCTGTAATAACCTGCCTCTTCATCAAAAGTAATCATAATTTTACGAAGTAAAAAAACTACAACCCCTATGAGACGAGCTACTTGACTGATTTGGCCATCTGGAAGTAGTATTGCCAGTCTACCGAAAAATATTAACAGGCAGGTATTAGTCTGAAATGGCCTTACTATTTCAGTGTCTCAGCAAATAAGCCCAAGTAATGATTGATTGTGCCATTTGTTCAACTTTTTATGACCAGTTATGACAATCAGAGTTGATAGGCTACGGTTGGCGAAGACAACTACAGTTAAAATAATCATTTATAGGGTCTGAATGGAGTTTGGTAGTAGGAATTCCGCAAAGTCGTGTCTTTAGATGCAGTAGAATTCTTAATTTTATTCAAAACTCTACTCATGTCCTCCTGCAAATCCTGCAGCTAGGCAGTCAGAGACCCGCCTTCTTTGTCCTTCTCGACAGCCTGGCCCAATGCCAGCAGTTCCTTTATCTTCGCGACCAACTTGCTCGAGTAGTTGCGAGCCAGCAATCTCATGCAGTATTCTATATGTTTGGTGTTGAAAGACCCAGCTAAAATTTTATTGGATTTATGCCAAATATAAAAGTGCTGTGGAGTACTGCCGCTCACAATCATGAGCACTATTAAGGCAAGACTAAAGTAGTCGTCGTTTATCGAGCTGCCTACAGGTTTGATCATCGTGCAGCTGAGATTGTTGAGCAACTGTTCGCTGAGGAATTGCTATCTATCTCCCTGCAGCACCATGCTGTAGGAAGTCAAATCTAGATGAACCCTGATGTACTTGTGGTGGCTGACACGTCGGTGATCTTGAAATACCCGTTTCTACAAAGTATGGTATCCAAGTTGACGCAATTATGTGTGGCTCCCAGGTTGTAGAGTGCCTGCAGTCCGAGCTCCACCCCATAAATCAACCCGAACAGCCCCTTCTCGTTCATTTCTTCACCTCTCAGCTTCAGATCCAGCAAATACTCGCGCAGGGTTCTGGGCATGAACTCGTAAAATAACGAAACATGCACCTCATACCCACAATCCACCACATTAAACTTATGCAACCTTACTGGATAAGTCTTAATTTACCCACGTGCTTTGATTTTATGTTCGTACGTTTCTCAAGCTACAGACTGATCTTGTCCGCCAACCCTTACTTGTTCGACACTTTTTTCTATATTAGCGCCAACTGCTTCCCGTCCTCGTGGCACACCTCGTACTCACCGTAGGCGGTGTTTTAGTTTTTTATCTAGCGGCATTATTCGCAGTTTTGGTTCCCCATCAAGATTGAGTTATAAGGTCAACGGAATGATATAATATGGATTAACCACCAAAACCACAAAGTAATAAGCATGATTATTCTCTACAACTTATAACTATCCTATCTGAACAAACTCGCTCCAAAAGGCATCAGTTAGGCAAAAATTTGTATATAATGGCATGAGGCTAAACCAATCAGTATGAGCACCAAATTAGGGGCAGAGGGTAGATGATAAGCTTAAAAAAATCAAATTTTGGATGGTTTTGTTTCCAATCTCATGGCTAAAATACATAAGCAGTATGACTTTTAGCTCTTTGGCAAATAATGGCAGCAAGTAAAAATGGACTTTGCATATCAAGAAAAGCAATTTACATTTTAGCTCTGTACTACAATCAACAGAAAAGTTAACGAAATTTAAGACAAATTCATGCGTTTTATGAAACAACAATGTCTGGTCTAACAACATTCCAAAATAACAAACTCTTTCTGCATCATCTTTTTTCAGCCCACAGAATTATTTCACATAATTGCCCATCCAAAAGGCGAGAGCAGCTAACAACAAAATAGATATTACGACATCAAGTCTTTTGAATATGACTACTTCAATTTTTAGCAATTTTTTAGTTTGGGCTTGATCGCTTAGCATTTGACTGTCAGATCAACAAAAAATGCTGATTTTGGGTTATAGATAGTTTTAACGCATTATTCCAATAGCTATTTCGCTTTTTGTAAAATAGCTTATGCTCCAGCTCTCAACACCAATAAAAGCGCCGTTTTGAGCTTGCTTCGATTTCCTGCAAATAGAAGGTATAAAGCACGAGAATTCACCTATACGCCGCTAAGTTCAGGCTTTCCTAG
>Ga0316217_10006110_pt1 | contig 12090 bp, 7 predicted proteins | sample 1anoAmetaG_FD_203633 | JGI IMG/M metagenome (GOLD analysis project Ga0316217, IMG submission 203633) | Freshwater microbial communities from Trout Bog Lake, Wisconsin, USA - 1anoA | ecosystem: Environmental > Aquatic > Freshwater > Lake > Hypolimnion/Profundal zone | place: USA: Wisconsin... | reverse complement strand
CATTGGCGAGCCACGCGCGGGCGTCAGCGTAGAGCCTGCCGTAGGCGTCCAGCGCTTTGGGACTGATGCCCGCCGGCACGCCGGGATGCCAGATGCCGAACGGGCTGACGCCGAATTGCACCCACGGTTTCGCGGCCTTGACGGACTGCGAAACTTTCTGGATGAACTGGTTCACATTCGCGCGCCGCCAGTTATCGCGGGTCAGGCCGGTGGCCACGCCATATTTTTTCCAGCTCGCGTCATCGGGAAAATCCAGTTCGCGTTTCATCCAGTCCTTTTGCAGATACGGATAAAAATAATCGTCAAAGACCACGCCATCCACATCGTAGCGTTTCACCACGTCGAGCACGGCGGCGATGGTGCGCACCCGCGTTTCCGGCTCGCCCGGATCCAGAATCGTTTGGTTGCCATAATGCCGGATGATTTCCGGATGCGTGCGGATGACGTGATTGGCCGCCGGCGGCGACTTGGCTTCGGGATGCGCGGCGCGGAAGGGATTGAACCACGCGTGAATTTCCAGTCCGCGCTGGTGCGCCTCGGCCACGGCGAACGCAAGCGGATCGTAAAACGGCGACGGCGCGCGGCCCTGGACGCCGGTGAGATATTCCGACCACGGTTCCAGCGGCGAGGCGTAAAGCGCGTCGCACGCCGGGCGCACCTGAAAAAAGACGGCGTTCAAGTGCAACTGAACCGCTTGGTCCAGCAGCGAAATGAGTTCCGCCTTTTGCTGCGCGATGGGCAGGCCGGGCTGGGACGGCCAGTCAATGTTCGCCACGGTGGTGATCCAGGCGCCGCGCAATTCGCGGGCCGGCGGCGGCGCGGAAATTTTTTCGTCCGCCGCAAAAAGCATTGCGGGCAGCAGCAACAGGGACGCGATGATTGAACTGGTCCGGTTCATGCGTTGGCAAATGAGACGCGGGCCGCGGCCTTTTGGCAATGGTTTTCTGCGTTAGCCCGCAAATTGACAACGCGAAGACGATTTGTTTTACTCATGTCGTTGCAGCCTAAATCCGGTCTCCCTCCTGAAGCCGGATACGGGGGAACCTAATTCCCAAGCGATTGGGACGGGGCGCAGAGATTCCGGCGACGGGATTTCAGGCCACTTTCAAGGCCCAGCCCGCCAGCTAACCTCGTCGGCCGTTGGAAGGGCGATCCTCTGGAGCGCAGTGCGCCTCCACGTTCACCCGGAGCTTAACGCGGAAATAGAATTATGAATGTGTTTCGTTTGGCGAAAGACGTGGTGATCGGCCGGGCGCGGAATATTTCCGACAAAAGCATTTTCCACAACATGTCGCTCGTGGCGCTGCTGGCGTGGGTCGGCCTCGGCGCGGACGGTTTGTCCTCTTCCTGCTACGGCCCGGAGGCGGCGTTTCTCGCGCTCAAAACGCACACTTGCCTGAGCCTGTTCGTGGCGGCGGCGACGGTCCTGACGATCATCATCATCTGCATCAGCTATTCGCAGATCATCGAGGCGTTCCCCACCGGCGGCGGCGGCTATCTCGTCGCCAGCAAACTGCTTTCCCCGACCATCGGCGTCGTGTCCGGCTGCGCGCTGATTGGCGATTATATTTTGACCATCGCCTTGAGCGTGGCCAGCGGCGCGGACGCGATCTTCAGCATGCTGCCGGTGGAATGGCAGGTCTGGAAATTAAAATTCTCCCTTGGCATGGTGGTGTTTCTCACGCTGCTGAACCTACGCGGCGCGAAAGAATCCGTGGTGCTGTGGGTGCCGGTGTTTTTCATATTTGTGTTGAGCTACACCTTCGCCATTGTTTATGCGGTTTCCGCGCACTTCGGCGAACTGCCCGACATCGCCCACGGCCTGGTTGCCGATGTGAACGCGGGCGCGGCCGACCTCGGCTGGCTCGGTCTCGTCGCCGTCGTGCTGCGCGCCTACAGCCTCGGGGCCGGCACTTACACCGGGATCGAGGCCGTCAGCAACGGCCTCAACACCCTGCGCGAACCGCGCGTCCAGACCGGCAAACGCACGATGGTTTACATGGCGGCGTCGCTGTCCTTCGTCGTCGGCGGACTGCTCCTGGCCTATTTGCTGTATCACGTCACGCCGGTGGACGGCAAAACGCTGAACGCCGTGCTGTTTGAAAAAATCACCGCTGCGTGGCCCCGATTTGCATCCAGAAGTTTTGTCATCGCCGCGATGGCCTCGTCCGGCGCGCTGCTTATCATCGCCGCGCAGACGGGATTTTTCGGCGGCCCGCGCGTGCTGGCCAACATGGCGGTGGACCGCTGGATGCCCACGCGTTTCGCCACCTTGAGCGACCGGCTCGTCACACAGAACGGCGTGCTGCTCATGGGCAGCGCGGCGCTACTGCTGCTGTTTTTCACGGCGGCGGCCGTCAATCTGCTCGTGGTGCTTTACAGCATCAACGTCTTCATCACTTTCAGCCTCTCGCAGCTCGGCATGGTGCGCCATTGGTGGCTCGAACGCGCGCTGGAGCCGAAATGGAAAACCAAAATTGTCATCAATGGCGTCGGCCTGCTGCTGACCAGCGGCATCCTCATTTCGCTGTGCGTCGTGAAATTTGACGAAGGCGGCTGGGTCACGCTGCTCGTCACCGGCGCGCTCGTCGGCGTGGCGTTTTGGGTGAAACATCATTACCACCAGACCCAGAAAAAACTGCACCGCCTCAATGAACTCGTCGCCGCCGCGCTCGCGGACGACGCCATTGTTGTGGAAAAAACCCCGCCGCCGTGCGACTCAAATGCGCGCACCGCCGTGTTTCTGGTGAATGGCTTCAACGGCCTCGGCCTGCACACACTGCTGGCCGTCGTGCGGATGTTCCCGAAGGTTTATCAGAACTTCGTTTTCGTGCAGGTCGGCGTGCTCGACGCGGGCAATTTCAAAGGCGCGTCCGAGGTGGAAAACCTCCGTGAACACTCGCGGAAGGAAGTGGACCGCTTCGTCGGCTACATGAGCAAGCGCGGATTTTACAGCGAGGCGCATTACGCGCTCGGCACCGACATCGTGGAAGAGGCGGCGAAATTGTGCGATGACATCGCCGAAAAGTTTCCGCAGGCGCAGTTTTTCGCGGGCCAGCTGGTGTTCAAGGACGAAAACCTCGTCACCCGCTGGCTGCACAACCACACGGTGTTTGAACTCCAGCGCCGCCTCTACCACAACGGCCGCGCCATGCTCATCCTGCCCATCCAGGTCTGAAACTCCGGCAAAGGCTGAAGCTGCGTGCGGAATCTAAAAACCAGTGGCGATAATTTCCGCCGTGCGCAGCGTCACCGGGCCGAGCAGGCCCGACTCCAGCAGCGGCGAACTTTTCGTCCAGTGATACCACGTTGTGAACGTCAGACGGCCCGTCGGGCTGGGCTTGCCGTCGAGGAACCACTGCGGCCACGCCTTGAGCTGCTTGCCGTCCCACTCGCGGTCGTCCGGCAACTGCTCGTCGCCGATGAGCCGGTTCGGCCAGAGATTCGTAACCTTGACGACCAGCTTGTTCACGCCTGGTTTTGCGGCGGCGGTGAGGTTCACGCGGAACGGCGGTTTCCACAGCACGCCGAGGTTTTGGCCGTTCAAGAAAACTTGGGCGAAATTTTTCACCGCGCCGAGATCCAGCCAGAGTTCGCGTCCGGCGTTCAAACGCTCGGCGGAAATTTCAATTTCCTTTTCATAACTGGCCGTGCCGGAAAAATAGCGCACGCCGCTGTCCGCGTGATCGGTCCACGAAATTAATTTTTCCAGGGTCACCGATGGCGGCGCACCCCAGTTCGGCGGAAAGCTCAAATTCCACGCGCCGGAAATTTCCAGCGGTGCCGGCAGGTCCGCCGCGTCCGCGTGCAGGATTTTTCCGCTGGCCGAGCACAAGGCGAGGTTGCCGTTGCTCCACGCCTTGACGACTGTTGCGCCGCCGGTGCCGACGCTCGTTTCCCATTGCGGCGGCTGGCCGGCGGCAGCCGTCGCCGGTAGCGTGAGCGTTTCATTTTCCGGCACCGTCGCGTGGACGGGCTTGCCGTCGAGCGTGTAATCCACGCGCAATTCCTTGACATGATCCAAGGCCGGATCGCGGCCAAAAACCGTGTTGTTCACGGCGACCACCAACTGGCCGTCGTGCGCCAATTCGGTAAGTTTCGCAGTCACATCCATGCCGCTGGTGTTGTCAACGGCGGTGTAAGTCGCGTGCTGAATTTCCAGTTTCGGTCCGCTGGCCGGCTCGCCGGCAAAGCTGCCGCTGGCGGCGACAATATGATCCGTGCTATCCGCCGCGTGTCGGAAGATGACGAACACCGAGCCGGCGGGATCAAAATTCAGGCACACTTTGGTGCGACCGTCTGCCGCGCTCCAGACCGGCGCAGTTTCAATCGCGCCAGTGTCGGGATGCCAAAGTTCGGGAATTTTTCCGCTGACACGGAAAGTGCATTCGGCGGAATCAAACTGCCGCCGCTGGTTGGAGACAAAATAAATATCCGCTCCGCCGGCGATGCGATGAACGAAAGCCAATTTGGCCGCGTTGGCTGCGTTGGTAAATTCAAAATCCGGTTTCAGATTTTGCGCGGCGAAAATATCGGCGAGCGATTTGCCCCAATAAATACGGCCTTTGCCATCGGCATTTTCCTGAACCGAAGTGCCGTCACATTTGCCCCAAAGTTCGTCGGCGAGTTTTTTCACCTGCGCGTCGCACTTCGGAAAATCCGCGAGGCTCGGCGAATGTTGCGGGCGCGGGCCGACGACCGTCGCGCCGTCGCGCACCAGTTCGCGGATGCGCTGCAACGTCGGCGGCGTCATGTCCGCATCGCTCGGCGGCAAAATCAGCGCGGCGTAGCTCGCGCCGCTGGCCAGAATGATGCGGCCATTTTTCACCATGGCGTGGCGCAGCACGTCGGCGTTGACGGCGTCGTAGTCGTAGCCGAAGGGCAGCGCGGGATCGCCGACGCGCATTTCCACGGGCGTGCTTTCGCCGGTGAAATACGCGGCGTCCGCCACGGCGCGGCCTTGTTGCAGCAGGAACTGGCAGTGTTTGATGTAGTCAATCCAGGCTTTGCCCTGCTCCCACCACGTCACCGTGCGTTCGAAATGAAAACCCCACTGGCCCATCGTCATGCCGGGCCAGGCGTTCGTCCACGGCTGCATCGCGTAGCGGTGGAAAACGTAGCGGTTCAAGCCCTGACAATACATTAAATCGCCGAGCGTCTTGAGCGAATACGGATCGTTCTGCCATTTTCCATTTTCCGGCCCGGCGGTGAACGACTCCGCGCCGACGATGGTTTTGCCGTAAATATGCGCGACCGACGCGGCGAGCTTGACGGACGGATGGCCCTGGCTGCCACTCCAAAATTCGCCCATCACGACATCGGCCGGCGCGCCGCTTTGCAGCGATTCATACGGCCCGGTGTAAGGCTCGACCGCGTTCATCAAACCGTGCTGGCGGCACAGCTCGGCGAAATGGCCGTAATAATTTTCCGCAAACAAATCCGCGATGGTGCGGCGCACGTCCCACAGAAAACGCTCCGAAACCGCCGGGCTGTCCACAACTCGCCCGGTGAACGCCGGCAGAAATTTCGTCAGGTCGTAGCCGCGTCGCTGCTGAAATTCCGCGCGGAAATTTTTCGTCCAGTTCTGGCCGCCGACCTCGTAGCTGTCAATCAGCGAGCTGTTGAGCGTCTTGCCGGCGAGCGGGCCGAGGTCGTCGAGCACTTTCTGCATGAAGCCGGCCCAATGCGCGTCGAGCGCGGCCTTGCTGAACTTGTCGCACTCCAGCCCTTCGCCGCCGTAGGCCGCCGGATGATTGTTCACTCCGGTCGGCGTGTAGCCGAGGCGCAAAATCACCCACTCGCCGGCGGGCACCTGCCAGTTCAATTTTCCATCGGCGGTCAGCTTGGAAGTGAGATCAATCATGTCCCCGCGCTGCACGGCTCCGGCGGCCGCATCGTCCGATTCGCGCGCCGACAACACGAAGTTGCCGTTGGAACCGTCCTTCGCGTCCACATTTTCAATGCTCAAACGCGGCGCGAGTTCGATTTCCGCGAGCGGAATTTCCGTGGCCTTAACCTTGGCGGCGAGCGCGGTGAATTGCACGCGCCAGAAGCGCGCGGAGACCGGCTGCGAGCCGAGCGAAACCATTCGGATGGCCGAGCCTTTGCGCCCAAACGCAAACGGCTTCAGCGCGCGGAAATTCTTGCCGTCGTCGGAAACCAAAATCTCGCCGCTGCATTCGGGAATGCCCGGCCCGCCGACAATTTTCACCGTGCGCGCCAAAAACGGTTTCTGAAATTCCAGTTGCGCGAACTGCGGCTGGCCGCGCTTGGGCGCGGGTAGTTTGATGAAAGTTTTGGAATCACCGTCCGTCAGCTTGCCGTCGGGCTGTTCACTGCCGCTGGCGGAAGCGACCGGCGAAAAATCTTTCATGCGCACGTTTTCATCAGCGGGCGCGGGAAACGCGAGCACCGCGATGTCGCGGTAAAAATCCAGTTTCGTAGGCGGCTGCGGCAATGCAGCGCTGAAATTCGTCGGGCCGGTCACGCGCAGTTCGCTGGTGGTGACGCGCTGCATGGCGTTGGTCACGGTGTTCCACGGACCGCCGCTGGATGACCAGCCGGCGCAATTTTCCACGCAGAGTTCGAGGCCCAGCCGGTTCGCCTCCGACACGGCGAACTTGAAATCCGCGCGCCATTCGGGACTCATGAATTTCACCGGGCCGGCCGGGATGCCGCAGTCCACGTTCACGATGGTCGCGCCGCCGAGGCCGATTTGCTGCATCGCCTCGAGGTCGGCGGTGATGCCGGCCTTGGTGATATTGCCGTTCATCCAATGCCACCAGGTTTCCGGCCGCGCGGAATCCGGCGGGTTGAGAAAACCGGTTTCCAGCGGATCGGTCGGCGCGGCGGAAACGATGAGCATTAAACCGAACCAGGTTAAACCGACCAGCAGACGCAGTGATTTCATAATGGTGATTTTTGAAAAATGAGGTGTTCGTTCATTCTGTTCGGTGAATCGTTTGCCTGACAAGCGCAAAGATCAAAGCGGCTAGCATAAATCAAAATTGCCGCCGAAAACCGGCCCGTGATTTCCCGTTCAAACGGGCGAAGCAAGCGCGGCTGCGCGCCTATTGGTGGTGGCTTAGCAGCAATGTGACCAAGGCTTCCATCACGCACGACCTCGAACAAATGCAGGCCAAAGGTTTTGGCGGCGCGGTCATCATTGACGCAGGCGGTGCGGATCAGGAGGGCAATGGCAAAGTGCCGCACGGCCCGACTTTTTTACGCCGGAGTGGCGCGAGCTTTATCAACACGCACTTCGCGAGGCAAATCGTCTCGGCCTTGAAATGAGTTTGAATATCCAGAGCGGCTGGAATCTCGGCGGCCCGGGCGGCACGAAGGAAGACGCCGCGAAAAAATACGTCTGGTCGGAATTAAAAATCACCGGCGGCACGAATCTCGAAATCAAACTGCCGCCACCAAAAGCGCGTGAAGATTTTTACCGCGACACCGCCGTCGTCGCCTACCGTCTCAAAAATTCCGCCGTGCATCCGCCGCTGAAAAACTGGAAGCAGAAGGCAATGCAGCAGTCGCTTGAACCGTTTTCCACGCCGTCGTCCGCGCCGCTGTTCGAGGAAATTCCCGGCACGCCTGGCGAGCAGGATGCCGACGCGAGCGACGTTTTGGATTTGAGCAAAAATCTTTCCGCCGACGGAATTTTGAAGTGGGCCGCGCCGCCCGGCAACTGGCAGGTTTTCCGTTTCGGCTGCACGATCGGCAACCACGCCTATGTTTCCACGGCCAGCGACGGCTGGCAACCCGCACCGGGCGCGACGCACGATTCGTTTGCGATTGATGTTTATGACGCGACGGCGTTTCAAAATTATTGGAACGCCATCGCGGAGCCTCTCATCGCCGATGCCGGGCCGCTGGCCGCCAACACCTTCAAGTATCTGCACACCGACAGTTGGGAAATCGAGCTGGCCAACTGGACGCCGACGTTGCGCGCAGAATTTCAAAAACGCCACGGCTATGATTTGCTGCCGTGGCTGCCGGTGCTGGCCGGGCGCATCGTGAACTCGCGCGAAGCAAGCGACCGTTTTCTTTTTGATTACCGCAAAACGCTCGGCGACCTCGCGATTGACAATCACTACAAACTTTACCGCGACCACGCGCACGCGCACGCGCACGGCCTGGAAATCCATCCCGAAAGCGGCGGGCCGCACGCCGTGCCGATTGACGCGCAGCGCTGCCTCGGCTGGGACGACGTGCCGATGAGCGAGTTCTGGGCGTGGGCGTGGACGCACCGCATCGGCGACGAAAACCGTTTCTTCGTCAAGCAGCCCGCGAGCGCCGCGCACATCTACGGCCATCGCATCACGCAGGAAGAAGGTTTCACGACCATCGGGCGAACTGGCAGGAAAAAATCTGGGACAACTTGAAACCGGCGTTCGACAAGGCGCTGTGCGAAGGCATGAACCGCCTCGTCTGGCACGCGTTCGTCTGCTCGCCCGACGAAACGGGCATTCCCGGGCAGCAATATTTCGCCGGCACGCACCTGAATCCGAAAGTGACGTGGTGGGAAAAATCCACGCCGTTTTTCAGTTACATTGACCGCTGCCAGTTCCTGTTGCAACAGGGCCATTTTTTCGCCGACGTTTTGTTTTATTACGGCGACCACGTTCCGAATTTCGCGCAGCTCAAAAAATCCGACCCCGCGCACATCCAGCCTAGCTACGATTACGATGTCATCACCGAGGAGGCGCTGATTGAACGCGCCAGCGTGAAGGGCGGAAAAATATTTCTGCCCGACGGCATCCACTATCGCGTGCTCGTGTTGCCCGACCGCGACGTGATTTCACTGCTGGCGCTGAAGAAAATCAAGGAACTGGTCGCCGCTGGGGCCACGGTCATCGGCCCGAAACCGGCGCAGGGCGAGACGCTGGAAAATTCTGCGGCCACCGACGCCGAGGTGAAAAAATTGCCGATGAATTGTGGGGCGGCAAAGTTGGCAAAGGCCGCGTCATTGCCGGCCAAACGGCGCGGGAAGTGTTGCTGGCCGACGACATCAAACCCGATTGCGAATTCCAAGCTGACCAGGGTGATTTTGATTACATCCACCGCACCGACGGCGGCGTGGAAATATATTTTGTCGCCAACCGCACGAATGTATCCGCCCGCGCGACGGTCGCCTTCCGTGTCGCCGGCAAGGCCCCGGAATTGTGGAACGCAGTAACCGGTGAAAGAAAATTTACAACTGCATACCAGGAAAATGGGCGCACTTTTTTGCCGCTCAAATTTGCGCCGTGCGGCTCGGGGTTTATTGTTTTCCGCGACAACACCGCCGCGCATCCGGCGGTAAAAAATGAACACAGCGACGAACTAAGCTCTAAAAGGGAACTTCTCGGTCCATGGACAGCTCACTTCGATCCGAAATGGGGCGGGCCGGAAACCGCGCAGTTTGATTCGCTGGTGAGCTGGCCGACGCGGCCAGAGCCGGGCATCAAGTTTTATTCCGGCACGGCGGTTTACGAAAAAACTTTTGCGCTGCCAGCCGAATCACAAATCACGAATCACGCATCACGGTTGTATCTCGATCTTGGTGACGTGCGCGAGCTGGCCGAAGTGAAGGTGAACGGCCAATCCTGCGGCACCGTCTGGTGCCCGCCGTGGCGCGTGGACGTGACGGATGCGGTGAAGCCGGGCGAAAATACATTGCAAATCGAGGTCGTGAATTTCTGGCCCGACCGCCTCATTGGCGACGCCGGTCTGCCGAAGAAACAGCGGTTGACGCAGACCAACATTCGCAAGCTGACGGCCAAAACGCCGCTGGAGCCGGCGGGATTGTTCGGACCGGTGAGCTTGAAGCTGGCCAGCGCAACGCCTGAGTGAGCGGCGCAAAAGCCCATTCAACAAAAGCGCGTTCGCTTTTCGCGGCTCCAGCGGCTGAACCCATGCGGCCGGTTTGGCTCAATACCGCGGCACGTTGCGGTCAATTTCATCCGCCCACGCGGTGATGCCGCCCTTGACGCTCTTGACGTATTTGAAACCCTGCTGGCGCAGGAAATTCAACGCCTTCATCGAGCGCACGCCGGCTTTGCAGTGCAAATAATACTGCGTGTTCGGATCGAGTTCGGTGAAGCGTTCCGACAACTGGCTCAACGGCAGCAGCGGCACGCCCGCGACTTTAGCGATCTCGTATTCGTCGGCTTCGCGCACGTCCACGACCTTGATGCCGAGGCCCGGATTATCGAGCGCCTTTTTCATGTCCTGCACGGTGACTTCGTCGGGATTGCCGAGATTTTCCGGCTCCGGCACGATGCCGCAGAAGGTTTCATAATCAATCAATTCCTTGATCGTCGGCTGCTCGCCGCAAATCGGGCACGCCGGATCTTTGCGCAATTTCAATTCGCGGAACTTCAAGTCCAGCGCGTTGAACAGCAGCAAACGGCCGACCAGCGACGTGCCCTTGCCGATGGCGAGCTTCAAAATTTCCGTCGCCTGAATGCAGCCGATGATGCCGGGCAGCACGCCCAGCACGCCGCCTTCCGCACAACTCGGCACCATGCCGGGCGGCGGCGGTTCGGGATACAAACAGCGGTAGCACGGTCCGCCCAGATGCGGCGCAAACACGCTGGCCTGGCCCTCGAACCGGAAAATCGAGCCGTAAACATTGGGTTTTTTGAGCAGCACGCAGGCGTCGTTGGTGAGGTAGCGCGTCGGGAAATTATCCGTGCCGTCCACGACGATGTCATAGGGCCGGATGAGATCGAGCGCGTTCTCGGATGAGATGCGCGTGTTGTGGATGACGACTTCGCAGTGCGGATTGATGCCGTGAATGGTCTCCTTCGCTGACTCGGCCTTCGAGCGGCCCACGTCGGCGTCGGTGTGGAGAATCTGCCGTTGCAGATTGGAATAATCCACCGTGTCAAAATCCACGATGCCGATTTTGCCGATGCCGGCGGCGGCTAGATACATCGCGATGGGCGAGCCCAGCCCGCCCGCGCCGATGCACAGGACGCTGGTAGCTTTGATCTTCTTTTGGCCGGCCAGACCAACTTCCGGCAGAATCAAGTGCCGCGAGTAACGGCGGATTTCTTCGTTATTCAGTTCCATAGATTAAATTGGATAAAGTATTGCAAAAGCAGGAGAAATCAAGCTGGGCGATATATTATTGCAAATAACCTCACCGGCAAAATCATCGTTCAGACCTTTAGTTTGGGATGGATTTGCGGCGATTTTCTGCGAAACTGCCGGACCGATGAAGCCCATTGTCAAATTGCTGCTCGAAGGCGGCAGCCTCAGCACGGCGCAGATGGCGCCGGTGCTGAACCTGTCCGAAGCCGAAGTGAACCGCCAGCTCGACGAGCTGAAAGCGTCGCGCGTGCTGCTGGGTTTCCGCCCCGTGCTAAACCTCGCCGACGAGGAAACCGGCGTGGTCCGCGCCGTCATCGAAGTGCGCATCACGCCCGAGCGCGGCGGCGGCTTCAACCGCCTGGCCGAACGCATCAGCAAGTTCGACGAGGTGGAATCCTGTTTTCTCATGTCCGGCAGCTACGATTTGCTGGTGTTCGTGAACGGCGCGAGCCTGCAGAAAGTCGCGGCTTTCGTTTCCGAAAAACTGTCCACGCTCGAAGGCGTGCTGTCCACCGCCACGCATTTCATGCTGCGTTCCTACAAGGAAAACGGCTTCCTGCTCGAAGGCAAAGCCGAGGAAAACGAGCGGCTCAAGGTTTCACCGTGATTTCGATTCGCCATTCGCCATTCGAAATTTGAAACTTACCATGGACTCCTCGCGTTACATCGCCAAGCACGTCGTCAACCTGCCCAAGTCGGGCATCCGCGACTTTTTCGAGATTGTCTCGAAGATGAAGGACGTCATTTCGCTCGGTATCGGCGAACCGGATTTCGACACGCCCTGGCACATTCGCGAAGCCGGCATTTACGCGCTGGAGAAAGGCAAAACGCATTATACCTCGAACCTCGGTTTGATTGAGCTGCGCCGCGCCATCAGCAAATACGTCGAGGCGAATTATTCCGTCAGCTACGTGCCGGACAACGAAGTCATCATCACCGTCGGCGTGAGCGAAGCGCTCGACCTCGCGTGCCGCGCGCTCATCAATCCCGGCGACAAGGTGATGTTCCACC
>Ga0316217_10006109_pt1 | contig 12091 bp, 11 predicted proteins | sample 1anoAmetaG_FD_203633 | JGI IMG/M metagenome (GOLD analysis project Ga0316217, IMG submission 203633) | Freshwater microbial communities from Trout Bog Lake, Wisconsin, USA - 1anoA | ecosystem: Environmental > Aquatic > Freshwater > Lake > Hypolimnion/Profundal zone | place: USA: Wisconsin... | reverse complement strand
GCCTGCCTCTTTCGGCTCGCCAAGCTCCGACGCTGACGTCCGACACCGGGTGGGCGCCACGCGGCGCTCACCCGCGTCGCACGACCGGGAGCGGCACCGGGAGGGTGTGCGGCAGCGGCGAGGGGGGAGCGGGAAGAGACCGCGGCGAGGGCGCCGCCCTCAAGGCGGCGGAACCGCTCCATTATTAGATGCGCTCCCCCTGAGGAGGGGGGAGAGGGCCGCCTCCCTACAGGGTGGTGAGCCCCTCGCGCACCGCGTACTTCGTCAGCCCGGCGATGGTGTGCACGTCGAGCTTCTCCATGATCTGCCGCCGGTGCGTCTCGACCGTCGGGACGGCCATGCTGAGCCGCGCAGCGATCTCCTTCGACGACTTCCCCTCGGCGAGGAGCTGCAGAACCTCCCGCTCCCTGGGGCTGAGCGGCCGATCCGCACGGGCCTTCTCGGTCGGCGTCACGCAGCCGTCGACGACCATCGCGGCGACCGACGGGCTCACGTAGGTGAGGTTCGCGGCCACGGCGCGCACAGCCTGGATCAGCTCCTCCGCCGCCGAGTTCTTGAGCAGGTAGCCCACGGCGCCTGCCTTGAACATGGCGACGACGTAGCGCCGGTCGGAGTTCATCGAGAGCCCGATCACCTTGACGCCAGGGCGGTCGGTCAGGATGTGCCGGGTCGCGTCGATGCCGTTCAGGTCGGGCATCGAGATGTCCATGACGACGACCTCCGGCGCGAGCTCGCGGTTGAGCCGGATCGCCTCGTGCCCGTCGGCCGCCTCGCCGACCACCGTGAGCCCGTCCTTCTCGAGGAGCGCTCGCAGCCCGTCGCGCATGATCTTGTGGTCGTCAACGAGGAGGATCTTCATGGGACACCTCAGGATACAGGCTTCGTTCGGGATTCAGCAGGCCTCAGTGGCACCCGCATGGTCACGCGGGTGCCGGACTCGGCGCTCGACTCGACGTCGACGGCGCCACCGAGGCGGGTCATCTGCTCGCGCACGCTGAAGAGCCCGAAGCCGCCGGGCCCCGCGCGGTGCGCGACGTCGGCGGGGTTGAACCCGACCCCGTGGTCCGCGACCTCGATAGAGAACCAGTCCCCCGTGCGACGGAGCGCGACCGTCGCCTCATGGGTCTTCGCGTGCTTGAAGACGTTGAGCAGGAGCTCGCGCACGGCGCGGAACAGGAGCGATGCGGCGGCGTCGTCGAGCGGCTTGTCGACGGCGTCGTCCTTGAGCGCGACATGGACCCCGTACCGCTTCTCGATGTCTTCGATGAGCCACGCGAGCGCCGGCACGAGGCCCAGATCGTAGAGGATTGGCGGGCTGAGTTCGAAGGTGAGGGTCCGCGTGTCGGCGATGGACTGGGCGACGAGCTCGACCGCCTGCTCGACGGCGGCTCGCGCGGCGCCTGGGACGGCGTCGCGGGCCCCGGTCAGCTTGATCTGCGCGAGCGCGAGCGACTGGCCGATCCGGTCGTGGAGATCGGCGGCGATGCGCCGGCGCTCGCGCTCCTCGGTCAGCGCAGCGTCGAATGCGACCTCCTGGAGCTTCCGCTGGTAGTCGTGGAGCGTCTTCTCGGCCTCCTTCCTCCCCGTGATGTCGCGGACAAAATCGACGACGAAGGGCCCCGCGTCGTGGTGCAGCAGGCGGAGGACGACCTCGATCGGGAACTCGGTGCCGTCCCTCCGGAGGCCCACGACCTCCTGCGCGCCGCCGGCAGGGAACTCCCCGTCGGGCGCGATGAGCGCGGCCCGGAACCGCGCGTGATGGTCCCGGAGCCGCGGCGGCGTCAGGGCGTAGACCGAGAGGCCCACCAGCGCGTCCGTCTCGTAGCCGTACATCGCGGCCGCGGCGGCGTTGCCGAAGACGATCGTACCTGCCTCGTCCGTCATCAGGATGGCATCGGCGGCCCCGGACAGCATCTGCTGGAAGCCGCGCTGGATGCGGGCCGCCGCCCCCTCCGCCCGCTTCTTCTCGGTCACGTCTTCGATGGCGAGCAGGATCTCGGAGCGCCCCTCGATGCGGCGCGCGTTGATCACGAACGAGCGAACGCCGGTGCCCGAGGTCTCGCGCTCGACCGGGAAGCCGTCGAGCTCCTCGCCCTCCCCCAGGCTCTCGAGCCGGCGGCGCAGCGCCTCGGTGTTCCAGTCCAGGCCGCCGAGGTCGCGCAGGGAGCGCCCGCTGGTCGCCTCGGGGATGGAGCGCGTCATGCCGTAGAAGGCCCGGTTCGCCGAGCGGATGCGGAGGTCGGTGTCGAGCACGACCAGCGCCGCCCGGACCGTGTCGACGATGCTCTGGGCGTAGTCGCGCGCCGCCTCGAGGATGCGCTGGGAGCGCCTGGCGTCGTCGACGTCGAAGAGCGTGAGGACGGCGCCGTCGATGCGGCGGTCGGTCGTCAGGTAGGGCCGCACGGTGAGCTGGTACCAGCGGCCGTCCCCCCCCTTCACGGGGCAAGTCATGGGCGACAGCTCCGCCATGACGCCCTGGATCGCGTCGCGGAGGTCGAGACCCTCGACAACCCCCGTGAGGTCACCGATCGACCGCCCCAGGTCCCCCTCGCCGAGCCCGCAGAGCTTCGCGGCGGCGGGGGTCATCCGGCGCAGGCGCCCGTCCCGCCCGAGGATGAGCATGGGGACCTCGGCGCTGCTGAGGACGTTCGTCAGGTCGTCGCCCAGGCGGGTCGCCTCGCGGTTGCGCGTCGCCAGCTCCGCGTTCAGGGCGGCGAGGGCCTCGTTCGTCGCCTGGAGCTTCTGCTGGGCGCGCGTCAGCTCGTCGTTCGTGCTCCGGAGCTCCTCGTTGCTCGTGCGGACCTCCTCGTTGGCCACGCTGAGCTCGTGGTTGCTCCGCGCGATCTGCTCGAGCCAGACCTCCTCGCGCAGCGCCGCCGTCTCGTCCCGGTGAGTCTCGAGCAGCCTGGCGTATTCGCCGAGGCTGGAGGCCCCGCGGACAAGGGCGCGACGCCGCGCCCGGCGATGGACGATGGTGCGGTTGCTCCGCGCGAAGTCGATCCCCGTCGCCGCGTGCAGGGCGGACAGGATCCACTGGAGGGACACCTCGTCGCGGGCGGCGTCCCCTCGCCGGCGAGCGTCGCCCACCTGCTCGCCGATGCGGACCAGCTGACCGGCGATCTCCTTCGGGGGGAGCACCAGGTCGACGCAACCGGTCTCGACGGCCCCCTCCGGCATGCTCCGGTGCTCCGCCGTGGCGTCCTGCGCCAGCGTGATCCCCCCCTCGGTCCTGATTACCCTGACGCCGAACGCCCCGTCGGCGCCCGTCCCCGTGAGCACGACGCCGATCGCGCAGGAGGAGCGGTCGAACGCGAGCGACTCGAGCAGCCGGTCGAGCGGCAGCCGGAACCGTCCCTTCGCCCTCCGGCGCGGCGAGACCCGGAGCCGCCCGTCCTTGACGGTCAGCACGCCGCGGAGGGGAGCCGTGTAGACGTGATCGCGCTCGACGCGCATCCCCTCGCTCGCGGTGCAGACAGGGAGCGGGCTCTCCTTTGCGATCCGCTCCGTCACGCCCTCCGCGCCCCCTGGATCCTCGGGGCAGATCACGATGACCGCGAGGCCGGGGTGGGACCCGAGGTGCCGGACAACCTCGATGACAGACGCCAGCCCGCCGGCCGAGGCGCCGATGCCGACGACCGGAAATGAGGGGTGCTCGTCTCGAACCTGCTGCGCCGAGGCCATGCTCTCCGTCAGCCCTCCGAACCGCACGCCCAACATAGCGCCTCCCGGCCCGGAAGGACGGGCGAATCACGCAACACGACGGCCACCGGCGCGCTCTCGCCCCGCGTCCCGGCACGCGGCTCTCGCGGCTCCGGAGACGCCACCCGCGGCGCGCGGTGAGAGTGGCAAGCGCACACGCGGCAATCCACGAACTCGCCGCTCGGCATCATCGTTCTTGAGGAGTGGAGCCGCGCCGTGGGATGCCCATACTCAACACTCCGAGGGACGATTCGAGCCGCGCCGACCGGGGTGCCGAGGCCGGTGTGCGGCGGGACACAGGAGGCCTCGAGCGCGGCACGGGCTCTCTCATTCTGAACGTCCACAACGAGGCGGCCTCGGCCGGGGAGACCCGAGGGGGCCAGACCACGAGGCGAGCCATGAAGGGCACGATCGACTTCCACTACAGCTTCACCGACGACATCGTCTTCGCGCAGCCGCGCGGGGCGCTCGAGGTCAGCTGCGACGTGATGCGCTGGTACGAGCTGCAGGCCAACTACCTGCGCGCCCGCTTCCGGCACCCCAAGGATCTCGTCACCATCGACGGCGCGATGGTCGTCGCCCCGAAGGTGGCGGCGCTCCGGGACGCGTACCAGGCGAGGCTCCTCGACGAGCTGGTCCGGTTCTCGGTCCGCGTGACCGGCGGTGCCGCGAACGGCTCCCCCCGTTCGTCGGTCCCCTCCCTCCGGAGCAGCGCGGCGCTCGAGGCCCCGACGGTCGAGGAGGCGGTCGCGATGATCTACGCTCTCCGCGTGCCCCCGGCCGTGGAGCGCCCGTCGGCGATCATGCGCGCGACCCGCCCGGGCGTCTCCGGCGAGCGACCGGTCACCGAGGACCGCGACACGCGAGCGTGAGCGCTGTCCCGGGGCGGGGACGGGCTCCCCAGCGGTCACGTCACCGCCGGCCGGGGAGCCACACGCTCGCGGTCGTCCCGACGCCCGGGGCCGACTCGAACTGGAGCTGCCCCTCGTGCAGCTCGATCGTCGCCCACGCGAGCGCCAGGGCGGCCGCGCGATGGAGCGGGAGCCCGGTCCGGAGGCGCGGCACCGGCGCGCTCTGGTGCGTCATCGCGTCACCGGCCAGCCCCTCGCCGGAGTCCTGGATCTGCCACAGCGCGTCGCCCTCACGGGTCTCGCGGACGTCGACCACGACCGGATGGCCGCGTCGCGTCGCCTCGACGGCGGAGGCGATCAGCGCGACGAGCGCCTCGGCGAACCGGCTCGGCTGCACCCAGATGGGCCCGCACGTGCAATACAGGACGACGTCCACGCTCTTCAGCTCGGCCCGGTCCCGGACCCGCGCGACGACGTCCCGCGCCAGACGCCCGGGCTCGACCTCGGCGAACGGGCTGCGTTCGCCCGCGAGCGTGGCGCGCGCTGCCAGGAGCTCGGGCCACAGGGGGCCGCCCGCCGACTCCAGCGCCTGGGTTCCGAGACCGCAAGGCCCGGGTTGCACGAGGCGGAGATGGGAGCCAGCGAGCCCCGCCTTCACCAGGGAAGGGGACTCGGGGACGCGGGCGAGCACCCCGGAAGCGAGCGGCGTGACATGAGCCGCCATCACGCCCTCCGCCGCGGACGCGTGCGGGCAGGGACCTCCGTCACGACCCGCCGAGGCACGACCCGGGGCTGCACGAGCACCATCGTCGCCAGGTGCGTGCTGTCGCCGGTCTCGATGGTCGCGAGGTCGGCCTCGAACGTCGTCCCGTCCTTGCGGCGCTGGAGGAACGCGCGCGTCCGCGGCGTGGTCACCGCGGGCGGCGTCGTGAGCAGGCCGTGGCCACGCTCGTGGAGCAGGCAGACCTCGTGGACGTGGCGGCCGACGAACTCGTCGTGGGCGTAGCCGTACATGCGCACCGCGGCGTCGTTGACCGCGACGATGGCGCCGGTGTGCCGGTCGAAGATCATCATCGGGAAGGCGCTCGAGGGGAGCCGCCACTCACGCTCTCGCGAGACAGCGCCGAAGGCGGTCGGTCGCGGCGCGGTCGCTGCGGTCGGCGCCTCGCCGGGGGAGGGCGGGATGGACGCCGGCGCGCCCGTCCCGCGAGGCGATTCGACGCGTTCTGTCTGGGTCCCGATTCCGGGCATGGCGTGCTCCTCTCGGTGGACATTCAGCGTGCCCCGTACGACGATCAGGGCCCATCCTCGTTAACGTGGAGGGGGGGGGCTAAAACTGGGTACGACCCCCCTCGACTCTGCAGCCGCGCGCTGCGCGCTGGGCGCTCCGCTGGCGGCGCGCCGCACGAGGCGCGGCTCGGCCGTAGGGAGCAGGACCGGGCTCCCGCCGCAGGCCGCGGACGAGAGCGCGCTCTCCACGACCTCGAGACCGGCGACGGCGTCGCGCCCCTCCGGGCCGACGAATGTCCCCCGCTCGATCGCCTCCACGAAGCCCTGGAAGACCCCCTCGAACCACGGGCCGTGGCCGGCGTCCGTCCAGTCGGACGCCCGGGCGCTCCGCTCGGTCCGCACGGCGCCGTCCGGAGACCAGGTCACCAGCTCCACGTCGTCGTCCTGGACGAGGATGGCGCCGCGCTGGCCGTGGAGCGTGTAGATGACACGGCGACAACCGGCCGCCCACGACAGGCGCGCGTGGGCGACGCCGCCCGGGAAGACCATCATCGCCGTCACGTCATCCTCGACCGAGTCCCCGCGGACCGAGCGCGCCCAGGCGCTCACGCTCGTCGGGTGCCCGCCCATCCACTCGAACGCGAGGTACGTCGTGTGAGGGCCGTGATCCATCAGGATCCCCCCGCCGGAGTAGCGAGGGTCTCGGCGCCAGTCGGGCCGCCATTCGGCGACTCCGCGCGCGTGCGTGGGACGCAGGGTGTCGAGCGTCACCATGCGGACGGGGCCGATGAGGTCCCGCGCGAGCAGCGCGCGTACGGCTCGGACGACCGGGGCGTGCCGGTAGCTGTGGCCGGGGAAGAGCACGCGCTCCGCCCTGACCGCGGCGCTGGCCATCCGCCGCGCCTCTGCGGGCGTCAGGGCCAGGGGCTTCTCGCAGAGGACGTGGAGCCCTCGGCCGAACGCGTCGAGCGCGACGCGGAGGTGCTCCGAGGGGGGGGTGCAGATATCGACGAAGTCGAGCGTCTCGTGCGCCAGGAGCTCGTCGTGGCTGGCGTAGATCGTCGCGTCGGGCAAGGCCGCGCGGATCATCGGGTGCCGCGCCGCGCACGGCTCGGCGACGGCCACGATCTGCAGCGGCGACGTCCGCGACGCGTAGGCAGGAGCGTGACCGTGCTCCGCGATGAACCCGAACCCGATCAGCCCACCGCGCAGCATTCCCATGGCTTCCCTCGTGGCATCTGGCCGCACGCCCGGCTCCCCGCTTCGGTTCGTCAAGGACCTCCGCGTCGTCGGGGCCGGTCAGGTCGGCGCCCCCCCCACCGAGGGCGCGCCAGACGGGCATGGACGACCTGTCACCTCCTGTTCGACATGCTGGGGGAGGCGTGCGCGGCCGCGGCGCCCGTCGGTCGGGCCTTGTCGCGCGCCTTGCCGTTGCCCGCCGCCCGGGGCGCGGGCGGGCTGTCAGCCGGTTTCACCGTCGCCGCAGCCTCCGCCGACCTGACGTTCCGCTCGCAGATCTTGGCGAGGGTCTGGAGGAGGCTGCTGCTGCTCAGCCCGTCCGATCGCCCGCCCGGCGCGCGGGAGGCGTGGCGCGCCAGGTCGCTGAGCGACACGATTCCGGTCAACCGGCCGTCGTCATCGACGACCGGCAGGCGCCGGACGCGAGCTCCCTGCATGACCGCCTCGGCCGTGTGAACGGAGTCCGCCTCGCGCACCGCGTGGACCTGCGCGGCCATGGCGCTCGAGACCGACATCGCCCAGAGCGGCTGCCCGCGGGTGTATGCAGCCATGCAGATGTCGCGGTCCGTCACCATGCCGACGACATGATCCTCGGCATCGACCACCGGGACGATGCCGCAGTCGTTGTCCCACATGATCTGGGCGGCGCGCTGCAGGTCGTCGTCGGCGCGACAGGCCTTCACGGTCGAGGTCATCAGGCTCTTCACGGTCATGGTCGTCTCCTTCGAGGTGTTCAACGAGGCCTCTCGATGCGGGCGTCGAGGTGTCCCGGGGCCCGCGACCTGCCCACCCGGACAGGCGGCTCCGGGCACGGCTACGCGCCCCCGCGACGGCCCGTTCGCCAGAGGTGCTCGCCGCGCCGATCCGCGCGTCGCCGCCCGCGGGGACCCCGCGGCAACGGCGTAGTCGCACATTGATGGAGGCCTGTCGCCGGGACCATCATCAACATCGATGAGGCCGACGCCCGAGAAGGTGGACGTCGACGCCCGATCCTGACTCACTACCGCCCGCTGCTCCGATGACCTCCTCCTGGACCCGCTCGACCCTCCACGGTGCGCTCGTCGCGACGGCGGTGGCGGCGGGCATCGCCCTGTCCGCCGGGCTCGTGCGGATCTTCCCGTGGCTCCTCGACCCGTCGGTGACCTGGCGGGTGGCGACCCCCTTCGCGCGGAGCCTCTCCGTCGTCGCGCTCGAGGCGGCGCTGGCGGTCGGCTGGCCCGTCGGCTGGGCGCTGTCGACGCTGAGCTTCGTCGAGCGGGGCGAGGGGCGCGTGCTGCGGCTGCTCGGGGAGCGCCCGGCCCGGACGGTCGCGCACCTCGGACGTCAGGCGCTCGTGCTCGGGGTCGCGCTCGCCGCGCTCTCGTGGGCCTCCGCGCGCGAGTCGACCGAGCCCGGGCGCATCGTGACCGAGCTCATCGCCGAGGGGGAGGCGGCGTGCCAATCGGCCACCGTGCCGCGGACCTACTCCGTGCCGTTCTTCGACGCGACGTGGCTCTGTGCCCCGGGCTCCCCGCCCCGCCTCGTCGGCCAGGGGCCCGGGTCGCTTGGCGCGCTCGTCTTCTCGGCCCGCCAGGCGCACGCGTCGGGCGACCTAGGCCGCATCGACCTCGAGGACGCCCACGTCGCCCTCCCGCGGTTCTCGCTCCACGTGGATGCCCTCCACCTCCGCGCGGCCAGCCCCTGGGGCCACGCCTCGAACGTGTCGCCAGCGGCGCGCGCGCTCTCGCTCACGGCGGCGGTCGTCGCCTCCGCCCTGGCGGCGGTCGCCCTTGTCCTGCTCCACAGCGCCCGCGGCCGTGTCGCGGCGCTGGCGACCGGCGCCGCCGGGCCCGTCGCGGCGCTCGGCCTCCTCCGCGCGGTGGAGCGCGTCGGGGGGGCGCGCCCGTGGCTCGTGCTCGTCATCCCGGCGCTGGCCCTGGCCGCCCCCGTGATCGTGGCCTGGGTGGGGGCGCGCTTGCCCCGGCTGTGGCAGACTGGTAGCACGTAGCGGCCGCGGGGCCGGCGCCTAGCCCACCCCGCCGCACCGCAGAAGGAACATCCTCATGGGCAGCATAGGTCCGGGCGAGCTTCTCCTCATCGCGTTCGTGGCGCTCCTCGTGTTCGGCGCCGGCCGCGTCGCCGACATCGGCAAGGGGCTCGGCCAGGGCATCCGCAACTTCAAGGAAGGGCTGCGCGACGGGGGCGGAAGCGACGAGGAGGCCAAGAAGAAGGCCCCGCCCGCCGAGAAGAAGGAGAGCGAGGCGTAGCCACCGTCCTCGCGGGCGGAACGACGCCTGGATCGCGGGGGTGACCGGCGCCTGAACGGCCGGCGTTGCTCGCGTTGCGCCTGCGTGGCCGCTCTGTTACGACGCGCGGCGAGTCGTTTCCTACGCTGTAACTCCGAGGAGCCCGCACGGCCGTGCCCCGCAAGCTTGCATCGCGCCTCGACGCGGTCGCGCCCAGCGCCACCCTGGTCATGAACGCTCGCTCCGCGGAGCTGCGCGCCCGGGGGGTCGACGTCTTCGCGTTCGGCGTCGGCGAGCCCGACTTCGAGCCTCCGCACTTCGTCCTCGACGCCGCCAAGGGGGCCATCGACCGCGGGGCGTCCAAGTACACCGCCGTGAGCGGCATCGCGCCGCTCAAGGAGGCCGTCTGCAGGGCCATGGAGCAGCGCCGCGGCTGGTCCCCGTCGCCGCGCCAGGTGACGGTCGCCGTCGGCGCCAAGCACGCGCTCTTCAACCTGGCCCTCGCGCTCTTCGAGGCCGGGGACGAGGTCGTCATCCCCGGCCCGTGCTGGATCAGCTACCCGGAGCAGGTGCGCCTCGTCGGCGCCACCCCCGTCATCGTCCCGACCGCGGAGGCGAGCGGGTGGAAGCTCTCGCCCGCGGCGCTCCGCGCGGCGCTCACGCCGAGGACCAAGGCCGTCATCCTCTGCTCGCCCTCCAACCCCACCGGGGCCGTCTACGACGAGGCGGCGATGCGCGCGCTGCTCGAGGTCATCGCGGCCCACGACTGCTGGCTCATCGTCGACGAGATCTACGCCGAGCTCGTCTACGACGGCCTCCCCTTCGTCTCGGCCGCGCGCCTCGCCCGGGAGTCCTTCCCCGGGCTCGTCGACCGGGTCGTCGTGGTCGACGGCGTCTCCAAGCAGTACGCGATGACCGGCTGGCGCATCGGCTGGAGCATCGCCCCGCCGGCGCTCGCCGACGCGCTCGACATGGTGCAGGGGCAGAGCACGACCAACGCGACGACCGTCGCGCAGCACGCCGCCGTCGCCGCGCTCACGGGGGGCCAGGAGGAGACGTCGAAGATGCGCGCCATCTTCCAGACCCGCCGCGACCTGATGGTCGAGGGGCTGCGCTCCATCACCGGGGCGCGCTTCCCGACGCCGCAGGGGGCCTTCTACGCGCTCGTCGACTGCCGCGGCCTCTACGGCGTCAAGCTGCGTGGCGAGCCCGTCACGGACGATCCGACGCTCGCGCTCTGGCTCCTCGAGGAGGCGCACGTCGCGGCGATCTCCGGCTCCGCGTTCCACGCCCCCGGCTACCTTCGGTTCAGCTACGCCACCAGCGAGGCGCGTATCCGCGCCGGCCTCGCCGCCATGCAAGAGACGCTCGCCCGCGCGCGAGGACCTGCCCGCTAGAACATGCCCACGACCGCCGCCCCCCCCTCCCCTCGCCCCGACGACCGCGTCCGCGTCGCCACCGCCCTGGCCGTCGCCATCGCCCTCGCCCCGCTGACCCAGTGCAAGCCGCCGGACAAGAACGGCGCGTTCGGGGCGCTGGCGCCGAAGGAGGTGGCGGGCTGCTGCACCGACTTCCGCATCGGCTACGACATGATGGTCACCGACTTCGGCGTCGACCCGGGGATCCGCGCGCCATACGGCGCCTTCGCCCAGGCGATGGGCGACTACGTGGTCATGTCGACCCGCCTGCTCGACGACGTCACCGGGGCCTGCCGGAACCTCGCGCTCGACTTCGGCGGCAAGGAGGAAGACCCATCGGTCCACGGCCGCAGCGGCTCGGAGGCGAGCTACGCCTGGTGCAACCTCGCCGCGCGCCGCCTGCAGGACGCCTTCACCGACTCGCTGCAGCCCGCCGGTCACTTCAACGCGCACTTCGCCCCCGCCGACTGCTGGGTGGACGGGTCGATCGTCGGACGCTGCGAGGCGGGCTGCACCGCGGACACGTCCTGCGAGGAGAAGCAGACCGCCGACCGCTGTGACAAGGAGCAGATCGTCGGGATGTGCACCGGCAAATGCACCGGGACCTGCCAGGGCTCCGCCATCGTCCCCGCGTCGTGCGAGGGGACGTGCGACGCCGAGTGCGAGGGGGCGTGCGCGGGGAGCTGCTACGGGTCGTGCGAGGGGGTCATCCAGGCGGGCGGGCGCTGCCGCGGGGTCTGCATGGGGACATGCGAAGGCGTCTGCAAGGGGCGGTGCACGGGCGTCTGCCACTACGCCAAGGCGGCCGCCGGCAAGTGCGACGGCCCCTGCCGGGGGGGGTGCTCGACGCCCTACACGACGGTGAAGTGCGCGACCGACCTCAACGCGCCGAAGTGCCCGGTCGACGGCGCCTGCGAGGCGAACTGCAAGGCCATCGGTCAGGCCCGCGCGAGCTGCTCGGCCCCGTCGGTGACCATCGCGCTCGGCGACGACATCTCCAAGGAGATCTCCGCCGACATGGGGATCCAGACCAAGCTCCGCACCCTCGAGCTGAACCTCCCCAAGCTGATGGCGGCGGCGCAGGGGCGCGGCCCGCAGCTCGAGGCCGAGGCGAAGGCGGCGTACGAGGCCGGCGACAAGATCGTCGCCGACAAGGTCAGGGGCGCGGAGGGGAAGCTCGGCCTGAAAGGGTCGGCCTGCGCGCGCGTCATGCAGGCCGCGGGCGAGCAGTCGCTCCAGGACTTCCACGTGGCGATCGACGCCGCGCGGATCGTGCTGCGGACGCTCCCGACGCCGAAGTAGGGGCGCCCTGGCCGACCGATCGCCTCGAACGCGCGACCGGTCGGCGAGGCGCGCGGTCAGCCGAGCGGCTCGAACCGGGCCTGGAAGAAGCGGAGGTACTTCGGCTCGTAGGACATCTTGAGGCCCG
>Ga0316217_10006108_pt1 | contig 12092 bp, 8 predicted proteins | sample 1anoAmetaG_FD_203633 | JGI IMG/M metagenome (GOLD analysis project Ga0316217, IMG submission 203633) | Freshwater microbial communities from Trout Bog Lake, Wisconsin, USA - 1anoA | ecosystem: Environmental > Aquatic > Freshwater > Lake > Hypolimnion/Profundal zone | place: USA: Wisconsin... | reverse complement strand
GTTTTTTGCCAGCGACGCCTACTTGCACAAGGCCAACCGGCCGCCGCCCGACGGCTGGACAAATGGCAACGGCGGTTTCGTGGCGCTTTCCACCAATAACGGCGCCACGTGGCGGATCAAGCCCCTGCCCGTGCAATTGCCCACCCATGAGCACAGCGCCAACGGCACGCTCGGTTATGTCACCGCGCGCCAGGCGCCCAACGGCGTGATTCACGTCCTGACCACGGAAACCGAGCCGTGCCTGCATTATGAAATGAACGAGACCTGGATCCGCTCGGAGGCCGGCGACGTGACGCCCGAAAGCACGGGCGGCGTCATCCGGCATTATTCCGAGAGCTACCCCGGCGACCGCGTGCGTTCGCAATGGAGCGCGCGGATTTGTCCGCAGGGCCGCTATTTGCTCGAGGGCGCCGAAACCAACTTCTACGAGAACGGAGCTCGTCAGCACGTGGTCACTTACGCCAGTGGACGCAAAACCGGCTTGGAGACCTTCTGGTCGCCCTCCGGCCGGGTGCTGTGGACTTGGCAGCATGATCCCGCCCGCCACCACTCCACGTGGACCCAGTTCTGGCCGAACGGCCAAAAAAAGGTCGAATCGGTTTGGAACACACAACCCGGGGCGCGCGACTTGAAGCGGAGCTTTTTTGGCCGGGTTGCCGAGGGTCCCGCGAAATGCTGGGATGAAACGGGTAAAGTCATCGCCGCTGGCGTCTTTGCGGGCGGAACCCTCACTGCCGCCGCCCCCGACTAACATGGCCGCCCTGCGCACATCCGATCTGCTGGTCATCGCGATTTACTTCGCGGTGGTGGCTTATATTGGTTTGCGCTTCGCGCGGCGGCAGAACACGACCGAGGCGTATTTCATTGCCCGGCGCGCCATTCCGCATTGGGCGATGGGGTTTTCGATGTTCGCCACCATCATCAGCAGCATCACGTTCATTGCCTACCCCGGCTCGGCTTACGCGGGGAACTGGAACGAGCTAGTGCCGGGCTTCATGGTGCTGGGCGTGCTGGCGCTGGCCGGGACCATCCTCATCCCCTTCTTCCGCCACGCGGTGGGCATGAGCGCCTACGAATATTTCGAAAAGCGGTTCGGCTACGGCGCGCGGGCGTACTGCTCGCTGGCCTTCATTGCCTGGCATTTTTCCAAAATGGGCTTCGTCGTCTATTTGCTGGCCATGACGATCACCGGCATGACCGGATGGAACATCTACGCGGTGATCCTGGCCTCCGGCCTGGTCACCGTGCTCTACACTTTGTTTGGCGGATTGGAAGCGGTGATTTGGACCCAGGTGCTCCAAGGCGTCATCAAAGGACTGGGCGTGCTGGTGATCATCGGCATTCTGCTCTGGATCATGCCGGGCGGCGCGGGCGCGGCGTTTCATCTGGCGGCGGCGCAACATAAATTCAGCCTCGGCACTTGGAATTGGGACTTGAGCCAGAAGGGCAATATTCTGGTGATGTCCCTCTACGGTTTCTTTTTTTACCTGCAAAAATACGCCGCCGACCAAACGCTGGTGCAGCGTTATCTGGTGGCCAAATCCGACCGCGACGCGATCAAGGGGGTGACCCTGGGGGCGGTCATGTGTGTGCCGGCCTGGGCCGCCTTCATGCTGGTGGGCACCCTCCTCTGGGCCTATTACCAGTTATCCGGCGAAGCGCTCCCGCCGCATTTGCATGACGCCGCCGGCAAGGTCATGCCCGACAAAGTCTTCCCGTTTTTTCTGGCCACCAAAATCCCGGCCGGTTTCGCGGGCCTCTTCACGGCGGCCCTGCTTTCGGCCGGCATGTCCACCATGTCTTCGGATCTCAACTGCCTCTCGGCCGTGGTGGTGGAGGATTATTACCGGAAATTGCAGCCGGCCTCGACTGACGCCCAGCGGCTGTCTGCCGGCAAGATCATCGTGGCAGTTTGCGGGCTGCTCACCCTGGGCATCGCGGCGCTGATTGCCTGGAAGAGCGACCGTTCGCTGTCTCTGTATTACGCGGTGTCTTCCATCATCGCCGCCGGGCTGGCCGGCATCTTCCTCCTGGCTTTTCTCAGTCGCCGCGCCAACCGCCAGGGGCTCTGGGTCGGGATCTTGGCCGCTCTCCTCTTCACCGCGTGGGCCACGCTCACTTGTGGCAAGTATCAATTTATCCACTTGGGCGCATGGAATTTCGCCTGGCCCGAAGTGATGATCGGCGTTATCGCGCATGTCATCGTTCTCGTCGTCGGCTGGTCTGCGAGCTGGCTGTTCCCCGCCGATGCCGGCGTCAAAAGCGAGTGGACCCTCTGGGGCTGGCTGGGAAAACGCCGGACCTTGCCGTTTGAGGAAATCATGCCGTCCGTCGCGGTCGAACCAAAACTATGAAGGCTCAATCTGCCATCACCCACTTTCAACGTCGCGTGCTGATTCCCCTGATCTCATGACCCCCATCACGCTGCTCCAACCTCCGCGCATCGCCTTTGGCAACGGCTGCGCGCCGCAGTGCGCCGAGTATCTGGCGCAACGCGGCGTCCAGCGCGTGCTGCTGATTTCCAGCACCCCGGTGTTGCCGGGGCTGGGCCCGGTGCTGGACGCGTTGAAAGCCGCCGGCGTCCAAGTCGTATCCGCGCCGCCCGTGGACCGCGAGCCAACGCGTGAGCTGTTCGCCAACCTCCTCGCCACGGCGCAGGTGGGCGGCATCGCCGGCGTCCTGGGCATTGGCGGCGGGAGCGTGATTGACGTGGCCAAGCTGGTCGCCGCGCTGATCGGCGGCGGGCAGAAAGCCGAAGAGGTGTTTGGCATCAACCTCCTGCGCCCGCGCGAACTCCCGCTGGTCTGCCTGCCCACCACCGCCGGCACCGGCGCCGAGGTCTCCCCCAACGCCATTCTCCTCGATGAATCGGATGAACTCAAAAAAGGCGTGGTCAGTCCGCATTTGGTGCCCGACGCCGCCTTTATTGACCCGCTCTTGACCCTCTCGGTGCCGCCCGCCGTCACGGCCGCCACCGGCATGGACGCGCTGACGCATTGTATCGAGGCCTACGCCAACAAATTCGCGCACCCCATCGTGGACCACTACGCGTTGCAGGGCATCCGGCTGATATCCGCGCACCTGGCGCGCGCCGTGAGCGATGGCCGGGACCGCGAGGCCCGCGCGGCACTGGCCCTGGGCAGCCTCTATGGCGGCCTCTGCCTGGGACCGGTCAACACCGCCGCCGTCCATGCGCTGGCCTATCCGCTCGGCGGCCGGTTCCACGTGGCCCATGGGGTTTCGAATGCCCTGCTGCTGCCGCACGTGCTGCGTTTCAATTTTCCGGCCGCCCCCGCCCGCTACGCGGACATTGCGGCCGCCCTCGGCGTGGCCCGCAGCGGTTCCGATTTGGACGCCGCGGAAAAGGGCGTGGAATTTCTCTCGCAGCTATCGCGCCGGTGCGGCGTGCCGCAAACACTGTCCGAGTTGCACCTCCCGCGCGCGGCGATTCCGGACTTGGCCCGGTCGGCGATGCAGGTGCAGCGCCTGTTAAAGAACAATCCGCGCCCGCTCACCGAGGCGGATGCCGCCGCCATTTACGAGGCGGCTTACTGAATCTAAGCATGAAACATGGCTCAAAACATCACGGGGCGGTGGTACCGCTGGTAACCCCCCTGACCCCCGGCGGCGGCTTGGATGAAGCCGCGCTGGCGCGGTTGGTGGATCTGCAGCTTGCGGGCGGGGTGGAGGGCCTTTTTGTCCTGGGCACCACCGGCGAGGGCGCGCATGTGCCGCCCGAAACCCGCCGCCGACTCGTGACCCTGACCGTCCAGTGCGCGCGCGGCCGCGCCATGGTTTTTGCCGGCTTGGGCGATGTCCGGGCGGCGGAGGTTTCGGAGGCCAACGATTTTCTCCGGGCCGGGGCCGACGCCGTGGTGGTCCATCCGCCGGTTTCCGAAAAGGTCCCCGCCAATCAACTGGGCGAATGGTTCCAGTCGCTCCTCAACCGGATCAATGGCCCGATGCTGCTTTACAACATGCCCATGACCACCGGCGTTTCCATCCCGTTGGACACGGTGGCGCAACTGCTCGGGCATCCGCGGCTGGCGGGCATCAAAGACTCGGAAAACAACGCCCAGCGGCATGAGGAACTGTTGCGACGGTTCGGCGGCCACCAGAATTTTTCAGTGTTCATCGGCGTGGGCGCGCTGATGCAAAACGGCCTGCGCCTGGGCGCGGACGGCATCGTGCCCAGCGTCGGCAACTTGATTCCGGACGTCTGCCACCAGGTTTGCGCGGCGGCCCAAAAGGCCGATTGGCCCCAGGTGGAAAACCTCTCGGCGCGCATGACGGCCGTGGCGGCACTTTATCAAAAAGGCCGCAATCTGAACGAGTCGCTCTCGGCCCTGAAAGCGGCGATGCACCTGTGCGGTTTGTGTGCGCTCCAGGTGATGCCGCCGTTGCGGAAGGTGTCCGAGGCCGAACTGGAAAAAATCCGCCGCCAGATGACCGAATTGCACCTGTTAAATGGCAAGGAGTTCAAACCATGAACACCAGGCCCGTACTGGGACTGACAATGGGTGATCCGGCCGGCATCGGCCCGGAAATCTGCCTGCGCGCCTTGCGCGCCCCGGCGGTGCTGGCACGCTGCGTGCCGGTGGTGTTCGGCGACGCTTCGGTGTTGCGGCGCGTCCGCGCCGCCCTCAATGGCGCCAGCGGCTCGGCCGCCCCGCTCCCGGCCCTGGGCCCGACGCTATCGGTGGCGGAATTTGAGCGCCGATCCCGATTCCGCGAGCCGCAGGTGGTGGATTGCAATGCCATTGACGGCGCCACGGTTGTGCCGGGACAGGTTTCCGCCGCGTGCGGCCGGGCTGCCTATCGTTACATTGAGGCGGCCATCGCCGCGGCGCGCGCCGGCAAAATCGCCGGCGTCGTGACGGCACCGATTCACAAGGAATCCCTGCATCAGGCCGGGGTGAAATTTCCGGGCCATACCGAAATCTTCACCGCGCTCACCGGCGCCCGGCGGAGCTGCATGATGCTCTACTCGCCCAAGCTCACCGTGAGCATGGTCACCACGCACATTGGCTACCATGAGGTCCCCGGTAAATTATCGGTCGAACGCGTCTTGAACGTCATTGAACTGACCGCCGAAACCCTGCGCCGAATCCTGCGCCGGGAACCGCACCTGGGCGTCTGCGGGCTGAATCCGCACGCGGGCGAACATGGTTTGTTCGGCCAGCGCGAGGAGGAACAGCGCATCGAGCCCGCCATCCGGCAGGCGCGGGAACGTGGCCTGCAAATTACCGGCCCGCTGGTCCCGGATGCCGCCTTCACGACCAACGTGCGCAAGCAATTTGATGCCATCGTGACACTTTACCATGATCAGGGCCACATCCCGTTTAAGATGCTGGCCTTCGATACGGGCGTCAACATCACCTTGGGCCTGCCCATCGTCCGCACGTCGGTAGATCACGGCACCGCCTTTGACATCGCCTGGCAGGGCCGGGCGGACCCGCAGAGCCTGTTCTCCGCCATCGGCGTGGCGGCGGACCTGGCTGCGCGGTCCACACCGGAGGGTTCCCCCTCGCGCCAACCCCGAAACGACGGACGCCGCATCGTTCGCAAACCCAAAACCCCCACCTGAACATGATTGGCGTCATTGCAGACGATTTGACCGGCGCGGCGGAACTGGGCGCGGTGGGCTGGCGCCACGGCTGGCGCGCCGAGCTGGTTCGCAACGGCGAACCCAGCGGCGAGGCGGATTTGGTTTGCGTGGACACGGATTCCCGGTCGTGCGATGCCGCGGGCGCCGCCCGCCGCGCCGCCCAGGCGGCCCGGATGCTGCGCGCCGCGGGCGCGGAGTGGATTTATAAAAAGGTGGATTCAGTGCTGCGCGGCCAGGTCACGGCGGAAGTCGAGGCGGTGATGCGGCAACTGGGATTGAACCGGACGCTGTTGTTGCCGGCCAATCCTTCGCTCGGCCGCACCATCCAGCATGGCCATTATTTCGTGCGCGGTCGGCCCATTAATAAGACCGAATTTGCGCGCGACCCGGAGTACCCCCGCCGCTCGTCGCAAGTGGTGCGGCTGCTGGCGGCGCCGGAGAGTTTTCTGCTGCGCGTTGTCAATGGGGACCGCTCCCTGACGCCGGGAGCCATTGTCATCGGCGAGGCGGCCACCCCGGCCGATGTGCAGAGCTGGGCGGCCTGTTGGGATGCCAGCGTGCTGCCGGCGGGAGGCTCGGAATTCTTCAATGCCCTCCTCGCCGGCCGCACGCCGCCCCGACCCGCCGCCGAACCGGCTGCCGAGGGCCCGCCCGGACGCGAGTTTTTTATCAGCGGCACTTCCACCCAGTCGGCCCGGCAGTTTGTGCAGGGAGAAAAACGGCGCAAAACCCCCGTCTTCTCCCTGCCCCATGAACTCATCTGGGGCGCGGAGTTCACGCCGGCGGCCGCCGCCGCTGTCGCCCAGCGCGTGGTGGACGGGTTCGCGCAAAACTCGCGGGTGATCCTGGCCGTGGGGCTGCCCACCGTGCGCGACGTCGCGGTCGCGCGCCAATTATCCAAGAGCGTCGTCTGCGTGGCCGGCGAGGTGCTGCGCCGGGTGCCCATCACCCGGGTCTATGCGGAAGGGGGTGCCACGGCGGCGGAACTGGTGCGGTGCATGGGTTGGTCCCGACTGACCGTGCTGCGCGAACTGGCGCCGGGCGTCGCCACCCTGGCGGTGAACGAGGGCAATGCGCTCTGGTTGACCATCAAGCCCGGCACCTACGCCTGGCCGGCGGAGTGGACAGCCCTCACCACAGTCTGCTAAATATTGTCATGGATTTACCCCGAAATTCCGCCGACAAACTGACCTTCGTGGATCCATCGCCGATTGCCCGGCGGTTGCTCTGGCATATTTTCTCCATCGGCTCCCGCCGCGTGGTGGAGGTGGACCGCCATGAGCGATTTGAAAAACCCGGAGCGCATCTTTTCTGGGTGCAATCGGGCCAAGGGGAACTCGAATACAAATCCCGCCGCTTCCCGCTCCGCCGGGGCCAGGAAGTCTGGCTGGTGGACATGGGGCGTCCGCGCACCTATCTGCCCGCCCCCAACCGCCATCTCACCATCACCGGTTTTCGTTTTGGCGGCCCCGGCTTGGAATTCTGGCATGAGGCCTTTCGCGACGACGAAAACGCCGAATTTCCGCTGGAAGATTTGAAATTCGTCGCCCGCTCGCAAAGCGAATTGCTCCGGCTGGTCCAGCGCCGGCCCACCGGCTGGGAATGGCAGGTCCATGTGGTCATCACGAACCTGCTGGGCAAACTGCTCGTCTCGCGCAATCTCCTGGATTCGCCCCAGTCGGAATTGCCCGTGCCGGTCGTGCGCGTGTTGAACGCCATCTCCGCCAACCCGCTCCGCGACTGGAAGGCGCGGGAACTGGCCATGGTCGGCAAAATCAGCTACTCCGGTTTGCGGGCCGCATTCCAGAAATCCGGCCAGGGCACCGTGCATGAGCATATCCAGCGCGCCCGCCTCGACCAGGCGCGCCTGCTGTTGGCGGATAAACGGCTCTCGGTCAAGGATGTCGCCGGCCAGTTGAGCTTCTCCAGCGAGTTTTATTTCAGCCATTTCTTCCGCCATCACACCGGCATGACGCCCACCGATTTCCGGAAACATCTGAAAGGATAGCGATGCGAACGCCTGCCACCTGCCACCTGCCACCCGCCACCCCGGGGGCGCACGACAGAATTCTGGAAGACACAGAAGAAGCCAATAAAAGCGCAGTTTGTATATATGACTGCATATATTGACCAGCAACCTGGGCGAACCGTGACGCCGGAGCGCGACTGTGCTGAAAGCCAGTCGCAGCAACGTTCGCGATTCAATGGGCTTGAAGCGTTCGACACATCTTCTGGTGGGCCACACGTCTGCGACTGGTCTCCGACACAGTCGCGCTCCGCCAGACCGGTCGCTCAGTCAAGCTTGCGACCGGCCAGAAGAATTTTGTCATGCGCCGCCACGCTGAAAACCGGCGGCGCGCCGGCGGACATTTTCTTGCGCCGAGGAAATCGGACGCGCCCGTTGGTCGGTTGGCTCCTCCTTTTGTTTTTGCTCGCCTTCGATTTGGCGCCGGCCGCCCAAGCCCGGCCAACCGAGGTCCAGTTTCTTTCCGGCCACGGCAAGGATGACCCCGTGCCGTGGGAGTTTCTCTGCACCAGCGGCGCCAAATCCGGCTACTGGACCAATCTGCCCGTGCCTTCGCAATGGGACGTTCAAGGTTTTGGCACTGTCCACTACCAGAAGGACATGACCAATGCCTTTGATGAGAAAGGCCTCTACAAGCATGCCTTCCTGGTGCCCGCCGGCTGGGCGGATCGCAGAGTTTTCCTGGTATTCGAGGGCGTGATGACGGACACCGACGCCAAACTGAACGGCCAGTCCGTCGGCCCCACTCATCAAGGGGGCTTCTATCGTTTCAAATACGAAGTCACCCCGCTGGTGAAGTTCGGCGAGTCCAATACGCTCGAGGTGACGGTGGCCAAACATTCGGCCAACAAGTCCATCAACAGCGCCGAGCGCAACGCCGACTACTGGGTCTTTGGCGGAATTTTCCGGCCGGTCACGCTGGAAGCCGTACCGCCGCAGTTCATCGAGCGCGTGGCCATTGACGCCCGGGCCGACGGCAATTTTGTGGCCGAGGCGTATCTCAACGGGGTGACCAACGCCGGCGAAGTTGAGGTGCAAATCCAGACCTTGGACGGACAGGCTGTCGGCGAGCCTTTTCGGTCCGCGCTGGCCGAAACCAACCTGTCCGGCCAGTTTCCAAGCGCCAAGCTCCAGGCGCTCATTGCCGCCCCCAAACTGTGGACCGCCGAAACGCCGAATCTGTACTGCGCCGAGTTTCGCCTCCGGCAAAACGGCCAGAGCGTTCATCAAGTCCGGCAGCGGTTCGGGTTTCGCACCCTGGAGGTTCGGGACGCCGACGGCCTATATGTCAACGGCCGCAAAATCATGTTGCGCGGCATCAACCGGCATTCCTTCTGGCCGGAGTCCGGCCGCACTTTGAGCGAGGCCGTCCAGCTCCTCGATATCAACGCCCTAAAAGACGCCAACATCAACGCCGTGCGCATGTCCCATTACCCGCCCGACGCGCAGTTCCTGGACCTCTGCGATGAAATGGGCCTGTACGTGCTGGACGAACTGGCCGGCTGGCATCATTTCTATGACAACGACGTCGGCCCCAAACTCGTGCAGGAGATGATGGTGCGCGATGTGAACCATCCCTGCATTTTGTTCTGGGACAACGGCAACGAGGGCGGGTTCAACACCAATCTCGACAATCTGTTCGACCAATACGACCTGCAGCGGCGCCGGGTGCTGCATCCCTGGACCACCTTCAACGGGCTGAACACGGTGCATTATCTCGCTTACGACAAGGCCGAAATCGCCGCCACCGGCCAGCGGGTTTATTTTTCCAAGAACCAGGAACTCGTCGCCACCAATGACCCCGGCAAATACATCTACCTGCCCACGGAATTCCTGCACGGCCTTTACGACGGCGGCGCGGGCGCGGGGCTGGACGATTATTGGCGCCTGATGACCAGCCATCCGGCCTGCGCCGGCGGATTCATCTGGGCGTTTCTGGACGACGGTCTCAAGCGGCCCGACACCGGCGAGATTGACGTGGTGGGCAACGAGGCCCCGGACGGCATCGTGGGCCCCTACCGCCAGAAGGAGGGCAGCTATTACGCCATCAAGGAAATCTGGTCGCCCATTCAAGTCACGCGCGCCAGCAACGACGAGTTCACGGTGGAGAATCATTTCAGTTTCACCGATACGCGCGAGTGCCGGTTCACCTGGCAGCTTCGGCAGTTCGCTTCGCCGCTGGCCACCAACGGCGGTTTTACGGTGCTGCGCGAAGGCGTCCTGGATGCTCCCGCCATTCCGCCGGGCCAGGCGGGGAAGATAAATCTAAGCGCCGCCGCCTCGCGCACCGCCGATGCGCTGGCCCTACGCGTGGACGACCCGTTCGGGCGCGAATTATGGACCTGGGTGTGGCCGATGAAATCCATGGATTTTCAACGCCTGGCCCAGGAACCGGCGCATTTCCATGCGGTGCCCGCCGAAACCAACGGCCTCATCACCATTACCGCCGGGGATCTGGCCGCGAGTTTCAGCAAGACCACCGGCCGGCTGCTGGGCGTCCAGCGCGGCGCACAATTTTTCTCCCTCACCAACGGCCCCCGGCTCGCCGTCGGCAACGCCACTTTGCGACAGCTTCACTTCGATGACGACGGCCCCGACGCCTTTGTCTCGGCCAAGTACGACGGCGATTTAAAATCCGTCTTCTGGCGGGTCAACGGCAACGGCTGGATCAACTGCGACTACACCTACACGGCTCACGGCACCAATGATTTCATCGGGGTGCTGTTTGACTATCCCGAACCCTTGGTGACCCGCAAGCGGTGGCTGGGCGATGGCCCGTATCGCGTGTGGAAGAACCGGCTGCGGGGCGTCGCGCTCGGCGTCTGGGAAAACAATTACAACAACACCATCGCGGGCTGGCGCGCCTGGGTCTACCCCGAATTCAAGGGCTTCTTTGCGGGCGTCCACTGGCTGCAACTGGGCACGACCGAAGGGCTGATCACCGTGCTCAACAATCAGGACGTCCCCTTCGTGCAGGTGCTCCAACCGGAATTTCCGCCGCCGCCGCTGGCCGCCAAGGCCGTCGCGCCCGTGCCCGCCTGTGGCCTGGCCTTTCTGGACGCCATTCCGCCCATTGGCAGCAAATTCAAGGCGGCCCGGGAGGGCGGTCCCCAAGGCCAGCCCAACGTGACCGAGGGCGACTATTCCGGTTCGTTGAGTTTTTATTTCGGCGCCTTGCCGGCGCCATGATCGTTTGCTTTGCATCACCACTAAACCAATGATACCATTATATAATCCATGAAAAAACAAGTCCTGGCGGTTATCGCCCTTCAACTCACCTTCGCAGCCTTCACTCAGCCGCTGCGGGCCCAGCAAGCGCCCGTCATGAGCACCCCGGCCGCCTCCGATGCGGAAAAAGAGGCGTTCTATGCCACCACCATCGAAAACCGGGTGGGCGACATCCTCAAGGCCCTGAACTTGTCCGACCCCGCCAAAACCGGCTTGGTGCATGACATCCTGGTGGCCCACTACCATAATTTGCGCGTGCGCGACGCGGCCATTGACACGCGCCTCAAGGTGGATGGCAAGGAAATCAACTACGCCAACCGCGCCGAGCAACTGGCCCTTCAGTCCAAGCCCTTGCACGAGCAATTCCTGGCCAAGCTCGGCGCCGTGCTCAGTCCCGAAGACGTCGAGAAGGTCAAGGATTTGATGACCTACAACAAAGTGAAGGTGACCTATGCCGCCTACTGTAACATCATCCCGGACCTCACCGACGCCGACAAGGCCAAGGTCCTGGAGTTGCTCAAAGCGGCCCGTGAGGAGGCGATAGATGGCGGCAACGCGCCTGAGAAATCCGCGATCTTCCAAAAGTACAAAGACCAGATCAATGCCTATCTCGACGCCCACGGCCACGACACTGCCAAGGCCTTAAAAGACTGGGTGACCCAGCATCCCAACACGAACAACCCCGTCGGCAAGTGACGGGAAGCTGATCCGTGGCGGCGAACTGGGGTTCGCCGCCATATAAAAAAGGCCGTCACGGCTTTGCCGGATTATTGGTGGCGGAGCCCAGGGTGGGCGGGCTGGAAAAAAACTCCTCCACGCTGCGGAAGGGATGCAGCGGCGCGGTTAAGACCTGGGAGAAGGGAATGTAAACGGGCGTGATCCGGGGTTGATCGAGCGTGCCGGTGACGCTGCATTCGAAAACCTTGCTCACCGGCGTCAAGACCATGCTGAAAATGGGGCCCACCACGGGCGTGTTGCGCAAGAGCTGCGCCCGGACCCGGGCCGCCACGTTTTCCTGCAAGTCCACCGTGCCGACGTATTCCAAACGCATGGTCAATGAACGCACCACCAGCGAGTCGGTATGGATCACCCCGTTGGTCATGGTGAAGTGGCCGGCGCCGTCGGTGGCCCGGCTGTTGCCCACGTCCAAGCCCGGCGTCAGCGTGTCCAGCACCAGCGACCCCAGGCCAAAAATCGGCGCGTTCCAAAGCAGGCCATTCTGCAGTTCCG
>Ga0316217_10006107_pt1 | contig 12094 bp, 8 predicted proteins | sample 1anoAmetaG_FD_203633 | JGI IMG/M metagenome (GOLD analysis project Ga0316217, IMG submission 203633) | Freshwater microbial communities from Trout Bog Lake, Wisconsin, USA - 1anoA | ecosystem: Environmental > Aquatic > Freshwater > Lake > Hypolimnion/Profundal zone | place: USA: Wisconsin... | reverse complement strand
CTCGGCCATCCGGTGACAATTCCCCACCGCCTGCATCTTCAGGTAGATAATCAGCCAGCCAGGTTTTCTTGCTGACTTCATAAACGTTGTCCAGTTTATTCGAACTATTTTCGTCCGGGCCGAACACGCGGAAATTGTGCATATTGTCACGCATGATGTCGCGCAGAAACTTACCCAGAGGACGAGTGTTTTCGGCAACTGTGGTACCCGGCTTGGTTACGTCCGCTGCGTAATCACGGTAGTCCGGCAGACGCAGTGCCTTGCGCAGCAGTCCCCCGTTGGCATGCAAATTGGCACTCATACGTCGATTCCCCTGCGGAGCTAACGCTTTCAGCTCAGGCAACAACGTTCCATTCTCGTCAAACAATTCTTCGGTCTTGTAGCTCTTCAGCCACTCTTCGAGTTTGGCAAAATGTTCGGGAGTTTTTACATCTCCAATCGGCACCTGATGCGAGCGCCAGAAACCTTCAACTTTTTTGCCATCCACTTCTTTCGGCCCTGTCCAGCCTTTGGGGGAACGCAGTACAATCATCGGCCAGCGCGGGCGGTTGGGCTTGCCACTGCTGCGCGCCTCCTGCTGAATACGGCGAATCTCCAGCACGCATTGCTCCAGGGTGGCTGCCATCGCCTGATGCATCGTGTCGGGATCGCTACCTTCCACAAAATAAGGTGTCCAGCCATAACCGACGAACAAACTCTCCAGTTCCTCATGTGAGATTCGCGACAAAATGGTCGGATTGTTAATTTTGTATCCGTTCAAATGCAGGATAGGCAGTACGGCTCCATCACGGATTGGATTAAGGAACTTGTTGGAGTGCCATGAAGTGGCCAGAGGAGCCGTTTCGGATTCACCATCGCCCACCATAACGGTCACGATCAGATCAGGATTATCATAGGCCGCACCAAAGGCATGCGAAACACTATACCCCAGTTCGCCGCCTTCATGAATTGAGCCCGGCGTCTCAGGTGTACAGTGGCTGCCTATCCCGCCCGGAAAAGAAAACTCTTTGAAAAATTGGCGCATCCCCTCTTCGTTCTCGCTTTTGTTGGGGTACACTTCACTATATCTTCCTTCCAGATACACCGGCCCCAAAACGCCGGGGGCGCCATGCCCCGGACCAGCCATAAAGATTGCATTCAGATCATATTTTTTGATCAGCCGATTCATATGAATATAGCCGAAGGCCAAACCGGGACTGGATCCCCAGTGACCCAGCAAACGGTTCTTGATGTGTTCGGGTTTAAGCGGCTCTTTGAGCAGCGGGTTATCACGCAGGTAGATCATCCCCGCTGCGAGGTAGTTGCACGCACGCCAGTAAGCGTGGATTTTGTCGACTTCTTCTTGAGACAATATGGTTTGATGTGAGTTCATGACAAATTCCCTAAGAACAATAAGTTGGGTAACGCCTGCTTACATAAAACATTGGCATGTTGTGTAGATAGTGTCCCGCAACATTTACGGAACATTAGAGTGTAGATTCCCAAGTTTCAGGCGAACCGCATGGCGGCAAATCCAACCGGGAATTTTCGATATCAGGAGTAGATTTTTTGATCTACACATAAGATTCTTGCAGCTATGGTTAAAGTCTTTGCGAATCCTACCGCACCGTATTAATAACCTGCACTTTACTATGCAAGCTTAACGATATTTTGTTTCAATTGGATGAACCCAAATTATACTCTCGCTGGTTCAAAACTCGCATCCAAATTCAGATCGTCGCAATAGTCCAGAAAATTTCCTCGCAAAGTGGGTATGTGGACATCCGCAGGAATACCCACCGTTAAGGTAACGGAAAACATGGGGGCTCCGGTGTGAGGTGCTGGATAGGTATCGGTTTGCAATTCCTCGATATTAATCCCGTTTTTGGAAAAAAAGGCGGCCAGATTGCGCACGATGCCGGGATGATCCATTGCCAAAACCTCAACACCGTAGGGAACTGCCGGTTGCTTCCGATCCCGTTGCTGGGTACGTTTGTGAATAATAGTGAGGCCAAGCTGTTGACCGAGCGCACTCATTTGCCCTTCAAGTTTAGAGAGCGCATTCCACGGGCCGGAAAGCAGCATGATCAACGCGAATTGTTCGCCCAAAACGGCCATGCGGCTTTCTTCAATATTGCAACCACTTTCGGAAATTTTGCTTGAAAGGCGATCTACGAGACCTACCTTATCTTCTCCGGAAGCGGTGATTACCAAGTAGTTATTTTGATTGTCCATGAATATTGGGGGCTAAAAAAACGAGGATTAAAGAAAATTGTCCAAATTACCTAAACTTGGAGGCCAAGTGTAATACCCAAAAAGCGAATATGCCAGACAAGTGTGAATATTTGATGATGAGATACTCAAAAACATATTTAATTCAGTTGAGTGATCACCACATCGGCTGATACCGCTTTAGCGCCACCCGCAAGCGGCGTGATGGTCAATGCGGTTGAGTTCCCCAATGGATTACGAACGGTAATCTGAGAGTTTGCCAAAGTCGTCGTAACAAGTGAGATGCCCACAATCTCACTTGTGCCGGTTGCGCGACCTGTTACAGTATAAGCTAGTTCACTTCCATTGAGCGTAAGAACCAGCTGGCCGGCTTCGGTCACACTGACTTGAAACATGACCTGGTACGTGCCGATGTTAGGCAACGCGAATGTACTGGTTCCGGTTCGCGCTATACCTGTTCCAGAAGTGGGGCCGTTCTGTGGGAACTGAACGTCAGTTCCAGGTGCAACCGTAGCCGAGTTGTCGCCCGGCATCAATGCATAGAATTCAGCATATACGCTGACCGCGTTTGTTCCGGATGCTCCTGTATCACCTGTCGCTCCGTTGCAGATATAAGTTGTGGAGGTGACTTCGCCTGATTGAAGGATGCCATCTCCATTAATATCGAGTCCAGAGGTCGCTTTAGTGCCTCCATAGGTACAGTTAGCCCCGACAGGCTCGGCAATACTTACCAACAACGTGTTGAGTCCATTAGCGCCGTTAATGCCTGTAGCACCTGTTGATCCCGTGGCCCCTGAAGTGCCTGCTGCACCAGTCACGCCATTGCAGATGTAACTGGAAGAAGTGATTTCGGCACTGTCGAGAACACCATTTCCGTTTGCATCCAACCCCGAATTTACTTTCTTGCCGCCAGACGCGCAGTTTGCACCTGGCGGTTCAATGGTAACGGACACTAAGGTGGTGAGACCATTTGTGCCGCTTGTTCCATTAGCTCCGGCGACCCCGTTGCAAATGAATTGCGTGTTAGTAATTTCGGATGGATCAAGAACACCGTTACCATTAACGTCAATACCGGACTCCACAGTAATGCCGCCTGGTGAACAGGAAGCAACGGGTACCGTGTTTAAAATCAAAAATGCAACCGAGGCACCGTTACAGATGTAGGTTGTGGAGGTGATCTCCATTGGGTCAAGGATACCGTTTACATTCGCGTCGAGGCCGGAGGTTGTTTTGTTTCCTCCGTGTGTGCAATGCGCCCCGGCAGGCTCTGCAACAATTGCCACGAGCGTATTGAATCCATTGGTGCCATTCGTACCGTTAGTGCCGGATGCTCCAGTATCTCCTTTAAAGCCAGTGGTGCCGGCAGTTCCATTCGTACCATCTGCACCGTTGCAGATGTAAGTTGTGGAAGTCACTTCGCCTGAATCAAGAATGCCGTTTCCATTGGTATCCAGTCCGGAGGTCGTTTTAGTGCCTCCATAGGCACAATTGGTCCCGACAGGCTCGGCAATACTTACTAACAGCGTATTGAGTCCATTCGTACCGCTAATGCCTGATGCACCTGTTACGCCTGTTGATCCCGCAGCCCCTGAAGTGCCTGCTGCACCGGTCGCACTATTACAGATGTAACTGGAAGAAGTGATTTCGTCACTGTCGAGAATCCCGTTTCCGTTCGTATCCAACCCCGAAATTATTTTCTTGCCCCCAGTTGCGCAGTTTGCGCCCGGCGGTTCAATCGTGACGGACAATAAGGCGGTGAGACCATTTATGCCGCTTGCTCCAATAACTCCAGCGACTCCGTTGCAAATGAATTGTGTATTGGTAATCTCCGATGCGTCGAGAACTCCGTTACCATTAACGTCCATACCTGACTCGACTGTAACTCCCCCTTGTGGACAGAAAGTAACGGGCACCGTACTTAAAATCGAGAATGCAACCGATTTATTTGAAACCGATGCTCCGTTTGGCAAGGCAATGTTCCCACCTGAAGACACACCGCTGCTGTTACCGCAAGCGGTTAGTAGCAATACAACCGGGATCAACATACATTGAATTAACTTTGAACAACTGAAATCCATTGTGCTGCCTCACTTTTTACGTCTGCAAGCTCCACCCATCAGAATGGTTTCCAATTACGGTAGAAACTAGAAAATGGCCTGCGTCAAATTGAACGTTTCACGCACCCTTCTACGCCAAACTTGGTAGAGGTATTGTTCGATAGGCAACATAGGGATTTATTTACTGCGCAAAAGGTAATTGCATACCCATTTTTGAACTCAGAAAGCTAGCTGCGTTTTATGCTCCAAACAAGCTGTCCATAATGCTTGATAAACGCCACCTGCTGTTTGAAGTTATTAATGGCGGTTTGGTTGCACAACAGACTTTGATCCTGATGCTGGGTGATGGTCGCATACTGACCCTGTGCTGAACTACATGGTGTATCGTTTGAGAGGCAGTTTCACGTCAGGTTGCAGACTCTAAATCTTATGAAAAATCCTGATGCTATGTGCCACCTTTTCACCCTTATGGTCGGGTAGCGGCAGCGCATTGCTGCGCTGCCGCCCCCTAAGAACCGTACGTGCGCCTCCCGACGCATACGGCTCAAGCCTCTCAAAAGCATCTTGCGACACTCAGTTTCACAACTGAATTTTCCGGCAAATTTTAATGATTTCTACAGCAATTGAGATGGTGCATTTTAAGATTGCTTGCCGCATCCGTTCCTCCGTCAGTTCTTTTCACAATATAACGAACAATCCATGGGATGTCTTTTGTGATGAGTTCCTGACAAGTGGGACACATGCCATCTTGCCTTAGCCATACACGGTAAAGCTTCGCACGGCCTCTTGCCGAGTTCAGCATTTTCTTACCCCATCGGGACTCGAAATACGGTTCCCATTGCGGGTCGTGCGGGTTGGCGTCGGCTTTGATCTTGATATGCCGTACTATTGGCGTATCTTTCTCCTTCAGCAAGATGATATTCTTTGGTGTGCCATCTTCTTTCTTTTCTGTTGCAGCAAATACCCAAGTTCGGGTGCCTCTGGATGGAAAGTATTTTTTCTTAACCCATCGGTCTCCTTTATTTGGATGCCGTCTTACCGCCCATTGCCATAGCATTGACCAGACATAGGTATCAACTTTATCAAAGGTTTCCTTGGCGACTACATGGCTGTGGTAATTCGCCCATCCCCGTAGAACAGGATTAAGCAGCCTTATCAGATTTGCCTGTTTAGCCGTCTTGTTGCCATTGATGACTTCGCGGATTTTATCAAGATGCGCTTTGACGTTCGCTTTCGACGGTTTCATCAACAACGTGCCGTTATACTTGCGAATGTTCCATCCGAGGAAATCAAACCCATCCCTGATGTGCGTTATTTTGGTTTTCTCCGGCGATAGAACTAAACCTCGTTCTGCCAGAAATTCAACCACTGCGGGTTTGACCTCATGCTCCAGCCACTCTTTCGAGTTGCCGGTAACAATAAAATCATCCGCGTAACGCACCATGTTCATTTTTCGACCTGCCTGCTTTGCTTTTGGAAACTTCTCCGCGAGCCTCGCTTCTAGACCATCCAACGTCATGTTTGCCGCCACCGGCGAAATAATGCCCCCTTGCGGGGTACCGGCGTCAGTGGGGAAGAGTTCGTTTTGATAAACGTATCCCGCCTTGAGCCACTTCTTTAGTATCGCCTTGTCCGTAGGGATATTGGCAATCATCCAGTCGTGACTGATATTGTCGAAACAACCTTTGATGTCGGCCTCCAGCACCCACTCCGCACTTGCTTTCTGCGCTAGGGAATTGAAACATTGCTTCCCCGCATCGGCGGTTGATCGTTCTGGCCTGAACCCATAAGAATTCAGGTCGGCTGTGGTTTCCGCAATGGGTTCCAACGCCAGCAGATGCAGCGCTTGCATGGCGCGGCACTTCATTACGGGGATGCCGAGCGGCCTTGTCTTGCCATTCTTCTTCGGAATTAATACTCTCCGAAGCGGAAGCGGCGAATAATCCCGCCTCTTCAACGACTTTATCGCGTTGATCTTTGCCTCCGGTGTTTTCCATGTAATCTTGTCCACACCGGGGGTGTTCTTGCCTTTATTTTCAGCCACCCGTTTGACGGCTAATGCTTTGCCGCTGAACGAATGGGTCAGCAGCCATTGCAAGGCTTTCGCCTTGTTGTGTCTGCCGATCTGTGTTGCCTTCACAATACGCGCTTGCAGCCGTCTTACCTGACGTTGAACATCAATCCAACTGATACCGTTCCACGTCATGTCGAAGGGCGCACACGCCAGTGTTGCAGCATCCATTTGCTCTCCCTTCGTTTAGATGGTTCTAAAAGCTCTCTTGTGAAGAGAGACCATAAGGAAGTCTGCCCGATTTCTCGTGAGGTGATATTGCAACCCCTATCCATCCCATTACAGAATGGCCTTCGCTTTTTCCTTGTTCCTTTACCCGCAGCATCAACGGTATCCCTTGCGGTTCACCTGCCGTTTCCGGCGACACTACGGGCTTACCCTGTTCCGCATTTATTTCTGAGCGGGGCGGATCCCTTCTCTTCGCCGGCGGCGCACTGTCCACGATGACCCAGATCCAAGGAGCCATACCTGACCGCTTACCATTTTGGTTCAAGCCTATCAGCACATTTGGCTTGTCATGTGTTACGACGTTTAATGAAGGTTCACGTATGTTGATCGTACCCACTCGTCCCTAGCCCCTATCCACCTTTGTGCTTGTAGAATTCGCTTTCCCTCGCGGGTTGGCATACCGAGATAGTCGGAGGTTACGTTGTTCCCAGAGCTTCACACCGAGCTGTTACCGGCTCCGCATGTCTGGGTAGGGAACGGTTGATGGAACAACCGGTTTCATCAGTTCATGGTTCCTCCTGTGAAACAGAAATAAAAGCGACTTTTCAGGTCGCACTGAAGCTTCACATAAGGGTTATTTCCGGACAGATTGCCTCCGCAATTTTCCCCAAGTAACAATGTCTCTTCCTGAGGGTGCAACGGCCAGTCGAAATTCCGAGCACTATACTTGTAAACACCGGTCACGCGGGGCTACGGGCTAGGAAACCAACACTTTGCACAACTTCGCTATATGTCTGCGCATCTACCCATTATTAATCTTCAATAACTCAACTGCCGCCAATTTCCGTTTGCGATCAGCGTTTCTGTACAATGCAGTGGTGGCCGGACTCGAATGGCCCATCAGTTCCTGCACTGCATCCAGATCAGCGCCACGGTTAAGAGTATGAGTTGCAAAGGTGTGCCTGGCCCAGTGAGTGCTCGCGCTGAGTAATCTGCCCCTGTCACGATCCGAGGTTGCCAACGTTGCCGCAAATTCAAAATGCTCGGTAATCATTTTTGACAGAGAGGAGTGGGACAGGAACATTCCCGCGTAAACGCGCTTTTTGAATTTGGTCATCACAGTTGCCAGCAGCGGTCCCTTTTCTGGCCAATCACCGGGGTCACGACCCCAGCCGCGTTCTTCCATGTAATCAGCCAATGCATCCATAACCCGATCCGAGACAGGAACAAGACGCGACTTCCCACCCTTGCCCATCACATCCAAATCCCAACCACCACCATCCTGCGAAGGTTTTAAGCCGTAATTATGTTCACCGGGTGTTTCCCTGGTCGCTGCAACCCGCGCACTAACCAGTTCGGACAGGCGTAACCCCGTGCCATAAGCGAGTATCAACGCTGCACGCAGCCGATAGTAAGTCTCTTCCTTCGGCAGCTTCTCGCACGCGGATATCGCAAACTCCATCTGTTCCGGTGTCAGCGCATGATTGGTTTTGATTTTGGTTTCGGCAACCGGCGCAGAAACACCTCCGAACGGATTGGTTTCGAGATATTTCTGTTTCGCCATCCATTCGCACATACTCTTGAGCACCACGAAGGATAATTTCTGGCTTGATGCGGAAAGCCGCCCGTTAAACGGTCTCCAAGTCTTGCTCCGGCGGGGTGTATTGCCGGGGCCAACCCATTTATCCAAGGGTATTTCCCAAGGCCATTCCCATTTTTTTCGATTCTCGCCGTCACCTTCATACAGGTTAGCCTGCATATCAAGAAATTGATCATGGCTCCTGCAATCGCGCAGGGTTGCCAGAAAGTTTCTGTAATCCGTGCAATCATCAATCGTTGCAGAAGACATCGCTTTTTGTTTTTCGACGATCATCCACAGCATGAACCGTTCCGCATGGGTTCTGTAGCTGCGCAAGGTATGTTTGCCGACCAGGCTTTTTAGCCACGCATCGATCGCCTCCATGTCGTTCGTGGCAGTCAGGGTGCCGGTATAGGCGCGATTGTTTCCGGCGGCACCAGAAAGCGCAGGTGGCGGTATAAAGCGTTCCAGGGGAAGCAGGGCAGAGGAGGTGTCAAGCAGGGCAGGGTACTGGGCGGTGCCAGACACCAGCACGAGTTCATTCAGTTGTGCTGATTGAACCTCGGATTCCGGCTCAAGAATAATGTTGTTCCGCCGCATCCAGTTTTCAATTCGTTCGGCGTTCACCGGCCCGATCTTGGGTATTGAGCGCCACCACGTCTTGCCCCGGAGATCCATGAGCTCCAGCAGATCCCAGAAGGTGATGACAGGCGTTCTGGCGTTGGCGAAGCGCTCCACGATCTCTTCATCAAGCCAGTATCTGAGCAAATCGAGGCGGGTGGGCTCAGCGCACAGGTGCGGTGCAAGCTCGCGTACGGCTTTGATGATCCGCTGACGCAGGCTGGTGTTGCGTCTATCCTTGCGATCAACGCCAACTTCTTCCTGATATTTCTCCAGCAACTCCTTTTCGGAGTAAAAATCTCCCGATGGATCCACTCGTGCACGGTACTCTTCCAGTGTATCGGCATCTTTGACGCGCAGGGCGTCGGGGGATATCCGCATCAGCCGGGCAAAAGACGGACGATGCTGCTTGGCCGCGCGCGCGAATTCGTCCTGCAGCCAGCGGATGAGGTTCTTGATCTTGATGCCACTGTATTCGCTGTCGAGATACGTCCTGGAAAGGGTTTCGACCGGAACCCCTTCAAGGTAGCCCAGAAAGAAGGCGAGATGATCCCGGCCAATCTTGCGGGAAGGGCGGTCGAACGCTTTGAAATCGTTTTTGTCGTTCATATCTTTACCCCGTCAGAATTGCGCGGCGAAATGCGCTCTATCGCATCTTTTATTCTGCTCAATAGATCATCTTCCTGATATCGGGGATCGTGTTCGAATTCCAGGAGTGTCTTGTGGTAAGCGTCATTAATACGCCGGATAATTTGATCGGCTTCCCCTTCCTTGATTCCTACACGGCGAGCAAATCGGATCAAATCATCAGTGGATGGAAACGTTTTTTGTCCATTCATCTTTAATGCGAGATACCCGTCCAGCTCCGGATAAATGTCAGTGCAAACGACATCGTAAATCGGGGCCAACTTTCGCGGAGCAGCAGGGTGCTCGTAGATCATGCCGAAATTCTTCAGGTGCGCATCGCCATCGCGCAAAAGGCATGAAATCGCTACGCGCTCAAATAGTTTCTTGAGCTGAGCGACACTATCTGTGCCAGCGTAAGTGCCGACCGCCGTGGCGATCATTTCATAACTGCCCTCATATTTTTTCTCGACTGTCCGGCCTGTCAGGACTGCAAAATCTTCAAAGCCAAGAGCTGTCCCATCCGGCGTTCTGTCGAAGCGATCCATAATAAATAACTTGCCGTCATTCGATAACCAAAAGCCTGGTACATCAAGTTTTGCTTCCTTGGCCACGGACATGCAAAAAAACTCATTACGCGCAATCCCGTGATAATCAATTCCCTCAGCTTTTACGATCACCGTTTTGAGGGGTAACGCCGTATGTTCCGGGATGGAGGTATCGCCAGCGATAGGCACCAGCGTTTTGGGTTGCATGCCGGATATGCCGGAGCCCATTGCATACTGGTTAATCAAGCGTTCGAACAGGACTCCTGACGGAGACGACAGTAATTCTTCCAGACGTTCCCCTTCGGTTTGTGGGGCAGGTTCGCCGGGGAGGGCATAAGTAAGCCGGCCAATTTGATTGCTTCCGGCCAAATACAGCAAAAACATATCGCTTGGCGCACCCAGACGCTTCAGTTTTTCCTCAATGATGTATCTGAGATAGCCTTCTGGACGGTTCATCGCAAAAACGAATAGCAGGTCGCCACTGGAATAGCTTTTTGCCCGGATGGGCATGGTCAATGATATAGCCAGGCTATCGCTAACCTTGTCGTAATTGAATACGTACTGGCTTTCTTTGATCAGGGATCCGCTTAATCCTTGGGGCGTATGGACTTCCAGTTCATGGATCTTGTTAAACAAGGACAAATGGTGCGCGTTATTTGTTGGAGTGTTGGTCATCATTCATCCTTGAAAACATCTGACAACTCTTCAAATACAACGGCATTTTTTGGGCGCAATACCAGTTCGTAGCCCAACGCATTGGCGATCTTGGAAATCTCTTTCAGTCCTACATTTTCGCCACCCTCAGCATTGATAACCGTGCGCCGTGCAATATCTGCGCGGGCAGCAATTTCCTGCTGGCTGATTTTCCGCTCACGGCGAATCCTGCGCAGCTCATCGGCCAGCCGATCTGTATTCGTGATTAGATGTTTTTCTGTCTTATTAGTGAGCAACATAATGCACATTATATACTTAAGATTCTTAATATGTGCATGTAAATACTCTTTATAGTTAATTTTTTGAAGAAAAATTATAAAGACCTGTAATTCATCCCCATTCAGCAGGATTTGACCGGCAGAAATGGGGGTTGAAATGAAAATTGTGAAAATGACGGTTGCCGCATTGTCCGTGGCGGCATGCATGAACGGATGCACGGCCTGGCAGGTTACGGCAGCCATGCTGCAGATGCTGGTTATCGTATTCGAGGATTAGGCAGGGGAGGGTAGTCCATGTGGTTTATGGGTTGCCCTTTTCCATTCCTCTGATAACCACATGAATTTTATGGTTTTTGGAAGGCTTCATTTTTGGCTTAGCAAAAAATATAAAAAATCGCTATTCACGATTATATACATAATCAGGAATAGCGTAAGTGAAATCATACGCCCTTTCCAGAAAAAAAGGCGTCCATAGTGCGCAGAACTAAATCTGGTACATTTCAGGAACTAAAAGACGTACATCTGGTTCTGCACGCAACGTACGACATTTAGTCCCAATTCTCCCGGAGCCTATGCTTATAGTTGAAGCGTGGTGCAGGAATGCATCACCTGACCTACGTCAGAATCATCTTTTACCCGGAATAGCAGATTCCGCCGATTTAAGCCGGAGAATGCACCTGTCCAGCTCCAATCCAGCACTTGATTGCTGGCGTATGCGCTCAACATGGTTTTTAATCCTTTCTCCTGGCAAAACAGCGGGGGCGGCATTGCGAACGTGAAAAGCTTTGTTGGGGTAAGCAATCCACAAGGATTTAACGGATTGATCATGGGGCCAGCTGCCAAGTTCCGGCATAAGGGTCGCGTAAATGCAGAATAAAACAACACAGCCATTTATTAGCTCCTGTGAAGAGCTGCGAATAGAGTGTGATCGGCTGCAAAGTATGTGATTTAGTTCCATTATTCGGAAATAAAAGTCGTACTTTTTTTAGAAATATTTACTTGATAGTTCATATGTAATTGTTTATATTAAATTCATTGCTACTGCGGAAAGTACATCATTTAGTTCCGCGCACTCCCGCCCTACAAAGTATCGCGTTGATTGCATCGCCCGCTGTTCCTTTAAGGAAGTTTCTGCCCAATCTGCCATCGTTCTTCATATGGCCAATCACAGGCTCAACAGCATTGCGGCGTTTGAGTTTTTTCTTGATAGCGGTTGTAACGACACGCTAGGCTCAAGCAATCAAAACAGCCGTGTTGGTCACTCCAAGTTTCTGTAATCACGA
>Ga0316217_10006106_pt1 | contig 12096 bp, 7 predicted proteins | sample 1anoAmetaG_FD_203633 | JGI IMG/M metagenome (GOLD analysis project Ga0316217, IMG submission 203633) | Freshwater microbial communities from Trout Bog Lake, Wisconsin, USA - 1anoA | ecosystem: Environmental > Aquatic > Freshwater > Lake > Hypolimnion/Profundal zone | place: USA: Wisconsin... | reverse complement strand
CCGGTTCAACCATTTCTATTACTGGCGGATCATACATAGATCCCGGCGGTTGGGTTGATGGCCGGGCTGGGACACTTCAAGGAAACGCGGAATCCCGCCTGCCATTTGGCGTGGTTGTGGCACCGGATGGTTCCGTCTATGTTTCAGAAGATTACTGCCATATTCTTCGGCACGTCACTGGCGCGGGCCTAAGTGCGCCGGTTCCAGGCTACCCGCAATATACCGGCGTTGCCGGAATCGGCCTGGATTCCACCGGAAACAACCTTTACATCGCTTCCCCGCTTAATAAGCAGGTGCGGCTGTTGGATATCCCCAACAACAAAACCACCACCTTCCTAACCGCCGCCGATGGCCTTAATAACCCCGTCTCCGTATTGACGGACACCAACGGCAGTTACGACGGGGTTTATTATATTGACGTTCTGGATTCAGGGACCAATGGCTCCATCCTTCAATTTGATTCTTATGGGTATGGTTACGGCCCGCTGGTCACCGGCTTAAACCAGCCCACCGCCTTTACCTTGGATGGCAATGGCAACTTATTCATTGCCGAACTGGGCGGCGCAATCAAGGTCTATGTGCCTTCCACCGGCGTATCCAACACCATTGTCACCATCACTACCAATGCCAATGTGCAGCTTCAAGGCATCGCCATTCTGGACAATGGCAACATCGCCGTCAGCGACGCCGGCAACCACGTCATCTGGTCGGTAAATCCCATCACCAGGCTTTACAGCCGGCTGACTGGACAATTGGGCATAAGCGGGACAAGCATAGGGACCACCAATTCCGCCAAGCTAAACCAGCCTCATCAGCTTGCCCGCTCCGGCAGCCAGCTTCTGGTGGCGGATTCCGGCAATAACCGCTTGGTTCTGGTGACCGCCAGCGGAACCACCAGCACCAACCTGAATTCAGGCAATGCCACCCTTTGGTTTGGCAATGCCAATGATCCGGTTTCCAGCACCGGTTCAACCAGCTCGCGCTTTGTTCCCATGAATGACCCCGTGGGTTTGGCGGTCAGTCCGGCTGGGATAATTTACGACTCGGAACCCACCAATCAGGAAATCCGCGGATTCACGACCGCCATAACTGCTCCCCCGGCGGTGCCAGTCGCGCCCCTGCCCTTCTTTTCCGCGGTTGCGGGCATTGCCTTGAATTCGATGAGCACGGAACTATTCATCACCGACCCGACTAATAGCACGGTCAGCATCCTAGATCTGACCGGCAATCAGATGAGCATTTTCCTTGATGCCAGCAGCGGTATCTATCAACCGGTGGATGTTGCCCTGGACAACAGCGACAATGTTTATGTCTTGAATCAGGGAACCGGCGGCAATGGCTCCATCCTGGAATTCGACCCCTACGGGAATCTGCTCGCAACCAATGCCGCCTCGTTGTTCATGCCCACGGCCATGAAAATAGATTTTTCCGGAAACATCTTCGTGTCCGAACTGAACGGCGCGGTGGAAGAGTTCTATGCCGGCGGTTCCAATACCACGCTGGTGAACATCACCACGAACGCCAACGTCCGACTGCAAGGCATCACCTTGCTTGACAACGGTTCGGTGGTGGTCAGCGATGCCGGCAACCAGGTCCTTTGGAGGATCGCCCCGGCGTCGACGAATGCCGTGCTGTTCACCGGCGTCCTCGGCTCCCCCGGCACTAACTTTGGCGCCGTGGGTTCCGCCAAATTGAACCAACCCATGCGCTTGGCCGAAACTTTTGGCGGCCTGCTGATTGTGGATTCCGGCAACAACCGCATCTTGGTTTGCGACGATTCAGGCACTGTCTCCAAAGCCCTGAAATCCACCAATGCCACCCTGTGGTTTGGCAGTCCGATAATTGACCCGGTCACCAACACCAGTCCTTATTTTGTCGCCATGCTGTCGCCGGTGGGGGTTGCCATCGGGACCAGCGGCACCAATGGAATCGTGTTCGACTCTGAAGCCATTTACAAAGTAATCCGGGGCATTTTAAACACGGGTATTAAGGCTCCCCTACCGCCGCCACCTGCACCCCTTAATCTAGCCGCAACTGCAACTATTAGTCAGGTTACGCTGACTTGGTCGGCGGTCAACAGTGCGACTAATTACAACGTGAAACGATCAACGTCCGCCGGTGGACCTTATACGATCATTGGAAACACCAGTTCCACCAGTTTCGTGGATGTCGTGGATAATACCAACGTGTTCAACGGTTCCACCAACTACTATGTTGTGTCGGCGGTGAATGGCGGCGGCGAAAGCCCCAATTCAGCGGAAGCCAGCGTCTATGTCCCGTTCCCGGCGGTGCCCACCCCGCAAATCGGCTATTGTGACTTCCCAGCAACATCCACACCAAATCCCTACACTGCTGTTTTTCATCCGGTATCGTCCTTTACATTCAACAACGACGCGAACATTGTGATCAAAGGAACGTCGGGCAGCCAAACATTTTATACAGACGATGGATCCACCCCATCCGCCACTAACGCGACCACAACTTCCATCAATTCGGGTTATTCTGATGCACTTGGCATTAAAACTATTGGCGGGCTGGCGCCTTATCTTGTTCCAAAAGTTGCACCTACTTTAATCATCGAAGCGATGGGGTCGGAAACCAATCATCCCAGTAGCGCCGTAGTTCAAGCGACATTCCAGTTTATAACCGGTAATCCCACAATCATCGGCGACAATGCTGGTCAATTCTTTATTAGCGACATCACCGCCAATGCCCATCTTTACTACACGATTGATGGTTCCACACCGTCCACGACCAATGGGGTTGACTTGGGCACCGTTGCCACGCCGACGAATATGTGGACGGTCGGCTTTCCCATCACCACCAACACGTTGTTTAAAGTCATGGCCGTTCGCCCCAACTATCAAAACAGCGCGGTGGTAAGCACCACGTTCTCGGCGTCGAATTTTGTGGCCAATGTCATCAGCTTCGGCTTTGGCAACGGTGAGGCTTCCAGTGTTTTTCTCGGCTCACCCGGGCAAACTTTTTATGCTCCGGTCACTCTCTCGATGCTATCTGGCGTTTCGGTATATTCGCTGCAATTCAACGTGAACGTCAACGCTGGCGGCCCGAATCCCGCCCCGACAATCACCAATGGGGTTAACAGCGCCTACGGTTTTTCACCAATGTTGCTGAAGCCAGTTCCCGGTTCGTCGCCGGTAGTTTATGAGACCATTCCCCCAGCCATGTTTGTTTCCACCAATTCAATCAACCCCTACCCGGTTTTTCTAGATGGTTCAACGAACTTCAGCAGTCTGATATTCACCAATAGCAGTCTCAACCTGCTCGGTATTGGCTGGGTCGAATCCGCCACCGAGACCAACCTTTACGACACCACGAGCCAGGATTTGATCAAGTATTCTTTGGCGCATAATAACATGTATTTGGAAGGCAACGGCAAAATTATTCTTGGCGGATACGCCTTCAAGATTCCAAGCACTGCAACCAATAGCCAGACCTACCAAATTCAGATTGGCCGGCCTACGGCCACAGATGATGGCATTGGCGCCCCAAATTCGGATGTGTATATTGCCGCGCCAACAAATGGATCCACGGCAGGCGGCCTACCACTCAACGCACTCAAATACGTCACTATCACCAACCAAATCAAATACATAGTCGGCAGTGTCTATCCATTTCGCTGGTTCAACGCGGGGGATTTCGGCTCCAGCAACATTGTCAATGCGGATGTGGAACAGGTGTTTGATGCGGCGGTTTATGCAATGGGGGCGGAATCTATTCAAGCTCCCGGCAGCGATTTCTTTGATGCCATGGATTCCTGCGGCAGCATCGGCGTCCTGGATGGAAACAACGCCGACCCCAATTTTGGATTTTACACCAACTCATTTACCAGTCTGAACAACGCCCAGCTAACCGCCTTATTTGACGGAAACGACACCACCATCAACCAATTGGCCTTCGGCGACGGCGTGCTGGATGTCTGCGACGTCTATGTCACCTTCCGCCGGTCGCTGGATCCCAGCCTGACTTGGTATCGCCGATTCTGGAACAACGGTCTGCGCGTGGCGGACACCGGCGCTCCGAACGTCGCCAACCATCTGGCCAAGGCTCCCGCGTCGGGCACGGTGCAGCCCAAGGTTCAAGCGAGTGTCTCCGCATCACCGCACGTCAACTTTACCGCCGGCGATATCACCAACTGTTCCTCCGGCCAGGAGCTGCAGATTCCCATCACCGCCACCATTTTTGGCAGTTATCCGCTCCGGGTGCTGATGCTCAACCTCACGGTTGAGCCGCTGGATGGTTCACCGGCGCTTACCGTGCCGGTTCAATTCACACAAAATACCGCCGTCCTTGGCGCACCTTACACCACAGCTTCGCAAGGCAACGGCAATTACTCCGCCGTCTGGCTCAACAGCACCAATGCCGGCCTCACCAACACCGTCACCATCGGCACCTTGAACGTCACCATTCCGAACGGGGTTTCGGCCAATTCCGCCTACGCCGTCCACTTCGACCACGCCTCTGCTTCGCCCAACGGCCTGGCCTCGTTCCCGAAATCCACGCTCACCGGCCTCGTCACCACGTCCAGCCGCACCAGTTCAAGTTTTGGTGACGGCATTCCGGATTCCTGGCGCCTGCGCTGGTTTGGCACCATTTACAATCAGCTCTCGGTGTCCAATGCCTGCGCCGCCCGCGACGGCGTCAATAACTGGAAGAAATATGTTGCCGGGGTTGATCCCAATTCGGCGAATGATTTCCCGAGCGTGCATCCCAAGACACCGGTTCCCTCTGGATCCACCGCTGCCATCCACTGGCCCACTGTCAACGGCAAACAATATGTGATCTTGAGTTCCGACAGCCTGTTCCCAGGGGTTTGGAAGACCAACACCATTGTCACCGGCACCGGCACCGACGTGGAATACGATGACAACACCGGCGGCATCAGGCGTTTCTACCGCGTGCAAATCCTGCCGTAGAAACCGCCGATTTAATCGCTTAATCCAATGAAAACAACCAGCAGAATAGCATTGCTGGCTTGTGTCATCCCAATACTGTCCACCAAATCGAGGCAAGGTCAGAACCTCCGCAATCATTCTTGTCTGCGGAGGGATCAACCATGTTCCGGCATTATTTGACGGAGATACTCGAAAGAATAAATGCCGGTGTTATGTCCGTCCGCCCACACCGGCTGGATGGCGTAGCCGCCCACGCTGGAAATCTTGACCAAGTTAAACGCATTTAGCGCAAACGGTTTTTCCGGATTTTTGTGGACGTTGCCCAGAATGTCAATTTCACCCTTGCAGCCGGCACACGGACAGGCGCGGCGCAATTTTTCCAGGGGAATAAAATCCTCGCGGCCATCGTCCCATTTGACGGCGAGTTCCAAGCCGATAGGTTGAATGTCGAGAGGCCTCATCAACGCCTCCCGATCCGCCGCTCGAAGGCGGCCAGGGTTTCCGGGCTGACATGGTGCTCGATGCCCTCGGCATCCAGTTCGGCCACTTTTTCCGAAACGCCCAGGGACCGTAAAAAAGCCTTCACCGTCTCATGCCGCCGCTTGCATTCGGCCGCCAGCGTGTTTCCGGCCGCCGTCAGGAAAATGGCGCGGTAAGGCTTGGTGTTCACAAACCCGATTTTTTGCAGCCGGGCCAGGGTGCGGTTGACCGTCACATGGGTCACGCCCAGCCGGCGCGCCAGGTCCACCACCCGCGCCTCGCCTAGCGCCAGCGAAAGATCGGCGATGGCCTCAACGTAATCCTGCGCCGTCTCGGCGGCGCGGTCGCGGCGTGAACGGCGGAAGGTCTCGGCCGGCGGCACCGCCGGCCGGACGGCCGCCGGCGGCTTGCGGAGGGGGCGCTTCATCATTCTCCAAAAGAAGCAGACGGCGGTTTTTTAGTCGAGGTTTTATTTTGTATCTAATGCTACATTTCGGTTGACGCCGACGGTCCGGCGTTGTAACTAAAGCTACATTTTATTGCATGAGCGATCCTGTCAGCCAGCCAGGCGGCCCGCAGTCCAGCCTGTCGGAAACCTACCACACCGTGCCCGTGCCGCACGCCCAGGCCGGTTTCTGGCGGCAATGGCTGGCCTTTTCCGGGCCGGCAATCCTCATCAGCGTCGGCTACATGGACCCCGGCAACTGGGGCACGGACCTTGCCGGCGGCGCGCAGTTCAAATACGGGCTGCTCTGGGTCGTGGCGCTGGCCAGCTTCATGGCGTTGATTTTACAGGTCATTTCCGCGCGGCTGGGCCTGGCCACCGGCAAGGATCTGGCGCAATGCAGCCGTGATTTTTATCCCCGCTGGGCGCGCTGGCCGAACTGGATCACCATGGAGATCGCCGTGTGCGCCACCGACCTGGCCGAGTCGCTGGGCAGCGCCGTCGCCCTGAACCTGCTTTTTCACATCCCGATTTTGTGGGCGATTGTCATCACCGCGTTTGACGTGCTGCTGCTGCTGTCGTTGCAGGGAATGGGCATGAGGATGATCGAGGCGGTGGTCGCCGTTTTCGTGCTGACCATCGGCGTCTGCTACGCCATCGAGATTTTCATTTTTCCGCAGACCCAGCCCGTTTTCTCCGAAATGGCCGGCGCGCTCGCGCGTCCGGACCTGCACCAGGCCGGCATGCTCGTGATTGCCGTCGGCATGATTGGCGCGACGGTGATGCCGCACAATCTTTACCTGCATTCAGCCCTGGTGCAGTCGCGCAAAGTCGGCCGCGATGAAAATTCCATCCGCACGGCGATCAAGTTCAACACCATTGACGCCACCGTCGCGCTGACCATCGCCTTTTTTGTCAACGCGGCGATCCTCGTGCTGGCGGCGATGGTTTTTCATGGCAAGACCAGCGTCACCGTGGCCGGCGGGCAGGTCGTCGCGTTCAGTCCCGACAGCGATTGGATTCGTGTGGCCTACCTGACGCTGGCGCCGTTACTGGGCAAGGCGGCCGCCAGCACCCTGTTCGCCGTGGCGCTGCTCGCCAGCGGCCAGAGCAGCACCATCACCGGCACGCTGGCCGGGCAGGTGGTGCTGGAAGGCTTCATGAACTGGCGCATCCGGCCGTGGCTGCGGCGGATGGTTTCGCGCCTGCTGGCCGTGATCCCGGCCATCGTGATCATCGGCATCCGCGGCAACGGCAGCATCACCGACCTGGTGAACTTGAGCCAGATCTATCTCTGCCTCGTCCTGCCGTTCGCCATGTTTCCGCTGTTGCAATTCACCTCTTCCCGCAAGATTATGGGGCCGTGGCGCAACGGCTGGTTCCTGCTGGTGATGGGCTGGGCCAGCGTGCTGGTGATCACCGGGATGGATATTTACAGCCTGCCGGAGGCGCTCAAAGAAGCCTGGCGCGTCATCGTCGGCGGATGAGCCAACCGCAACGAATTTAAAACTGATTTTCGTGTATAAAAAAATCCTCGTCGCCCTCGAAAACGGCCCGGCGGATGAAACCATCCTGCCGCACGTCACGGAACTGGCGCAGCGCTTTGGGTCAAACCTCCTGCTGCTGCACGTCGCCGACGGCTGGGCGGCGCGGAATTTCAACACGCTGGAACTCGCCGAGTCCGAGGAAATGAAGAATGACCGCGCCTATCTGGAAAAAATCGCCGGGGACTTGCGCGCCGAGAAACTCTCCGTGACCACGCAACTGGCGCTGGGCAACCCGCCGGCCGAAATTTTGAAGGTCGCGGCCGGGCAGCAATGCGACTTGATTGCCATGACCAGCCACGGCCACCGTTTCCTCGGCGACCTTTTTCACGGCAGCACCATCACGCAGGTGCGGCATCAAACCACCATTCCCCTGCTCGTCCTGCGGGCAAAAAAAGTTTGATCAACTTCCGAGCGGCGAACCCGCCGGGCGCTCGACGAGGTGCAGCAAATTTCCCTCGCCATCCGCAAAGAATAAAATTTTCCCGCCGCCGGCCGCCGGCCGGATTTCTTCCGTGAACTTTACGCCGCGACTTTCCAGTTCCATCCTGGCCTCGTCCAGCGACGGCACCCGCAGCGCCAGATGCCGGAAGCCGGCGAGTTTGTTATTGCCGCGTTCCGGCAGCGGCGCGTCGGCCGGATAGATTTCAAACCAGACATTCGCCAGGGAAATCAGGCACGTCGGCGGGTTTTGCCCGTTGTCCCACACGGCTTTGGCGCCCAGAATGTGTTCATACCAATTTTTCAGCGCCACCGGGTTGGCGGCGGGAATGGCGATATGTTCGACGGAAATATTCATGGCGCTTTCAATACACCGCCGGCAACCGGCCCGCAACCTCCAAATCTATTCCGTCATGGGGGTATGACGACGAGGGGTTTCCTGCCGTGATACATTTGCGCAGAGGCTGCCGGAAGCGCGGAGATGGATGAAATGAAAAAAATTATACAAACTTGACTGGAGTGGTGTCTATGGGTTGAAACCATGATGGAAAATGCTGAACTGCACTGGTGCGAGCCGCTCTACGATGCGAAGGCGGCGGAATTGATTTTGTATGGCCGCGCGCTGGGCCTGGGCCACGGCGAGGCGGAGGATGTCTTGCAGGAGACGTTTGTGGCGCTGGCGCAGATGCCCTTTGCCCCGGCGAAACCGGAGCATTATTGCGTGCGGAGCTTTCGGAACCGCGCGCTGAACCACCGGCGCACGCTCTGGCGGCGGCTGGCGCGGGAATGGGAGTCGCTGCGCTGGTTTGAAAAAAACGCGGACGAAACGCCGGCGGAACGGGCCGCGATGCGCTGTCTCGCGTAACTGCCGGTGGACCAGCGCGAGGCCATCGTGTTGAAGATCTGGCACGGCTGCACGTTCGAGGAAATCGGCGGGCTGCTGGACATCTCGCCGAACACGGCGGCGGGCCGTTACCGCTACGGGCTGCAAAAGATAAAAAAACAACTGGAAGGAGTCGTCTATGGAAAAACTGACCATGACGGAAGCGCAATTGCGTTCCTGGCAACCGCGCCGGCCGGCAGCCGGGCTTAAGCAACAGATTTTCAACCCGGTCACGCCGGTCGCGGCCGCGCCATCGGCCAACCGGTGGTGGGGTGCGCTGACCCCGGCCATGGCGTGCGTGTTGTTCACCTTGATGGCGTTCAAACACGGAGGCGATGGTCTGGACCCCAAGCCCGTTTTGAGCATGGTCATGAGCAATCAAAGCAGCGCCACGTATGTCCCGGGCGGGGCACAAACGGCGCAAAACCGCCTTGACACCGTCACTTTTGATTGGACAAACCGTAGTGAAATCAAGTCTATTGTTGGTTTTAAGGCGACAACCAATTTCATCAACTAAAGCTGCTAATGGAAACCAATAGATCGACCAACAAAGACAAGGCAACCAAACCGAAGGATGCCAAACCCGCCGCGCCCGCCGCGCCCGCGCCGGTGCGGGTGCCGCCGCTGTTCCGCAAGATTGACTGGCTGACGTTCGGGCTGGCCTTTGGCGTGGTCTGGGCGATTTATCTTTGGACACTGGCGCCGGAACTGACGCTGGAAGATTCCGGCGAGCTTTGCACCGGCTCGTTTTACGCGGGCATACCGCATCCGCCGGGCTATCCCTTCTGGGCGATTTACAGCTGGCTCTGGACGTTCATCCTGCCGATTGGCAATGTCGCGTGGCGCGTGGAGGTGGGCGAATCGTTTGCCGCCGCGCTTGGCTGCGGCATGGTGGGCATCATGGTTTCGCGCGGCAGCAGCATGCTCATCGAGGGCATCGAGGAAATCAAAAACATTTCCCGCGGCTGGGAAAGCGCCATCTGCATCGTGTCCGGCTTTGTGGCGGGAACGCTGATGGGCATGGACGGCTTCATGTGGAAGGAGTCGGTGGCCATCAACCGCATTTCCCTGTTTGGCGTGCCGTGGCTGATTCTGGTGATGTGCCTACTGATGCGCTGGTGCTATGCGCCACAGCAGAAACGGTATCTGTATCTGGCGTTTTTATGCTACGGCATCTGCGCGACCATCCATCAGACCTTGCTGATGAGCGCGATGGGGCTGGAAATTCTGATCGTGCTGGCCCAGCCGAAACTAGGCCGCGATGCTTTTGCCGCCAACGCCCTTATCTACATCGGCTTCGTGTTGCTGCAAGAAAAAATCCCCGCGCTGCAAAACATGACCAAGGTGGAATGGGCGCTGTTCCATGCGGTCGGCATCAGTTCGGCGGTGGCCGCCGCGTGGCTGATCACCACGACAAAGGGGTTGTTTACCGAGATCAAGACCGGCCTGGTGATGCTCATCGTCTGGATTGCGGGCGTTTCCTTTTATTTTTACGAGGCGATTTCCGGCATGACGGTGCCGCCGATGCAATGGGGTTATCCGAGGACGGTGGAAGGCTTTTTCCATGCGTTAAGCCGCGGCCAGTATGAGCAGGCTCACGCCCTGGACATTTTTTCCGATCCCAGCCGGTTTTTCTTCCAGCTTTGGTATATCGTCGAAGGTTTGTCGGAATCGTTCAGCTGGGTTTATATTTTTGTCGGCCTCCTGCCGTTCCTGTTCCTGTTGAAAATGCACAAGCGGGAACGCAACTGGATCATCAGCGTCACCGCGGTTTATCTTTGCATCTCCGTCCTGCTGGGCATCCTGCTGAATGTCTCGCCTGACCGCCAGTCTTCCGACCTCAATAAAGTTTTCTACACCGCCTCGCACGGCTTGTTTGCCTTGATGATTGGCTATGGCCTGACATTGCTGGCGGCGTATGTGGCGACCCACTATAAAGTCTGCCGGCGCTGGGCGCTGCTTGGCGGCGCAGTGGCGGTGGTGCTGGCGTTTTACTGTCTGCTCGACGCGACTGGTAAACTTTTTTACGGCCCGGCGGGATCCATCAGCCTTTCCCAACTGCCACACCATATCGCCCTGGCCTTCGACAAATACCAGTTTGGCAATCCCGTATATGCCAATCTGATCATGCTGGTGTTGTCCGTGCTTTTCATCGTTGCCCTGCTCGTCTACCGCACCCGCGGTCCGGTGCTAATCATCCTCGGCATCTTTCTGATGATGCCCGTCTGCTCCGGCCTGACGCACTGGTATAAGAGCGAGCAGCGCAACCACTGGTTCGGCTACTGGTTCGGCCATGACATGTTCACGCCGCCGTTCCTGGACACGAATGGCAAGCTGAGCTACGACAATGTCCGCCGCGCCGCGCTGCTCAAGGAGCCGAAGAACGCCAAGCTCATCTATCCGGAAATGGCGCGCGACACGGTTCTCTTCGGCGGCACCGATCCCGGCCGGTTTTGCCCGACTTACATCATCTTCTGCGAAAGCTTCATTCCGCACCGCTGCCAGCCGGTGCAGGACCAGAAATTTGACCGGCGGGATGTCTATATCATCACGCAAAACGCGCTGGCCGACGGCACCTATCTGGATTATTTGCGTTCGCAATACAACCGGTCCAAGCAGATTGACCCGCCGTTCTTCAGCGAGCTGCTGAAATTGTGGTGGTGGGTGTTCATCGGCCTGGCGGCCGGAATAACCGCCCTTTGGATCATCGCCGACTTTGTTTTGGGCACGCCAAAGCGCAAACGTAACGCGATCGTTTTTGCCTCCCTCTGGGGCTTCGGCCTTATCATGGTGATCATTCAGGGGGATGGGGTCAGCGTCGATGGGCTCTCCAAAGCCGCCTACAATTGTCTCGACCGGCCCTTTACCTGGTGGGGCGCGCACGTGGAAACCCGCCGCCGGGCGGAGGGCGTTTATCCGCCGAAGGAAATTTACATTCCGTCGCCCGATGATTCGCAAAAATGCTTTTCGGAATACACCCAAGATGTCGCCCGCCGCTCGCAGCTCAACCAACTGCGCCAAGGCGAAGACGTGAAGATTGACGCCAGCGGCCGGGTTCAAGTTTCCGGTCAAGCGGCGGTGATGAACATCAACGGCCTGCTTTGCAAGGTCATCTTCGACAACTGCCCCAGCAATGAGTTTTACGTCGAGGAAAGTTTCCCGCTCGAGTGGATGTATCCGTATGAAACCCCGTTCGGCATCATCATGAAGATCAACCGCCAACCGTTGGCCGAACTGTCGCAGGACGTGTTTGATCTCGACCACAAATTCTGGAGCGACTTTTCGACGCGGCTGTGCGGCAACTGGATCACCTACCAAACCAAGGTCCAGGAGATTGCCGACTTTGTGGAACGCACCTACGTCCGCAATAATTACCAGGGTTACATC
>Ga0316217_10006105_pt1 | contig 12096 bp, 9 predicted proteins | sample 1anoAmetaG_FD_203633 | JGI IMG/M metagenome (GOLD analysis project Ga0316217, IMG submission 203633) | Freshwater microbial communities from Trout Bog Lake, Wisconsin, USA - 1anoA | ecosystem: Environmental > Aquatic > Freshwater > Lake > Hypolimnion/Profundal zone | place: USA: Wisconsin... | reverse complement strand
TGGCCATGTCCGGCGGCGGCGCGAACGGCGCCTATGGCGCGGGCCTGCTCTACAGCTGGATCCGGTCAGGGCGCATGCCGAAATTCCAGCTCGTCACCGGGGTCAGCACGGGGGCCCTCAGCGCGCCCTTCGCCTTTGTCGGCGCGGGATGGGAGGAACGGCTCAAGAGCTCGTTCCTTGAAACCAAGGTGCGGGGCCTCCTGCGCGGCCGTGGTCTGCTCAGCCTGATTACCCCCGGCGTATTCAGCCGCGCCCCCCTCGACGATCTGGTGCGCAGCTACGTGACGGACGACCTCCTCGCCGCCGTGGCCGCCGAACACGCCAAGGGACGCCGCCTGCTCGTCGCCACCACCAATCTCGACACCGAACAGTTCATCGTGTGGGACATGGGCGCCATCGCCGCCCACGGCGGTCCGTCCGCCAGAGCGCTCTTCGCCGAGGTGCTGATCGCCTCGGCCAGCGTCCCCGGCGTCTATCCCCCCACCCTGATCCCGGTCGAAAGCGGCGCGCATCGGTTCGAGGAGATGCACGTCGACGGACAGACCGTGCGCGCCTTCTTCGCCATTCCGTCCCGCCTTCTGCTGGCGAACCGAAACACCGGCGCCCTTGACCGGGCCGACTATTATGTCGTCATCAACGGCCGGCTCGACAGCCTGTTCGAAGTCACGCCCCTGTCCGCCCTGCCCATCATCGGGCGCAGCTTCGACACCGCCGCGCGCGCCTCCGTCCGCCAGACGGTGCTGTCGACGGCGGAGTTCTGCAAGCAGCGCGGGTGCCATCTGTTGCTGGCCTCGCTGCCGAAGTCCGAGCGGGACGACCCCCTCGATTTCAGCGCCGGCCATATCAACAGCCTGTTTCGCGCCGGACAGGCGGCCATGAGCGCGGACGCCGCCTGGCGAAGCGACGTCCTTTCCTTTTGAGCCGCGCCCGGGCGCTTCCCGATGCCGCAGCGGTCCGCGGCGACGGTCAGGACACGTCAAGGACTAGGCAATCATTACTAACAAGACGGCAACATTTGCCGACAATGGTAAATTCTGCAGGCCTTAACCTATATTAAGTTTGACTACCACATTTGTAATTTATTGTTTTTGCTGGCCTTTAAGAACTGGCCCATCCCTTGCGAAGCCGTCCCCGAGCAAAACGCTTCCGGACAGCAAAATGCGTCTGGTCATCTGAAAAACAGGATGCCGACATGTCTAACAACAGCATTAATACGAACCTCGGCGCACAAATCGCGCTGCAGAACCTGAACGCGACCTCCACGTCGCTTCAGCAGACCCAGAACCGTATCTCGACCGGCCTGTCCGTCTCGTCCGCCAAGGACAATGGCGCGATCTGGGGCATCGCCCAGAACAGCCGCGCGTCGATCTCGTCCCTGGATGCGGTGAAGCAGTCGCTTCAGCGCGCCCAGTCGACGGTGGACGTGGCCGTCTCCGCCGGTCAAACCATCTCGGACCTGCTCAACCAGATCAAGTCCAAGGCTCTGGCGGGCTCCGACAACTCCCTCGACACCGTCAGCCGCAAGGCGCTGAACAATGACGTGGCCGCCCTCATCGGCCAGATTCAGAAGATCACCTCCACCGCCGATTTCAACGGCACCAATATCATCAAGACCAACGGCGCCTCGATCTACGCGCTCGCCAACGCCTCGGGCACCAGCCGTCTGACCGTCCAGGGCATCGCGCTTGGCGTGAGTGGATCGGCCAGCACGACGGGCATCACCTTCACCGCGGCGGCGTCGTTCACGACGGCGACCACGGCGGCGACCTTCCTGTCCCTGGTCAACACCTCGATCATCCAGGTCAACGCCTCGGTGGCCAAGCTCGGGACGGGATCCAACGCCCTGACCACCCACCTTAACTTCATCAGCGCCCTGCAGGACAGCCTGACCCAAGGGGTCGGCAACCTGGTGGACGCCGATGTGGCCAAGGAAAGCGCAAACCTCACCGCGCTGCAGACCAAGCAGCAGCTCGGCGTTCAGGCGCTCTCCATCGCCAACTCGTCCAAGCAGGGCCTTCTGTCCCTGTTCCGTTAAGCCTCGTCCGCCGCAGTCGGCGGCGAGGTCTTCTTCCCGACGCGCGCGCCGGCTTTCCTCGCCGGCGCGCGCTTCTGCGCCTGGGCGACGGCGGGGATCTCAGCCGGGATCTCCGCCGCGGGGGCGGCTTCGCGCGCGACCCTCAACAGTTCGGTCAGATCCTTGATCGCCGTGGTCAGGGCCAGCACTTCCTGTTCGCGCAGGGCGTCGACCTTCTGGTGGAGAAGCTCGATCTCCATCTCCGCCTTGATGTTCACCTGGTGGTCGGTCTCGGCCGCGCGGCGATCGATCTCCTGCTGCCGGTTCTGGCTCATCATGATGAAGGGCGCAGCATAGGCGGCCTGGAACGACAGGGCGAGATTGAGAAGAATGAAGGGATAGGGATCCCACTTCTGAACGAAGGCGGTCACATTCAAGGTGATCCAGGCCGTCAGCAGAATGGACTGGATGATGATGAACCGCCACGATCCCATGGTCGCAGCGACGGCGTCGGCGACCTTCTGGCCGAGGGTCAGCCCCCCCGGCGGGTCGCATCGGCCGAGCTTGCGCGCCTGCCGGCGGACGGACCGCAACTCCCGCAAGAGCTGCAACTCCACCGACCGGATCTCGTCTCCGATTTCGTCCAGTATGTCCGTCATGGCGTTCCCTGTGACTTCACGCGCCGCGGCGATACGTCCAGCATGAGGAGCCTGTCGCCCCCGATGCGGAGATCGTTGCGACTCCCCGCTCGGCACAATTGACGAATTTGGTTCAAGTCGCACGCGGTTTTGCATCACCGCCGGCGAAGGCGCTTTTCCACAAAGCCCGCCGGTTCGCGGGGCAAAGCGCTCCGGGCGCGCCCAACAGGCTCAAATCGAACCGGCCCGCGCGCAAGAGCCCGTTTTGGGCGTTATAATTTTCGACCCCATTGACTGCGTCTGTTCTGTCAGCCGGACCTCAAACCATTTGAAATGAGGTCGCCGTCCCCCGAAATCATCAGTCAGTAAATGTTGAATCTCTAAATAGCGGCGCACGCCATTTACGATTTGTGCACCTGCGAAGAAAACACAATCGGTTCGATTATTGCGCTTAACTCCAACTTTACATCGACCCCTGTAGATCTATGGCCGTGTGGACGTTGAGCGAATGAACAGACCAAGGAAAATCGGACCCGATCCAACCGAGCTGCCGAGCGATATATCGGAAGCGATGCGAAAGCTCGCCTCCGGCATTCGCGATCTGCACCTCGACGAGTCCGGCGCCAATGCTGAATTTGCGACGGCGTTCAACCGCATCTGCGCGCAGCTGAACGCTCAACGCGTCATCGAGTCCCCGCCGGAAGTCTCCGGCCGCGACACACGGGACGCCCTTCGCGCATCCTGCGAAACGGCCGAAGGCGCGGTCTTCCTGGCGATCATCACGATCGACCAGTTCGAAGGCCCGATCCAGAGCCTTGACGTCACCACCCAGTTTCTGGCGACCCAGTCGATCTGCGACGACGTGGCCGCCCTTCTGCCAGCCGCGCTGGTGCTTCAGACCAGCCGCTCCAGTCTGGAGTGCAGCTTTCTGGCGACCGATTCGAGCGACGCCGCGCGGCAATTGTCGCAGCTGGCGCGTCGCCTGGAAGGCCAGATCTCCCAGAATGACAGCGCAAGCCGCCTGACGATCACGATGGGTTTCGCAGAGTGGTCGGAGCTGGACGAACCGCGCTATCTGGTCGTGGACCGGGCGCAGCACGCCGTGACCAAGGCCCGCGCCGGGCATGTCAAACTGGCGATGTTCTCCGAGCAGGACCGTATCGAAAGCGCCGAGCGCAAGGCGCTGGCCCGCGATCTCGAACACGCGCTGCCCGCCGGAGAGCTGAGCGTCAACTACCAGCCGAAACTGAACCTTCGCACCCAGAAGGTCGAAGCCGTCGAGGCGCTGGTTCGCTGGACCCACCCGGTTCGCGGCGCGGTGCAGCCGGACGACTTCATCGGTCTGGCCGAACAGATCGGCGCCATTCGCCCGCTGACCGAATTCGTCATCGCCCAGTCCATCGCCGACCAGGCCCGTCTGAAGGCCGAAGGCCTCGATATCGACATCCACGTCAATATTTCGAGCTCGCTGATCTGCGACACGAACTTCGTCGAAAGCGCCATCGCCGCCGTCGGACGCGCCGTCGGCCGGATCGGCTTTGAGATTACCGAAACCGCGGTGATCGGCGATTCCGAACGCGCGCTGACCAACGCCCTTCGCTGCGCGGACGCAGGCATTCCGATCTCGATCGACGACTACGGTTCGGGCTATTCCTCGCTCAGCTATCTAAAACAGTTCCCGGCCCAGGAACTGAAGATCGACAAGGTGTTCGTCCTCGAACTGACGCGCAGCCATCGGGACCCGCTGATCGTCCGCTCCACCATCGATCTGGCGCATGCGCTTGACATGCAGGTCACCGCCGAGGGGGTGGAGGACGCCATGTGTCTGGCCCTGCTTCAGGTGATGGGGTGCGATACGATCCAGGGGTTCCATCTGTCGAAGCCGCTCAGCTGCGACGCTTTGATCGACTTCCTCAAGGCCTACGCCATCAAGCCGGCCTGCCCTCCGCCGATGAACTTCCAGCTCAATACGGTTTCCGACAAACCCTGAGATTAGGGACGGCTGAGAAGACAGGATCCCGGCGCAAAGTCGCCGTGACCCTTCAACAAAAATCTATGCGCCGCAACGCCGCCGCCTATCGCCCCGGAAGACAAACCGCTGTAGCTGAACGCCCCTTCGCACCCGGCGCGCGGTCAGCAGCGGCGCTCCAGACGCTGCTTAAAACGGGCCGCGCATTAACTGTATGGATTGGGTTTGCTGATAGTGTGACCTGGTCAAGTGGATAGGTCCGTATGAAGATCCTGTTTGTCGAAGACGATCCGATGAACCGCAGCGTGGTGAAAGCCATGCTGGAGGTCGCCGGAGCGACTATGACTGGCGCGGAGAACGCCTATGTCGGTCTCGAATTGATCGATAAGGAGAACTTTGACCTCATTCTGATGGATCTTCGGATGCCCGGCATGGACGGACTGACCGCCATCTGCAAGATCCGGGAACGCGGCGACGACAAGGGCCGACTGCCCATCATCGTGGTGACGGCCGATACGGCGGCGGACCTGCGCGCCTCCTGCCTGTCCGGCGGGGCGGACGATCTCATCATGAAGCCGGTGGCGATGGGCCTGTTGTTCGACGCCATCGCCAAGGTCCTGGTCGACAAGGGCAGCGCCAGCGCGGCGATCTGACCGACCCGGCGGTCCTGGGTTGACCGTCTCAACATCTATCCGCCTCAGCGCGCTCAATCCTGCAGATTTACGACGTATTGGCGGGCTCGAACGACCCTGCGCCGGCAGTCGCCTGATCCGGTTTTGTTAAATTTTGTCAGTATATGTTGATAATATGTTGTTTAACGCTTGGGACCGTGGGACGTTGAGACGCACATCCACTTTGTCTCAGGACATGCCATGCGTACTCAATGGATCCTCGCCGTCGCTTGCACCCTCGCCCTGGGCGCCACCCCGGCCCTCGCCAAGAGCGGGTCGTGTAAAGACGATAAGGGCAAGTTCATCAAATGCCCCGCCGCCGCGCCGGTGGAAAAGCCCAAGAGCGGTCCTTGCAAGGACGACAAGGGCAAGTTCATCAAGTGCGCCGCCACTCCGGCCGACGCCAAGTCCACCACAGCGCCGCCGCCGGTGACGAAGCCTGCGCCGACGCCGGCCGCCGTTCCGGCCGCCGCTCCGGCCGCGACTGGGCCTGCGAAAACCGCCGCCAAGGCGACGACGGCTGGAAAGGCCTCGAATACCGATCCGACCGGCGCGACCGGAAAGTGCAAGGACGGAACCTACACCCACAGCAAGTCGCACAGCGGCGCCTGCTCGCATCACGGCGGCGTGGCCAGCTGGATCAACTGATCTGACGACGAACCGTCTGAACGAGGATCGCGTCGCCTGAAAGGGCGGCGCGATTTCGTTTGGGGCCATCTTGCAAAGCGCGGCTTGCAATGGTTTGCATGGAGGCTTATCGCTGTTCCCGCTCAAGAGGATGGATCGATGACCCTGCAGCGCATAGGCGGCGTTGAAGCCGGCGGCACCAAGTTTGTCTGCGCGCTGGGCCACCCTGTGGAGGGGATCGTTGCGCAGACAACCATTCCCACCACCACGCCCGAAGACACGCTGAGGGCCGTGGCCGCCTTCTTCACGGCGAACGGCGGCGTCGACCAGCTGGGCGTCGCCAGCTTTGGCCCCCTGGTGCTGGACCGGCAGGATCCAAACTACGGCCGGGTCGCCAAGACGCCAAAGCCGGGCTGGAGCGGCGCTGACCTTGTCGGCGCACTGCAAGGGGCGCTGGGCTGCGCCGTGTCCCTCGACACCGACGTCAATGGCGCAGGTCTCGCCGAAGCCACCCTCGGCGCCGGCCGCGGCCTCGATGTCGTGGCCTATGTCACGGTGGGCACGGGCGTCGGCGGCGGCGTGATCGTCACGGGCCGCCCCCTGCACGGCCACAACCATCCCGAAATGGGACATATCCGGCTGGAGAGACACCCGGCGGACGCGGACTTTGCCGGCGTGTGTCCGTTCCACGGACATTGCCTTGAGGGGCTGGTCAGCGGTCCGGCGATCCTGGCGCGGCTGGGGCGTCCCCTCAGCGAGGCGGATCCCGACGCGCCTATATTTGACCTGATCGGCGGCTATCTTGGCCAGTTCTGCGCCACGCTCAGCCTGATCGCCGCGCCGCAGCGGATCATTCTGGGGGGCGGGGTGATGTCCAACGCGGCCCTCTACCCCAAGATCCGCACAGCATTCAGCGCAGCGCTCGCCGACTATCTCGAGGCGCCGGCGGTGCGGGATGCGGAGCGGTATATCGTCCCCCCGACGCTCGGCGACCGGGCCGGCGTGATCGGCGCGATGCTGCTGGCCCAAGCGACAAGCTGAGCGCACGCCCTGTTCGCTGATGGTGCGAATCGCAGCAGGCCTTGATGGCTTGCGCAATACCTCGCGTGGCATGTCGGTTGCACCGGCAAACGCGGCCGAACCCGTTCGCCCCAAAGGATCAAGGCTTGTCACAGTCTGAGCCGGCAGAAATCTGGACGTTCTACGAGCCCGCAAGCGCCGCTGCGACGCGGTGCGGAACGGGCGGACGGACGCTCTTTGCCATTGGCGACATTCACGGTCGCGTCGACCTGCTGCGCGAGTTGATGGCTGTGCTCACGCAGGACGCGGCGGACGGCCATGTCGAAGGCCCCCCGCATCTGGTCTTTCTTGGCGACTATATCGATCGCGGCGCCCAGTCGCGGGAGGTGCTGGACACGCTGATCGCGCTTCAGGCGCAAGAGGACCTCGACACCACCTTCCTCATCGGCAATCATGAGGCCTTTTGCCTGAAATTCATTCAGGACGCGCGGATCGGGCCGGTGTGGGCGCGTCACGGCGGACTGGACACCCTGCAGTCCTATGGCGTGTCGCTGGCGAGCCTCGACCATGACTGGATCCGGGCGCGCGAGCTGTTTCTCAAACTATTGCCCCCGGACCACCTGGCGTTTCTGCTGGGTTTGAAGCCGATGGCGACGTTCGCCGACTATGTTTTCGTGCATGCCGGGGTGCGCCCCGGCGTCGCGCTGGACGTGCAGGAGGTCAAGGACCTGCTGTGGATCCGCGAGGACTTCCTCACTCAGCGGGTCGACTGCGGCAAGACCGTCGTCCACGGGCACACGCCGATCACGCAGCCGGAACTCAAGGACGGCCGCATCGGGATCGACAGCGGCGCCTATATGACGGGAAACCTGTCGGCGGTGAAGCTGACCGATGACGATGTGGAGTTCATCATCATCGGCCGTCAGCCCGACCGCTACGCCGTGGCGCCTGCGGAGCGAGCTTCCGTCGCGTCCTGAGCCTTGAGCGCTGTGGCCATCACAGAAACCAGTCGAAGGGCTTCGATCGGCTTGGCGACATGGGCGTCCATGCCGGCGTCGAGACATTCCTTGACCTGATGATCCATCGCGCTGGCGGTCAGGGCGATCAGCGGCGTCCGGCGACGACGGTCGGCATGCTCGGCGGCGCGGATGGCCCGGGCGGCGTCCAGACCATCCATGTTGGGCATCTGCACGTCCATCAGCACAATGTCCCAGTCCTGACGCCTCGCGGCGGCGACCGCCTCGACCCCGTCAAAAACGATGCTGACCTCGCAGGACTCGCGCTCCAGCATTCCGCGGACCACCAGCTGATTGATGACATTGTCTTCGGCGACCAACACGCGCAGGCCCGGCGGCAGCTGGCGGGCATAGGTCTGCGGCTTCAGCTTGGCTTCGGGCTCGCAGGCCTGCGCCACCTTGCGGAAGGCCAGCCGCGTGACAAAGGACGAGCCCTTGCCGGGTTTGGAGTAGACGTCGATGCCGCCGCCCATCGCCGTGGCGAGTTGTCGGGCGATCGACAGGCCAAGTCCGGTGCCGCCGAAACGGCGCGTGACCGACCCGTCGGCCTGCTCGAACTTGTTGAAGATCCGGTTGGCGACTTCGGGGGCCATACCGATGCCCGTATCGTCGACCGCGACGGAGAGGATGTCTCCACTGCGCTCGACCCGGACGGTGACGCCGCCGACTTCGGTGAACTTGATCGCGTTGGAGACGAGGTTGCTGAGGATCTGTCGGGTGCGGGTCGGATCGCCCCAGACCGAGCCCTCGGCCTCGGTCGCGACCAGAACCTTCAGCTCCAGCCCCTTTTCATTGGACAGGGGGGCGAAGGACGCGGCGACATCATGAACCAGCTTGCCGAAATCGAATACGAGATATTCAAGCTCCAGCCGCCCGGCCTCGATCTTGGACAAATCCAGAATGTCGTTGATGATCGTCAGCAGCGCCTTGCCGGACTGGCACACCACTTCCAGCCGCTCCCGCTGCGACGGCACCAGCTCGCCGGCGGCGATCACCTCGGCCATGCCCAGCACGCCGTTCAGAGGCGTGCGGATTTCATGGCTCATATTGGCGAGGAATTCGCTCTTGGTCCGGTTGGCCGCCGTCGCATGTTGCTGGGCGCGCTTCAGACGGGCGTTCAGCCGGCGCTGTTGCACGACCACCAGACCGCCGCTGGCCATAATCAGGAACCCCAGAACGCCCAGGCCCCACTGCACATAGATCATGCGCTGCTTCAGCTCGGCATTGTGACGCATGGCCCCCAGCTGGTCGCGCATCTGGGCGGTGATCTGGTGCACGCCGTGACGGCTGACATCGGCCTGGGCCCATGAGCTGGTCAGCAGATATTTGCGGTAGCCGTTCAGGGCCGCCGCCGTCTGGCCCTTCGCCGCGAGGATCTCGGTCTCGATCAGCGGAATGGAGTCAAAGCGCGCCGCGCTGAACCCGCCTTTAGCCTTCAGGGCCAGCAGGCGATTGAGGTCGGCCTGGGCTTCCGCTGCGCGCCCAAGTCGCGCCAGGGCCAGCGCCCTGGCGGGCAAGACCCCCGTGGTGAGCAGCTCGGAATCGGAAATCGTCGGCGACAGGTCCTTCAGGCAGCCCAGCGTTTCTTGCGGGGCGCCGAATTTCTCGGCGACCAGCGCGCAGAGCCCCATATCCCAGGGCATCAGATGCGGCAGACCGGAGCGCAGGGACAAGGTGTGGTGCGCGGTGACCAGCTGGCGCGCCGTCGGGCCATCCCCGACCATCGCGACCATCTTGGTCAGATTATAGAGGGAATCGAAGTCGGGCCGCGGATAGCCAAGCTGGTTTCCGTAATATTCCGACCGGCTCAAGGCCTCCGTGACCGCTTCCAGGTCCGCGACGCCCTTCAGCGCCAGACCCGTCGATTCCCAGACAATCTCATAGGCGCTGACCGCATCCGGATCGCTGGGCACCACCGTCGTTTCGATGTCGGACAGCGCCTTGATCGCCGCCCCGGCGTCATCGGTGTTCAGGGCGATGTAGGAGACGGCCTGCAGACGGACGTACCAGTCCTTGGTCGTATCGGCGACGTTGCGCATCAGCTTGAGCACAGACAGATCGCCGTCCTGAGCCCTCGCCTCAAGGCGGTTCAGCTCGACAAGGGCAAGATAGCGCGCATCGCCGTCCTGCCGCGCCACCTGCTCCAGCTCGTCATTCCAGCGATTGAACTTGGCGTATTCGGACTGCGACACCAGGATCGTGGCGACGTGATTGAGCCGCGCCAGGCGCTCATGTCCCGACATCCGCAAGGCTTGCTGGCCGAACGCCTCGAGGGACGCAAAGGTCGATTTCATCGCCCGGTGCTCGACGATCGCGCCCAGCCGGGCGGGCGACACTTCGATCGGCACGTCAGCCGAAGCCAGCGGCGCGATCGCCGTCCCCATCAGGACGGCCAGACAAAAGACAGCAACACTCTGCGGTATCATCAACGCCTCCGAACCCGCCCAGATTAGCGCGAGTGTGTTTGCGTTTCGTTTAATTCCCGAAACATGCATCCTTTCTGCGGAGATTTTTTTGCGCAGCCTACACTCTATAAACGCGCCAGCATTTCAACTTAAAGCAAAAATCCCGCCGGATGCCCGACTTATTACAAAATACACATATAAAAATGCGCTTAAAATCTTGCCAAAATGCGTTATAGCGCGCTCGATTATTCGTGAAAACTATTGGAAGATTATAGCCCAACGCAGCCGCCAAACAGGATCGGCTCAGGAAGGCGCGAAGACCCGCGCAGATGATGAGATTGGACTGAGTAGAATTTGGTCCATTTCACAAAAATCTGGGCGCCGTCCAGCGGGACCTCAGGCCAGCGGACTCATTTGTCCGAGAGAAACCGCCCCCGCAGCGCCTTGCGAATGGGGGCGTCCACGTCGCGATCCAGCCTCCAGGCGATCAGGATCAAAAGGCCTAGAAAGGCGGCGCCATAGCCAAGGCTGCTGAGGTCGTCCGGCGGATCAAAGTCGCGGCCAAGGGCGAAATGGACGAGGTTTCCGACGGGCTGATGGATGATGTAGATGCCGTAGGAGATCAGGCCGGTAAAGCTGAACAGACGCCCCGATATCGGCCCGGGCTCAAACCGGCCGGCCAGGATCAGCAGCGCCGGAAAGCCCAGCAGCACCACCGCCAGCTCGTAGATCGGCTTGAAGGAGTCGGCGGGGTTCCAGGCGAGGATCAAGGTCAGGATGCCGATCAGCGCCCAGGAAAAGAGCAGGTGGCGCTGATACGCCTGACCAAAGCCGCGATAGATCAAAACGCCAGCGAAAAAGGAAAAGCCGACGCGGGCGAGCGCGGCCCACAGGTGGGTCGGGCCGAAACCGACGTCCAGGGTGCCGAAGTGGACCACCGCCAGGACCACGCCTGCGCCGCTGACGGCGATGATGGCGCACAGAACCGGCACGCTCAGTGAACGGATGAAAACGGCATAGGCGAAATTGGCCGCAAGCTCGGGCGCCAGGGTCCAGGTCGGACCGTCAAGGGACGAGCCGTTGGCCGGAAGGCCTGGAAAGAACGGGATCATGAACAGACCCGTCACGATCGCCGTGAGCAGCTTGGTCGGCGTCCACCACCCGGCGGGATCGGTGACGATAGATAAAATCGCGGCGACAATCCCAAGGATCAGCCCGCAGGCATAGAGGGGATAGAGCCGGATCAGCCGGGTCTTGACAAAAGACCACGCGAAACCGCCGGCGGCCAGACGCTCACGATAGGCGTTGGCCACGACAAAGCCGCTGACCAGATAGAACAGATCGACCGCCAAAAAGCTCTCGGGGACCGAAATCGGACCGAACAGATAGGGCACATGACGCATGACGACCAGAAAGGCGCCCACCGCCCGCAGCCCGTCCAGGGTCAGAAACGTCCGCCGCTGCGCCGCCGCCATCAATGCGTTCCCTAGAAGCTCTTCAGCGCCTTCTGTGTCAGGATTGCGCGGGCGCGACAACCTTGAACCCCGTCACAGGAGACGGCGCGGAATTGACCTGTCGCCCTCAGATGCGCAAGTGTGCGGATCAATTACTGGAAAGATAGAGATGAGCGTCGCCTTCACCCGCGAAGAGGACAGCGAGGCGCAGGCCGCGAACCTGCCGGACCGCCCTGTTTCGCCCCATCCGAACTTCGTCACCCAGTCGGGCCTTGACGCCCT
>Ga0316217_10006103_pt1 | contig 12100 bp, 12 predicted proteins | sample 1anoAmetaG_FD_203633 | JGI IMG/M metagenome (GOLD analysis project Ga0316217, IMG submission 203633) | Freshwater microbial communities from Trout Bog Lake, Wisconsin, USA - 1anoA | ecosystem: Environmental > Aquatic > Freshwater > Lake > Hypolimnion/Profundal zone | place: USA: Wisconsin... | reverse complement strand
TCGCAATACTTTGATATGTCCAAGCCCGGCACATATGAGATCACTGTCTCCAAGGAGACCTTTCCTCATAATCCTGAAAAGAGCGTAACTGTTCGGTCCAACACGCTTACTATCGTTGTGCCCGAACCCGAAGCCGCCGCGCCGCAATAATCCACCGCTTCAACATTGAATCCCGCCCCGGAGCTGCCAGCCGCTTCCGGGGCGGGATTTCTATTTTCAGGTCTGGAGATGGGGCAGTTTAGAAGCTCGCCCACTCATCGCAATAAGGCGAAGAATGGAACGCCGTTTTGTATTTTGGCTCATTGATCGGAAAAGATGGAAACGATGCCTGGGGAGACCCGGCATTCCACTATGACGAAGGTGCTCCGGGAATTGACTTCGACGCCGGAACGCTTTCTACAGCGATTCGATATCGAAGACGCCTTTCCAGAGGTATCCCACCCTTCACTGGAAAAAAGCGAAGGATGGGGCGCCCATTCTATTGTGATGTATTGAAGGGATGTCCACCCGCCCCTTGCAGAGCAAAATCAACCGCAGGTCCTTCGACTCGCTGCGCTCGCTCAGGATGACAGCAAGGAGGGGGCGCGGGAGGCTGTGTAATAACCGGGGGTATGCAATCAGTAAACAAAAGAAGTTGTAGCGGAAAGATTGGGGCTTAGTGCATAATCGCTGCTTGAAAGTTTTTTCTGTACCAAAGTCTCTACAAAATCGTCTGGGATAAGTGGGGTGAACGACAGAGGGAGAGCCACATGGCTAGTCGATGGTTTCGATTGGTATTCGTGCTAATGCTTTTGGTTTCTTCGTCCCTATTTGCCAGCGGTCCGACCGGTACGATTACCGGCACAGTCAAGGACCCTTCCGGCGCCGTGGTTCCCAGGGCGCGGGTGGTCGTGAGCAATGAGGAAACCAATGCCACCCGCAATGCGGTGAGCAATGAAGACGGCGACTACACCGTCGCGCTTTTGCCGCCCGGCCGCTATCGCGTGACAGCCGAGAGCGCAGGCTTCCACAGGAGCGTATTCCGCGGCGTTTACCTGGATGTGGATCAGACGGTGCGCCTCGATTTTGCGCTTCGGGTGGGTGCGATTACCGAAGAAGTGCGGGTAACCGACACTCCGCCGATTATTCAAACCGATACCTCCTCTCTCGGGCAGGTATTGAATAATCGCATGGTGCAGGAACTGCCGCTGAACGAGCGCAATTTTTTGTCATTTGCACTGCTGGTGCCGGGCAGTCATATGGCGGCGGAAGGTTCTCTGAACTCGACGCAGGGCGGCGCGATCAGCGTTAACGGCGCGCGCGAGCAATCGAATAATTTTCTGCTCGACGGAGTGGATAACAACGATCCTTACATCAACCAGTACGTTGCCCTGCCTTCCATCGACGCTATACAGGAATTCAAGGTTCAATCGAGCGATTACTCAGCCGAGTACGGCCATGGCGGCGGCGCCCAGGTCAACGTGATTTTGAAGAGCGGCACGAACCAGTTCCACGGCAGCCTCTTCGAGTTTTTACGAAACCGCAAGCTGGACGCGAAGAATTACTTTGACTTCCCCGGCTGCACCGCGAGTTCTGCGCCGGGCACATGCGGGGACATACCGCGGTTTGACCGCAACCAGTTTGGCGGAACGCTGGGCGGGCGCATCCGCAGGGACAAGACATTCTTCTTTGCAGCGGATGAGGGGTTGCATTTGCGGCAGGCGACCACGCGCGAGGCTACCGTGCCTTCCATTCCGCAATGGCAGGCGGCAGCGGGCCTGGCGGATAATCTGTTTGGATGCCCGTACAATCCGTCATGCCAGACCGGCCAGAATGTATTCAATCTTTACCCGGCGGCCAATGTCGGCGCGGATTTGGTGAATTCGAATATATTTCTTTCCGCACCGGTGATTCGCAACACGGAGAATCTGCTGTCCGTGAAGGTGGACGAGCACGCAAGCAGCATCGATACGGTGGGGCTGCATTATTCGCTGGTGGATGAAGACCGCTTCAACCCCTTCGATCCGGTAAATGCATTTACTTCCCTGCCGGGTTACGGCAGCTATACGCTGAACCACGGCCAGAACGCCGGACTGGAATGGACGCGCGTATTCCGTTCGAGCGTGGTGAATGAATTCCGCGCGGGATTCATTCGCATGCGGGCCAACATACTGCAGCAGAATCATGGCGTCGACATCAACGCGAAGCTGGGTTTCCCTGACGTGCTGACCAACCCCGTTGACCTGGGCGCGCCGAACATCAGCCTGATTGGATTCGACGGCATTGGCGAGCCTGTCAACTATCCGCAAGACCGCCACGACACGACTCTTCAGTTCTCTGATAATGTGGCCTGGACCGTGAAGCAGAACCAGTTCAAGATCGGTGCAGACTACCGGCACGTTCGCATCGGCAACTACCTTGACTTTCTGGCGCGCGGGGATTGGTTCTTTCTGGGAGAGACAACGGCCGGCATTCTTGGCGCATATAACGATCCCACTCCCTGCAGCGGCACCATGCCCGATGACCCGTTGACATGCTCTTTGGCGCAGGTACTGGCTGGCGTACCCGATTATGCGATTGCGGTGAGCGGCAACACGAACAATGTATTGCTCAGCCATGGCATCAGCAGTTACGTGCAGGATGACATCCATGTAATTCCGCGCTTTTTACTCAACGCGGGCTTGCGCTATGACTACAACAGTCCGCCGGTGGAATCAGAGAATCGCTTCAGCGTCCCGGTGCTTGTTCCTGCGGCAACCCCCGCGTTTACGGCGGCGGGAACGAATGGGATTCCGAGAGCTACTTACTATCCAACTTACCGGGACTTTGGCCCGCGGATAGGATTTGCGTGGCGGCCGATGCAGTCGGAACGCTGGGTGATCCGTTCCGCCTACGGCATTTTCTACGATGTGGCAATCTCCAACATCAACGTTCTGCCTCGCGCGAATCCTCCGTTCTACAACATGGCTGCATACTTTCAATCTCAGAATTGCCCCGGAGGGTTGTGCACTGTGGGGGACCTGTTCAGCGAAACAGGCCAGCAAGCGGGGGTGGTGCAGGGCAACATGATTAATCCGCACTTTCGCGACGGATATATGCAGCAGTGGAATACCGGCATGCAATATGAAGTTGGACCGAACTGGATGATCGACTTGTCCTATGTCGGCTCCAAGGGCACGCACCTGGCGAATGTGATTGACAAGAACCAGGCAAACCCGTTGACTGGTCCGCCGTTCCCGGAGTTTTCTTCGATACTGTATGTGGAATCGAATTCCGGCAGCACGTATCACTCAATGCAGCTCCGCTCGGAGAGGCGCATGACGAACGGGTTGTCGTTTCTGGCTGCGTACACGTTCTCGAAATCCATTGACGACATCTCCTCGGTCTTCGGGGGAAGCGTGGGTTCCGGCTTGCCGCAGAACTCGCAGAACATTCGCGCAGATCGCGGAGTTTCTGACTTCGATGCAAAGCAACGGCTGACGCTGAGCGTTCTCTATGATTTTCCGTTCCGCAAGATGCTGCCGCAGAGCTCAGGCTGGGCCGGCAATGTGCTGGACAAATGGCAGGCGGGAGGAATCCTGACGACGCAGTCGGGGTCCCCGTTTACCGTGATTCTGTCTGGCTCGCCTGCTGCTTCAGCCGCAGCTTTCGGCAATCCGGAGAGGCCTGACCTGGTGGGAAATCCATTCAAGGCCGGAACGGTGGCCGCGAATCCGAGCTGCAATGCTCCTGCAAGCGTGAAGACGCCGCAGAACTGGTTTAACCAGTGCGCCTTCACTGAGCCGGCAGCAGAGCCTTATGGTCCGGCCTTTGGCACGGAGGGGCGCAACATTCTGACCGGGCCTGGCTACACCAATTTCGATTTGTCCCTGGTCAAGAATATTCCGTTCTCAGCCAAGTACCACAATATGCAGGTTCGCGGCGAGATATTCAATCTACTTAATCATCCGAATTTCGACATTCCGAGTCACGTGTTCAACGTTACGAGTTGTGCGCAGAACGCCAGCCAAATTTGTCCTGCGGATAGTTTCGGCTCCATACTCTCGTCAAATTCCTGGGGAAACAAACCACCACGGCAGATTCAGGTGAGCGCCAAATACATCTTCTGAGACTGACAGCAGAGATGTGGGAGGGTTGGGACAGCTCTGTATGGAGGCGGCCGCCCAGCTAGCTCGCGCTCTCTGAACAGGCGGCCGCGCAGGGGTCAAGCTGCTCGTTGAACACGGGCATGGCGGCGCCCTGAATCCGGGTTCACATTGCGGGAAATCTCCTTCCTTGTGGCGCCAAGCCTGGCAGAGCGCGCCGGGCGGCGCAATGAAAATAACGAACCGGTGGCCGCGAGAGCTTGAGTCATTTTGCGCGGCTTTAACGCCTACAGAGCAGGGGTCCTGCGGACAGGCGGCTTTCGCGCTGCGTGTGCAGGGAAAGTCTCGTTGCCGTCAGCCGGATGAGGCGCGGAATACGGCCCCGAACAAGAACAACTTCGAAAGTGAGGACACCGAATGAAGAAGGCAATCTTGCTTGTGGCTGCCGTATTTGCCCTGGTCTGCACCCAGGCCAGAGCAGACGACACGCCACAGTACACCATCAGCTTCGATGTGACCCTGCCGGCGGGGCAGGCGGACATCACCAACGTTATGATGATTGGGTCCGATGCCGGCGGCAGCGGCATCACCTGGTCTTTTTCAACCGGCTGCGGCGGCAGCGGCTGCACCTCCACGCTGACGAACCCGTTTCCCTCCAGCGACCCGGCTTACCAGTCGCTGCTGGTGGGCCTGACCAACAACGATCAGGACGTTGTTCTGATGACCAGCAACGCCTTTGCCGCGAGCGCGGCGGGCCAGGACTGGAGCACGCTGTTTCCCAACACGGAGCCGGAAGCAGCCTTCATCAACGATATCCTGAACGCCACTATCAACGGCGATGGGACGAGTATCGATACGATCTGGGCCTTTGGAACTCCGGGCAGCCCGCTGAACGGCGACGGCTACGCGGCGAACTTTACGGTGGGTGACTCCTTCAGCGTTATCGAGTTCTCGACAGGCCAGGTGATCGGTTCAGGCACCTCGTACGCGAACCCTTTGGGCGGATCCCCCGTGCCCGAAGGCGGAGATTCATTCTTCTATGTGCTGCTGGGCGGCGCGGCGCTGGCCGGGTTCGCAATGCTCCACAAGCGGACGGCTGCCGGCACGCTGGCATAAGCGCCACGCCGGCCCAACCCTTTTCAGGTTCCGGGCAAATTCCGGGCAAGGCATCGGATGCAACTCTGCCTCCGGAACCTGGGAAGACTTCAGGCCTGGCCTGACCGGCGCTGCCCCGGCCTAGTAGCTGGCACCCTGGTTTGCCGCGCCCCGCCTCCGTTGCAGGCGAACCTTTTCCCCTTCCTTATGCATCAAGCATCCATGAGCTACTTTCTCTTCAAGACCGAGCCGGATGTTTACTCCTTTGACGATTTTCTGCGCGACAAGGAGACCGTGTGGGATGGCGTAACTAACCCCACTGCCGTAAAGTACTTGCGCGAGATGAAGGCAGGGACAAAGTGGATTTTTTACCACACCGGCGAGGAGCGCGCCGCCGTGGGAACCGGAAGCGTGGTGAGCGTGGACGCGGCTGACCCGAAGGTGCCGATTGTGAAGGTCAAGGCGGGCAAGCGGCTCTCGAAACCGAAGACGCTGGCGGCGATCAAGGCCGAGCCAATCTTTGCCAACTCGCCGCTGGTGATTATCGGGCGACTATCCGTGGTGCCGCTGACACCAGAGCAGTGGGAGTGGTTTGTAAAGTAAGGAAACAATGTGGTAAGATTTCCTTACTTCCTTGTTTCCTTGGATGAGGTGAACCATGCTGGCTAAATTGACCGTTAAAAACCAACTCACGCTCCCCAAGGCGGTGGTCACGCAGTTTCCTGGCATTGAGCGGTTCGATGTACTCGTCGAAGGCGACTCCATCCGCCTGAGGCCCTTCCGCCGCAGTCGTGCCGACGAAGTGCGCAAACACTTGCTCAGCCTCGGCATCACGGAACAGGACCTGAAGGACGCGATCGTATGGGCGCGCGCACAGGAGTAAGCTCACGTGCGCCTGCGAGTCGTCTTCGATACTAATGTTGTGCTATCGGCACTCGTGTTCACTGGCGGACGGCTTGATTGGCTTCGGCGTCATTGGCAATTGGAAGAGGCAGTGCCGTTGGTCTCAAGGTGCACAACAGACGAACTGTGGCGAATCCTTGCCTACCCAAGGTTCAAGCTCACAGTGGAGCGACAGATCCATTTGCTTGCCGACTATCTTCCCTTCTGCGAGCGCGTCGTCACCGTTGAGGCTTTCCCCATCTCCTGCCGCGACCCCAAGGATCAGCCGTTTCTCGATTTGGCGCAAAGCGGCAAGGCCGACGTGCTGGTCACTGGCGACGATGATTTGCTGGCACTGGTGGGGCAGACAGCGTTTGTCATTGAAACGCCGGAAGAATACCGGCAGCGTCAGAGATTTGTGAATCGATAGCACCAGGTGCTATACTTAAAATATGTCCAACCCGGATGGAAGATCGGAACGGGTTTTCAAGACGGCTTGGTTTTCCAGGGCAGTATGGAAAGCGCGCATCACGGACGCCGAACTTTGCGCGGCCATCCGGCAGGTGATGCTGGGTCAGGCAGTTGATTTGGGCGGCGGTGTCTTCAAGAAGCGCCTGGGCAAGAACCTGTACCGTTCCATCCTACTTGCCAAGGGCGGCCGGTATTGGGTTTACGAATATCTGTACGCAAAGAATGACCGAGAAAATATTACGGATGGCGAATTGGCCAGGTTCAGGCAGCTTGCCAAGACCTACGAAACACTGACGGAACATCAAGTCAACTGGCTGATGCAAGAGAATTCATGGATGGAGATTTGCAATGAATAAAAGGCTCAAGTTTAAAAGCGATGCGTTTGAGGCGATTCATTCCTCCGCCTCTACGATGTTCAGGGTGGGCGCAATCGATAAGGCGACGATGCGGGAGTTCGACGAGTCCTGCCTTTCGACTCCCGCACCGCTCGAACCTCGCCGCATCAAGAGGATTCGCGAGAGCCAGCATGTCAGCCAGCCGGTTTTTGCGCGCTATCTCAACACCAGCGAATCCACGGTGGAGAAGTGGGAGAGCGGCGCAAAGCGGCCCAGCGGCATGGCGCTCAAGTTATTGGACATCGTCGAGAAACACGGATTGAAGATGCTAGCGTGAGCCACCTGCGGTGGGGCCAATAGGCTGCGCCGTGAGGCGCAGGCCTAAAAAAACAAGACCTGAACACTCGGCAGGTTTTCGTTGTAGGTTATTTGAGCTTCTTCATGTCTGGTATGCTGAACGCGAATGCGCCTTTTTCAGGAGACCATTCGACGTGCTTTCCGGATACTCTCGCTAGAAATGGCGCCCCAATAATATGCACGAACGGTCCTTCGCGATAGGTCCAGTTCTCCCCGAATGGTCGTGGCGCATAGCCAGTTACATTTCCTACGATGAGGACGGTTCCGTCTTCGATCAGGTCTCCTACACCTACATCAACACAAGGATAAATATGTTCCTCATCAACAAAAACCCGCTCAACAATGTATTCAGCAATGTCATTAGTTATTCGGGGCTTGTCCTTACCCAACCACTGAAATGCGAGTTTTCGAGATAGCTTTCGACCTGCCTTTTCTTCTGCCAATTCGACAACTTCTTCAAGAGTGCTGTTCACGAAAGCCTTGAAAGTTTCACGATCCATAAATCCACCTATTCCGCTAACTTGCTGCCTCTACGCTTCCCCCAGCCAGCGCTTCGTATTCAGCAACTGCCGCTGGTCGAGGGCCCAGACTTTTCCGGTCATCTCGTCGGGGCCTTTGCCTTCGCGGAGACACTTGTCGAATTCGCTCTGGATGGCCTGCATCTTGGCGTCGAGGTCGTCGAGGAAGCTTAAGGCCAGCGCTTCGGGAATCATGGGTAGCTTGGGCGAGCCGAATTCCAGCTTGCCGTGATGCGACAAAATCATGTGCAGCACCAGAGTTTTCAGGCGCGGAGGAAAGTTGGGCAGATTGTCCATGGCGCGCTCAGTGAGGGCTGCGCCCATCTGGATGTGACCTAATAAAACTCCCTCGACGGTGTAATCGAAGCCAAGCGCCCAACTCAATTCGCGGACCTTGCCGATGTCGTGAAGGATGACGCCAGTGAGCAGCAGGTCGCGATCGAGAATGGCGTAGTGGGGGGCGACGCGGTCGGCGAGGGTGAGCAGGCTGACGACGTGTTCCAGCAGGCCGCCGAGCCAGGCATGATGAAGCTGCTTGGCGGCGGGGGCTTCGCGATAAGCTGCCGCGATTTCCGGGTCGTCGAGCATGGCCGTGAGCAGGCGCTTGAGGTCGGGATTGGTGAAGCTCTCCACAAAGCTGAGCAACTGACGCCAGAGGGTTGCAACATCGTACGTGGTCGAGGGCAGCATATCCGACTTGTCCACCTCGGCGGGCAGGGCCACGCGGAGCTGGTCGATCTTCATCTGCAAGCGGTCGTCGAAGCGGGAGGCAGAGCCGCGCGCCTTGACCACATCGCCGCGCTCGAAATCTTTGGCGATGCGCGGGTCACCGGGTTCCCAGACGCGGCCTTCAAGCTGGCCGGTTTTGTCGCCGAGGATCAGGCTGAGATAGGGCTTGTTGTTCTTGGTGGTGCGCTGCTGCTTGGCCAGAACGATGAAGAAGCCGTCGAAGGATTTGCCTTCGTCGAAGTTGGCCAGATCGGCGATGTAGATGTCTTTCATAGGGGATGACCTTGCTGTGGCGGAAGATGGATAAGGAGCCGCCGCGTGCGGGACAAGAATATCACGGTTGCCAATCGGGCCGGAGATTGTGCGGCAATATGCATCCAGAACAAAGAGCCGAGGTGCCCGGCGCATATAAGATACAAAGGGAAAAACGATCTTAGGACTTTGGAAATCCGCCTTCGCCGGCATGGGCTGGCCGTGCTAGAGTGGGATTCCACGGAGGGTTGGGCGCGATGGCATCTGGAATTCAGCTTCCCGGCAATGGCGAAACGATTGACCTGCAGCAGCAGGTGGCGCGGTTGCAGGCGCTGCTGGAGGCTTCGCGCCAGGTGCACTCGACGATTCACGAGGAAGAAGTGCTGGAGCAGGTGCTGCGCATTGTGGTGCGCGAGCTGGAGATGGCTGGGGCGTCGTTTCCGGACTCCGGGCTGACTTACGGCGAGACGGACGGGAATGGAAGTCCGCTGGCTAGTTATTCCCTGGAAGATCGCGACGGACGGCGCTTGACCGAACTGGTGGTGGCGACTCCCGATGGGCGGGAGCTGACGCTCTACGAGGCCGACTTTATTGAGGGGCTGGCGTTGCAGGCGGCGGTGGCGCTGGAGAATGCGCGCAACCACAAACGCAACGTGGAGTTTGCGCGCGTGCAGCAGGACCTGGACGCGGCCCGCAATATTCAGCGGTCGCTGTTGCCGCAGAACCTGCCGGCGATTGCGGGCTACTCGCTGGCGTTTCGCTCAGACACTTGCTATGAGGTCGGCGGCGACTATCTTGATATTGTTGCCCAGCCGGATGGAAGCCTGCTGATGGCCGTGGCCGATGTGGCCGGCAAAGGGCTGGCTTCAGCGATTATGTCCACTAGTTTCCGGTCGGCGTTTCGAGCGATGGCGGCTGGCGGGCCTCCGCTGGATGAGCTGGCCACGCGCATGAATCAGCACCACTGGGCGGAGGGCGAAGAGGCGCGCAGACGGTATGTGACGGCCATTTTTCTCCGGCTGCATCCGGAGGCGGGCGAGATTGAGGTGGTGAACGCAGGGCACAATCCGGGGTTTCTGGCGCATCCGGGCGCGCCGCCGCGCCAGTTTGAAGCAGCGGGCACGCCGCTGGGACTTTTACCGGGAATGCGCTACCAAAGCGAGCGATGCGGGTTTACACCGGGGACGCGGCTTTTGTTCTATACCGACGGGCTGACAGAAGTTTTCAAAGGGGATGAGGAATTTGGTGCGGAACGGCTTCTGGATGAGTTTTTAAGGTGCCCGTCGCACAAGGCCGATGATATTCTCGATGCATTGTGGGCCTCCATCGAAGTTTTTGCTGAAGGCGGCCCGCAAGGTGACGACATGACCGCACTTGCGCTGTGCCGTGAGACGAGCGCGAGGGAGATGCAGGAATGAGCGAGTCCAAAACCACGAACGTGGAAGTCCGCGTACCCTCGCGAATGGGCTTTGAGAAGGTGGCCATGAGCACGGCTGCCGCTGTGGCCAAGCTGATGGGCTTTCGCGAAGACCGCATCGAAGACCTCAAGACGGCCGTGGCCGAAGCCTGCATCAACGCCATTGAGCACGGCAACCGGCTGAATGAAAAGCTGAGCGTGGGCGTGGTGCTGTCGGCCAGCGCAGACAAGCTGGAAGTAAAGGTCATTGACGATGGCAAAGGCGCGAAGACCGAGCCCGGCAAAGTACACAAGCCGGACATCGACCGCAAGATGCATGGCGAGGAAGACCCGCGCGGCATGGGCATGTTCCTGATTCAATCGCTGATGGACGAGGCGGAGTGGGTGGCCGGCGCCAACGGCAACAGCAGCTATGTCCGGCTGGTGATCCGGCTGGATAAAGAAGCGGCATAACGAATAAATTGGAGACGATTGATCGTGCAGAGCGAAACTAAGGCGAGCGTTGAGCAGCTTACATCTCCGGCCGGGAATCCGGTCGCCGTCCTGCGCTTTGAGGGAGATATTGCCAGCACCTCCAAGGATGCGGTGCTGGGTACCTACCAGGCGCTGCCCAAGGGAACCAGCCTGGTGCTGCTGGACTTTACCAAGGTGGATTACATCAACTCCAGCGGCATTGCGCTGGTGATTCAGATGCTGATTGAAGCCTCGAATTCAGGGCAAAAGGTTTTCGCTTTTGGACTTTCGCCTCACTTTACGAAAGTTTTCACCATGGTGGGCATCACCAAGTATGCCGGGCTCTATGCAGGCCAGGCGGAGGCGCTGGCGGCGCTGTAAGATTCTTTTCGCGTTCGCTCAGGCTCTAGCTGGATTGGGCGTATCGGCGCGGGTTACAGAGATCACGCTGATATCGTCCTGCTGGCCAAAGTTCTGCGCCGCCGTTGCCAGCTCGGCGGCGCTAATCTCACTCCGCAGCAACTGGTGAACTTTTTCAAAGCCGAAGAGACGCGCTTCCGTGTCTGTGGCCTCGATAATTCCATCCGAGATCAGCACCAGCCGGTCGCCTTGCGCCAGTTGGAAGCAAAGCCCTGAGAACTCCGCGCAATCGATCATTCCCAAGGGCAGGGCGCCTTCCATGGCTACCGGTTCTCCGTTCAGATAGGGCGGAAGGTGGCCGGCATTGGCCAGCGTTACTTTGCCGTCCCGCGCAATGCTGAGAGCGAGGCAAGTAGCCTGGGAATCGCCGCGGCCCAGCAGCCGGCGGTTCAGCACGCCGAGCATGTATTCCGGGTCAGTATTGGTTTCTGCCGTGCTGCGAATGGCCCCCACCAGCAGCGCCACCAGCATGCCGGCTTTGAGCCCTTTGCCGGTGACGTCGCCGGCCACAATCAGCAGGCTGCCGTCGGCTGAACGCGGAATGATCTGAAAGAAGTCGCCGCCCACCTCCCGCGCAGGCCGGTACTCGCTTTCGATCACCAGTCCCGGCAAAGTGGTTCGCGCCTCGGGCAGAATCATCTGCTGCACTTCGCGCGCCTGCTTCACGTCCTGCTCCATGAGCCTCTGCCGGTGAATCGAAATCAGCAGCCGGCGCAGCAGCAGCAGGGCCACCGTCGCAACGAGAAGCATGCTCGCGCTATGGGGCAGGTTGATGCCCACTCCCAGCGGAAACCAAACCACTCGAATATGCAGAACGGCAAGTTCCCCGCCAAACATACTAACGCCCAGGAACAAAATGGCGGGCAGAACCAGCCAACCCTCCCGCCCGCGGTTGCGGATGGCCTGGGCGATAATCCACACAAAGAGGGCGAAGAAGAGCATCCGGGCAACCAGGGAAACCACGTGGAAAGCGGCGGAGACCGGATGCGGGATGAAGGTATAAAAAAGATCTTCGCCAATCATGTTGGAGACGATATACAGCAAAGCAAACCCGGCGGCGACACGAGGCAGCCAGGCAGGCCGTTGCCGGCCGAACCAAATCCACCA